>Ga0056914_10000612_pt1 | contig 29730 bp, 30 predicted proteins | sample TNRBio252014_DNA_FD_55168 | JGI IMG/M metagenome (GOLD analysis project Ga0056914, IMG submission 55168) | Wastewater treatment Type I Accumulibacter community from EBPR Bioreactor in Madison, WI, USA - TNR Reactor_6/25/2014_ DNA | ecosystem: Engineered > Bioreactor > EBPR > Anaerobic-Aerobic >...
ATTTACGACGAGGCCGGTATTCCGCAAATTGCCAACGGCTCCACCGCAATCCGTTTGACGGAAAAGGGGTTCAAACACTTTTTCCGTACTGCCCCCCGCGACGATGAGCAGGGCCGCATGGCAGCGCAGACCATTGAAAAACTGGGTTTTAAAAAGGTTGCCATCCTGCATGACAGCACGTCCTACGCCAAGGGTCTGGCCGATGAAGCCAATGCGTTGTTGAAGAAGCAGGGGGCTGAAGTGGTGTTCTTTGACGCGCTGACGCCGGGTGAGCGCGACTATACCGCTATTCTGACCAAGCTGAAGGGCGCTAACCCCGATGTGGTGTTGTTCACCGGCTACTATCCTGAAGCCGGTTTGCTGTTGCGGCAAAAGCGGAGTATGGGTTGGCCCGTGCCGTTCATCGGCGGNGACGCCACCAACAACCCTGATCTGGTCAAGAGCGCGGGCAAAGAGGCGGCTGAAGGTTTCTATTTCCTTAGCCCACCGCAACCGCAGGATCTGGATACGCCAGAAGCGAAGGCATTTCTGGTCGATTATCAGAAAAAGTATAACGAAGCCCCGGCGTCGATCTGGGTGGTGCTGGCCGGCGATGGGTTCCGGGTGGCGGTCGCCGGCATCGAGGGCGCCAAATCCACTGATGGCGGGAAGGTCTCTGAATATCTTCACAAAAGCCTCAAGGGCTATTCTGGNCTGAGTGGTCCGATCTCCTTCGATGCTAAGGGTGACCGTGAAGGTGAGGTCTATCGGGTTTACAAGGTGGATGCGGCAGGCCACTTCGTGATGCAGAAGTTGTAAGCGCCAGGGGGCGGCTTCCCGCACCGGAGGAAGTCGCCGCAATCCCGTTCCAGCATGGGCTGATACCCCACCGCTCCCCTTTCTTCAGCCTGAATTCCAACAACCTCATGGAAGAATTTTTCCAACAACTCACTAATGGCCTGGCGGTGGGCGGCATCTACGCCCTGATTGCCTTGGGCTATACCATGGTCTATGGGGTGCTCAAGCTGATCAATTTCGCCCATGGTGATTTATTCACTTACGGCGCTTATCTGGGCTTGACCCTGTTGACATCGCTGGCGCTCACCGACCGACTGGGCTTTGCCCTGGGTGTGCTGGTGCTGGTGTTGATGGTCATGGGCTTGGTCGCGGTGCTGGGGGCCATTTTGGAACGGGCCGCTTATCGCCCGTTGCGGGAATCCCCCCGACTGTCGGCGGTTGTGTCGGCGCTGGGCGCGTCGATTTTTCTACAAAACACCTTGATGCTGATTTATGGCGCACGCTTTCAGGTTTATCCCGATGACATTCTGCCGGCGGCGACGCTGAATGTCTTTGGTCTCTATCTGCCGTTAATGCGGGTGCTGATCGTGCTGGCTTCGGTGCTAATGATGATTGCCCTCTATCTGTTTATTCAGAAAACCCGGATCGGGGCGGCGATCCGTGCAGCGGCGATTGATCAGGGTGCGGCGCGGTTGATGGGGATTGATGTGAACCGGGTCATTTTGCTGGTGTTCCTGCTGGGGCCAGCGCTGGGGGGGGTAGCCGGTCTGATGGTGGGTCTGTATTACGGCCAAATCAATTTCACCATGGGTTGGGTTTATGGCATGAAAGCGTTTACTGCGGCGATCCTCGGCGGCATCGGCAATATTCCCGGTGCGATGGTGGGCGGTTTGTTGCTGGGGGTGATCGAAGCCTTGGGCGCGGCTTATATCTCCATCGCGTGGAAAGACGCTATCGCTTTTCTGGTGCTCATCCTGATTTTGATGGTCCGTCCGACTGGATTACTGGGCGAACGGGTGGCGGATAAGGTATGAAAAACCATTTCAGGCCCTTCGCTATCACACTGGTTTCAGCATTGCTGGCGATCGCGCCGCTATTTCTCAATGCCTATCATGTGGACGTACTGAACAGCATTGGCTTATATGCCTTGCTGGCGCTGAGTCTGAATCTGATTTTGGGCGAAGCGGGATTGTTCAATATGGGCCACGCCGCCTTTTATGCAATGGGGGCTTATACCGCGGCGATTTTGAATACCCGTTATCAGATTCCGATTCTGTGGACGTTGCCATTGAGCGGGCTGATCGCCGGGCTGTTCGCGCTGGCGGTGGCGCGACCGGTGGTTCATTTGCGCGGCGACTACCTGCTAATTGTCACTATCGGTGTCGGCGAGATTGTGCGCATTGCTTTGGTTAATGATGTCTTTGGTGTGACCGGCGGCGCCAATGGCGTTTTTGGCATCAGCCGCCCCCATCTGTTCGGTTTCGTCATTCGCCAGCCACAGCATTTTTATTATCTGATCTGGGGTTTCGTGGCGCTGACTATTCTTCTGTTTTATAACCTGAAACAGTCACGGTTTGGCCGGGCGTTGAATTACCTGCGCGAGGATGAAGTTGCAGCAGAGGGTAGTGGCGTCAATACGGATTATTACAAGCTGGCGGTCTTCGGTTTGGGCGCGGCTTGGGCGGGAATGGCCGGGACTTTGTTCGCTGCCAAGATGACGATTATCTCTCCGGAATCCTTCAGCTTCTGGGAGTCCGTCGTGTTATTCATGATCGTCATTCTTGGTGGGGCGGGCAATATGACCGGCGTTCTACTGGCAGCATTCCTAGTCATCGGCCTGCCAGAATTGTTTCGGGAATTTTCCAGCGCCCGGATGCTGGTCTTCGGCTTGGTGATGATGGTGATGATGGTCGTGCGACCACAGGGGTTGCTACCGACGCGAGGCTGATAGCCAAGCAAATTTTTGCTCCTGTAAGGGAGCGGAGTGTCGGCCTATAGGCATCAAAGATAATGCTCCAGCACGGCCAGAAACATGCCTTTGCGAATGGGTTTGGTCAAGTGGCCGGTGCAACCAGCGTCGAGACTACGCTGTTCGTCTTCTTTCAGAGCGTTGGCCGTGAGCGCGATGATCGGCGTCGGCGGTTGATGACTCTGTTCACACTCCCACGCACGGATCAGACGGGTGGCGGTATAGCCGTCCATGACAGGCATTTGCACGTCCATGAACACTACGTCGTAAGGGTGTTGTTTGAACTGTTCAAGCGCGATGGCGCCATTTTCGGCCATGGTGAGTTGGTGCGGGGTCTTTTTCAAATAGGCTTGGATGAGCATGAGGTTGTCCTTAGCGTCATCAGCGACCAGAATAGACAACCTCTTGGGCTCGGCGTCGCCATCCCTGCACTGATGCAAGGGGAGTCGGCGGCTTGATGCGGCGTGCTGATCGATCACCGGATGGGACAACGAATTTAGCGCCTTCCACAAAGCCGGACGTTTGATCGGTTTCATCAGGCACACAATCCGACCACCGGATGCGCTGGCTAGTTCATAGCATCGTCGCTCACCCACGCCAAGCAGCAGAACACGCAATTCGGAGCAGCCTGGTTTTTTCAGCAGGCGATCCATCCAGTCGAGGTCGGATTCAGACAACATCCCGGAGTCCAGCACCAGCAACTGGCAAGGTTCTCCCCGGTCATGCTGATCATGCAATACAGTCAGAACGTCTTCCAGGGTCGCCGCCAGCCGGATGTCCGCTTGGACCGCTATCAACTGTTCAGCGATGATTTCGCGGTTGATCGCCACATCGTCCGCTATCAGCGCCCGCCAACCGGCAAGAGAGTGGGGTTTTACTGTATCCAGTACAGTTTCTGGCGATGTGACTTCTAAATGAACGGTGAAATAAAATCGGCTGCCCTGATCGATTTGGCTCTCTACCCCAATCTGACCGCCCATCAATTCAACCAGTTGCCGACTAATCGTCAGCCCTAAGCCGGTGCCGCCATAATTGCGGGTGATCGCGCCATCAGCCTGAGTGAACGCCTTGAAAATGAGATCTTGCTGGTCGGACGGAATGCCGATGCCGGTATCGACGACGGCGAAGCGTAGGCATCCAGGAACCGGATGATCTGGATTTTTTTCCACTAAAACAAAAATATAGCCATTTTTAGTAAATTTTATGGCGTTGCTGATCAAATTGGTTAGCACTTGCTGTAGGCGGTGCGCATCACCGTTAACCTGAGTAGGAACGTCCGGGTTGATGTAAAGGATCAATTCGAGTCCCTTTTGCAGCGCACGCATCGCCATGAGATCGATCTGTTTACCCATCAGCGCTTCCAGATCGAAAGGCTCACAATTGAGCGTCAACTTGTCGGCCTCGATCTTGGACAGATCCAGAATATCCTCGATCAACGCCAATAAATTTTCTCCGGCATTCTTGAAAACATTCACATAGCTGTATTGCTCATGACTCAATTTGGTGTCGGCGAGTAAATCCGCAGCGCCAATGATGGCGTTCATTGGGGTGCGAATCTCGTGGCTCATATTGGCCAGAAATTCGCTCTTCGCTCGGTTTGCCGCATCAGCCACTTCCTTGGCCTGCGCCAAGGCTAGCAGTATCTGTTGGTGTTCAGTGATGTCGCGAAAAGACCACAAGCGGGCCAACTGATCGTCAAGCGTTAAGGGCCGGGTATATCGCTCGAAAATTCGCCCATCTTTGAAATACAGCAGATCCCGCTGTTCCCTGCCCGTTCGGTAGCCCTCCTCCACGGCGCGGAGAAAACCTTCCGGATCGGATAATTGATTGAGCACGTAGGCCAGCAGCCGCTCGTCCCGTCCTGTGAGGATCAACTCATCCGGTATGCACCAGAGTTCTTGAAAGCGGCGATTCGTACTCAAGATTGCGCCATCGGTGTTCACCACCAGGATGCCATCCTCAGTCGAATCCAGCGTGGCGCGCAGCAGAGTTTCGCTGCGGGTCAACACCTGCTCGGCACAGTGCTGTCGCTCTACTGCTTGCGCCAGCTTCCGATTCCAGTAAAGGATCACCGCCAGCACGATGGTGGCGACCGCCAACATTTGCCACAACAAGGTGTAATCCATGATGGCGGGTTGCGGGGCCTGGACCCAGCGATTGTGGATACTGTCCCGTTCTTTTTTGGGGATGGCCGCGATTCCCTTTTCCAGAATGCCCGCCAGGATCGGCCAATCCTTCCGGACCCCCATGCTCAGGGTAGCTTCATAAGGGGTGGTGCCGGCCATCCGAACCTCAAGGAATCCACCGCGAACAATGGCATGGCTGGTGGTAACCAGATTATCGACGAAAGCGTCAACCCGCCCTTCAGCCACCTCACGCAAGCCCGCCACCGTGGTAACTACCGGCGCCAGATGAATGCTCGGATGGTCCTGTTGCAACCATTCATGGATGGCGTAGGCGCTGACTACTGCGACCCGCTTTCCAGCCAGCGCTTCCAGATTTCCCAGAAAAGGCGTATCTACTGGCGCGAAGATCGCTACCGGAAAGGTGAGATAGGGCGCAGTGAATCGAAAACGCTGCTGGCGATGGGAGGTCTGAGCTACGGTCGGCAACAGGTCAATTTCGCCACTGTCCAGTTGTTGNAGGGCTTCTGACCAGGCAGCAACCGGGACCGCCTCAAACTGGACACCCAGCAATTCCCGTAAGCGCTCCAGATATTCCGAGGTGATGCCGGTCGGGTAGCCTTCCTTGTCGATGTACTCGATAGGGGCCCAATCCGGGTCCACGGCGTAGCGAATGACCGGATGTTCTACGAGCCAGCGCTTCTCTTCCGGCGTTAAAAGAATTTGGATTTGCTGTTCTTCTGCACGCTCGTTATCTCCCATCCACCGACTTCGAATCCGGGCGTGTTCTTCCGGTGCGATGCTGTTCAGTCCCTTGTCGAGGATGGCAATAAGTTCTGGCCAATCCTTGCGAATCGCCATGGAAACTGCATAGCGGCTTCCTTCCAGCACGCCGCCGACCTTGAACGCCATCTGAGCNTTTTCCTTGCGCCACCATTCCAGGGAGATATCCCCCAGCAGCAGATCAACCCGACCCTCTATCAGGGCGGCGACCATTTCAGCGTTACTGTTCAATTCAATGCGGTGTATTTCGGGATAACTCGCCAGCAGGTGCTGGAGTCTCTGTGTACCTTTGAGGATTCCTACCTGTTTTCCGGCCAACGAATCGATTTTCGTCGAACCCAGGTGCTCATCCGTGCGCATAAAGAGATGGGTAAAGGCATACAGATAGGGATTTGTCAGGTCGAAATGCTGTTTCCAAACCGGGGTCACTGCCGCCATCGCCAGGCCGTCGATTTTTCGTTGGATCGCCTGCTGACCCACTTCGTACCAGGAGGATTCGACCTGCAAAGTGATCCGGGTTCCCAGGCGGCGATTGAGCAGTTCCAGATAATCCACCACCATGCCGGACAGCTTGCCGTTCGCATCCCGGATCAGTGCGGGTGGGAACTGGTCTGACATGCCCAGTACGATCTGGGGATGCGCTTTCAGCCAAGCTCGCTCCTCTGGGGTGAGCGCTATTGGAGTGGAGGTTTCTGCGGTTTGCTCTTTCGGCTCACCACCGGCTAACAGGAATCCCTCCAGGTAGCGTAGGTCTCCAGCGTGGCCGGAATCCAGAAGAGACCGCGCCGCCAATTCGATACGCTGTGACGAAAGAGAACCCACGGGCAGGGACTTCGGCAACATCAGTTGCCGGGTTTTCTCCGCTTCGTAGCGCAACGCCTCCTGACTCTTACGCTGGGAATAGCGTTTAAGGATCAGATCGATGATTTCCTTGGGGTGGTCCAAGGCATAGCGCCANCCCTGGTTGCTGGCTTCGATAAAAGCCAGGGTCCGTTCCGGATGCGCGGAGGCCTCGGCAACAGAAGTGAACAGGTAGTCATCGCCCAGTCCTGGCATGTAGCTGGTCAATTCGATGATCTGGAANGGCACCCCCTTCTGTTCCAGATCGAACGGCTGGTTACTGAGGAAAGCGGTCATCGCCTCCACCTCCCCGCGAATAAAGGGTCCGGTGTCGAAGGTATGGGGCATGATGCTCAGGTTNTGNCCAGGCGCCAGCCCTGCTTCATGGAGGGCGTTTTTCAAAAATGGNGACTGGAGGTCAGAGTCGGCGGCCATCAACCGTTTGCCCTTGAGATCATCCAAGGTGCGGACGCCCGGCTGACCCAGCAACACCAAGGGAGCTTTCTTGAAATAGTTGGCCAGGAGTACGATGGGCTTGCCCTCAAGCCGCCAGCCGATCACGCTACCGTTGGCGACGCTGTAGGTGGCCCGGCCGGACAGCACCTCATCAAGGACATCCAGACTGTGCTCATATTCTCGTAGTTCGACCTCCAGGCCCCTGTCTCGGTAAAAGCCTTTTTCGATGGCGGCATAGAAGCCGGCAAACTCGAACTGGTGCTTCCAGATCAGTTGTAAGGAGACCTTTTCGAGAGGAGGAATAGAGGAACCGTCAGGATTGACGGCTCTCGCAGAGGAAAGCGACAGGCGTTGGGCGCTTACCGTGGTGGAATGAATAGAACCGACTAAAAACAAAGCAAGACCCAGGATGAACAGAACAACCCAAGATCGTTTGGATAGCATCTTAGAACGCATGTCACTACTTTAAGTTTTTTTTGTAGCGGTTGGCGGCAGCGCTTGTTAAAGTTGTGAACAGCGCCGACTGCTCCAACACAACCAGAAACAGGCCCTTGCGAATGGGTAAGTGGGGGGATAGAAAGTCAATTTCGCCCAGTCTCCGCCGCTGGCTCTGCCTCCTGAGGCCAGATCACGACCGTTTTAATCCGGTTGCCCGCAATTTCAATAATTTCGACCGGATGCCCTGATAGCATCAACTGGGCTCCCGGTTCCGGGATGGCTCCCAGATGCTCCATAATCAAGCCGTTGAGGGTGCGCGGACCATCGGTGGGCAGTGTCCAGCTTAACATCCGGTTCACACTGCGGACCGACGTGCGACCGTTGACTACATAACCGCCATCCGCACGCGGCGCGAGGTTGAGCTTGCCAGTAGCGGCCGGGTCAGTGGTGAACTCGCCGACAATTTCTTCCAGAATATCTTCCAGCGTTACCAGACCCAACACATCGCCATACTCGTCTACTACCAGCCCAAACCGCCGATGCAATTGCTGGAAATTCAACAACTGCCGGGTCAGTGATGTGCCTTCAGGAATAAAGTACGGCTCCCGAATCTGCTCTTCCAGATCGGCAAAGTTAAAGTCCGGCTTCTGGGTCATCAAGTTCAGCGCCTTGCGCAGATGCAGGAAGCCGACCACCTGATCAATCGTGTCGCGATAAACCACGAGCCGGGCGTAGGGGCTGCCGGTCAACTGCGCGGTGATCGAAGCCCAGTCAGCATCCAGATCCAGCCCAGCGACTTCGCTCCGTGGAATCATGATGTCCTGGACGGTGATTTCCTCCAACTCCAGGATGCTCAGCAGCATGGTCTGATGCCGCTTGGGAATCATCACCCCGGCCTCCAATACGACCGTGCGTAATTCCTCAGCACTCAACGTATTATGCTGGTTCGAGATCTGGACAGTGACCCGGAACAGCCGCAGCAAACCGCTAACGATTGCATTGGTAACCCATACCAGTGGATAGAGAACCTTGAGCAGTAGCATCAGCACCGCCGAGGCTGGATAAGCAACCCGCTCAGGATGCAAAGCCGCCAGCGTCTTGGGCGCTACCTCGCCGAAAATGAGCACCACCAAGGTCATGGCAATAGTGGAGACGGCAATGCCAGCCTCGCCCAGAAAGTAGATGGCGATGATCGTGGCTAGTGAGGAGGCCAGGATGTTGACAAAGTTATTGCCAAGCAAAATGACGCCAATCAACCGGTCCGGACGTTCCAGCAAGCGACTCACCCGTAAGGCAGATTTGTCGCCCGCCTTGGCGCGGTGGCGCAGGCGNTAGCGGTTGAGNGTCATGAGCCCGGTTTCGGAACCGGAGAAGAAAGCGGAACAACCAATGAGCAGCGCCAAGGCGGCGAACAGCACCCCTACATGGATATCGTCCAAGTCGCAAAACCCTCGGTTTGAATAGTGAATTTCATTTTTACGGGTTGTGGGCGCGGACTGTCAAGCGCATCAATAACGACGCAGCACCAATTCCAGCACCAATTTGCTGCCAAAATAGGCCAATAGCAGGAAGGTGAAGCCGCTCAACGTCCAGCGAATCGCGGTGCGGCCGCGCCAGCCGAATCGCCAGCGGCCCCATAACAATACCCCGAACACGCCCCAGGCCATAAAGGACAGCACAGTTTTATGCACCAGGTGTTGCGTGAAAATATCTTCCAGGAAAAACAAGCCGCTGATGAGAGTAATCGTGAGCAGGACAAAGCCAGCGCTAATCACCTGAAACAGTAGGGATTCCATCGCCGTCAAAGGCGGGATGCCGCGCAGGAAACCCCCCGGCTGACGGTGGCGCAGCCGATAATCCTGCACCGCCAGCAGCAGTGCTTGCACAGCCGCCAGAGTGAGCAGTGAGTAGGCGAGAATGGCGATCAGAATATGCAGTTCCAACGGCCACTGCCGGGTATCCGCCACGATCCGTTCGGACGGAAACAGCAAACCGAGGACCAGCGTCAGGGCGCAAAACGGTAATACAATAATCCCCAGATTCTCCATCGGCCGCACCATCGCCATCGCCAGCAAGACCACGCCGATCAACCAGCCGGTGAAGGACAGGGCGTTGAAAAAGCCCAAATTCAAACCAGTCGATGAAAAAACGGTTTGCGACAGGATCATGGCGTGCAGCAGCGCTGCGCTCCAGCCTATCGCTAATGGACCGCCCTTGGCGCCCGGTCCGTTGCGGCTGGTGCGCGCCAGTCGCGAGGCCAGCCAACCGCCAGCCAGCAGGTAGAGTAAGGCGGCCAAACCGCCGATCAGCGCGTTCATGACGGGATTCCCTGGAAGGTCGGGAGAGAGACGAAAAGATAATGACATGGAACGGCCCCGGCTTGAAGCGCGCTGACCTGCGCGATTCCTCTATAATCGCCCTCATATTACCGATGAAGGTTGAATCAGCATGTTTGAAAATCTCAGCGAACGATTGCTCCGCACCGTCAAGAATCTGCGCGGCCAGGGTCGCCTGACCGAGGACAACATCAAGGACGCGCTGCGCGAAGTGCGCATGGCGCTGCTGGAAGCGGATGTGGCGTTACCAGTGGTGCGGGAATTTATCAACCGGGTGCGCGAGCGGGCTATCGGCGAGGAAGTGCTGCTCAGTCTGACTCCGGGTCAGGTGCTCATCAAGATGGTCCATGATGAACTGATCCGCACCATGGGCGAGGTCAACGCAGAGCTGAACCTGCGGATGCAGCCGCCAGCGGTGGTGCTTATGGCCGGTCTACAAGGCTCCGGTAAGACCACCAGCGTTGCTAAACTGGCCCGCTGGCTCAAGGAGCAGCAACACAAAAAAGTGCTGGTGGTCAGTTGCGACGTATATCGGCCAGCGGCTATCGACCAGTTGCGCAAGTTGGCCGGCGAGGTCGGCGCGGCGTTTTTTCCCAGCGATCCCGGCCAAGAACCCGAATTTATCGCTCGTCAAGCGTTGGAGCACGCCCGTACCCATGGCATGGACGTGTTGATCGTTGACACCGCTGGCCGTCTGCATGTCGATGAAGAGATGATGGTGGAAATTCAGCGATTGCACACAGCGCTTAACCCGATTGAAACCCTGTTTGTGGTGGATAGCATGACCGGTCAGGATGCCGCCAACACCGCCCAGGCTTTCAATGCCACCTTGCCGCTGACGGGAGTGGTGCTGACCAAAACCGATGGCGACGCCCGGGGCGGGGCGGCGTTGTCGATCCGCCACATCACCGGCCAGCCGATCAAGTTCCTTGGAGTTGGTGAAAAGACCGTTGCCCTTGAACCTTTTTTCCCCGATCGAGTGGCTTCCCGCATTCTTGGCATGGGTGATGTCCTGGGCCTGGTCGAAGAAATGGAGCGTAAAGTTGACAAGGAAAAGGCGCTCAAACTCGCGCAAAAGGTTCACAAGGGTAAGGGTTTTGATCTGGAGGACTTTCGCGAACAGATGAAACAGATGATGGGCATGGGCGGCATCGCCGGACTGCTGGAAAAGATGCCAGGTTTCAACGCCGCGCCCGCCGCGCTCAAGGACCAGGCCGCCGACAAAGAGGTCAACCGGCTGATCGCTATCATTAATTCCATGACCCCTGGGGAACGCCGTTTCCCCGATATCATTAAAGGTTCGCGCAAACGGCGCATTGCCATGGGTTCTGGTACGCAGATTCAAGACGTGAATCGCTTGCTCAAGCAGTTCGACCAGGCACAGAAGATGATGAAGAAAATGAAAGGCGGTGGGTTGATGAAAATGATGCGCAGCTTACAGGGTCGCCTGCCGCCGGGCAGTCTGCCGCCCCTGAAACCATAATTCTAAAAAGTTTCAAACATCCGAAATTTCCGTTACTATTCCATGCTTCATCCGACCGCCCCATCTGCGGGCGGTCTTTTCGTATGGATATCGGAATTCGCAAGAGGTACTCGCAGCGCATGGTGACCATCCGTCTGTCCCGTGGCGGCGCTAAGAAGCGCCCCTTTTACACTGTGATCGTGACCGACAGCCGTAATCGGCGCGACGGTCGCTATATCGAACGACTTGGCTTTTTCAACCCTATCGCCAAAGGTAAGGAAGAGCGGCTGAATTTGAATCAGGAGCGGTTGCAATACTGGCTGAATACCGGCGCGCAAGTCTCCGAACGGGTGGCCAGCTTGACCAAGGAATATGCTCGCCAACCGCCTGCAGCGGCTTAGTGACGGCTGAATTCCATAGCTATCGCCATGTCGGATTGGGTGGTCCTGGGCCGGGTGTCCGGTTTGTTTGGCCTACAGGGTTGGGTGCGGGTGTTTTCGCATACTGAACCGCGTGAAGGCATTGCCCGTTACAATCCAGTTTTTCTGCAGCGGAAGGGCGAATGGCAACCCTTCAAGATTGAAGCGGGCCGCGTTCATGGCGCTGGAGTGGTGCTTAAATTCATTGATTTTGATGACCGCGACCAGGCCGCGACGTTAGTTCAGAGCGATATCGCCGTGCATCGTGCGCAATTACCACCGCCCAGACCGGGCGAGTATTATTGGGCCGATCTGGAGGGATTGCGAGTAGTGACTCTGGAAGGCGTCGAGTTGGGCGTCGTTGATCATCTGTTAGCGACCGGCGCTAACGATGTACTGGTGGTCAAAGGCGAGCGAGAGCGGTTGCTGCCCTTTGTGCAGGGTCAGGTCATCGTNGAGATCGATNTTGAGCAACGCCTGCTCCGAGTGGATTGGGACCCGGATTTTTAGTGCGCATTGATGTCATCACCCTATTTCCCGAAATGGTCGAAACCCTGCTGCGTTTCGGGGTGACGGGCCGGGCGGTCAAGCGCAACTTGCTCGATGTGGCGACCTGGAATCCGCGCGACGCTGCCCCCGACCGACATCGCACGGTTGATGACCGCCCTTATGGCGGCGGGCCAGGGATGGTAATGAAAATCCAGCCGCTGCGTGACACATTGCGTCAGGCGCGGGCGGCGCTGGAAACGCCAGGAAAAACCCTGTATCTCAGTCCCCAGGGTCGGCTGCTGAGTCAGGATGGGGTGCGGGAACTGGCGAATCAATCGCGGCTGATTCTGTTGGCGGGTCGCTATGAAGGTATTGACGAGCGATTGATCGAGGCTGAAATCGACGAGGAGTGGTCGATTGGTGATTACGTCCTGAGCGGCGGCGAACTGGCGGCGCTGGTGATGATCGACGCAGTGGCCCGGCTGTTGCCAGGGGTGTTGAACGATCAGGAATCGGCTGAACAGGATTCATTTACGGACAGTCTGCTGGATTATCCGCATTACACCCGGCCTGAAGAGATCGACGGTCAGCGAGTTCCATCAGTACTGTTGAACGGTGATCATGCGGCGATTGCCCGCTGGCGGCGGCGCGAAGCTTTGGGGCGAACCTGGTTGCGGCGGCCCGAGCTGTTGGCGCGACATGACCTTGAGGTTCATGATCAAGCGTTGCTGGATGAATTTATTCAGGAATATTCAGAAAGAATGGAGAGCGCCAGTTATACTGGCGCTCTCCCGGGACAACGTGGAGTGGAGTGTGATGAGTAAATTGGTCGAAGCTTTTGAACGGGAACAGATGACCCGTGAAATCCCTGGGTTCAACCCCGGCGACACCGTGATCGTGCGGGTCAAGGTCAAGGAAGGCAATCGTGAGCGCTTGCAGGCGTTTGAGGGTGTCGTGATCGCCAAGCGCAATCGGGGACTGAACTCGGCGTTCACTGTGCGCAAGATTTCCCATGGTGAAGGCGTAGAACGGGTATTCCAGACGTACAGCCCGGCGATTTCCGATATCAGCGTCAAGCGCCAGGGCGATGTACGCCGCGCCAAGCTGTACTACTTGCGTGGTCTGGAAGGCAAGGCGGCCCGCATCAAGGAAAAGCTGCGCTAAGCCAACACTCCTTACGCTCGATTAGGGAAAAGGCCAATGCACGGCCCGTGGATTGACTGGCTAAATCCGGTTCGGGCGCTGGCGGCGGAAGCCAGTGAGCGGATTCTGGCAATTTACGTCACGGCGTTTGACGTGACGGCCAAGGATGATAACAGTCCGTTGACCGCTGCCGATTTGGCGTCGCATCACACCATTGTCGCAGGTTTGCGTGAACTGACGCCGGACATTCCGGTACTGTCCGAAGAATCCGCCACGCTCCCGTTCGCTCAGCGCCAAGCCTGGCGCCGTTATTGGTTGGTGGACCCGCTTGGATGGCACCAAGGAATTTGTAAAGCGCAATGGCGAGTTCACCGTCAATATTGCTTTGATCGAGGATCATGAGCCAGTGCTTGGCGTTGTGCGCGTTCCGGTAACCGGCTTGTGCTACTTCGCCGCCCGAGGCTATGGCGCATTCCGCGAAACACCGGGGCAACCGCCGCAACCCATCGCCGTCAACCCTCTGCAACCCGGCAAGCCGGTGCGGGTGGTCGGCAGCAAATCGCATGGCGGACTAGGTCTGCAACAATTCGTCGCCGCCCTGGGACCGCATCAATTAGTCACTATTGGCAGTTCGCTCAAGCTCTGTCAAGTCGCGGAAGGCGCAGCGGATGTCTATCCCCGGATGGGGCCGACCTCGGAATGGGATACCGCTGCTGCGCAAGCGGTTGTCGAAGTCGCCGGCGGCGGGGTGGTGTCTGCGGAAACCGGCCAGCCGCTGCGCTATAACACCCGCGACTCGCTGTTGAATCCGTATTTTATTGTCTACGGTGACGCCAGTCGCGATTGGCTGAGCTACGTTCCGCGCGTGAGTTGAGGAGGCGTTATGAACTATCAAGCCGTCATCGCTGCGCCATTCGCCTGGATCGGCCTTCGCATGGTCGGCGAAGCGGTCAGCGCGCTCGATTATCTGCCTGCTGACAAGCCTGAGCAGCCGCCCACTGATGCCGCGACCATTCGGGTCGTCGAGCAGTTGCAAACCTATTTCCGCGACCCCCATACTTCGTTCACTGTCCCGCTGGCTCGCCAAGGAACTGCCTTTCAGCAGCGTGTCTGGGAGGCGTTGCGCGCCATTCCAGTGGGAACAGTGCTGACTTACGGTGAACTGGCGCGCCAACTAGGGACAGCCGCCCGTGCTGTGGGCGGCGCCTGCCGCACCAACCCCATCCCGATCTTGATTCCCTGCCATCGTGTGGTCGCCCGACAGGGATTGGGCGGTTACGCCGGCGAAGTCACTGGCGATCCACTGGGAATCAAGCGCTGGCTGTTGCAACATGAGGGGGTGCATTGCCCGCCCGCTTGAAATTCCGCCATTCGCCCGCATATTTGCTCCTGGCATACGAACATTACCCAGGAGACCGTCCCCCATGACCGTCGAAGCCCATAAGGAAACCCTTGGTTTCCAGGCCGAGGTGCAGCAACTGCTGCGTCTGGTCGCGCATTCTCTGTATTCCCATAAAGAGGTTTTTCTCCGCGAGTTGATCTCCAACGCTTCCGACGCCTGTGACAAGCTGCGTTTCGAGGCGCTGACCGATAGTGCGTTGTATGAGAACGATCCCGAACTGAAAATCCGCGTCAGCTTCGACAAGGATGCTCACACCATCGCCATCTCTGATAACGGCGTTGGTATGGATCGGCAGGAAGTCATTGATAATATCGGCACCATCGCTCGCTCCGGCACTCGTCAGTTCATGCAGAAGCTGACCGGTGATCAGGCCAAAGACGCCAACCTGATCGGCCAGTTCGGCGTCGGTTTCTATTCCAGCTTTGTCGTTGCTGACAAGGTGACGCTGCGCACTCGCCGCGCCGGCATGGGTCCGGAACATGGGGTGCTTTGGGAGTCGAACGGTGAGGGCGAATACTCACTCGAAACGGTTGAGAAAGCCGACCGGGGCACCGAGGTGGTTCTTCATCTGCGCGAGGAAGATAGCGACCTGCTCAACGAGTGGCAGTTGCGTTCGATTATCACCAAGTATTCCGATCACATCACTCTGCCGGTCATGATGCCGGTACAGAAACCCGCTGAGGACCAGGATGCGCCGCCCGTCATCGTGGAAGAGCGGATCAATCAGGCGGCGGCGTTGTGGGCTCGGCCCAAACAGGAGATCAAGGATGAGGAATATCACGAGTTCTACAAGCATGTTGGCCACGATTTCGAAGACCCATTGGCCTGGACTCACCACCGGGTCGAGGGCAAGCTGGAATACACTTCACTGCTGTTCATTCCAGCCCGCGCACCCTTCGATCTGTGGGATCGCGATCAGCGCCATGGTGTTAAGCTGTATGTGCAGCGGGTGTTCATTATGGATGACGCCGAGCATTTGATGCCGCGCTATCTGCGCTTCGTGCGCGGTGTGATCGACTCCAACGACTTGCCGCTGAACATCTCCCGCGAATTGCTACAGGGGAGCAAGGTAGTGGACAGCATCCGCGCCGGTTCGGTGAAAAAGGTGCTCGGCCTATTGGAGGACATGGCCGGCAACGATGCTGAAAAATACCGCAAGTTCTGGAAGGAGTTTGGCCGGGTGCTCAAGGAAGGGCCGGCGGAGGATTACAGTAACCGTGAGCAAATCGCCAGATTGCTGCGGTTCGCCTCGACCCACAACGACACCGCTGATCAAACGGTTGCGTTAGCTGATTACCTCGGACGGATGAAGGACGGGCAGGACAAGGTTTACTATATTAGCGCCGACAGCTTCGCTGCCGCTAAGAACAGCCCGCATCTGGAAATCTTCCGCAAGAAGGGTCTGGAAGTCCTGCTGCTGACGGATCGAGTGGACGAATGGCTGATGTCGCACTTGGCTGATTTCGAGGGCAAACAGTTTCAATCCGTCGCCAAGGGCGCGCTGGATTTGGACAAGATCGCTTCCGAGGAAGAGAAGCAGGAGCAGAAACAGGCCGAGGACCAATACAAGGATTTGCTGACTCGGGTTAAGGAAGTGCTGGGCGACAAGGTCAAGGACGTGCGGGTTTCCTCACGGTTGACCGATTCGCCGGCCTGCCTGGTCGTTGATGACTATGCGCTTAGCGTCCACCTGGAACGGTTGCTGCGCGACGCCGGGCAGAATGTGCCGATGAGCAAGCCTTATCTCGAACTGAATCCTGGCCATCCGCTCATCGCCCGGCTGAAGAATGAAGTCGATGCAGCGCGCTTCGGTGACTGGACGAACCTGCTATTTGAACAGGCGATGTTGGCCGAGGGGGGGCAACTGGAAGACCCGGCCAGCTTTGTCAAGCGGCTGAACGGCTTGCTGCTGGCGATGGGATAACGGGCAGGGCAGCGCGAACCCTCCAGGTGCTCCGCGCCACCTCCCCCTGAATCAGCAGGGGGATCATGCCCTTTTTTATCAAACGGGTCACTGAACCTGACAATTTTGCTAAATTATTAGCGACGATGGTCCCATCATCGAGCTTAATCAACCTAAGGGGATGTCCTGACATGATGCAGTTGAAAGAAATTCTGAATAAAAAAGGCGGTCAGCCGGTTACCGTGCCGACGACGGCCAACGTCGCCGACGCCATCCGCGCCATGGATGAGCACAAGGTGGGTTCCGTGATGATTCCGAATACCGACGGTTCGCCCGCCGGCATCTTTACCGAACGCGATGTGTTGAAACTGTGCGCCGAAGGCCGGACCGATTTCACCAAAATGTCTATTCGGCCTTGCATGACCTGTGAAATGACCACTGGCAAGCCGAGCGATACGATCAGTGACATTCTGGTCATCATGACCGCCAAGCGTTTCCGCCACATGCCCGTGGTAGATGCAGATGGCAAAATGATCGGAGTGGTTTCCATTGGCGACTTGGTTAAGGCCAAGCTGGAAGAAACCGCCAAGGAAGCTCAGGCCCTGCGTGAATACATCACCACTTGAAACCGTATCCGGGATGCTGACCGGGAATTCACCCCCTCGCCCACTGAGAGCGTGCGTAAAGATTTCTGGGAAACCACCGCACTCGCTGACCTGACCGAATCCCAATGGGAGGCGCTGTGCGACGGTTGCGGCAAGTGTTGTCTGCACAAGCTGGAAGATGAAGACACCGGTGAACTGTTTCGAACCAACGTTGCTTGTCGGCTACTGGATTTGCAGACCGGGCGATGTACGCTACGCCGAACGATTCCGCTGGGTTCCTGACTGTGTGGCGCTGACGCCTGCCGAGGTGCGGCGCGTTAACTGGTTGCCAACGACTTGCGCCTATCGCTTGTGCGCTGAGAGCCAGCCCTTGCCGGACTGGCATCCGCTGCGCACTGGCGATTCACGTTCCACCCAGCAGGCCGGCATGAGCGTGTGCGGTTGGACCATCCCCGAACGCCGCGCCCGCCGGCTGGAAGACCATATCATCAAGGGGCATTCATGAAAGTTCGCTGCATTACCCTGGGGGCGTTCCAGGTCAACGCTTATTTGCTGGAAGACCCAGCTACCGGTCATTGCGCAGTGGTCGATACGGGCGAGGGGCCACAACTGGCTCAGGTATTGGCAGATATGCAACCACGCCCGGACTTGCGCGCCATTCTGTTGACCCACGCGCACTTCGACCATGCCGGCGGCCTAGTGGATTTGCAAAAGGAATTTCCTGAGGCTAGCACCTGGTTGCCGGCGCTGGAACGGCCCATGTTCGATCTGCTGCCGCAACAAGGTTCGTTGCTGTTTGGTATGGCTAGCTTTGATCGACCCCTCGGCCGCATCGACCGGGAAATTCAGGACGGTGAAACGGTTAATCTTGGTGACGACTGGCGTTTGCAATTTCTGTCCACGCCCGGTCACTCGCCCGGTCAGGGCTGTTATTACGATGACACTTATATCTTCGTCGGCGACACCCTGTTCGCTGGCAGCATTGGCCGCACTGATTTTCCGATGAGCGACCCCGAACTGATGGAGCAAAGCCTGCATCGACTGTTGGAATTGCCAAAACATCTGCTCGTTTGCAGTGGTCATGGTCCAGCGACCACCCTGGAGCAGGAGTTGCAGACTAATCCCTATCTGGGCGGGGTGCGCCGCAAACAGGGCATTATTGAAGTTGCTGCTGGCGGGTCTGCCTGGCAGGAGCCGCGCTGGGGCTGATGAGGAGCACGGTTGATGTGTGAATTGCTGGGGATGAACGCCAATGTCCCTACTGATATCTGTTTCAGCTTCACTGGACTGATGCAGCGCGGCGGTAAAACCGGCCCGCACCGTGACGGCTGGGGGATCGCCTTCTACGAAGGACGCGGCTGCCGAACTTTTCATGACCCCAACCCCAGCGCCGAGTCGGAAATTGCCCGGCTCGTGCAGCGTTACGCCATTAAGAGCCGGATTGTCGTCAGTCACATCCGCCGCGCTAACCGGGGTCGGGTGTGTCTGGAAAATACTCACCCATTTAGCCGTGAGCTGTGGGGCCGGTCTTGGGTCTTCGCCCACAATGGCCAATTACACGGGGTAAAGCGGCTGCCACTGGATTTTTACCGGCCTATTGGCACGACCGACAGCGAACATGCTTTTTGCTGGTTACTCAGCCGCATTCGTGCTGAGTTCTCTGAACCACCACGCCAGCCCACGGCGTTATGGCGTTTCATCTACACGTTGTCCCAAGCTTTGAGTCAGCTCGGTGTCTGCAATTTCCTGCTGAGCGATGCCCGCTATCTCTACGCTCATTGCAGCGCCCAATTGTCCTGGCTGACCCGCCGGGCTCCGTTTGGCGAAGCTCGTCTGACCGACGCTGACATGACGGTGGACTTTCAACGGGAAACTACACCTGATGATGTCGTCACCGTGGTGGCGACCCGGCCACTGACTGATAATGAGTCATGGATCGTCATGCCACCGGGCGCCTTGGCCATTTTCAGCGCGGGTGAGCCGGTCGCAACGTTCGGTCGTTAGCCGCCGGTGCTGAGGAAAGTGACGCCTCCCACCATGCGCTGTTGCCAATAGCGCTGATTCAGCTTGACTTTACGCACTTGCCGACTGCTCGAAGACGCATGAATCATCTGGCCACCACCGGCGTAGATGCCCACATGGGAAACTGCGCCACTGTTATCGGTGCGAAAGAACAATAGATCACCTGGCAAGACTTTACGTTGTGGACGCCCAGCCTGGAATTGTTGCGCGGCAGTGCGCGGCACTTGGATGCCCACTTTCTGGTAAGCGTATTGCACCAGACCACTGCAATCGACGCCGCCGGGTGACTCGCCGCCTAGGACATAAGGTGCGCCGATCAGCCGTTCGGCGGTGGTCAGAATGCGCTGACGCGCCGCCGTATGGAGGTTGCGCGATGATGGCTGCGGAGGAGTTGCGCAACCGCTGAGCCAAACCAAACCAGCCAGCAGTAGCGCAATAGAAGCATGACAGGAAGGCATGAGCATGAAGAAGATTCCTAATGAATTGGATTCAGTGGTCAGCCCGGTTTTCGCACGAAAACCCGCAGGATGGTTTATAGTACAGACCGTTTGCATGACAAAGGCTGGAAAAGTCTGTTCCATCACCACAACGGACGTGTAAAATAACTTGTAAACTCAGTATTCAGCCAGAGGCATCCCGCACCACCATGCTGTTGCGATCCCCTCACCTCGCCAGCGAGGAAGCGCCACCCTTTGAACTCAAGGGTAGTTTATTCACCTTGACCGTTTTGCATTTGTTCCAGATGGATCGAACAGCCATTGAGCGGCATTTGGTTGAAAAGGTCAAACAGGCGCCCAGTTTTTTCAATAATACTCCGGTCGTCATCGATCTGGATGGGATGACCGATTCGCCGGATGATCTGGATTTTAATGGCTTATACGAACTGCTGCGAGCACACGGTATGGTGCCGGTGGGCCTGCGCAACGGGACGCCGCTCCAACAGGCGGCGGCCCGGTTGGCGGGGTTGCCGGCGTTACCCGAGAATCGCGCCATTGGCGGGGCCAAAAAACCAGATAAAAGTGAGCCCGCGTCGCGCAGTCGAATGGTTAATCATCCGGTGCGTTCGGGTCAGCAGATTTATGCGCCAGACGGCGACCTGATCGTGCTGGGTACGGTCAGCGCCGGCGCCGAGGTCATCGCGGATGGTAACATTCATGTTTACGGGGTATTGCGGGGGCGTGCGCTGGCGGGAGCCCGAGGCGACGCAGCAGCCCGGATTTTCTGTCAAAGCCTGGAAGCGGAGCTGGTTTCCATCGCCGGGCGCTACCGAATCAGCGAGCAGATCGATTCGGCTGATCGCGGCAAGGCTGCTCAAATTCACTGGATGGAAGACCGGTTAATCATTGAACCTTTAACCCGCTGATCTACTTGGGGGTACTGGTGATCAGGCCAACTCAACCGCTCATCCGATCTTACATGCAACCTCAGGGATAATCGCTTGGCAACCGTTATCGTGGTGACCTCCGGCAAGGGAGGCGTAGGCAAAACGACAACCAGCGCCAGTTTCGCGACCGGGCTGGCCCAGCGCGGTTACCGAACCGTGGTTATCGATTTTGATGTCGGATTGCGTAACCTGGATTTGATCATGGGTTGCGAGCGCCGGGTCGTATATGACTTCGTGAATGTGATTAACAACGAAGCCAACTTGAATCAATCACTGATTCGCGACAAACGGGTCGAGAACCTGTACATCCTGCCGGCATCTCAAACCCGCGACAAAGATGCGCTTACCAAGGAAGGCGTAGAGCGGATCTTGACTGAACTCAAGCAGGGGTTCGATTATATCGTCTGCGATTCGCCCGCTGGCATCGAACGAGGCGCCCTGATGGCGCTGTATTTCGCTGATGAGGCGTTGGTGGTGACCAATCCGGAAGTTTCGTCGGTGCGCGATTCTGATCGGATTCTTGGCATCTTGGCCAGCCGGTCGCGCCGCGCCGAGCAGGGAGATAATCCGGTCAAGGAGCATCTGGTCTTGGCTCGCTATGCGCCAGAACGCGCTGATCGAGGCGATATGCTCAGCGTCGACGATGTTCTGGAAATTTTGGGCATTCCCTTGTTGGGCGTGATTCCAGAATCACTGACTGTCCTACAGTCGTCTAATGCAGGCGTACCTGTCATTCTGGAAGAGGGTAGCGAAGCCGGTGCGGCTTATGGCGATCTGGTCGACCGGTTTCTGGGCAAGACCTTGCCCCATCGGTTTACTTCGATCCAGAAAAAGGGGTTTTTGAAACGGCTGTTTGGTGGAGGATAAACCATGATAAGCCTGTTCGAAAATTTTTTCCGTGCGCCTCCCAGTAAAACAGCGGCCCTTGCCAAGGAACGGCTACAAATCATCGTCGCCCATGAACGGGGCAGTCGCCGCAGCAGTCCCGACTATCTGCCGGCGCTCAAGAAAGAGTTGCTTGAAGTCGTGCGTAAATATGTGCCGATCGATCAGAGCCAAGTCAAAGTGCATCTGGATCGTGAGGGTGGCTATGAGATTCTGGAGTTGAACATTACCTTGCCGGATGAGGAACAGCGCCAGGGTCCACCGCGAAAAAATGGCGCCGGGGCTTAAGCTGACAGCATCTCTCCCAAGGTGCGGGTCAGCAGGCGTAAATCCTGCTCCCGCGACAAGGTATGTTCNCCATCCTTGACCAGGATCACTCGCGTGTCAGGGCTGGTCAGTTTCTCTGCGATTCGGACGCTGGTTCGCCATGGCACATCGGCGTCGTTCATGCCGTGAATCAGCCGCACCGGGCAATGAATCGGTAATGTGGGTCGATCCAATAACCGGTGTTGAACCGCTTCCTCAATCAGATGCAGGGCGATGATATAGGGCTCGCCATAAGGCGAAGGCAGGGTGATGACCCGCTCGCACTGCAACCGCTCCCGCGATGGCTCGTCCAGCCGCTCCCACAGTAGATAATCGGTGAAGTCCGCTGCACAGGCTAAACCCAGCAATCCGGTGATCCGCTCTGGCCGCGTCAATGCNGTCAATAGCATCAGCCATGCGCCCATCGACGAGCCGACCAGGATCTGTGGACCTTCGGTCAATTGATCCAGCACCGCCCGCGCTTCCATCGCCCAGCGCCCGATAGAGCCGTCCGCAAACCTGCCACTGGATGCGCCGTGACCGGANTAATCGAAGCGGACAAAGGCCTGACCCCGCCTCCGGCACCAGTGCTCCAGAGTCATTGCCTTGATTCCGGTCATGTCTGAAGTAAAGCCGCCCAGGAAAATCACCCCGGGCGCAACGCCNGGACTGCGGTGATAAGCCAATACGGTGTCATCGACCAGCGTCAACTGGGCGGGAGGGGCAGGGAACATGTGCATGTTGCATGGGTTAAATGAACCACAAGTAGACCGCGCTATTGCTCGATCATCCACGTTCGGGCCACCAGTGCGGGCAGAATGATGCCTGCTGCGCCATTTAAACTGAACGTGACCTGCGGGCTGAGCGGCGTTGGCTGGGGGTTAATTTCCACCACTGTCGCGCCAGCCTGCAAGGCAATGAACGGCAAGTCGGCGGCAGGATAGACCAGCGATGAAGTGCCGACGCTGAAAAAGACCTCGGCGCAGGCCGCCGCCTGTTCCGCTGCCCGCAATGCGCCTGCCGGCAACCTTTCACCGAACCAGACCACGTCCGGGCGTAGCAACCCGCCGCAATGTGGGCAGCGTGGCGGAAGGTCGTCGCTTTCTGGCCAGCCTTCCACCAGGCGGTCTTCGTTGAAGCATCTAGTGCGGAACAGGTTGCCATGCAGTTCCAGTACCTGGTGACTGCCGGCTCGCCGGTGTAGACCGTCAACATTCTGGGTGATAAGCGTTAATTCAGCGACGTGGCGTTCCATGTCCACTAAAGCATGATGGCCCGCATTGGGTTCAGCTTGACGCACCCGTGCTTGCCGCCAGGCATACCATTCCCAAACCAGTCGGGGGTTGCGTCGGAACGCCTCGGGTGTAGCCAGTTCTTCGGGGTTGTAGCGCGCCCATAGCCCAGTTTGTGCTTCGCGAAAGGTTGGGACGCCGCTCTCGGCGGAAATGCCGGCGCCCGTGAGTACGACGACCCGGCGAGCAGCCTGCAGGCGGGCAATCAGTGCGCTGGGAATCGAAGGTTTCTCGCTCATAGCGCGGCAAGTCTCCAAATGGGATGCCAGTGATTTCACAGGATAGCAGCTTCCCAGGGGGTCGGATGGAAATTCATTTTGATCGTTTTTTTTGCAACTAAAGGGTTAAAATGAAGTGCAGTCGCGAATTGTGGGAACCCACCGATCCTCAACGACAAAACCGGGGAAAGCGGCTATGTCTCTCGAATTTTTGATTATCGATCCGCAAAACGACTTCAGCGATACGCCGGGCGCTGCGCTGCCCGTGCCNGGGGCCAATGCAGACGCCAAGCGGTTGGCTGGCTTGCTGGATCGGCTCGGCGACTGCATCGACGATATCCATGTGACGCTGGACACCCATCAGTTACTAGATATTTCCCATCCGATGTTTTGGGTAGATCCGCAGGGCCGCCCGCCGACTCCCTTCACCCAAATCACCGTGGGCGAAGTTGAAAGTCAAGCCTGGCGTCCTTTTAACCCGGAGTTTGAACAGCGAGCGCTGCATTATGTGCGGNCCTTGCGCGATAACCACCGTTATCTACTGACCATCTGGCCGCCTCATTGCCTGGTNGGCACTTGGGGACATAACGTGATGCCGGCTGTCAGCGTTGCTTTGCGCTGCTGGGAAGAACGGCGACGGACCCGGGTCAGCTATCACTTCAAGGGCCACAATCCTTGGACTGAGCACTATTCAGCGGTGCAGGCCGACGTGCCGGACCCGAATGACTCATCCACCCAAATCAATGTCGGGCTGATCCAGACTCTGGAAAAAGCGGATATCGTGGTGCTGTCGGGGCAGGCGCTGTCGCATTGTGTCGCCAACACGGTGCGTGATATCGCTGATCACTTCGGGGAAGAGAGCATCCGCAAGTTGGTGTTGATCGAGGACACCAGTTCACCCGTACCCGGGTTTGAGGAGGTGGCCCAACAGTTTTTGACCGATATGCGGCGGCGTGGTATGAAAATTTCTAAAGCTGCCGAGTTTCCGGGCTAGCCCGGCTATCTCACTGACCACGGCTGATGACCCTTTTTCTAGACTCCTATTACACCATCGGTAAACTGCATCTGTTCTGCGAAGACTATGTCTGTCAGGGCGGTCCGCCTTTTCCGCATATCATTCTGGCGGATGGCTGTTCCGCAGCCCTGAACAGCGATCTGGGCGCACGGTTGTTGGTATTGAACGCCCGCTCCCTGCTGTCCCGCTTCGCGCTCAGCGCCGGCGATGAGGCGGAGCAGATCGCTCGACACTGGCGGTTAGGTCGCCGAATTATCCGGCGCGCCGCTCGGCAGGCGCAGGATTTGGGGCTGAATGAGGGAGTACTGGACGCTACCTTGCTGATCGCCTGGTGCGATGGCGAAACCGTATATGTGCATTTATACGGCGATGGTTGCATCGTGACCCGGAACGCCGATGGCGTAGTAGCGGCGATTGAGGTGGAATACGCCGAGAATGCGCCTTATTACCTGAGCTACCTGTTCGACACCGAACGCGGCGCGCTGTATCGGGAAGCCATCGGCGATGCACAGGGGCAAAGTATCCGCTATTTGCATGAGGGCGGTGCGACCGTCCGCCAGGAACCTTTCGATACGCCAACCCTATTCAGCTTCAGCCTGGCTACATTTCCCACTGTGATAGTGTCCACCGACGGCCTGCATTCTTTTCTGAACACAGAGACCGGCGAGCGGTTGGCTTTGCTGGAAGTCGCCCAGCGATTTATAGATTTTCCGCACTTCAATGAGGGTTTCGTGAAGCGCCAAACCCGCGATGTGCTGGCGGATTATAGCCGGCAACGGATTATCAATCTGGACGACCTGGGTTGGGGAGCGTTTGTCCACACCGGCGTCAGGTCCGACGTCTAACGCATCATCGTTCGGTCCAGCGCCCGATAACTGATCGCTTCGGTAAGATGGGGTGTCTTGATAACGTCACTGCCGGCCAGATCAGCGATAGTGCGAGCCACCTTCAGAATCCGGTGGTAGGCGCGTGGCGACAGGCCCAGCCGTTCCAGGGCGTGTTCCAGTAGCTTATGATCCGCCTCGCTCAGCGCGCAATGGCGTTCAATCTCGCGGGTACCCAAGGCGCTGTTGGGCTTGCCAGCCCGCTGCAACTGCCGGTCACGAGCGATGCAGACCCGGCCCCGCACGGTAGCGCTGCTTTCTTCCNGGGCGTCGCCGCGTAGCACCCGATGCGCCAGCCGGGGAACTTCAATATGCAAATCGATTCGGTCGATCAGCGGTCCCGATACCCGCGCCCGGTAGCGGCGCACCTGCTCCTGACCGCAGGCGCAGCGCCGGTCCGCGTCACCCAGATAGCCGCAGGGACACGGATTCATCGCCGCGACCAGTTGAAACCGTGCTGGAAAGTCGGCTTGGCGGGCAGCGCGGGAAATGGTGATGCGTCCTGATTCCAGCGGCTCGCGCAATACCTCCAGTACGCGCCGGTCGTATTCCGGCAATTCGTCGAGAAACAACACCCCATGATGGGCTAGGGAAATCTCACCGGGCCGGGGCTGGCCGCCGCCGCCCACTAGCGCCACGCCGGAAGCCGTGTGGTGCGGCGCACGGAACGGTCGCACCCCCCATTGTTTTAAATCCAGACCCTGGGCGCTGACTGAAGCGACCGCAGCAGTTTCCAGCGCCTCTGCTTCACTCAACGGCGGCATGATGCCAGGCAGCCGGCTGGCGAGCATGGTCTTGCCGGTGCCGGGTGGNCCAATCAGCAGCAGGTTATGACCGCCAGCCGCAGCAATTTCCAACGCCCGTTTGGCGTGCTGCTGGCCGCGCACGTCGTTTAAATCGCGTTCCAGGACCGCTTCCAGCGAGGATCGAGGCCGCGTGACCGGTGGTTGCAGGGCGTTTCCAGTCGTTAGTTGTCGGCAAACTTCCAGTAAATGCGCTGCGCCCAGCACCTTCGCACCGCTGACCAGCGTGGCCTCCTCCGCGTTNTCGTTAGGCGCCAGCAACGTGCGCCCGGCGTCGCGACAGGCCAACGTGGCCGGCAACACACCACGAATGCGCCGCAGTTCCCCGCCCAGCGCCAGTTCACCGAGCATTTCGTATTGATCGAGCCGNTCGCGGGGGATCTGCCCCGATGCAGCTAATAGCCCGAGCGCAATCGGTAGATCGAAACGGCCGCCCTCCTTGGGTAAATCCGCCGGCGCCAGGTTGATGGTGATGCGGCGGGCTGGGAACTCGAAACCGCTGTTCTGGATCGCGCCGCGCACCCGATCCTTGCTTTCCTTGACAGCCGCTTCCGGCAGACCAACGATGAATAATCCTGGCAAACCGCCAGACAGGTGGACTTCGACGCTGACCAGTGGCGCATCGATGCCGACTTGGGCGCGGGTATAGACAATGGCAAGCGACATGGGAATGCGATGACTGGACGCGGGCTTGCACTGATTGAGGGCAGTGCTATTCGCTGCCGTCTGGTTCAGTGGCTTTTTCCGCTGTTTTGCGTCGCTTGCCGCCAGCAACTCTGGTTTCCAGCTCGGCAACCTGCTTTTCCAATTCCTCAAGTTTGGCGCGGGTGCGGGCCAATACCNCCTGTTGCACCTCGAACTCTTCGCGCGTCACNAGCTCCAGCTTAGCGAACGCCGCCTGCAAGGTCGCATGAAGGTTCTTTTCCATTTCGGCCTGGAACTGCCGGACGCCCGGCGGCACGGCTTCTGCGAAACGCTTGGCCAGGTCATCGAAAGCTTTCGGGTCGATCATTGCCAGTTCTCCAAAGAGGGGGATTGTCATCTTTAAGTTTAACGGGAAATTTGGGTTTGTATGTGTTCATTGTTGTTGCACTAAAAAAGTGCATTGCACCGATCNCTGAGATGGATAATCACCGAAAACAGGTGTTACGAGACAGAAATTTATATTTAATATATTGATTTTTATTTATTTATTATCAGTGGCACACGATATGCAATTACCCTGTGAAACGAATGGTCGGCGTTAGCGAACGGCGTTCGTAGAAACGCTGCAACAACACGTCGCCCTGTCAGGGGTGTTCGAGACCACAGGAGATGTTGCTATGAAATTGATCGCGGCGGTTATCAAGCCGTTCAAGCTGGATGATGTGCGGGAAGCCCTTTCGGAAGTCGGCGCCCAAGGGGTTACGGTGACCGAGGTTAAGGGATTCGGTCGCCAAAAAGGCCATACCGAGTTGTATCGGGGGGCTGAATATGTAGTGGATTTTCTGCCCAAGATCAAGATTGAAGTCGGGGTGGCTGACGACTTAGCGGATCGAGTCGTCGAGGCGATTTCCCGTGCCGCCAACACCGGCAAGGTCGGCGACGGCAAGATTTTTATCTATGAACTGGAAAACGCAGTGCGAATTCGCACCGGCGAATCGGGGCCTGAAGCGTTGTGATACCGATTGATCAATCTTTTTAACTCTTTGGAGAACTCCACTGATGACTAGAACNATGCAAACACTGAAAAATGGCGGTGGGCTGGCGCTGCTGGCGATGTTGACGCCAGCGCTGGCCTGGGCTGAAGAGGCTGCTGCCCCCCCCACGCTAAGTTCCGGTGACACCGCCTGGATGCTGACGGCGACTGCGTTGGTGTTGTTTATGACGATTCCCGGCCTGTCGCTGTTCTACGCCGGCATGGTGCGCGCCAAAAATGTGCTGTCGGTGATGATGCAATGTTTTGCAATCACTGGGCTGATGACCGTGTTATGGGTGCTTTATGGCTACAGCTTGGCGTTCGATACGACCGGGATGACCAAGGAGGCTGTTAATCTGGCCACCTTTATCGGTGGTTTCGACAAGGCGTTCCTGAGCGGCGTCACAAAAGAAAGTTTGATCGTCACGATTCCGGANACGGTGTTTGTCACGTTTCAAATGACCTTCGCGATTATTACGCCTGCGCTCATCGTCGGCGCTTTTGCCGAACGGATGAAATTTTCGGCAATGCTGGCGTTCATGGCCATCTGGTTCACTTTTGTGTACACCCCGATTTGTCACATGGTCTGGAGCGGCGACGGTGCGTTGATGTGGGATTGGGGCGTGCTGGATTTTGCCGGCGGTACGGTGGTGCATATCAATGCCGGTATTGCCGGACTGGTGGCCTGCCTGGTGTTGGGCAAGCGCCGGGGTTATCCGAACACTGCCATGCCCCCGCATAACCTCAACTTCACCATCATGGGCGCCTCCATGCTGTGGGTGGGCTGGTTTGGCTTCAATGCCGGTAGTGCGCTGGCGGCCAACGCCGACGCTGGCATGGCGATGCTGGTGACCCAGGCAGCCACCGCAGCGGCGGCATTGGCCTGGATGTTCGCGGAATGGACCACGCACGGCAAACCGAGCGCCTTGGGCATCGCTTCTGGTGCGGTGGCGGGTCTGGTAGCCATTACCCCGGCTTCTGGCACTGCTGGTCCAATGGGCGCACTATTAATTGGCTTGGCGTCCGGTCTAATCTGCTTCCTGGCCTCGACCAAAATGAAGCGGGCGCTGGGCTATGACGACTCGTTGGACGTGTTCGGCGTCCACGCGGTCGGCGGCATCGTTGGCGCGATCCTGACCGGGCTATGCGCCGATGTTGCTTTAGGCGGCAAAGGTCTGGCTGAGGGCATGACGATCGGCGCCCAGTTATGGGTACAGACCAAAGGCGTGTTGTTTACGGTTATCTACACCACCATTCTCAGCTATGTGATCCTGAAAGTTGTGGATGTAGTGATTGGCTTGCGGGTGACCAGCGATCAGGAAACTGAAGGCCTGGACATNGCCCTGCACGACGAGCGTGGCTACAACCTGTGAGGCTGCTATTCACTCCCTCGCCCATGAGCGAGGGAGGTGTTGGGGGGTGGTTGCGGTTTCAACAACCGCCCCTCGCGCATCGGCTGTCGATTTCGGTTATATTCCCACATGGGTTTTGGTTTTAATNAGGCGAAACGCCAGAGGGCATCCATGAAGCTGGTTACTGCAATCATTAAACCGTTCAAGCTGGACGACGTGCGGGAGGCGCTGTCGGGGATTGGGGTTCAGGGCATCACGGTCACTGAGGTTAAGGGATTTGGTCGCCAGAAAGGCCACACCGAACTGTATCGCGGCGCGGAGTATGTGGTGGATTTTCTGCCGAAGGTCAAATTGGAAATTGCTGTGGATGATAGCCTGGTGGACAAGGTGGTGGAGGCGATCTGCTCGACGGCTAATACGGGCAAGATCGGTGATGGCAAGATTTTTATCTATGATCTGGAGCGAGCGATACGGATTCGCACCGGGGAAATCGGCCCCAGTGCGTTGTAACCTTTGACCCTTCCTTTCTTCCTGCTTTTTTTCCTGCTTTCTCCTCCCCCCTTTTTTGCAAGGGGGGAACCTCAGCGAATCGAGGCAAAGCCAAAATCGAACTTCCTGAGAACCGGTATCAGAGGCCGGTCGTGAGGGTGAAGTGAATGGTGGTTTTCAGGCGCGCGGCAGCAACACCAGAAACACTACGCCGCCACCCGGATTGGGACGACAATCAGCCTGACCACCCAGTGCTT
>Ga0056914_10000613_pt1 | contig 29702 bp, 28 predicted proteins | sample TNRBio252014_DNA_FD_55168 | JGI IMG/M metagenome (GOLD analysis project Ga0056914, IMG submission 55168) | Wastewater treatment Type I Accumulibacter community from EBPR Bioreactor in Madison, WI, USA - TNR Reactor_6/25/2014_ DNA | ecosystem: Engineered > Bioreactor > EBPR > Anaerobic-Aerobic >...
ATCCGCGAGTTCTGCCCGGTGGACGAGGCCGGCCACAGCCTGCTGCGCGCGGCCATGCGCCAGTTGCACATGAGCGCGCGCGCCTACCACCGCACCCTCAAGCTGGCCCGCACCATCGCCGACCTGATCGGCGCCGAGCGCATCGAGACCGCGCATCTGGCCGAGGCGATCCAATACCGGCCGCGCTGGCAGGTGTGAAGGAACGGACAGGTTTTTGCGCAGTACGACGAGATAGGATATCATATGTGCAATTAGTCGCCTGAACAAGCGACTATCTGCACATGCGGTGTTTTCGATATGCAACTCGACACGTACAACAAGCTTTACCAGGTCGCTGAAGCCCAGGCCGGCTACTTCACGACCGCCCAAGCTGCAGCGGTCGGCGTAGACCGCAAACGCCTGGCGCGCTATGCCGTTGCTGACCGCCTCGAGCGTATCCGGCGCGGCGTCTATCGGCTGGTACCCTTTACGCGATCACCCCACGAGGACCTGTTTGTTGCCTGGCTCGAGACAGGTCCNGACTCGGTGATTTCCCACGACAGCGCACTGGCCCTTTATGAGCTATCCGACGCGCTGCCGGCAGCCATTCACGTAACTGTACCCTCCTCAGCTTCGCGCCGCCACCGTGGTCTGCAGATGCATACGAACCAGATCAACGTTCAGGAGATCACCTACTATGACGCGTTACCGGTGACGACTGTGGCGCGCACCATTGTGGACGTGACCGCGGCAGGCCTGGCAAACGAATTGGTCGAGCAGGCCGTCCACGAGGCCGTCTCGAACGGCCTCGTGACGCCTGCGCTCCTGCTCGCCGCAGCCGCCCCCCGTGGTCCGCGGGTAACAAGGATTTTGCGCCGCGCGCTTGAACGAATCGGGCAACTTCCGAGTCAGGAACCACAATGACGAACTATCNATCAGGAGCTGCTTTCCGCCGTGCTCTTGAAGATCGTCTTGCCAGCCAGAGCGCCAAGACGCAGACGCCGCTCGTCCGGCTCCGCAAACTGGTAGCCTTCGACCGTTTCCTTGCCCGTCTTGTACAAATCGAGCCTGATACCTGGCTTCTGAAGGGCGGGCTGGTGCTACAACTGCGCCTGAGCCAACACGCCCGGACTACGAAGGATATGGATCTCTTGTCGCTGGTCGATCAGGGTGAGCTGTCTGAGATCCTGATGCGCGCTGCGTTGCTGGACCTACAAGACTGGTTTTCTTTCGCCGTCCGTTCCGCATCTGCAGCCCTGCCTGGGCCAGGTCATGGCGGGTTGCGCTTCTTTGTGACTGCGCTCGTCGCTGGTCGGATGTTTGAAGGCTTTCACGTTGACGTGGGTGGTGGCGATCCAGTGATCGAGCCGGCAGAGATGTTAGAAACGCCGTCTATGCTGACATTTGCTGGTATCCCACCCGTGATGGTGCCCTGCTACCCGCTAACCCAACATTTGGCCGAGAAGGTGCATGCCTACGTTCGTCCCGGAACGACCGGCGATAGCACACGGGTCAAGGATTTGGTGGATATCCTTCTGATCGCTGAGCACATGACAATCAATGGACCGGTCTTGCGCACTGCAATTCAAGCCACTTTCACGGCCCAAGGGGTAGGTGATCTCCCTCCGACACTTCCAGCGCCGCCTCCAGCTTGGGCTTTGACATTCAGGAAGCTAGCGGACGAGGTCGGGCTGAGTCGTGCGACTCTGGCGGAAGCCGTTCAAGCTGCCCGGCGCTTTATCGATCCGGTTCTGGATGAGACGACGCAAGGCAATTGGTCGCCGGAGAGACAATCGTGGGGTTGATGTGCTACCCTCACGTCCTTGTTGCCTGGTAAGGCAACAAGCAGATAAACCGGCACATCGTGAGTATCCCTGCCCGTGCGGCTGGTACGACGATCCACAGCACGAACGCACTTGATCATCGGCTCAGGTCAGCCACTGCCAAAAGCATCTTTCCAGCCCACGCAGTTTTTTAGATTCGTCATCGAAACAGGAGCAACCCATGAGAAACCGGAGATTGATCCTCGCCACCGCGGCAATTGCGGCCCTGCTTGTTCTGGCGTTGGCGGCATGCGGCGGCCTGCCGCCGCTGGTCGTCACGCCGCAGCCAACCGCCGTCACTGTCGTTCTGCCAGACAACGAGCAGGATTGTCTGGCTCAAGGCGGCGCGTGGGGGCCGCAAGGCCGGGCGCAGATGGAGATGTGCGACTTGCCGGCGGCCGATGCCGGGCAGCCTTGCACCAGCTCCAGCCAATGCCAGGGCCTGTGTCTGGCCAGCGACTCGTCGTCCACCGGCACGTGCAGCCCGCGCACGATCTACTTCGGCTGCTTCGATGTCGTAGAGGACGGCAGCACGATGGGGCTTTGTATCGATTAAAGGTGGCAGGAGGCCATCGCACCATGCATTTACAGCCATCGGACTTCAAGAAATTCGCCCGTCACTTCCTGGTCGAGCCAGGCAGCAAGGTCAACCTCAAGAAAGACTTCGATCCGCGCGATACCCACGGCTACGACAAGCCTGAGAACGCGGATGAAATCCTGCAGGACGGCGTCGAGCTGCTGGCCGAGTACCAGGAGAAACTCTATNCCGAGAACGCACGCTCGCTGCTGGTGGTCCTCCAGGCGCTGGACGCGGCCGGCAAAGACAGCACCATTAAACATGTCATGAGCGGCGTCAACCCGGCCGGCTGCCAGGTGACCAGCTTCAAGGCGCCGTCGGCCGAGGAGTTGGACCACGACTACCTGTGGCGCTGCGTCAAAGCGCTGCCGGCGCGCGGCAACATCGGCATCTTCAACCGCTCGCACTACGAGGAGGTGCTGGTGGTGCGCGTCCATCCCAAGTTCCTGGACGGCCAGCGGCTGCCGCCGGATAGTCTGGGCGAAGGACTGTGGGCGAGCCGTTTCCGCCAAATCAACAACTTCGAGCAGCACCTGGCTGAGAACGGTACCGAGATCGTCAAGATCTACCTGAACGTGTCCAAGGAGAAGCAGGCCGAGCGCCAGTTGGAGCGCATCGACAAGCCGGAGAAGAACTGGAAGTTCAACCCCGGCGATATCGCGGAGCGCCAGCATTGGGATGCCTACCTGGCCGCCTACAAGGAGGTATTCGAGCATACCAGCACTTCTTGGGNGCCGTGGTACGTGGTGCCNGCCGACCGCAAGTGGTTCGCCCGCATCGCCGTAGCCGCCATCATCGCGCAAAAATTGATGGAGATGGACCCGCAGTATCCCACGGTCAGCGAGGCCCAACGCCAGGAGATGCTGGCCTGCCGCCAGGTCTTGCTGGCCGAAGCAGCCGCCGATTCTAGCCGTTGACAAATGGCCGAAAAGTGCGCGATAATGCACACGGAAGTCATCTGAGCAGGCGTCCGGCGCCTGACCCTCATCTTATTCGTCCCGCTTGCGGGTCTATGTTCTCGACGAGGAGGACAACGTGTCCAAAGAGAAGAAGAAAGACAAGGAAAAGAAGGCCAAGGCCGACGTCTCCGAAGCCGTCGCCCCTCCCGCTCCTGAGGCGCCTGCACCTGAGATTCCCGAAGCAGCAGCCGTCAGCAAGAAGAAGATCTCCAACAAGGAGTACATGGAAGAGCTGGCCAAGTTGCAGGTGGAGCTGGTCAAGCTGCAAGAGTGGATCAAGCATGAGAAGCTCAAGGTGGTGGCGATCTTCGAGGGTCGCGACGCAGCCGGCAAGGGCGGCACCATCAAGCGTATTACAGAAACGCTCAATCCCCGTGTAGCGCGCGTTGTGGCGCTGCCGGCCCCGACCGAACGTCAGAAGACCCAGTGGTACTTCCAGCGCTACGTGGAGAACCTGCCGGCCGGCGGCGAGATGGTGCTGATGGACCGTAGTTGGTACAACCGGGCTGGCGTGGAGCGAGTGATGGGTTTTTGCAGCGAAGAGGAGTACTGGGAGTTCCTGCGCTCCTGCCCCTCCTTTGAGCGCATGCTGGTGCGCTCCGGCGTGATCATCATCAAGTACTGGTTCTCGGTCAGCGATGAAGAGCAGGAAAGACGCTTCCAGTCGCGCATCGACGACCCCACGCGCCGTTGGAAGCTCAGCCCCATGGACCTGACGGCCCGCTCGCGCTGGATTGATTACTCCCGGGCCAAGGATGAGATGTTTGCCTACACCGACATCAAGGAAGCGCCCTGGTGGGTAGTGGACGCCGACGTCAAGAAGCTGGCGCGGCTGAACTGCATCCACCACCTGCTCAGCCAGATTCCCTACAAAGACCTGACGCCCGACCCCATCGTGCTGCCGACCCGTCAAAGTGACGTGGGTTACGTGCGCCCGCCCATCACATCGCAAACTTTTGTGCCGGCTGTGTACCCTAAATCGTAGGNCGAGTTAGTGATCTCCCTACACGTCTTGTAAGGATTTGCCTGCACAGCGCTTTAGTGCTATACTTTTGGCTGTCAATGCCTATCCTGGACCTCCTCCCCCAACCCAGGATGGGCATTGCCGCGTCTTGAGGAGTTACGGTTGAACGATGCGATAACTGCTGGTGATCGTAGCGGCGGGGCGCAGCATAGCCTGGGCCGGGCAGTAGATGTTCTCGGAGAGATCGATGGCGCGCTGTACGGCCTTCTCGCTGACGTCGCCGGTGATAACGTACTCGATGTGCATCGAGGTGAAGACTTTGGGGTGGCTCTCAGCCTGCTCGGCGGTGACGATCACCTGAAAATCCTGCACCGGCTCGCGCTTCTTCTGCAAGATGCTGAGCACATCCATCGACGTACAGCCGGCCAGGCCGATTAACAGCAACTGCAGGGGTCGGGCCCCGCGATTCTTGCCGCCGACGCCAGTCGACGAGTCCAGGGTTATCTTGTTGCCGGTGTCATTTTCGGCCTCCAGCAGCAGATCTTCGTGCTGCCAGGTTACACTTACTTGTGCCATAGGGTTTCTCCTTGGGTGGAGAAACCGGGTTTCTTCGCAGAAACCCAGTTTCTTGGGTTTGGGTTCAACTGACGCCGACAAAGGCATCCAGCTCAAGGCAGCGGAACAAGCGCGCTTCCGCTTCAGGCGGCATCGGCTCGACCGGCAGGTCGTGATAGAGCAGCACCATTTTGCGCAGGGTGTCCACGACCACGCGGCAGTTGTCGCAGGCGTCCATATGCCGCTCGATCTCCACACACAGCAGCTCGTCCAGGTCGCCGTCAACGTAGTCGCTGAGATCCTTGAGCAGCTTGCGGCATTCGCTATGATCGTGATTGTGGGTGCTCATAACGCCATCTCCTGGGGCTGATCGGCCAGATAGCCAGCCAGCCGCTCGCGTAGGGCCAGCCTGGCCCGGTGCAGCCGCACCTTCAGCGCACTCTCTGTAATGTCTAGCGCCTCGGCCGCCTCTTGCGTGCTCAGGCCCTGAATGTCACGCAGGATAAACGCGGCCCGCAGCGAGGGCGGCAGGGTCTCGACGGCTGCCTCCAGCACNTGGCGCAGCTCTTGCGACAAGGCCTGACGGCCGGGATCGACGTCCCAGTCGCCCAGTTGGCGGGGCAGCAAGTCGCCCTCGTCGGTCAGTTGCGGCTCGTCCAGCGACACGTTGTCGTCGCGGCGTTTGCGCAGCCGCATCAGCGCGGCGTTGGTGGTGATGCGGTAAAGCCAGGTGCTGAGCTTGCTGCGGCCCTCGAAGCTGGTCATCTTGCCGCAGGCGCTGATAAAGGCGTCCTGCACCACCTCTTCCGCATCGTCCGCGTCGCCCATGATGCGCAGCGCCACGGCGTACATCTGGCTGCCGTGCTGCTTGACCATACAGGCGCAGGCGTGCTTGTCGCCGGCCAGCAAGGCGTCGATCAGCGTCGCTTCGTCGGCGTACAGGTTGAGGTCGATGGTCAATCCTGCCATTAGGATGGTGCTCCTGGCGAAATAGTTACAAAGCGATCCGTCGGGTCGAAAAACCGCTCATTTGTCCTGCGCAAGACAAAGGCCAGTTCCACAAGGGGCTGCACAGGCTGAAACCTTGCCCGCCAACCCTGCATCCTAGCTTACAGAGAACAAACAAGTCAGGCATCCAGGGCTGGGCCCAGCGGCAACCGTCGATCAAACCCTGGCGGGCTCGGTCAGGAGCCCGGCCCGAACGATTTAGGTTAGGACTTGCAGCAAAAGGAGATGTTACCGTGTCCGAACTACCTCTCGGCATTACCACCGTGTTGAACCTGGACTACGACCAGGCAGTCGAGCATACCATCGCCGCGCTCAAGGAGCAAGGCTTCGGCGTGCTGACCGAGATCGACGTCAAGGCGACGATGAAGGCCAAGCTGGACGTCGACTTCCAGCGCTATGTGATCATCGGCGCCTGCAATCCGCCGCTGGCCTACCAGGCCCTATCCACCGACAAGAGCGTGGGGCTGATGCTGCCCTGCAACGTGGTGGTCTACGACAACGGCGACGGCAGCAGCACGGTCTCCGCGCTCAATCCGCTGGCCGCCATCGNCGTCGTCGGCAACGCCGGCCTGGACACCATGGCCACGGCCGCCACGGCCAAGCTGACAGCGGCCATCGAACGGCTTAACGTTCTGTCGTAACGCAATCCGCCGGATTGTTCAGCCGCAATCCAGCAGATTGTGCTACAATCACAGATCACCCGCCACACAACAACGCCCGGCCAATCGGCCGGGCGTTTTGCGTTCCACGCGGTCGCCGTCGATCTGCGGACGGCATTGTACCATTGGTCACGGGGGGGTGGCAAAGCGGGAGAATGGAACGATATCATTCTCGTGAACAATACATGATGCAGATCATGGTCTACGTCGAGACTAAGTGCTATTATTGGGCTAGCTTGAGCGTAAGACCTGTTTTCACCTGCCCGGAGACGATAACCGTCCATCATCATCTAGCACTTCACTACGCGTACGACTTCGAGGGGCCAAAGGATAGGCTACGAATCATAACCAAAGCATATTTCGCCCGCCTAGGCATGCTCTCAGGCAAAAGCAAGACATGAGAAGATCGCTGTCTGGTTGATCGATGTGAAGCTGCCGGGACTTCTGCAAAATCAGCCGGAAGTTGCCATCGGTTAGCGCAAGTAAACGAGATAACCATCTCTATATTTGTAGCGGAGCGTGTGCCTTTTCGTTTCTGTCTGCCTCGGCGTGTGCAGTTTTCCTTCTTCTGCCTCCGCTGTTCGGCAACCTTTGGTCTTGCATTCTTGCGTCGCGTCGAAGGAGTTCCATCGTGACAGATCATCCATCCGTCCCTTATGCCTCGACGATCAACCGCTTGGCCGCGCAATACGGCTGGCGCATGCTTCCACCGGTGGATTGGGCTGCCGCCGCTTGCCAGCTCGACCCAGCGCCGGTCGACGAGCGCGCCGCACGCCGCGCCTGTCTGTCAGTCTACGCGCGCACCTTGTTCGAGGCCTGCCAAGACCCCGCACGCCAGGAACAGGCCTATCGCGAGCTGTACGACTATCTGTGTATGCAAGCCGCTTATCGTGGCCCGCATTTGGCCTGCGATTTCGCCCAAGAGGCCATCCTGTTGATTTTACGTTCCTTTCACGAGGAGGGCCGCGCCCGCTGCTCTCGCCCCGAGGCTTTCCTGTTGTTTGCACGCTTCAAGCTCTGGGACGCCATCTCACGCGTACGCAGGTTCTCCGACGAAGGCGGCAGGAGCACATCGCTGTCCGATTTGGCGTATGATGAGGATGACGAGGAGGCTGTGGACAGTCGCTTGGTACCGCCACGGCCGCAGCCTTTGGACGATTTGCTCGTCAAAGAGCGCTTGGCGCGAGCGCGCGCCAGCGTGCGCCTGGTGGCTCTGGAGGTATTGGACGGCCTTCATGTCCTCTGGTCGAAGCCCAAACCCCCGCGCCGGCAACTCGTTGCTGCCATCCTGACGCACCTGGATGAAGCGCCCGATCCTGTCATTGCACGTCGCCTCTTGGCCTTTGACGCGCGCGACTCATCATTTAGCGACACCGCACCTGCGCCCACACGCGCCCAAATCGAGAACGTGCAGGTGCTGCGCTCGCTAGGGCTGGACAAGCTGCGCGCCGTGCTGCAAACCCGCCTGGACTTGAGCTCAGGAGGCTTGTTATGAGTGTCCAGTCTTGCTCTGTGGACGCCGACGCCCTGCGGTTGATCGCCTTCCTGCGGGATCCCGCGTCTGATCCCGACCTGCCGACGCACATTTTGCAGTGTCGCTTCTGTCAGATCCGACTCTTTCGCCTGGCCTCGGCTGCTGCTGCCACCGAGTGGCGCCGCCACCTCAACCACAGCGACCTGGCTGACTGGATCGATCTGTTAGCGGACGACGAGAACGCGCTGCCTTTCCGTGATGAGCATGCACCGCTGCTGGCACACATGTTGTCCTGTTCCGAGTGCTTCGAACGCTATCAAGAGGTGCGTCGCATGACCGATCTCGACTTGATGGACTCCTTGCCCGCGCTGCCGCCCGGCGTGTATCGCCCGCCGGATTTGTCCTTGCTGCGCTCGCCCTGGGACTGGATCACCGCTCCCCTCACAGCCGCTCGGGCTGGTTTGGTGCGCGTGCTGCGCATCGATCTGGGACTGCTGCTGCAACCACCGGCGCTGCTCCCTGCATTGGCCCAACGCCATCCCCCCTTGGCCGCTGCCGACGCTGCCGACATCTTCCAGAGCGTGACCCTCGGCGCGGACGAGCTGGGGTCGCTGGAGGTGTCCGTGCGCTTGTTGCCCGTGGCACTAGATCCTGCGGCTGCTCAGGTCGAGGTCGAGGTCTTTCTGCCTGACCGCCTGGATCTCGACTTCTCGGGCACATCAGTGCTGATGCGCTTACCCGACCAGCGAGAGATCGTGCATACGACAAACGCCGATGGCTATGTCCGCTTTGGTCCAGTAGCAGAGACGGATCTGCGTGGAGCAGTCCTTGAGATCATGCCATAGCGCGCAGCCGGCCTCCCACCAGCAGGAAGGGCGCCCAGAAATAGGGATGCTCGAACGGTCGCCTCGCGCCCCGTTCTTCGGCTTGAGTGGCTTGGCCGATGGCGTCCAGCCGGGCGATTTCGGCGTCGCAAGCGGCCGGTGTGAAGCCGGCCGCTGTCAACCAGTGGCGCAGGTCGTCGACGGTGCTAGCCTTGACCGCGCGCTGCGCGCGGCGGAGGGCATCGGCTGGCGTCCTCCCTTNTGCCAACCCGCTATAGAAGCGCTCCATCAACAGCGCCGTTGAGACGTCGTCCACTGCCCAAAGGCTGACCAAAACGCTAGGCGCGCCGGCGTAGATGAAAGCCCGGGCCAGGCCGAACAGCTCTTCGCCGTGATGGCGGCGACTCTGACCGGTTTCGCAACCGCTCAGCGTCACTAATTCCGCCTGCAAGCGCAGGCGTTGCATCACCTCTCTGGCCGTCAACCGGCCGTCGGCCATATCCAGACCCGATTCCAGCGGCGCCGCTGCGTCGAAGCTGCCATGACAAGCGAAGTGTACCAGCGCACATCCGGCGCTTTGCCCCATTACGGCATCCCGGTTGGCTTGCTCGCCACTGACCGTCTGCGCATCCAGCAGCGTTGCGATGGTCGTCGCCTCCTGGCGCGCGTAGCGCAGATCTCGTCCGAAATAAAACACGACCGCCCGGCGATCGGGGTTGGCGGGCTTGGTCTGGCAATAATCCAGCAGCACAGTGGCGCTGGGCGCGTAGATGATCTCTGGCCCCATCGCATCATCAATCAGCCAGCGTCGCGGCGCATCGCTGGCCATCAAGGCATGAAACGGGACGTAATGCAGCGCTCCGTGCGGCACGATGCACAGGCGCCGAAAGCCGGCGATATGCTGAGCTACCGGTTCGATCAGCAGATGATACAAGGCGCGCAAGACGAAGGGATCACGCAGCCGGCGGCCGCGGTCTGGGGTGAGATCCCGCAATCGCTGCCAGCCGCGTTCGAAGACCCGCTCCAGCCGGGCGTGCAGATCAGGCAGCAGGGGTATTGCCTCCACGCCCTGTTGGGTGACGACCAACACGCACGCCAGGCCTGGCGCCAAAGTATATGTCAGCAGCACCGTATCGGCCGGCAAGCGCTGGCAAATCTCGTCCGCGGTCAACGGGTTGACCTTTTGCAGCGTTTCTGCCTCGGCCGGCGCGGCGTCGCTGGGTCGCTGGGTCAGTTCGCTCGCCCGGCCGGCCAACAGCTCGATAAACGCCCGCGCCTTGGCCCGCTCCAGAATCGAGAGCGCTCGCTCCGGCCGGCCGTGCGCCAGCTCCAGGGCCACGCGCTCGTCGTACATACGAATGCGTGTGCCGAAGAAACCAACCCGCGCCGCCTCGCTCTGCAACGGCGCACGGCTAAGCTCCACCAATTGCAGCGCGCGGTCAGAGGCCCGACGTGCGCTCTCCGTCTGGCCTTGCCCGTGCAGCGCTTGCGCCAGATTGGCTTGGATGTCAGCTTCTTCGTAGGGGTCGGCCGCGCCCGGTTTTTGGCTGCGCAGCTCGTCGAGAATGGCCAGGGCCTCGCGGTAGCTGGCTTCGGCCTGAGCTTCTTCCCCGACCAGATGTTGCACCTCACCCAGGTTGTTGAGCGTCAGGGCCAGGCTCCGCCGCCATCCGAAACGGCGGCACTTGTCGGCGCGGGCGCTATAGGCCGCGCGCGCTTCTGGCCACTGCCCCAGCGCCTTGTACACGGTGCCCAACTCCAGTTCCACCGTCGCCGCCAACCGTTCATCGCCAATGGCGCGGCACAGGGCCAGGCTCTCGCGGTGGCACGCCAGCGCATGCGCCAAGGCGTCGGCGTCGGTTTGGCGCCGCTCGAAGGCCCGCGTGTGGGCGATGCCGATGTTCTTGAGCACCTTGGCCTGATAGATCCGGTCGTCCAGAGACCGAAACAGATCCCTGCTTTGCTGGTAGTGCTCGATGGCAGATGCGTACTCGCCCAGGTAGTCGGCAATCAAGCCGAGTTCCAGATGCACGCGCGCCAGCAGATCTGGCGGCGGCTGCATGGCGAGGATCTGTTCCAACTCCATCTGCGCCAAGTCCCAGCGTCGCGNCGCCTGTTCGCTGAGCAGAATGGCATGCAGGTAGTCGACCCACAGCCGCTCTTCTTCGCTCAACGCCGGCCGGGCCGCGTCGAGTAGGGCAGCGCACTCGCTGAGGCTGCGTTCGTCAAGCAGGTCAAAAAAACGCTGTAGCAAATCCTGGACTGCAGCTGTGGTCATGGTCGGGCTCCCAGTCAACACGGTGATGCACCGCCTACCTTCGACGGCTCGCGCTGTATGCGCTCACCTGGTCTCTGCTTTGGCCTACCGTCACCCGATAGGCCAACGAACCTACTAACATCCCATTCCGGTTCGATTATAGCACACGTCGTCGGCTTTGTTCTAGCCAAGCGCCAAGAGGTTCACTATGGCACACAGAAACACTCCCCACAGGTGGTTGATCGGTATTCTTCTGGCAGCGCTCTTGTTCGGTTCCAGCGCGCCCGCACGCGCCTTATGGCCTCCGCCAGCGCTTGCCGCGCCTGGTTCACCGCATTTGCCAGCGGCAGATGTCAGCTCAGTTGACCGGAGCGACGAGGCGCCAGGCCATGGACAGGGTGGCAACACGTCCCACGAGACTAGCCATGCCGCCCTGCACGCTATCCCCAGCGCCGACGGCACGTCGCTGTTCCTGGCCGCTGAGCGCTTGGGTGGTTTGACTGCTCAGACGAACGCCAGCCTGACCATCGGCGGTACCTCCCACGAGCCGAGCCATAGCGACTGCGATCCATCTTCAGGGCTATGCGAGTTCGCGTTCGAAGCAGTCCTACAACCTTTTTCGACATCTCTGGATATCAGGACGACGGTCACTGCCACCCATCCCACCAGCGGCACCGTGATCCTTGCCGACAGCAACTTCGACCGCACTTATCTGCCTGGCGACGAACCCACTTTTGTCTACACGCGAGACACCATGAGCGAGCTTTTCGTGCCTGTCGGTTCGCTGATGCCTGAGTCCTACTTGGTGATGATGGATGCGGTTGGACTTCCCGGCGACTTGCCCAGCGGGCACGTGCTGGTCAACAAGCCCTACTCGATCCGGGCTTCGGGCGCCATCACCCAAAGCATCACGCCGCTGCTGCTCAAGCTCTTCTATCCGCCGGACAGCATCGCCAACATCGACCCCCACAGGCTGTCGATCTACTACTGGGATGCCGGCAACGAGCAGTGGCTGGACATGTACAGCGAGCCCACGGACGCGCCACCTGGCCATGCTGTGGGAATCCGACGTTTCGGAACGTATGCACTGCTGGCTGGCGCCGCATGGCGCGATACGTTCCAGGACTACAGTGGCGTGATCCAGCGCCAAAACCTGGAGCTGATCTTCGGCGGCCGGCTTGCCTTGCTGCGCTCAGCCACCCATGGCCGGCTGACTTCGGTGGCGATTGCACCGCCTGATCCGTCCTTTACGTGGGGCAACGTGTCCTTCACCCGGGAAACCCCGGCCGGCACTGCGCTACGGGTCGACGTGCTGGCTGCGGATGGCAGCGAATTGCTGCATGACGTAGCCAGCGGAGCCAGCCTGGCCGGCATCAGCGTGGTGGACCATCCCTCCCTGCGCCTGCGTGGAACCTTCGACAGCCCAACGCCTGGCCTGTCGCCCTACCTCGATCAATGGTCGATCAGTTGGTCTCCTCAGGAGCGGCGGTTCTTCTTGCCCTTGATTATCCGTCGTTCATCGAACCACAACGCCTCCAGCTTCACTTCACCGGGACCCAGTGACGGCTCCACGATCGCGCCGATCTCCTACGNCCAGACAGCTTGGGCTGCATCTGACACCGGTCCACACTCCCCGTCGGTCCCGCCCGTGTGGGTCAATATCGGTCTGGTAAGTACCCTGTATGGCATCCCCACCCTGGCGATCGACCCGCGCGACCGTAACGTCGTGTGGGCCACCACCGGCTCAGCCGGCGGCCGCGTCTACAAGACCGTCAACGGAGGGCAGACCTGGAATGAGGTCTTGTGGCAAGGCGCCAGCATCAGCAGCCACGCCGTAGCGATCGCACCTGGGAACCCTGACGTCATGGTTATCGGTCGCCACACCACACCGCTCAAGTCACTAGACGGAGGCTCAACCTGGGCTGAAATCGCCAATTGTTTCGACTACCATGGCGATATCGCCATTGCTCCTACCCACTCGGACACGATCTACATGGTTGGCGGCGGCGGCGCTTGGGGTCTGTGCCGGTCCATCAACGGCGGCGCTAGCTGGCAGCGCGTGTTAGGGTGGATTCCGCACAGCCCATGTGATGCAGAAACCGTTGCGATCGACCCTCTCGACGCCAACATCGTCTATGGAGGGACCAGAAATCCCGACACCTACCCGGAACTTGGCGGCATATTTCGCAGTGTAGGTGGCGTGACCTGGACCCGTCTCATGACAACACCCCAAGTCAATGCGTTGGCCATCGACCNGGTCAATACAAACATCCTCTACGTCGCCACCGAGACGGAGGGGATTTTCAAGAGCACCGACAGCGGCGCGACTTGGGCGACGATCAACACAGGCTTGACGCCTCTGGCCGTGCGCGCGCTGGCCATCGATCCCACCCAGCCCAGCACGATCTACGCGGGCACGTGGGAAGGCGGGGTGTTCAAGAGCGTCGACAGCGGGCTGCACTGGAGCGAGTTCAACGAAGGGCTAACCAACCGCTACGTGCTCAGCCTGGCTATCGACCCAACTGAGGCGCGCGTGCTCTACGTGGGCACCAATCAAGGCGGCGTGTTCAAGCGGGTGTTGCTTCCGGAGCCGCCGCCGCCTGGCTCCACCTACCTCACCGTGCTGGACGCCAACGACGACCCGGTCGAGGATGCGCAGATCCTGATCAACGGCCAGTGGGCGCTCGACCCCGACACGGACGAGCCGTTGCTCACCGATGCAGCCGGCAACGTGGTGTTGACCGGCGTGCAGGCCGGCAACACTGTGGTCGCCATGCATCCGGTGCAAACCCAGCCCTCGGCGCGGCCAAACCATGCTGGCTGGGCCTATCGCATTTACAACACCAGCCTGCGGGTGGTGGATGACGCCATGGCGGGCGAGCCGATCGTCAACGCGCCCGGCCAGACCGTGCTGCACGTCAACCGGCCCTTGATCCTGCTCAACCTGGTGCTCTCGACGCAGTGGAACGCGACCCCTGAGTACACCCAGGAGTTGGCGCGCGCGGTCAGCCGCGCGTCAGAGTATCTGTTCGATGTGACCGATGGGCAATTTGCCGTGGGCCAGGCGGTCATCTACGACGACGCCGGGAACTGGAGCAGCGCCGACATCCAGGTGTTGGCGCGCAACACCGTGCGCCCCTACGCCTACGTGCGCGGCATCGTGTCGGCCGACCCTGCCGAGGTGCTGCGCATCGGCCGTCAATGGGATCGCAGCGGCGCCACCCAGGGCCCCTGGGATCAGCCAGACGGCTACCGCACCATTGTGCATGAGTTGGGCCACTATGTTTTGGGTCTCTACGACAGCTATTTTGCGTATGTGGATACGGCCGGTGTGTTGACCGGCGTCGCCAACTCTGGCTGCACGAAATTCAATCACCAGGACTATCAATCGGAGCTTGATCACGTCAATGCGTCCATCATGGACTTTCAGTATCGCACGAGCGAACTGGCGGCGCAAGGCGTACCTGACATGTGGCACGTCGACAACTGCCCATACACCGCACAGTGGCAGTTGACCAGACAGGAAGTCGGGCACGGAGAATCGGACTGGGAGACGATTCAGCGCCATTTTCGCGACGCGAATACCCCCAGTCGCTGGGCGTTGGTTACGCCTATGGCGCGTGGCTCGGTGCTGCCAGGTCCTGCTTACCCGCCGCCAAGCTTGCTTCCGCCTGCCAACATCCATGTGGTCGATGTCGATGGGGCTACTCCGAACCGCCATCTCACGGTTTTCGGCCCGGATGGCTTGCCGTACACCCGGGGCGCCGTAGTAGCGCTGGACACGTCCCAGGCCGGACGTCGGGTGATCATCGATCAGGGCCAGATCGACATCTACGGCGCCAAGTTAGGCGACACGCTCAATGTCGTTTCCATCGACGGTGGACTTTCTGGGCACGTTTCAATAGCGTCCGGATTGACTTATTCGCTGATGCTGCGACGTGCACCTGAGCAGCAGGCCGCAACGTCGCTACTCAACCCTCACGCATCGCTGATACCCTTCGACGATCACGATCTGTTGTTGACCGTGGCCGGCGCCGGCGCCGATGCCTACATGACCGCGCTGGTGTCGCCGCCCGGCTCTCCCCTCGGAGCTACGGTAACCTTGCAATCCAGCGGTACTACAGGCGTCTACACCGGGACATTCACTTTTCCTGCGCTTTCGACCGGCCTTGGGAGCGTTAATCTGCGGGGTGTTGGAGGCCAGGCCCAGCGGATATCCATCGACAACAACTTCAGCCTGGTCGACGTCATCCAAGGGCGGGAGGTCGATCTGTTTACGCCCAACGGGCAAGCCTGGCTACACCTGGACAGCCACAGCTTTGCGGCCATGACCGCCACCGTGGCGCTGATGCCCACCGGCGCCGTGCCAGAGCCGCTGCCCACTGGCCAGACGGCCATTGGTGCGGCTTACAGCATTCGGGCGTCGGGCGCGGTCAGCAATCTGGTCGATCCCGCGGTGTTGCGCCTGTTCTACGAGCCGGGCCAACTGCCGGCCGGCGTCGATCCGGCCAGGCTCCGTATCGGCTGGTGGAACGGCGAGACCTGGCAGGCGCTGTCCAGCGAATCTGCTGCGGACCAACGCGCTGTGTCGGCGCAGATCGCCCGCTTGGGCATCTACACGATTCTCGCGCCGGTCCCACCCCAAAGCAACCAGCGCATCTTCCTGCCGTTCGTTCTAAGGTGACCCGCCAGCTTCGCGTCGCGATTGAAGCGCCAGTACAAACCGGCATAAGTTAGTAGTCAGTTTGTAGTGACGACTTTAGTCGTTTCTGCGGTTACGGAGTGACTAGAGTCGCCACTACGAGCGGTCAGTGAAGCTGGATGGCGGCCGATCACACGCGGGGCGCTTGTTCTCGCCTGGCAGCTTTGGCGGACTGTGAAGGTGTTACGGGGGCGTCCCATGGGGCGGCGCAAACTCCGCGGAATTTAAGATTCTGGTTGGGTCTCGTTCATACAAGCAATCCCCGCAACGATCTCGTATAAGTTAGCTACTTGTTTGCAGTTGCGTTTCGCTGGCCGGTTTGTTGCCATGCCATGGCGCGCATGCAGGTGTGCGCCGCTAGCTGCGCCGTTCCTCCCGCTGCTGCTGCGGTTGTCCGGCTCTCGATCAGCCCTTCGGCGCTCACCTGCTGCCGCGCTCTGTCCTCATTCTCCACCTTGCGCTGGTAGTTCAGGCCCAGGAGGCAATCCATGTTAGAGATCGCGCTGCTGTGGTTCTTGACGAAACTAATCGGCAAAATAGTCGAAGATAAGGGACATGCTAGCGGCAGCTACAAGCTGCTAACTGTCGTGTTATGGTTTAGTGGCGAAGTTGTCGGGCTGCTCCTGGGTGCATCTTTGGCACGCGCAAGCGTGGCGACGCAGTGTTCGCTCTATATGTTCGCGTTGCTCGGGGCTGCGACCGGCGCTGGCCTGGCTCTTCTGATCGCCAATAACCTGGCCCCTGTTTCCTCTCAGTCCCGCGGCACCAGCCTCGCCACCACCGGTGCATATCCTGCGCCCCACGACGCGCTGCGCCCACAGACAAGCGCCAGTCAGGGAAGCGCCACCTCTATGCACGATCTACCTGGCCAGCAGGCAAAGATATCCGTCTACAAACGATATTCGAACGGACCAGGCAACACCGAACTTGTCGCCAGCGAGGCGGCAGATGTTGACACTACGAGTGTCAAGGTTCGCTTGACTGATGGTGGTCGGATCGGGCCTGCCTATGGCTTTCAGTGTCCTTGGTGCCGCAAGTCCTACGCGGCGCAAGATGTGGGGCGCAGCCTGATCCTCAATTGCGTGCAGTGCGGCCAGCAGATGATGGTTGCCACTGATGGCTAGAGTCATGTCAGTTCGGCGCTGTGTTCAACGGTTTTACAGCCGGCACCCCAAACCTTATGGCTGTGCCCAGCCGGTTGCCGCCGGCAACACCACTGCTGCCAACACCTTATGATCGCATAGGAGCCGCCACAATGAACCTTCGTTCTTTCTTCTGCTTGGTGTGTGTTCTGGTGTTGATGTCGCAGACGCTCTCTGGCTGCAATGGCACAGCGGCGCTGCCGCCATCTGCCCCCGCTGTCTCGCCGACCACTGCTGCGAAGTCACCAACGGCCACATCCCTTCCTCGCTCATCTGTGAAGCTCGCTGCTGGCCCATTTGAGTTTCCTTCGGCCGCTGCCGACTCGCCGTCCACCTTCGGGCTTGTGTTCATCATCGAACAGGAAAACCGCAACCAAGTTGCCGCCTATTCATTGATCTGTGGTGGTTCGTCTGGCCCTTCCCTTCCCGGCTTGTCCGGTCTGATGGGTACCGATGTTGCCATTGACAACGGCAAGTTCATCATCGATANCGAAGATGTACTTCGATCTGGTGAGGTCGTTGATCCGGTAACAATACAAGGAAGCGTCGCGGCCAAGTCGCCGGCCGCCTTCCGCTGCGGAATCCCGCCAAACGGTCAACGGTTTGTTGCACGATGTGGCAATTTTCTTGGGCTGGAATTTCTGGTTCTTGGCGGCAAGGAGTTTCCGCTGGACACAAGTGCTTGCCAGTGACTCTGTTGCCGGGTGCGCCCGTGACAGCGCAGGAGTGACATGCAAATAGTTCGCCGTTCCCTGCTTCCTGCCCTCCTTTCTACATGCCTGTTGGTCATCTCCTTGTCCTCCTCCGGTTGTGGGCCGGGCCAGACCTTTGGTCCCACGCTCACCCCGACGGCGACAAGTACCCCGTCGAGCACACCCACGCTTACGGCCACGAACACACCCACGCCAACATCCACCAACACACCGTCNCCCACACGCACATCTACCTCGACGCCGACCAGTACACCAACCAATTCGCCTACAGCCACGCCGACCTCGACGCCGACCAGCACACCGACACCAGATCCTTCGGCTGGCAGAGTGATCGGCTCTATCAAGAACGCCGCTCATACTGCTCTTGCTTTGTTTCGTGCAGGAGCGGATAGCTCGTTCACCATCAAAGTTACTGATGATACGCCTCAAACAGCCACAGATTCATCGGGGCGCTTCGAGTTCAGCTCTGTTCCGCCTGGAGTCTACATGCTATTCACCCCATTCGGGGACGGTAGCTTCCAAATGTACGACCCACCGCTCGATTCTGACCTGGTCGATGATTTTCTCGTCATGGACATGTGGACGTTTCGGGTTGCCAAGCAGTCCACCATTGACCTGGGCGTGTTGCACCGTCGTCAGTAGCTCTGGCAGACGCGCCTGCTTTCTACTCATCATTTCTGATCCCTGTCTCGGTTCGAGCTCGTTCTTCGGGCTTTCGATGGCCACCCCGTTCAAAGGAGTGCAGAAAATGAACCGCCGATATCTCCCGTTGTTTGCCTCTTCTTCGTTCGTTCTCTCGTCGATCCTTTCCGGCTGTGGTGGTGCTGCCGTCCAACCGACCATTACCGCCGTTCCACCAACCGCCACCATGCTGCCGCCAACGCCTACGCCGATGTCGCTTACAGCAAGGGCTTCATCAACTCCTGGTGGCTTGTCTTTCTCGGTCAATGAAGATACGGATGGACAATATGGCGATGGAGCCTCTCTGGCGGGAGGCACGTGGCAAGGCATGACGACCGAGAACGGAGTCTGGTTGAGCGTCTCTTTTCAGGTGGACTCCGTNAACCACTCCATCTCGCAGATCATATTCGCAGCCGGATGTGACGATCCGAATGGCTCCCAGGCGACCTTTGAACTCCAGAAGGCATCAGCAACCATCGAGCCTAACGGTGCGTTTCACTTTAGTGACGCTTTCGGGAATTTCCTCAAAGGTACTTTTGGGTCAGGAAGCTTTGCTTTTGGGACGTCATCAGGTGTACCTTTCAATGTAGACTGTAATGGCGAGTTCCGCACACCTCCAACACAATGGAGAGCGGCTCCTCAATAGAAATGCTGTGAACTCCAGTTGTTTCTGGCACAAAGATCCATGAGGTTTCGTTCAAGCATCTGCTGGTGAGAACTCTATGGACTTAGTGCGGCAGCTCGCAGCTTCGTCATTGCTTTGAAGGAGGCGCGCTCATGACCATCCAAACCATTGAAGCCGAGGCCGATACCTTGGAAGAGGCCAGAGCATTGCTGGCAAAGCGCATCCCTGCCGGGCTCACTGTGACGTCCGAGAAGGTCATCTCGGACGGCCAGCCAACCACTGTCGACGGATTCGCGCCTACGCTGGAAGAAGCGCGTGCCAAGGCGCAAGGCGCAGTTCCAACCGTTGCGACTATCCTGGGCATCGAGGAAGTCACCCCGCCTGAGCGGAAAACCATTGCAGTCGACGCGCCCAATGAGCGCAGCGCCAGATTGCAGGTAGCCACCCAGTTCGGACCGGCCGCCTCTGTCACGGCCGCTAAACTGGCTACACCGGGCAAGAAGGGATTCCTGGGAATCGGCAAGCAACCAGGCCACTTCGAAGTCGATGTAGCTGTTTCGGCTCACGTGCGCATCACGTACCGTTCCAAAGCCAGGGTCAGCGCTGAGGTGGCTGATCTCAAGTATCTGTGGCGACAGAAGGCCGTTGATTGGTGGCGCACTCAGGGCTCCAACTTAAAGGTCTGTGACGCCTGCCATCAACCCATTGCCCGCGATGGAGGCTATCTGCTGTCGAGCGATGAGGTGCTCCAATCCGACGCATACGTCGCGTTTGCTGTTCGGCTACGGTCCGAAAGCGCGGTGACGCAGACGAATGTTCCAGGCATGGATTCGTACGTCATGGCTGCTCTCATGCCGGTCGTGCAGTTCAAGGTTCGCTCGGAGGTGATCGCCTCGATCCAGGCCGACAAGACGCCCTGGTTGGTGTGTCAGCGTTGTCTTGAGAGATACTTTTGAGCAAAGCACTTCGGTACGAAGACACTTTGGAGGTTTCAACCATGGCTACCATCGGCGTTCTCTTCGATATCGACGAGCTGGATAGTGGTTTGTATGGCTACGTAGCCTACCGCATCTTCTTTGCTTCTGTGGACACGCGCCAGTTGGCAGGCTGTTCACTCAGCGATGGCGACACCAACGCAACGCTGTATCAAGACGCCAGGCAGTACTGTATCAGCGTAACGTCAGCCGACTCGTCCCAGATTGCGGCTGTCAAGAGCGCCTTGAGCCGGGCGACCGCTAGGGGCCTGCTGCCGCTGACGGAGCGCTTTCTGGACGAGTCCGCACTACAGCATGAACCGCTCGTTCCCTCAGCGCAGATCGGCGCTGGCGGTGAGCTGGTCTACTACTCCCCCGGCTGGGTACTAGAAGCCTGGCGAAAGAGCCACGAGCCTCTCCAGATGGCAAGTTCGGATCCAGCAGAATCATCACAATTGACGTCTGCTTCGCCAGACTCGGCGACGTTATCTCTAAACCAGGATGAAGTGCAGTCCTATACATCGGCTGACGCAGTTACACCGGCTGCGCCGCAGTCATCTGTTGTCGAACGCCCCGGTTGCGTGACGGCTTACGCTGTCCTATCGGCGCTTGCTGGCATCTTTGTCGTTGGGCTGTCTTTGGCGACAGTCGGCCAAATGGACTCAGCAGCGTCATGGCTGGTGTCTCTGGTGGGCGGCGCGCTTGCTCTCATTGTTGCCCCAGGTCTCTGGCGCATGCGCAATTGGGCGCGTCTCCTTGTCATCACCTTGCAGGGGCTGGGCATTGTCGTCACCTTGCTGACTGCTTGTCGGACGGTGCTAGACAGTGCAGAGCCAATGGTCCTTATCGTCGCGCTGGTGCAGCTAGCGGTCAGTGGCTTGATCCTCTGGTGGTTTGCCGAGAACGAGCATCTCTTCGATTAATCCGCAATCCGTTTCCGCAAGAAAGGAGTCACGACCATGACTCACCGTGTTTTAGCTTTCCGGTTGCTCTGCCTGCTTTTGTTCGCATCGCTGGCGAGTGGCTGCGGGCCGAGTGCGGAAGATCTAGCCGCCCAAGTGGCTGCGGCGGCTGCGGCCACTGTCGCTGCCGCGCCAACCGTCACGCCATATCCCACCTACACACCAGCATCGACAGCTGCCCCCTATCCAACGGTGACACCAGCGCCCACGGCCACACCGTACCCCACCTACACGCCGCTGCCTCCGGTGCCGACGGCTGTTCCTTCCTCCTGCCCGCTGTGGACTGTCGAGATCGTCGAAGCTTCGGCGATCATGGAATTCGATCGTTTTTACGTCGATTCAAACGGACGGACGCGCCTAGTGGCAGTTTCTGTAGAATTTTCTTGCCAGGGCGCTGACGGCGTGGATTTCTATCCGGAGAGCGTGTCTTGGTTCATGTGGGCGATGAGATGACCGGGTGGGCGAAGACAGCAGATCTGTTTCAAAGCGAATCTCTATCCGGCGGCACTGTCATCGACTTTTCGAAGTNGGCCGCCTCCTGGACTCTGTCCGGGCCGGACATAGACGGTTCAGCGACTTTCGTCTACGAGTTTCCAAAGGAGTACACCGACTTCGAGCTGTTGTTCCCTGGTTCTACACCGATTCCAATCTCGCTGCAATGACTGCCGTCAACTGGCAGCCAGTAGCTTCGAATCTTGCTTTTGCTCACTCTCGTTTTGCAGTCGTTTTCGATTTGCATCTCAACGTCTGTCTTGACACTTGCCGTTCCGGCGCACACTCAGCCATCTCCAGGAGGTTGCCATGTTGACCCGCAAAATGACCGTCGTTGTTTTCTGTATCCTGTTAGCCGTCCTTGCTATTGGCGTTCGGCAGGCTATCGCCATGCCGTCTGCGCAAGAGCTTGTTCCTGACAAGCCCTCGAAGCCCGATGCGGGCACACCATACATCTTACGGGAAGCCACGGAAATCATCAGCGCCACGATTGATCTTACACAGCCTATCCCGTCTGTATCGAATAGCATGTCCGAGGATTTCGAAGCCACTTGGCCGGCTCCAGGCTGGGAACTCGACGACACCAGCACGCTGGATGGCGGTGAATTTCTGTGGAACAAGCGCGACTGCCATCCGCACACCGGCGGCTTCGCCGGCTGGTCAGTCGGTGGCGGGGCACAGGGTAGCGCCCTGAGCTGCTCCGCCACTTACCCTGATTACTCCTACACGTGGGCGCTCTACGGTCCTTTTGACTTGAGCTCCGCGTTCAGCGCGTCGCTAGATTTCCATCTTTGGGGACGCACCGAAGGGTATTCAGGCTGTCCTTTCGATTACTTCTTCGTTGGCAGCTCAATCAATGCGCAGCAGTTCTACGGTACTCGCTACTGTGGCGACTGGACCGGCGGCAACGCAGGCAACGGCTACTACTCCGAATCGCTCAGCCTCAACGACCGGCTGGGTCAGAGCCAGGTGTGGGTAGGCTTCTTGCTCAAAAGCGATTTCAGCGTTGTCTATAATGGCATCACTATTGATGATGTGACGCTTGCCGTGACGGGTGGCCAAAATCCCACCAACACCCCCACGCCGACCCCTACAACGACCACGTCACCACCACCGCCCGGCTCCCGCTATACGTATCTACCGATTGTAGGCAAGCAGGCGACAGCAACGCCCACCCCAACATCCACGCCAACTCCCACCATTACGCCCACACCTACCTCCACCCCAACCTCTACGCCAAGACCCATTGGTCAATGGAGTGGAACGACCAGCCAGGGGAACAACATGGGATTCACGGCAAACAACGACATAACCAATGTCTCAGCTTTCTCGATTGGGTTTCGCTTCTCCTGCACTTACGGCTCAGGATCTGGCACTTCCTATTTCTTAGGTACGTACCCGGTGAACGACAATCGGTTCATCATTAGCAGCGGCGGCGCAACAGTTACTGGCACCTTCACGTCCTCCACCACAGCCAACGGTACCTGGAGCAAGTCCTGGTTTGATCCCTACGCGGGAGCATGTACTTCGAACTCAACGTGGACCGCACATCCGTAGTCTCTTGGTATCGAGATATCTGCTTCCGGTTGCGTGTTCGGAGGTAGAGCGCGACGAAACGAAGTGTCTGCGGCTATAACCCACCGCATCGATGTCATCCCCAGGTGAGGCAATGCCTGACCTACCTTACGCCCGCCCTCACAGCCTGACATCTCGCCCATCGATTTAGCGGTCAAAAGGAGGCAGCCATGCCATCGATGTCCCGTATGCCCTCAGGTTGCCCACGTCAATTTACGCGACCTGTTGCGCTTCTGATTATCTGTTTGTTTCTGCTTGACCCGCTGCCCACTCAACCACTTTTTGCTGCCTCTCTGTCTGGCCAACTTGCACCGCTGCCGGACGAGCAACCAGTCGATGTCNTCAGGCTGCTGACACCATCAGCCATTTGCCCCGACGTCGTGGCCCCTCCGGGTGTCGACACCCTCGACATCCAGGCTGTCGCCGCTCACTGGCCGCTCACCCGAGCCAACCCCGACCCAGATGGCAACCCTGCGACGCCCAACTACGAAGCGCGCTACGATATCGACCAAGACGGCGATGTCGACGTAATGGACATCATGCTAACCTCGGCCCAGTGGAGCACGATCGGCGCGCCGCCCGGGATCGAGATTACCTCGATCCCGCCCTATGGCAGTTGGTACGTCCCGATGGGCGGCCGCGTCGGCTGCGTCGATCCGGCCGCCTATCGCGTGGTCGTCTATATCTTCGTCGAGGGCTGGTGGACCAAGCCGACGTTCGCCAATCCATCAACGATCATCAACCCTGATGGCACTTGGCAGACGAACGTGACCACCGGAGGATGCGACAACCTGGCGACGCGCTTCGCTGCGTTCCTGGTGCCTGTCGGTGCGCCTGTCACATCTGTTGCTGGATCTAGTTCGTTACCCGCCGCCATGCTGGTCTATCCCCATGTTATCGTCGGCCGGCTGCCCGGCACGCGCACAATCCAGTTCTCCGGCGCAACCTGGGTGGTGAAGTCGACGGGTACGTGCCGCACGGTTGGCCCTGGCGACAACTATTTCTCCGATGCGCCGGGCGACGTCTACGTGGATCAGGATGGCTACCTGCACCTCAGCATCTCCTACCACGATAGCCGCTGGTGGAGCACCGAGGTGATCAACACCGACCTGACCGCCTATGGCGCCTACACCTTCACCCTGGCCAGCCGCGTCGACACGCTGGACCCAAACGCGGTNACCGGTCTGTTCACCTGGGATGAGCTGGACGAGGTTTACTCGCACACGGAGCTTGATGTGGAGTTCTCCAGGTGGAGTGACCCAGGAGCGCTGCAAAACGCGCAGTACGTGGTGCAGCCGTATCAGACTGCTGGCAATCGCCACCAGTTTGCCATGCAGCAAACGCAGGATACCTCGACCCACCGCTTCCTCTGGCAGCCCGGCAGCGTGCGATTCGCCAGCTACCAGGGCGCGGTATCCCCACCTGCGCCCAGCGACCTGATCGAGTCTTGGGTCTACACCGGGGCTGATATGCCGCCTGCCGGCCAGGCCAATGTTCGCCTTAACCTCTGGCTCGTCCATGGCAGCCAGCCTCCGGCATCGGGCCAGCCGTTGGAGTTGATCGTCCAGTCCTTCGACTTCACGCCGGCCCCTGAATAGGAGCCAGAAACCCGCGCTCCGGCATTGGGGGGAGCCGGGGTATCCAATCCAAGGTAGTTATTTTGCCTTGCCAGGCTCACATCCACCATGGGCAGCTCAAGGTGGATGTGATGGCTCCCTGCCGGTCCGCTGCCCAGGCCCTGCGCCACCGACTGGAACACTTGGCGTCCGGCTGCTGCCCCCTGAGGGGGAACGGCGCAGCCGGCGCTGGCAACCGGCCGATGGGCGCGGTGCGCCTGTGCAGCGGCCTGACCAGGGAACGATGGAGAACCTCAGCGCGAACCTAGCACAAAGTCGAGATAGTTCTCCTGGTTGACGAGCTGCACGCCAGCGCCATAGGCGCGGCGAAACGCATCGCCGCCGGCGCGCAGGGACCCGCCGCCGACCTTGAATTCGTAGGCATGCAGGCCATCGGCGGCCTCCTCCAGGTAATCCACCTCCGCGCCGCCATAGGCGCGCCAGAATCGACTGCNCACTGTCTCGCCCCGGTTGGCAAACTGCTTCAGGCGCTCCACGACCAGGAAATTCTCCCACAGTCGCCCACGATCAGCGCGAATCGCTAGGTCGTTGAAATCATTGATCAGCGCATTGCGGATACCTAAGTCGACGAAGTAGATCTTGGTTTGTTTGCCGATCTCACGGCGTGGATTGTTCGAGAATGGATGCAGCCGGACGATCACGAACGACTTCTCAAGAATGTCGAGATAGCTCAAGACCGTCTTGCGATCCACCTTTAGCCGGCTGGCGAGTTCGCTCTCGTTCACCTCGTTGCCAATCTGGTACGCCAGCGCACGCGCCAGATCCACGATTACCTGGGAATACCGGATGCGCTGGAAGGCCAGGATGTCCCTGAACAGATAGCTCTCGACCAGCTTGGCGAGCAGCAGTTGCCGGGTCCTGGGATCGCCCGCCAGGTAGATCTCCGGATACAGGCCATACAGCAGCAGATCAGGAAGCAACGCATCAGCGGCCGGTTGGCACAGCGCCAGGTCTGAGAGCACTCCGGCGGCGGCTAACGCTTCACTCAGCGACAATGGAAACAAAGTGAAGTCAAGGTAGCGCCCCGTCAGGGCATCGGTGACCTGGTTGCGCAATTCGAAGCTCGACGACCCGGTGGCGATCACGGTCAGGTGCGGATACAGGTCGTAGAGTATCTTCAAGGTCAGGCCGGGGTCGTCCAAGCGCTGCGCCTCGTCGACCAACACCGCGTCCATGCCGCTCACCAACCTATCCAGGAGCGTGCGCGACGTGGTGTTGATTGCGCGGCGCTCCTCCTCCAGGTCGCAGTTCAAGTACCGAACCCGTTTGCCCACGTTCACGAACCGGGATTCCACGGCGCGCAGCAGCGTTGTCTTCCCAACTTGCCGGGCGCCCAAGATCAAGATGACCTTGCGTAGGGAAGTCAATCGCTCGGAAACAGCCTGTTCAAGTAATCTAGGGATCATATTCCCGATAGTAACATGAATTTTGGGAATATGCAAGCTCGGCAAGCGAGAACGACGTTGCCTAGGAAATCCGGCGATGCTCATCAAAGCTTGCGCTGTTTGCAGCTTGTTGTTGATCGCCGGGGCTGGTCCGGTCATGAGGAGCGGAAGCGCAAACTGAAAACAGCCATCCTGCCGAAACAGGATGGCTGTCGTACGAACTAGGCTTCAAGGGTCTCTGTGAAGCTTACCGCATTGTCTGCTGCAAGTGATCACTCACCCACAGGTTGACCAGCGTCTCGGCCGACACGCCTTGACGGCGCGCCAGATTGTGTTCCAACGGCACGAGGAAGACCGTACGCTGTAGATTCACATCGAAATGGGCTTCTTCCGTCTGGTCCCAATAGTCGGCCAGACTATGTGTCCCAGAACTCGGCCGCGGCTTCGATGTCTTCGAATTCTTCTGGAATCGGATCTCTTGTCCTATTTGCGTCCATACTGCCTGCGCTCCCGGGAGTCCATGTCACGCGCACTGATGACCAAGGCAATACCGCCTGCCTTACGGATGAAGTCGACGATCAAATAGCGTCCAGCATCGGTCTGTCCCATGCCTGTTTCTCACAAGATGGCTGTGCGGTTCGTTGTGTCCGCCTGGTAGCCGGACCTACAGGACTACCGCCCGGCAAACTGCGGCCCCATCACCCGGCTGATCAGCTCCACCAGCGCGGGGTCGTTGCTGACGGCCAGCGCGAGCAGACCGTCCTTGCGCCAGAAGTGCGGCGCAGCGGGCCAGGCCAGCGGCCGGCCGCCAATGCTGCTGGCGCTGGGCGCCAGGCTGGCCACGTCAGTGGCCAGCGCAGCCGCATCGGCGTACTCGAAGACCTGCACCGGCTGGCCGTTGACCTGCACGACGCTGCCGGGCACAGACAGATAAGGCTTGCTGATGCGACCGGGCGACGCACTCACCAGCGCACCCTGAGCGGTCAGATCGGCCAGCAGGTTTAGCGTCGTGTAGGCGGTTGCGACCGCAGGCGGCGCCAAGGTTGGCGTAGGGGCCGGCGCCGCCAGCGTCGGCGTCGCGACCGGTGTCGCGGTCGCGGCGCTTAGGGTGGCGGTGACAACCGGCGCGGGCGTGCCAGCCGGGAGCGTCGCCGTGGCCACAGCCGTTGCGGTGACAACGCCCGTCGCGCCGGGGGTGGCGCCGCCTGCCGCAGTCTCGCTTTCCAGGAACACGCCCACCAGGGTGTCGGTCAAAATCTGCATCCACTCGGGCAGCGCACCTTCCTCGCCGCGCACGGTCGCGCCGCCCAACAGGTTGCGATAGGTCACGGCGTAGCGCACGCAGTCCGCACAAGGCTCGGCGGGGGTATAGTCGCCAGCGCGCGTGCGCAGGTCGGCCGCCTCCAGCAGTTGCAGCAGCGCGGCCATCTCGTCGCGCGCCAACTGGCCCTCGCGCACTCCCGCAGCGCTCGCGACGCTGTAGGTGCGGTCCAGGTTNACCAGCACGCGCGCCTCTTCGCCGGGCTGGCTGCGCACGAACTCAAGCAGCACCATGGCGGGCGCAGCCGGCGCAGCGACTGTCTGCGTCACGGCCGGAGTCGATGCAGGCGCGGCCGCGGGGGGCTGGTAGGGCTGGACGCGCGCCAGGTCCGGCGTCAGCAGCAGATTGGTCAGCAGCGGCAGCAGCGGCTCTAGCCAGGTAGGCACGGACCCGTCCTGGGTTACCACCTCGCCTTGCAGCAGCACGCCGCGCCGGTGGATCCGGTACTGGAAGGCATCGGGAAAGACCTGCGCGGGCGGCTCAGTTTCGGCGGCCTTGCGGTAGAAGTCGGCGGCGTCCAGCGCCGCGCTGACCTGGGCCTGCTCGGCCGGGCTAAGCTGGAAGGTCACAGGTTCGGCGCCTTGCCGCTCCAGCAGCACGTGTCCATCCAGATACAGCCGGGCGCGCTCGGCCAGGCCGGCAATACCGCCGCTGCGTTCCAGATCAAGAATGACGAAAACAGTCGGGTCCAGGCCCAGCGCTGCAGCCGCATCCCCGCCCGTCGAAACACCAGGTTGAATCTGCACCCCATCGGCTGTGGTCGTCACACAGCCGGCCAGCAGCAGGCTGAAAAGAAACAAGATCGCGCCACTGAGCAGGGTCGCTTTGATCGCACGCATTGTACTCAGTCTCCTTCAAAGGTGGGTTGGGAATGGCGGTCAGTATACCACGGCGCGGGCGGGAGAACCAATAGTTGACTGGGTGACAAGGTGATTGGGTGACAAGGTGACTGGGGGGCGCTCGCCGTTCCCGCTGCGCAGCCACCCAATCTACCAATCTACCAATCACCCATTACCCAATCACCGGTCACACCCCCCGGATCACGATGACGTGCAACTTGCCCGGCCCGTGCATGCCAAAAGCTGGNGTGACCTCGATGTCGGCGCTGCGGCTAGGACCGGTGACCAGGGTGGCGACAGGGGAAGGAAAAGCCGGCCGGCCAGCCGGCCGCGCCAAGTTCGCCAGCCAGCGCTCCAGACTGGGATAGATCCGGCTGGCCGGCAGCAAGACGATGTGCCGCCGCGGCAATTGGCTGACCAGCAAGGGCCGGCCCGGCCCGCTGTTCAGCAGCAGCGTGCCCGTGGCTGCAAACCCCGCGTCGGCGCCGGTCAGCCCCACGCTGATCGCCTCGATGCCCAGCAGATAGCGCCGCCGTTGGTCCATGTCCTGGGGCCGCAGCCGGGTCTCCGGCGCGGACAGGGTTGGGGTGACGGCGCCGATGCCCAAGACTTGCAGCGCCTCCAACACACCGCCGATAGGTAGCTGGCCAGCCGCCCAGGTCAGCACTTGCTTGACCCCCTCCTCCTGCAAGCGCGTCACCAGCGTCAGCCGGGCGACCACCGCGCTTTCGGCAATCTCCCAGCTCACGCACAGCCTGTCCAGCGCCGCAACAAAGCGTTCGACCAGCGTCGCGGCGTCCCAGTCGATCGTCGGCGCGACCTCTTGATGTGCGTCGGGCAGAGCAGGAGGCGCGCCGGCCGGGACGGCAGCCAGCCGGGCCAGGATGGTCGCGCGCCCATCAGAGAGAGTCATGGCCCGCGCCTCGCCTGCCAACGCGCGCGAAAGGTCTGGGCGGCGGGACGCGGCCAACCGCGCAGGGCGCCGCTGCCCCGCAGCCAGCGGTGCAGCCGCCGATAGCGGCCGGGATCAGCCATGCCCCAGCGATAGGCCCGCCGCAGCAGGCGCTGGTTGAACCCGCTCTGGCCAGCCTCCACCAGGTCGCCGCGCAGGCGAACCAGCAGTCGCGGAATGTGGATGCCCACCGGGCAAACGTCGGCGCAGGCGCCGCACAGCGTGCTGGCGTGCGGCAGATCGGCGAAGGGCGCGCCGCGCAACGGCGGCGACTCTGCCAGCGACGGAGCTGCTTTGGCCGCCGGTGCGAGAGGAACGGGCTGGCGGGACCATAAGCCCCGCGACCCCGCGGCTGGCTGGCTGAGGGGCGGCGCAGGCAGCAGCGGCAGGAACACCGCGTCGATAGGGCCGCCGCCCCGGCTGCTGTAGGCTTGGCCGCCGACCTCGCGGTAGACCGGACAGGCGTTCTGGCACGCGCCGCAGCGAATGCAGGCCAACGCCTCGCCGTAGCCCCAGCGCAGCAGATCGCTGCGGCCGTTGTCCAGCAGGATCAGATGCACTTCGTGCGGGCCGTCAGGGGCGTCAGCCGGCACGGGGCCGTTCAGCCAGGTCGTGCAACTGGC
>Ga0056914_10000618_pt1 | contig 29614 bp, 24 predicted proteins | sample TNRBio252014_DNA_FD_55168 | JGI IMG/M metagenome (GOLD analysis project Ga0056914, IMG submission 55168) | Wastewater treatment Type I Accumulibacter community from EBPR Bioreactor in Madison, WI, USA - TNR Reactor_6/25/2014_ DNA | ecosystem: Engineered > Bioreactor > EBPR > Anaerobic-Aerobic >...
CAAAAATCTGTTGCAGGAATTACAAATTTTTCGTATACTTACGATGGAAACAAAAGAAAAACATCTGAGACAGATGGAACCATGTCAAGCCTAAGCCAAACTTTTTCTTATGATTTTGAAGACCGATTGACAAGTTGGTCAAGTAATGGCACAACCTTAAACCAAACTCAATCATGGAATCTAAGTTTAGAAGGTGCCTGGAACAGCACAACTGTTAACGGAAACACTGAAACAAGAACTTTCAATCAAACTTACGAAACCCTATTTTCAAACGCAAACCCAATGTCTCACGACAGAAAAGGGAACCTAACTCAAAATAAAGACGGCTCACTTTACACATGGGATTTTGACAATCAGTTGTCATATTCAACCGCAGGCACGCCAAGTGTAAACGCCGCTTACGCCTACGATGCATTAGGTCGCAGAGTTTCAAAATCAAGTGGCAACACGATTACAGTATTCGTNCACACCAATTACCAAATCGCCACCGAATACAAATCAATCAACGGCGGTGCGTTTACTGAAAATCAAAGTTTCGTTTACGCCACCTACATCGACGACCCAATTGCTCTAATCAGCACTAACGGCACTTATTTTTATCACAGCAATCAGCAGTACAGTGTCAGTGCTATAACAGACAGCAACGGCAACCTAAGCGAACGCTATGGCTACAATGCTTATGGTAAGCCAGTTGTGATTACCGACAGCATCTTAGTCGATAACCCCTACTTTTTCACAGGTCGTCAGTTAGATTTAGAAACAGGTTTGTTTTATTTTAGAGCCAGATATTACGATGCAAGTTTGGGTCAGTTTATTTCCCGTGACCCTTTGAATTATGTAGATGGAATGAATTTGTACCGAGGGTATTTTGCGATAAATGGTTTCGATCCTTTTGGCTTAGAATGGACATTTTGGAATAATCCAATAATGAATGCGATTTCAGACTCAGAAGCCGATCTTCGCGATGAAATTAAAAGTGTAACCGAAAAGATTTCTGAAAATGTAAGCAATGTTATTAGTGATATTGATGATATGGTTGAAACTACAGTTGAAAATGTGGCGAGTTATATTATAAGTGATGAATATTTTGATAACTGGCAAATTGCATCTGATTGTATTTCAAATTCTGATCCATTGGGTGGTAATGGACCGTTGGCATACTTAATTACTGGCCCATTACCAAAAGAGTTGCTTGCTGATATTTTTGGTCTAATTAGTACGCAAACAGGTAACGCTTTTCGAATTTCAGCGAATACAGTTGGTGCTCAAGAAATTTCTACAGTTTTAAGAGCAACTCAAACTTCAATAGGTGGTTTTTCTACAACTTCAAAAGCAATTGCGCGGGGTGCTGGTACTGCAACTTTAACCTATGGTTTAAGTATGGCAGTTGTTGAGATAGGTTGTTTTGCTGCAGCATTTGGTCTTTTTTCAAATTTTGAAATTGAAAACAATTTTCCAATTAGAATTCCGCCGATTTTGCCTTTTCAAATTCAAAACCCTTGTGAAAATTTATAAAAATTGTGAATACGCTATATGGCCAAGGCAAAATGAGCTTGTATTGTATAAAATTAAACCCGAAAAATAAAAAATTGGAAATATTTGAAGATGGGGCATTGTGTTATATTTCAGGAATATTTGATGACGAGTCATACTATATTTTTAACATAAAGAATCAGGGAGTGATAAAAAAAGAAAAAATTGTTGGAGGAATGCATAGTGTCGGTCCAAATGGTTTTTCAATTAGTATAGGAGGCAATTGGTTGGGTAATACCGTATTGATTGAATTCAACGAGCAAAATAAATATCCAAAAAAATTAGTATTTAAGACAAATTTCTTTCAATCAAATATTTTTCATAGGGTATGGCTATGTATTGATACAAATATTAATTTGAATGTGCAATTTAATTTATTCACTGTTAAGGAAATTTCTTTAAAATATGAATTACATGAAAATAGCCAAACAATTGATTCTTTGGATTTATTTAGTGCTGTAATTTTAATTTTTTTTTGGCTTAAGTACGATTCGTCATTTGATTTTAAATATGTAGACAATAAAACTTTTAAATATCAATATCCCTAATGGCAAAGATATAGGCAAGGCCTTCACAAACAGCAGTCAATTGTCATCTATAGCTTATGACGGCAATTTAATGGCGAATTTTCAATATGACGCTGGTCGCAGAGAAATTAGCCGAGGCTTAGGTAATGGTTTAACACAGACAATAATGGCCATTTTTTAGAAAACATTTTTTTTTGCAATGGTCATGATGTTTGAAAGATAGATTTTTTAATTTTTTGTGGCTTATCTCAGTCATAGGCATTGGAGCTTTGTTTTTTAGTTTAAGGGCTTTTTTCTTTCTCTTTTGTCTTAATTTTCATCCTTTTTTATTTCAAAGGCTGAGGTCTTGCTAAGCAAATACCGAAGGTAATTTTAGTTTGCGCCGAATCTTTAAAGTTTGATGTCTATTTTGTGGTAACTGACGAGAGTTAATGATTAATTTGGCTTTTTAAGTCTTGATGAATGCTACTAACAAAAATAGAGTGGCTTAACACTTGCACAAGATAATCCCATATTGTAGATCAGAGAACGAACTTAGGACCCAAAACAAAAATCAGAATATAGATAATCATGAAAACTAGCATAGCATCAGAGAGTCTTGAGAGACACTTGTCATTTAGTGTTCGATGCTCTCGAGCTATTAAAAATTTTATAGTTGCCCAACCTGTGGCAATATTGTTGCGTAAAAAAAGAGTTGGTTTGCCCATTGCTTCATACTTTTTTGAATGTGCTGACTCAAGACGATTAAATAGCTTTTTAATTAGCACAAACCAAACAAGTACCATACATAATAGAACAATAAAAAACATGTTGTATTTAAATGGAGAGGAAACCAAAACGGGCATTTTTTTCTTAATGAAGATTTTTTTCAGTTATGCTAATATAAAATTTAACATTGTTAAGCCTTCCGTTATTTTATATTACCTATATTGATTGTATACATTAATTTATTCAATTCTTTAAAATGTTGTAATCAGCTAGTTTATAAATACTATGAGGAAAGCGAAAGTGGCGCATCTATTTTGATTTGGCTACCCAAAAAATCGCTGAGTAGTGTCTTTAGGCTAGAGGAAAAAATACTTTACACAATTTTCAATTTTAACAATTGCTTGGGTAACCGTTATGGGTCTGGTAGAGGGTCATTGTCATTAGCCTTAAGGCGAGTTATTCTTCTTTTGGTTTTGTGAATTCTTTGTTTTTTATAAGAGTAAATTTCATGTCTAACCCGCTATCAACTCGCATTTTTTTAATCTCATCCTTTTTCTCGACTAACATTCCAGAAACTTTTACTAGGTCATCGATTGTAGCTTGAATTACTTCTTTTTGTTTATCTACAGAGACAAATGTTACTTTAGGGTATATTTTTGTCATATCAGGTAATTTTTCGCTATCTTTAATTACACGCTCCATAACTTTGCCAAGTTTTTCTAAACTTCGAAAGGCATAGCCATTGATATATTGTCCTGAGCCTTTGAAGAATTCGCTTTGTATTTTTTGAAGATCGAAAATAGGGTCTCCCATTCTTTCTGTTTTAGGTTGTGCTAATGAACCTTGGTATATTTTGGCACGAAACTGAGCCGTGTAAAACCAATATACTGCTTCATCGCGAAACTCTAAATCATAGAGTCGAATGGCACCTACAAACAATTCCTCTGCTGTTAAAGTCTCCCAATTTTCTTTTATTTTAAAAATGGCATTCACAAATTGCTTTTCATCTGAAAGTGCAAAATCGTTGCTATAGCGTCCTACTTCAATTTTAATTCCTTCAGAGTCATAATATGGTTTAACACTAAGCTTAATCACATTGAAGTCTGTAATTCTTTGCTCTTTTTGTTTGGCTGTTTTTTTATCATCACCAAAAGCAAATACATTTAATAAAAGTAATATGGCGGCGAAAAAAGTAATGTTTTTCATCTGAAGCCCTAGAAAGATATAAAATTAATGTTTATTACGGAAGAATACTTTAAGAAAGTTTTACAAAGAATCGAACAAAAAAGAGTCTGCCAGTAAATTTCTGATGCAAATTTTTAATTTTGAGAGCGGTTGTTACTTCTTTTCTTTTTTGTTTTTCGCAATTTGAGCTTAAGTATTTTTTAGTTTCTCTCTTTTTTTAGCTTCCTGAAAAAGCTGAAAGGCTTCTTCGGCGGTAATATTGCTTCTATCTATAGCCCCAAAAACATGGGGATGACGGAATACTAACTTTTTTAGCACACGATCAAGTACATCAGATAATTGAAATTGTTTTGTTGATTCGCTTAATTGTATCATAAAAATAGTTGTAAATAATAAATCACCTAATTCTTCGCATAAATTTTCTGTGTTATTTGTTTGAATTGCATCTAGTACTTCTTTAGCTTCCTCTGTAATGCAAGAAGCAAAGGAGCTGTGGGTTTGTTTTTTATCCCATTGGCACCCTGTTTTTGGGTCTCTTAATTTTGATATTAATGTAATTAGCGCAGCAAAACCATGGGATAAATCATTCGGCAGAACTTGTCCTTTTAGGTTTTCATATGCTTTTTGCATGGCAATCGTATCAGCGGGTGTGATTTGTGAATTCATAATAATTTACCTTTTAAGTTCCATTCGTCGTGCTTGTATTTTTTTTCTAAAAGTTCATTCGCCTTATTGAGAATTTCTTGAGGTAGTTCTGTAATTATTTCAGTTTGTGGGATGATTTTAGATAAACCAATAGATAAATCTTCAAGCGTGAATCGGTGCCCCATTTCAATTAAAGAAGTTACAAATTCTTGATGATTTCTGCCGACTCGATATTCCGGTTGGCTAGAAGGTTGTAGCAAAAATTGATGCATTAATTCATGACAAGGTTTGGCTAATAAAGTGCCGTGATGCAAAATAGAATTCTGACTTCTAGATTGTGCATTGCCAGATATTTTTTTATCCTCCCCATTCGTAATATCAGATAACAAGCGATAGCCAGAAGGTATATGGTGTAGAGCTAAAACTTGTTGAATGTATTCTGCAAAAAATTGAAATGATTTTCGAATATCAATCAAAGTTGCATTCCAACTTAGCGGAAAATGAAAAACAAAATTTAGAGAGCCTTCGTTTTGAATTACAGTGCCACCAGCACTGCAACGACGGGTAATAGGTATATTGTGTTTCTGGCAATTTACTAAATTGATTTCAAGCTCTGGTTTTTGTGAGCGCCCTAAAACGATAGCGGGCGATTTTTGTTCCCATACCCGTAGGCTAGCCGTTGGCTTTTGACGCCCTAAGACAAAAAGAGCTTCATCGATGGCTACATTCAAATAAATAGAAGACGCAGAATAGTAGTAAATAGGTATTTGATTCAAAACTGTATCGCTCAGATTAACATCGTTACACTAAAACCACTAGGTTGCTTTTAAGAATATTCCGCGAAGATTCATTTTTAGCGCTTCTGGGTTTGGGCTACGGCTAATCGCTTCTTCTTCTGAGATTAGCTTTTTATTGAATAAGTCTATTAAAGATTGATTAAATGTTTGCATACCATCTTCTTTGTCGCCGTGCATAATTTCTTCAATATGTGCGTCTTTTTTTTCTTCGATAGCTTTTTTCACTGGTCCATTGCTGAACATAATTTCAACCGCCGGAACTCGCGGGTATTCTTTTGTGATACCTTTTAAAAGTCTTTGGCTAATCACAGCTCTCAAATTGTATTGTAAAAGCGTTCGAATTTGTTCATGTCTTTCAGCCGGAAAGAAATCTAAAATACGACTAAAAGTTTGAGATACCGTCGCACTGTGTATGGTTCCTAAAACAAGGTGACCAGTTTCAGCGGCCATTAATGCCGTTTCTGTTGTGTCTTTATCACGCAACTCACCAATAAAAATTACATCAGGGTCCTGGCGTAAACAATATTTTAAAGCGTCAATAAAATTCTTGGTGTCTTGGCCAAGTTCGCGTTGGTTGATAATAGCTTTGTTATCTTTATGGACAAATTCAATAGGGTCTTCTATCGTAATTATGTGACAAGATCTTGAGTTGTTAATGTTGTTGATGATTGAATTGATGGTGGTTGATTTTCCGCTTCCTGTGACCCCCGTTACCAAAACTAGACCTTCGTTAAACCCGGTGATCTTATTTAAACAAGTTGGTATTAATAGTTCTTTTAAAGTAGGTAAATCGGACTTGACATGTCGTGCCACTAGTGAAAAAGAACCGCGTTGCCTAAATGCATTTACACGATATCTACCTAAATCAACCACTTCCAACGCAAAATCTAAATCACCATTGTCTTCCAATCGTTTTTGTTGAAAAGGGTTCAACACTTCAAATATAAGTTTTTTGATATTATCCGCACTTAAGGGCGAAACATTCGATCGCTTAATTTCACCAAACACCCTAAACATCGGAGGTGCCCCCACTTTTAGATGCAAATCAGATGCACTCAATTTTGACATTTGTCCTAAAATTTTGTGTAATGCAGGAGTTTCCATTCAATAGCCTAGTAAATTTTCAAATTTAAAAGTTTGCATATTACTTTTAGAAACTAAAAATGCAAAACCTTTGATTATTTTCAAATAGTAAATATTTTTTGTTTTGTACATTATTAATGAGCATTTTTTGGGTGATTACAATATATGTTCTATTTGCAAATTATTAAAGTGAATATTGTGTTAAGTCGTTCAATATCGATGCAATATAATGAATCCTTATATAATAGAGGGCATATTGTTTTGTGTCTGCGATACAAAACTTCATTTTTTGCAAATTTAGGAGATCAAATGGGATTCCACGGTAATTTAAAAACCATGCATTTGGGTGATGTTTTTCAAAATATCCTACAAAATCGTTCGGCCGGTAATTTACGACTTCAGACTAAAGAAATGGGTGATGTTTCCCTTTTCTTTATGGAAGGCGAATTGACACTTTATCATTCCAAAAATTTGGAAGAAATTCAATGGTCACGGGTTTTTTTAGCAAAGGGAGAGTTGACAGAAGAAGAAGTCGCCGTAGTTGAGTCGCAAGGTATTAAGGGTGAAGAAGAGTTAGCAGGTATTGTATCAAGTCAGATTATTAGTGAAGAAAAAGCGGCCATAAGTCTCCAGCATATCATAGAAGAAGAAATCTACGAATTATTTTCCATTAATGATTGTGATTTTAGTTTTGAATCGGCTACAGAAATTCCAACATTTTTTACTTACACAGAGCTATTCAAAAGAACGATCTTTAATACAAATATGATATTGATGGAAGCGGCTCGTCGAAGTGATGAGCATTCTCAGGAGGGCAATATTTCAAGCCATGAAATTTTTGGTCAAGTGCAAGATAAAGAAAAAGCGATTCGTGCTAATTTGGATGAAGATGAATGGCGTATTTATGATTTGATTGATGGCTTTCGAAATGTTTTAGATATTGTGAGAGATAGCGGTTCAAAGCGTCAGAATATAGTTAAAATTCTTAAAAAGTTTTTAGAACTTCAAATTATTAAAATATCGGAAACAAAAGATTTGTTAGCTAAAGCTTCGCATTTGGCGTCAATTCAGGATTATGATTCTGCAGCAAAAATTTATCGAAGATTAATTGATACGGAAAAAGCGGTCTTAGGGCATCGAGAATTACTAGCCGATACATTTTTAAAATTACAGCAAAAAGAAAATGCCATCATGCAGTTAGAAATTATGGCGAATGAGTATATTACTCGAAAAGATTTCAAAAAAGCAAATGATGGGTTTCAAAAAATTCTTGAAATTGACGACACTAAGTTGAATATTAGAGAATTGATTGCCAATAATTATATTGAAATGGGTAAGAAAAAAGATGCAGTTGCAGAGTTAAAACATGTTTTGCAATTATATCTGGATAGCGGCGTTTTTGAAAAAGCCAAAGATATTTGTTCTAAGTTGCTAGTGATTGAGCCAGAAGATATTAAGGTGATGGAGCTTCTTGCGAAAACAAATGTGAATAGAGGCGACCGTGCCCAAGCGGTTGAAATTTTAAACAAAATAAGCGAAATTTACATTGGGCGCCAATTGTTAGAAGACGCCTCAGAAGTTTTGAAGCGCATTTTAAAGATTGAGCCAAGTAACGATCGCGCAAAAGAAATGTTAAATACTCTTGGTCTTAAAATGGGTAAGGCTAAAACTAGACAAACTTTGGTATTAGTTTTAGGCAGCATCATCATTGTTATTGTTTTAATTATATCTATGCTAATTTATTTAGATCAATCTGTCAAAAGATCATTGGAAGATTTAAAGCTTACCAATGAAAAAATTGCACAAGAAATAATGAAAAGCACGAAGCTGAAAGAAGTAGATGAAAAGACAGATTTAATCATCAAAAGTTATGAAAAGTTTAAATCCGACCATCCATTGAGTTTAACCGCCTTTGAAATCCATAATTTAATTGAAGAAGTTCATTCTATTAAACGAAAAAAACTGGAAGAATTTAGGCGGGTAAATGAAGAAAAATCAAATTCATTAGAAGAAGAATTCTCGTTAGTGATGGAGGGTTCTGAACATAAAAAAACTCTCCAAAGTATAAGTGAATTAGAGGATTATATAGAAAAAATTAAAAGCGACCCTAAGTTTGCAGAGCGTTTAACCCAAGTAAAAGCACGCGTTGATTTTTTAAAGAAGTTAGAATCAAATGCCCATGAAAAATTTAAGCAAATAGAAGATTGCGTGCAAAAGAACAAATTAGCTGAAGCAAATGCTCTTGGCAAAGAAGTTATATCTGTGTTTTCTAAAACTTCATTTCCTGATAAGATTGTATTCTATGTCAGTATCAATTCTTCTGAAACGGATAGCAAGTTAACGATAAATGGCGAGGCGGTAGCGAGAGTTTTGCCACTGGTGCAATCTTATAAACCAGATCAAACTATTAAAATTCTAATACAAAAAGATGGTTATTATGATTTTACCGAAGAGATATCGGATGGAAATAAAGCTGTGGTCAATGCGGTTTTAAACCGAAAAATTCTATGGAAATTTGATATGCAAAACCCTATTTATGCCAGCCCGGTATTCAAGGATGGGGTATTATATGTTTCGTCGCGAAATGGTAGAACGGTTGCTCTTGCCATTGACTTTAGTGCTGACACATATAAAGAAGTATGGAGTCATAAAATGAATTTTCCTAGTAGCGATATTTTGGCATCAGGGTATTTTGAAAATGATATAATGTATGTTGGTAGTAGCGATAGACATTTGTATTCTATTGATCTTTCGGCGGGTCGAGAATACTGGAAGAAAAAAATGGCAGGCCCTATTAATTCTTCTGTTTCGATTTCAAAGGTAAGTTTAAAACAAGAGCAAAAAATGATTTTTGTGGCATCCGCTGATACAGCCGATGAAGGTTTGGTTTATGGCTTAGATGCTAAAACGGGTGAAATTGAATGGCAACGAAAAATAAGAGGTCGTTCATTTTCTGATGTTCTTGCAACTTCTGCTAAAGTTTATATTGGCACAGACCAAAACAAGATTATTGTTTTGAGAGCTTCTACTGGGTTACCTATTGAAACAGTCAATAAGGATAATGAGCCTATTCCACTAGAGTATAAAAGTTTTGGACAATTCAAAAGCTCATTGGTCTTAAAAGCGATTAATGACCAAGAATATATATTTGCTAGCTCAATGGATCAAAACCTGTATTGCTTTGAAGAAAAAACGGGCAATAAAGTATGGAATTACCCAACTAGTGCTCCCAATGGTAGTGGCGTTAATATAGACGATCAGAATATTTACAATTGTTCAATGGAAGGTTTAATCACTTCTATTAATATTGAAGAGTCAATTAAAAATAAAAAACCTCAGCTGAATTGGTCAATTCGATTAGAGGGGTTAAAAGACCCGACGCAAGTTTTTGTAACGGATACTATATTGTATTTAGGCGGTACAATTGCCAATAAAAAAGGAAAACTATTTGCTTTGAGAAAAAATGATGGCAAATTGTTATGGACTTTAGAAACCCCAGCCCCTATTAATTGTAGACCGCTAGTGGTGGAATCGAGAGTATTTGTGGGTTGTGACGATAATATGGTGTATGTTTTGAAAGAATTAAAATAATGAGTGCTAATACCCAAGTTGATAAACAGGATAAATTAGAGTTTCCCCCATGGTTGCGCCGTCGGTTGCCAGCAAATTACCAAGATTTTAAAATTCTTTCCAATAAACTTGAGCAAGCAAAACTTCATTCTGTGTGTCAATCGGCTCATTGCCCAAATCAAGGTGAATGTTTCTCCAAAGGTACAGCTACATTTTTGTTGATGGGTAATATTTGTACTCGACACTGTGCTTTTTGTGCTATTAAAAAAGGTCGACCAACGCCATTAGATGAAAATGAGCCTATACGGTTAGCAGTAACTTGTAAAGAAATGGGTCTTAAACATGTTGTTTTGACTTGCGTGACTAGAGATGATTTGCAAGATGGCGGTGCAAGCCATTTTGTAAAGTGTGTAGAAGCATTGCGAAATGAAATACCTGATGTTACGATTGAAATATTAACTTCTGATATGAAAGGTCGAGAGTCTTCACTAGCCATTTTGTTGTCTAACCCACCTGAAATTTTAAATCACAATATGGAAACTGTCCCTTCTTTGTATCGTAAAGTTAGAAAGGGCGCAATATATGAACGATCATTAGAGCTTATTTCTAGATCCCGAAAAATTGCCCCCCATGTTTTTACGAAAAGCGGTATAATGGTCGGTTGCGGAGAAACGGAAGAAGAAATAATCTTAGTAATGGAAGATATGGCAAAAGCTGGTTGTCAAATTTTTACTATTGGCCAATATTTAGCCCCAACAAATTCAATTTTACCTGTTACTAGATATGTTACACCAGAAAACTTTAAAAAATATGAATCGATAGGTTATGAGCTAGGTTTTATGGCCGTTAATGCAGGGGCTTATGTGCGTAGTTCATATATGGCAGAAGATACTTTAGCGAAAATTTTAGAAAATAAAGCGAATCGAAGAAATGTCTGAGTGGTTTGGTAAAAGTACGGCGTCAGAAGTTTTATGCGATGATTTGCCAAATTATAATTGGTATGCGGTGCGTACGAAAAGCCGCTGTGAGAAAAAACTTAGTAGCGATTTAAAACAGAGTCGCATACGGTTCTATTTACCAATTTATTCCAAAGTTTCTCTTAGTGGGCGTGTTCAGGTGAATCGAGAGATTCCCCTATTCTCTGGTTACATTTTTACTTATGTAGATTATGAGACTAGATTTAAAGTAGCCGATAATAAACTTGTCGCAAATCTGATAAATGTTAACCAAGTAAACCTATTTTTATCAGAACTCAATAATATTGAGCGGGCTTTGCAGTGTTCTCACGCAATAGCGCCAGTGGATTACCACCAAGTTGGTGAAAAAGTTAGAATTATCAAAGGCCCATTTGAAGGGCAAGAAGGCGAAATCATTCGTTTTAAAAATAAATTTACTTTAATTTTAAGAGCCTCTTTAATTGGTCAAGCAGTAACAGTAGAAATTAATGCAACCGACACAGAACCTCTTTCTGTTGACTAATTGCGAAAACCTAAATATAGAAATATTGTTGAAGCACCCGTGTAAGCGCCAAAAAAGCGAATTTGTAAAAACTGTAGAGCCTTCTACACACGACTCTGCAAGAAGAAAGAAATAACCACTGCATAACACTGAAATACACTGAAAAAGAAAAAAAAGAGACTATATTTCGTAGAGACGGGTTTCAAGCCCGTCTCTACTTGGTGAACCTAAAATTTACTGAGTAGTTACAAATTTTTTAATAATACCTGTCTCGTATTGACACTACCCTTGTGGGTGCGCTAAATACAAAAGACATTCGTAGAGGTGAGAAATTTAGAAAAAAATGCATGTGATTCACAATTTTGGAAAGCATTTACGCTGAGTGGGAGCGAGAACCATGACGATACAGAGAAGTATTGATTTCAAAATCAAAAGCTAAAAAAAGATACAAATATCGTAGGGGCGATTTATGAATCGCCCCATATGCACCAACTTAAGGGTTTACGCCAACTACTTTTCTCGTTCTTTTGCGTAACCAGACCGTCCCCGGTCTGGTAGAGTTGACACGGAGAAAAAAGAGTTGATTTATAGTAGCTCTTTATTTGAAAAAGTAATCACTTTGGCCAATTCCTTACTATCTTTTGCCTACTCTACCAGACCGGCGCCGGTCTGGTTTTGCGCTAAAAGCTTAAGTTGGTGCATATGGGGCAATTCATGAATCGCCTCTACAGCACGACTTTGAAGAGAAAAATGGTGCATTCGTCTTATGCTGTAGACTTGAGAAGCTTTTAAAACGATAATTATATAAACTAAAGAGAGCAGCCCAAATATAGTTTTAATGTATAGCGCAGCAAGAATGAAAATTACAAAACAATTGCCAAGCTTAACAATTTCGATATTTTTTCGTTTTTCGTCTGAAAAAGTTTATGTTTTTTTAGAGATTTTGGGTATAAAAATCGTGGTGTCGTGTTTTGCATTTAACCCAAAATAAAAAATTATTTATAAATTTGTTGGGGCAAATCTATGCATTTGCCCTTTCATTTTGGTTTTGAGGTTAAATATGTATCAAGAAAAGCAAAGCCGATCCAGGCGTAAATGGTGTAGTTCATTATTTTTGCCCCCAAGATATTTTCTTGGTATATTAAAATTAAAAAAATAATACCCGCGATTAATAGAACAGAGCAATAAATAGTAAAAATTAATTTGTGCCTTTTGTTTTCTTCGCTAACAGTTGAATACACATGGGGTACCATCATAGCAAAAAAATAGGCCGAAAGTAAAGTGATGGCATGTAAGCCAAACAAATACAAAATACAACCAATAGTGGCTAGCAATAAAAATATAGAAGCAATTAAGCAAGATTTCCATTCGAGTCTTGTGAGAGCGTGTCGACCAACGGGATGAAAGAAAAGTAATAAATCAAATAGTGGTTTGGTGAACCAAGTCATAATGGCAAATATGAAATAGGCATAAACAATAGGCTTGATAAAAAGAGTATATTCTGGCCAAGCGTAGGAAGCGCGATCCGCCAAACGAAATACGGCATAACCACCTAATAAAACAATCCAGCGCGTGTTAGGCGAAAGTTTACCTAGCCATAACATCCAAAGTAACATAATACGATAAATCGGGTTACCAGCTTTAATGGATTCTAACAACCCCGACCTTGCGTATTCATTTGATGGTGAAATTTTTAAAGCTTCTTCGAAATGAATCCTCGCTTTTTTGGGGTTATTATTGTGCAATTCAGCCCAACCTTGATTAGCATGCGCAAAATCATTTTCTGGGTTCCGATGTAATGAGCCTTCCAATAATTCATTTGCTTCCTCTTTTCTGCCCATTTTATTTAATATTAGCACATGAATATCAACAACATCTTCATCGTCCGGGTCAAGTTCCATGGATCGAGCTGAAAATTCAAATGCGCCTTGTAAATCGTCACGCAATAATCTACAATTAGCAATATTGCTATGATAAGTCGCATTGTCTGGTTCTAATTCAATCGCTTTCAAAAACCATTCCTCAGCCTGTACATATCGGTCATCAGCCATAAAGGCACGCGCTTTTGTTGAATAAAACCATGAAATATTTGGGTTTAAGCCAATGGCAAGATCTGCTTCATCATGCGCTTCTTTGATTTTTTTTTGATGAATTAGGCAAGACGATAAAAAACCATGCGCCGAGGCGTCATCGGGGCTATCTGCCAAGGTGGTGCGCAGTAATCTTTCCGCATCTGCGTAACGGTTCATTTCAATTAATTGAATAGCTCGTTGAATGGTCATTAATATTTCTTTATTTTCAAATATTGAAGAACTGCATCATATAAACCGCTTTCATTGGCGTAAAGCGCATGGTTTTTGGCAGAAATAAACCATTCTTTTGTAGTAGGCTTGTGTTTTTTGATGGCTTCTAAAATATCTTTTGTGACTAGCGGAATCAAAGCACCCGACTTCATCGCTTCTTTCAATTTGCTTTCGACTGCTATATTGATGGTGGCACCAATATCGGCACCAGAAAATTGATCGCTACTTGCGGCTATTTTATTGACATCTATATCGTTAATGGGTTTGCCTGTAAGCATGATTCGATAAATTTCTGCGCGTGCCAATTGATCAGGTGGTGGAACAAAAATTACGGAGTCAAAGCGGCCTGGGCGTCGAAAAGCGCTATCAATATGCCAAGGAGCGTTAGTAGCGGCTAATATTAACAACCCATCATTGTTGGCATTGGTACCATCAAGTTCTGCAAGAAATTGATTAATGGTTTGTCGGCTCGCACTGTTTTTCATTTCGCGTCGACTTGCAGCTAAAGCATCTACTTCATCAAAAAACAAAACACAAGGTTTGTTTTGCCGTGCTTTTTCAAAGATCTGATGCAAATTTCGTTCACTGGAACCAACCCACATATCGAGTACATCTTGTATGCCGATAGAAATAAAACCTGCTTTGATTTCACCAGCCACAGCGCGTGCGATATGTGTTTTGCCACAACCTGGGGGGCCATACATTAGTATACCACCGCCAATAGCTTTACCATACGCTTTGTAAATCTCGGGGTTTTTGAGTGGGTAAATAATCTGCATCTTGATATTTTCTTTGAGATCTGTCATGCCGCCTACATCGGCAAAAGAAGTTTTCGGCCTTTCAATTTCTGTAAAAAACTCTTCTGTATTTTTTTCATTATTACTTATTCGCATGCGACCTTCGACAACATCTTCGTCGTCTGAAGTTTGGTCAACTTCTTCTGGTTCAAGAATTCCTAGTTCATCTTCTAGGTTTTCATCGCGCAGTTCGTTGTTTTTCTCAATAGCTTGTCGGTAAGCCTTTTTGGCTCCTTCGAGATTTCCTTCATAGCGTAACATTTTGCACCACAGCAAATATGCTTCCCCTGGTGCTTTGCCACTAGCACAAATTTCTTCAATTAGAACGAGAGCTTCGCTATATTTTAAGTTTTGGTAAAAAACACGCGCTAAACCGTACTTCACATTTACATTGTTTGGGTCTAATCGTAATGTTTCTCGGTATTCTATTTCCGCTTCTTGGTGTTTACCCATTTGCAAAAGTGAGTCGGCAAGGTGTTTTCTTAACGGAATATTTTGCGGTGATAAGCTGATGGCTTCGCGTAATGCTTTGATGTTTTCTTGATCGCTCATTTTTTTTCTTTCGGTAAAACCTCTGTTTTATGCAACATGCTAATAGAATATAAGAGTAGGCCTAAATATATTTTAGTTGAATTGCTACCGATACGACGACTAAATCTTCGATGTCGGTCAGCGCTATTACCTGAAAACAAGACTATTTCGGCTAGCGTTCTTTTATCTAAATCCTTAGAATAATTCATTACAAATCTTATAAACGATGCTTCTTCAGCCATTGTCAACTTATTTAGGGGCGCATTTATATTTAATGCTTTTAAATCGGTGCAACATTCGTTGACGAAATTTAGATAAATGTTTTTATCTAGGTATAAGTCCTTATCAATTTCTTGTGCCCTTTTATCGATTTCTTTAAATTGATATAAGGAATTATAAATAATTTCAGAGCGATATAATCGCGTGTAAAGTTCAAGAAAATTAGGCCAATCGGGCAATTCGGATTCTATTTTTGCAATTACATTACGCGGTAAATTGCTATATTTTGTTATGTATTGATAAACCTGTACCGAGCAAAATAGCTGAACAGGGTTAGTTTGATTTGCAAGTAATCGACAATGTTGCATTGCTTTTTTTGTTTTTTCTTCATCGTCATTGGCGTATAAGCCTATGTAAAATGTGTATAACATTGATTTTGCAGATATCATTTTATTATCTTTGTTTTCAATAAATTGTGGCATCTCAAAATTTTTACAATGATCAGGTATATTGATTTTGTCCGCTAATTCAAAAACTTTTAGCCTTTCGTCTTCTTTAGAATTTTCCAAATACAATTGTTGGAGTGTTTTTTTCTTTAACCAAATTTCTTGAAACATTTTATCTATAGAATCGTCTTTATCATTGGGAATATTTGTGGTGACTTCACCCAGCGGTTTAAATTCTTCTAAAATTGCTTTTGTTGAAGTTTCGTATTGGTTATCATCAAATGCTTTTAGAAAATACGGAAAAGCATTACTTGGGTCTTGTAATTTTTCTTTACATTTTAAATTATAGGCGGTTGAGAAATGAGTTTCTTTATTGGATTCATCCAATAGCCAAGTTGTTTCTTTGGTGTATTTTAAGACGGGTTCTTTAACGGGAATAATATACTTGTAGGGGTTTTTAAATATCAGAAAATAAAGCATGATATATGGCAATATCGATTTTATAGTTGAGAAGTTCATAAGCAATCTTGAGTGTGTTTGGTAAAAGCTATATTATTCAAAATTTATAAGAGATAGCAAGCTAAAGAAAATTGAGTGATAATTAAATTCTTTTTCTTTTACACAGATACAGTCACTAACACTAATGCCTAATGAACCAAGGTCAATGCTGGCAAACTTTTGTCGTCAAAATGAAGATATTTTTTATAACGAACAGCTTTGGGTGTTTGGAATTAATACTCAGGTGAAATATTTTTTTGAATTGTTTGTGTGAATCAGTACTCATTGCAATTAACCAAACAGACAAATAATTTGAAAATAGACTAAAAACATTAAATTCAATTATTTAATCGATTCAAAGAGCCTTTTGAAGGCAGGACATCACAATTTTGAGTAGAGTTAAGAAATTAATTTCTGTTAACAAATTTGGTTTGGCGAGATGTTTTACAGAAATAGCTATTGTGTAAAAAACAGAAAAGCAAAAATTTTCGGTTAGATTTTATGGGAAATGATTTTTGTGCCTAACTTTAATAATACTGACTTTAAGTTATATGAAAACTTTATTATGATTTGCGATGGCTCTAAGTTAATTTGCCAACTGCTTGTGTAAGAAATCTTTTTAATCAGATTGTTCATTTAAAAATACATACAAGCAATAATTAATGTGTACACGCCGAAACTTAGTGCGGGCGGTTTATTTAGTGTGGATTTTTTTATCCGAAAATATCTCTTATCGCCTTCCTATTCGATATATTCGAGACAATTCAATTCTTTGATAATCATCTTCATAAGCGATTTTGTGACATAAAATACACGAAATGAAATATAAAAAGCAAGATTTGATATTTTTGAGTATATAACATTGTTTACAATCAACTCCATTCTTAAGTAAGGAGAGTAGAGTATGATTATTTCTAAAGCGGCTATTTCAGACGGTAAAGGTAGTTTTACCATTGAAAAAATTTGTGTTTCCGAGGATGTGCAAGAAGATGAAGTATTAGTTGAAATTAAGGCATGCGGAGTATGTCATACGGATTTTGACGCTTTGAAGTGGGGCAAAAGTATTATCGGGCATGAAGGCGCTGGGGTTGTTTTAAAAAAGGGCAGCAAGGTTCATAAAATCAATGAAGGCGATCGTGTTGTTTTAAATTGGGCTGTACCTTGTGGTCAATGTTTTCATTGTATTCGAGGGGAATTTATTGTATGTGAAAGCACTCAAAAAAGCGGATACAAAGGTAATACCCAATTTAACGAAACTAATGTAGGTCGCATGTTTAATATTGGTACGATGGCGAACCATACAATTGTTAAAGCTGAAGCTGTTACCAAAATAAATGTAGATATACCCTTTGTATCAGCTTGTTTAATTGGTTGTGGTGTAATGACTGGGTTTGGAGCAGTTGTCAATGTTGCCAAAGTGAAACCAGGGGAAAATATTGCGGTAATTGGTGTCGGTGGTGTTGGGCTAAATGTAATTCAAGGTGCTAGAATATTAAATGCTGGTAAAATTATAGCTGTGGATATTAATCAAAAAAACCTTGATCTTGCGAAAAAATTTGGTGCAACAGATTTAATTTTAGCAAAAAAAGAAGATAAAGATTTAAGCGAAGCAATTGCTCTTGTAAAAAGTGCAACTGAAGGCAGAGGGGCCGATTACACTTTTGAGTGCTCAGGGGTTCCTGCTCTTTCGATTATACCTCCCTTAAAAATGGTTCGCTCTAGGGGGCAAGCATTTCTGTTAAGTAATATTGAACACGAGATTAGTGTAAATTTTTTGGCCTTTACAAAAGATCGTTCCTATATGCGGCCAACCTATGGTTGGTGTCACCCTGAAATCGACTTCAAAAATATCTTAAATTTGTATAATAAAGGGCAATATTTTCTTGATGAAATGGTTACAGCAACCTATGCTTTAGATGACTTGCAAATAGCATTTGATGATATGTTTAAGGGTAAAAATGCACGCGGTGTGGTAGTTTTTTAATGAAGAAAAAGAGTCGATTCAAAAGAGTTATTCATTCTTATCAAGCATTTGAATCGGGTGGCTTGCATTCCATAACAGTAAAAAGCCCAGCATTAAAAGGGCGGGGTGATATCACCGTCTATGTACCTGAAAATCTACCCAATGATATTTCTGTCGTAATTTTATTACATGGGGTAGGTAGCAGCCATTGGGCTTGGGCTCATTGTGCTGGAGTCCATCTTACTGCTAAAAATATGATTCAAACCAATCAAATTCAACCAATGTTGCTTGTCATGCCATCTGATGGTCTTTGGGGTGATGGTAGTGGTTATGTAAATCATGAAAAAAAATATGAAGATTGGATTATGCAGGATGTAGTTGATGTAATTAAAGAAACATTTTCTTCAGTAACAGCATCCTCCAAATTCTTTATAACTGGTTTTAGTATGGGAGGTTACGGTGCCTTATTGCTTGGTTCAAAATATCATTCATTTTTTAGCGGAATGTCGGGTTTAGCGTCTATTACTAAATTTGAACAAATGAAACGCTTCATTGAAGAAGATATTGCTGATTTTCATTTAGAGCCAAGTCAAGCCCCTGATCTGATAAATCAATTTCGAAAAAATAAAAATAATCTGCCTCCATTTCGTTTAGATTGCCCAACAGAATGTTGTTTACTTCCTTTTAATAAACAATTTCATGATGAATTGTTACTTGAAAATATCCCTCATGCTTTTGAAATTCACCAAGGCATTCATGAATGGGATTTTTGCGGTCGCGAAATTCACAGAAGCCTATTACTTTTTGATCAACTACGCTAACAAAACCTATGCCCTTTGATTTTTACTTGTTTTTCTTTTTTATTACTTTGCATTGTTTTAGAGTTTAGTCCGAATTATCGAGTGTGCAAAATTGGGGCTGGGTGCACTCATTAGAGTATTTTAGGGATATAATTTCAGAAAGTTGCTTTATCATGACAGAATTTCGCATTATGTGGGTTTATCTATATGTGTTTTGCAATGTCTTTGTTGTATTTTTTAATTTCATCATTATAAATTAAGCATCATGTTGATTTTTACTTAAACTAAATCTAGCAAAATATATAGAATAATGACTGACGAAAAAAGAACTTCCATAAAATTTCGAATTGCAGTTTTTATTACCAGTTTTTTTATCCTCATCTTTTTAGCGATTTTCATTTATTTAAAAATTAATGCGGATATCACCGCAGAGGAATTGGGGCCGTCTCCTTTTCAAATTGATGACACTTTTGCTTCAGAAAATAACGACGAATATTTAGCTATTGCAGAAATTGGGAAATCAATTATTGGTTATGATGAAATTAATGAGGAATTTGAGTTAAATTTAAGGGATCCTCAATCATCTATTTTGATGTTAGAAGAATTTCTTAAAAAGAATGAAGGAATTATCGAAAAATTAGATATAAGGTTATTTCAGAATTGTAAATTTCCTAAGCCTAAAATTGATGATCCAACCCGAGAAAATTTAAGAGATTTGTTAGGTCTTATTCAAAAGAGAGCTTTGTATTACATTCTTACCAAAAACTTTGTTAGTGCCAAACAGGATATGTTATTGCTCAATACAATTAACCAAGAATTAATGAATAAGTCTACGAGTGTTATATTTGGACTGATATGGTTGTTGTGTAAAAATAATGAATTGAAAAATATTAAATTATTAATCAATGCTAATTATTTTACCATTGAGCAAAAAATTGAGATTTTAAATATTGCCCAACCTAAAATTACTAGCCAGTTTATAAAACCAATTGCGCATTTTGAAATCGAATATTTTCATTGGAGCATGCAAGAGTTAAGTAAAAATAATTCTAGTCAAGAACATATGTTTAGCGATGCGCCTTATTACCCTATTTTGACACCATTTTATTGTCAACCTAATAAATCAGCCAAGCTTTATCGAGAAATGATGCTTGAAATTCTACTACAAGTCGATGCCTCTGATTATATAGCCTACCAGAAATTAAATTATAATACAAAATTTAACCCCAATTATCGACATTTGGTACTTGCGAATTTCGGCGGAAAATTATCCATTGTCATGACAAAGCCTGTAATTCAGCTTTTTGCAGGTAAATTGTTATCTTATAACAATATGTGCCAGCAATTAACAGTTGCTCATAAATTACTTCTGCATAAATCGACGGTTGGGTTTTTGCCAAATAGTTTGGAAGAATTAAATTTGGAAAAAAAGCTTTATACAGACATTTATACTGGTGATTCATTTTTATATTCTTCGCAAAATGGAGTTCTGCAAAGTGTTGGTAAAGACAAGACAAGTAGTAATATAGAGTTGTTTGAGACAGCCCTAACTACGGAACAGATTGAAACAATTATCGCGGATGACTTAAAGGATTTTACTCTTTATTTAAAATAGTTAAAATGATGGAACTCAGAGAATCGAAAAAGTAGTTGATGGTTTAAAGATTTATTTGATGTGTAGATGATATATCAACAAAGCAAACGGCAAAGGTCTAGCAGATGGTTCAAAGTAATACTGATCTTGAGATAATGGCTCAACTTAAACAAACGGAAGAACGAGAAAATGTAAAGATATTGCTCGCCGTTGAATCAGGTAGTCGTGTTTGGGGTTTTGCATCACCGCAAAGCGATTACGATGTGCGATTCATATATATTCATCCTGCGGATTGGTACCTTTCCTTTGATCTTGAAGAAAAGCGTGATTATATTGAATTTCCAATTTCAAATAAAATTGATATGTATGGCTGGGATATTCGAAAGTCGTTGCGATTGTTTTGGAAGTCAAGCCCGATGTTTGTGGAATGGATTTTATCGCCCCACAAATATATAGAATCAGGTGATTTTACTAAACAAGCGCGTAAGTTAATACCAGAAGTTTTTTCTTTAGAGAGTAGCATTCATAATTTTAAGAGTATCGCCAAAACAGATTTTCACAAATATCTAATTGGCGAAAAAGTGCTGCTTAAGAAATATTTTTATGTATTACGATCTTTGTTGTCGATTCGTTGGATAGAAAAGTATGGCGAAGTTGCACCAATCGAATTTGAAAAGACTCTTACATTAATTGAAGACCAAACAAAGGTTTTTTCGGATATTAAAAGTTTAATTGCAAAAAAGCAAGATGTCGCTGAACTTGGTTTTTCAGAGCCAATAGCGAGCATTCAGCTTTTTATTCAAGAAGAGTTTGAGAGAATAAGTAATCTAAATCTTCAGAAATCTAGCAAACAAGAAGCGCCAGTTGAAAAATTAAATCAACTATTTAGGTCAATATTGCAAGAAACCAAAAAGGATTGTTAAATGATACCTTCAGATATAAGAGATGAAATTATGCGGCGCCTTGCCAATACGGAAAAAGAAAAAGGAGTACGCATTGTTTTGGCTATTGAATCCGGTAGTCGTGCTTGGGGTTTTGCTTCTCCGAATAGTGATTATGATGTTCGATTTATTTATATTCATCCGGAAGATTGGTATTATTCAATAAATTTAGAAGAGCGGCGTGATGTGATTGAATACCCAATTGTTGATGAGATTGATTTAAATGGTTGGGATATCCGCAAAGCTTTAAAGTTATTTTGGAAATCAAACCCAGCTTTTGTTGAGTGGATTCAATCACCTATCAAATATATTGAAGTTGGTGGATTTGCGGAAAAAGCAAGGATGCTTTTGCCTTCTGTATATTCTCAAGAAAGTGGTATTTATCATTATCGAAGCATGGCAAAGTCCAATCGCAATCGCTATTTGCGAGCGGAAAAGGTGCCATTAAAAAAATATTTTTATGTGTTACGACCACTACTTGCCTGTCGTTGGATTGAAAAATATAACACAGCGGCACCGATTGAATTTGAAAAATTACTTCATTTATTAGGTAATCAAAAAGAATTATTAAGAGAGATAGATATATTGCATGCCAAAAAAAGGGATGCACCTGAAATGGGTCTTTCGGACCCTGTGCCAATTCTTAATGAGTTTATTGAAATAGAATTAGTCAGATTAGAAGCGCTAAACCCCCAAAATTCAGGAAAATGCGAACAAAAATCTGTGCTTAATATTTTATTTAAAGATACACTTCACGAATAATAATTGTCATTTGTTTGTTGCCAGTACATCTTGCAATTTATTCCTAATATACATTTTAATTTTTTTGGTTTTATTTTGATTATTTTTCAGAGAGCCTAGCAAGTTTTCGTAAAGTTTGATATTTATAGAATAAATTTAAAGGCTATGAGAGGTTTTAGTTAAATCATGGAGGGTATTCTTTCAAAATAGGTGAGGTTTCTTGTGGAATGCTTTTTATTTTTTTATGATTAACTATAATTTCGCCTTTTTATGAATTATTAGGTTATTTATATGAATAAAACGATAGGTTTGTTGATTTGCGATACTGTGGGTCCGATTTCAGCACAAGCATCTGGTCAATATTGGGATCGATTCAATGTATTTTTTGAAAATGCCGAAACTAAAATTAAACTTAAAAAATATGATATTAGAAATGATGAATGGCCTGACAACCCTGAAGACTGTGATGGCTATTTGATAACAGGTTGTGTGCAATCGGCAAATGACCCTGACGAATGGATTTCAGAACTGATTCGTTTTATTCGCGAATGTTATGTCGGCAAAGTAAAAATGGTGGGTATTTGTTTTGGCCATCAGGTTATTGCAAAAGCAATGGGTGGTAGTGTCGAACTTAACCCAAATGGTTGGGGATTAGGAATAAAAAAACAAGAAGTTATTTTAAAAAGACCATGGATGAAACCAGCTCAAAAGAAATTTAATATTATTGCCAGTCACAAGGAGCATGTAGTGGAGTTGCCAGGCAATGCGGAGTTATTGGCAACCAGTAATCATTGTAAAGTGGCGGCCTATGATATATCGAACATCTTTTTGGGGTTTCAAGGTCATCCAGAGAACAGTTCGTTCACTAGTGGTGTTTCTATTGATGTCAAAAAAGAGAACTTAGACCCAGAGGTCTATCAAAAAGCCAAAGCTTCTTTAATTGTCGAAGCAGAACAAAAACTAATTGCAAAATGGATTAATAACTTTTTTCATCAAAAGTAAAATGTCTTTAAGTTGCTTTTTCTGAAATATCACTTAAAGCGATGTTTATTTCTTGTGCTATATCTTGTAAACATAAATCTCTTTCTAATTCGGCCTGATAGAATTCAAGCGACTTAAATTTTATTCTCATTTTTCCTTTGATTGCAGGTAACGGAAAGGATAAATGTATTTCTTCCGATTTAGACTGCCCCAATGTTAAAAATGTTTTTTCATCTGCGATAATTTCAATTTGTTCAACTTCCGTTTCTTCCATTGTCCACTCTAGAATTCTTTTAATTTCATCAATCGACTTTGTTAATTCAATTTTTTCGCTCATTAATTTTTTTAAATAAATCATTGTACGGGTTTTGTTCTTTTGGATTTTTGATATTTTTGAAATCGACTCGCGATATTCAAACTTTTGAAACACATAGGCGATTACACCAGCGTACAATAGGGCTGCACCAATTAAGCCTTCAGTATTTCGATTAAAAAGCATGATTCCACATAAAGCGCCACAGATTCCCAGAAAATAGATAAACAAAGCACATAGCTTAGGGTTCCATGAAAAATAGATTAATAACTTATGGTGAATATGAGATTTATCAGGGTTAAAAAGACCTGAGCCTTTTGCAGTTCTTCTGATCAACGCAAAAGCTAAGTCGAGCAAAGGGAAGAATAAAATGGATACGCTAACTAGAATTGAGCAGCTATGTATAAAATGCCCACCTGGGGGAGTCGTTAGACTTGGTGCTTTGGTGGCTAAAAGTGCGATGGCGAAGCCGAGAAATAAACTGCCTGTATCGCCTAAGAAGATTTTAGCAGGGTTGAAATTAAATAGCAAAAACCCTAAGGAGGCTCCAGAGAGAACGAGTGAAACAAGCATATACTCATATTGCCCATTAAAGTGAAAGATGTAGGCACAAATTCCAAGTGCAATAGCCGCAATGCCAGAGGCTGCACCATCAAGGCCATCGATCATGTTAAAAGCATTCATAACCCCAACATACCAAAGTGTTGTTAATGGAATAGACATAAATTCTAGCCTAATTTTGCCTTCAATTAAAGGTAGAGATATTTCTTGGATTTTCCAGCCCAAAATGCTAACTACAATGGCAGCTAGAAGTTGAAAGATTAGTTTTTCTTTAGCCGATAAATTAATTTTGTCGTCTGCTATTCCTAGGCATAACATCATAGTCGACCCAATAAAGAAACCTATAAACTCTCTATTTAAGGTTAAATAACTAAAAAACAAATAATCTAAAATCGGAATTAAGATAATGGCTGTCAAATAAATAGCAAAGCCTCCTAGCAGGGCAATGGGTTCTTTATGGATTTTTCTAACGCCAGGGTTGGCAACTAAATTGATTTTTTTTGCAAATCGAATGATGAGAGGTGTTAAGATTATAGATAATAGGAAGGCTGGTAAAACAGTTTGTAAAATTAGGGTTGTAAAACTCAATTTAAATCTTTAGAATGAAGTATAGATTTCAGGCTAGCTTATTATATAGTAAATTGTATGTTTAGTAAATATGAAAGGCCGAAGTTTTAAGTTATTTATATGGCGGCAATTAAGGACCGATATACTTGCATATTTCCTTTTACCATAGCTTCGACGGAAAAATAATCTTTGGCATGTTTTTGAGCGTTCTTTATAAGTTCGTTTCTCAAGTTTGGTGATTCGATTAGGTTTATGATCTCTTGTGCTAAATTTTCTGAATTGCCAGGGGGTATTAAGAGCCCTGTTTTTTGATGATGAATCATTTCGGGAATGCCACCTACGCTTGATGCTACCACAGCACAGCCGGCATGAATACCTTCTAAAATGATGGTACCTAACCCTTCATTATTTGATGGAACGGCTAAAATATCTAAGGCGCTTAAAAAAGACGGGATTTCTTTGGTAAAGCCTACAAAAGTTACATGATTAGATAAACCAAGTTTAGAGCTAAGCGATTTAATCTCTTCTTCTTGTGGGCCGGTACCAGCAATAAGGCAATGAATATTGCACTTTTTATCAACTAATATTTTCGTCGCGTGTAATAGAACATCATAAGCCTTTTGATGGGCAATGGCAGAGGCATTGCCAAACCATATTGCATTACCATCTATTTTTAATTGTTTTGCCCACATCTCTTTTTCTGTTTTTTTGTTTAAACCTAAATATGGTAAATCGGGGACAGCACTTTTTACAACCTCAATTTTATCTGATTTTACGCCTGTATTTATCAAAATATTTTTGATGGCATCTGAAATGGCAATATAACTATTTACCTTTGGCGAATAATACTTTTTACGCGATAATATTGAATGCCCGGGTTTATTATCTACTCTACGGTGAACAACTAATTTAAGTTCGGGCAGAAACAGTTTTACTAATATTGCTAAACTATGGGTGCGTGCCGTTTGGGCATCTAAAATTTGGATTTTATTTAAACGACAATAATTCGCTATTTTTTTGGCTTGCCAAATATGATAGGCAAAACGACTGATTAAAGGTAGCGTTGGGCAAATGGATTGAAAAGTTGCAAAACAATCAGAATTTGCAAGGGCTGCTACATGATTTTCAAAGTCAGGTTGGCTTTTCATACCCTCAATTAATAAACGCATTTGGTTTTCACCACCACGCCAACCGTGCTCAGTATTTAAGTGTAAAATTTTGATCAATGAAGTTGTCTTAAAATAGGTAACATTTTAAATTTTTCTTAACATTATATAGGCAATTTCATTTTTTACTATTGCCAAACAATGAAGATGGTTGAAAAGTACAATTGCGTTTCGCTTAGCTTTTTTAGCTGGCATAGCGCTCAAAAAATGAAGCAATGAGCAATAAATATAATAAACGACCTATCAAACTTTATGATTGACGGCTTGCGCGAAATGCCGCAGGTGGGGTGCCATAAAAACTTTTGAATTGTTTGGTGAACTGAAAAATATCGTTATACCCACATTTTTCAGCTATGGTCTTTAATGGGTAGTTACTTTCTTGAATAAGCTGTCGCGCTTTAGAAACTTTTTCTTGAATTAAATATTGGTGAATAGAAATTCCTGAGGCATTTTTAAATTTTCTTCGAAATGAACTCAAGGCAAGCCCATTCTGTTTGGCTAATTTTTCATATTGCCCATTGGGAAACATTTCGTGTAATTGTTCCAAAATATTTTTCAGCCATAAGTTTTCTTCTGGTCTATTTAGCCTATTTTCAGCTATATTAAGCAGGAGAAGCTCCAATTTGTTTTCGGCTTTTAAGCTAGCAAAATGACTTTTTTGTTTTAGCCAGAAGTGAATTTCCTGAAAAATGGGTACCGTTTCTTCCCAGTTTTTTATACTAACAGGTTCTAAAAAAAATAAACCTTCCGTTAGCCAATCTTGCACTATGGCACCTTTAAAGGAGACATAATAGTGAGACCATTGTTTTGCAACTGGCGAAAATTTGATATGCGGCCCAGGAAAGGCTGGCCAAAATGTTCCAGGGGTTATTTCGTATTTGGTTGAGTCATAAGAAAGATGAACATTGCCGTTTACGGATAATTGCAGGCTATAATAACCATCAAAATGCTTATCTACGATTGCGTTACATTCTGGAACATAGGCATTTGAGATAAAAAGCAGTCGATTGCGCATAAGATGGTCATTTTTGACAAAAAATTGGCATTTTTAGCCATAACAATTCTAACTTTTTATGCCAAAATTCTACCATAAATCGACAATAATGCCTTAAAATGACCATTTTAGTGGAGAATTTGTTATGCAATCTACTTTAGTTGCTTCTTGTGTTAATCCCATACACTTAGATGAGATGGAGATCAAAATTTACAAATCACAAGGTTATTTGCTTGTGCCAGGGCTATTAAACCCCTCTATAGTAAGCGATCTTCGTAGTGAAGTTTTGCGGAATGTGCGTTTAGCTTGTGGTACAAAGGGTTCCAAATTAGCCCAAACAGGTCAATACTTACGCAATAGTTTATTAGATAATTTTATTAATAGTCCTGAGGCCCTTGCTATTGTGGAGCAATTACTAGAAGGGCCGTCTACTTTATATTTACCTTTTTCTGCCGTTAAATCATCTAATGGAGGTGGGCAGTTTCATTTTCATCAGGATAACCAGTATACACATTTAGATGGGCCGGCATTGAATATGTGGGTTGCATTAAATGATATGACTCCGGAAAATGGTTGTTTAGGAGTTTGCCCTGGTAGTCATAAAGCTGGCACATTGCAATCAGAGGAATCCCCAGATAAAGATGGCCACAGAACGATAACTTATGAAGTGAGTGAATTTTTGCCAGTGCGTATGCGTGCTGGGGATGCTGTCATATTTAATCGCTTAACTGTTCATGGTTCGGGTCAAAATATTACGAATCAAGATCGTGTGGCTTATGCATTACAGTATCATCGAAATGATGTTAAGGCTCGATTTTTTGGTGAATCTGAACATATATTGCTTACAGAAAGACCTAGAGCTAATAATAATCCTGTTGATGTAATAAAGGCAAAAGAAGAGTCAAAAGATGATTGAAACTTGTTAATTTTGATTCAATTTTTTGATAGAAGTTAAAATTAAAATAGTAAGTTTTATTCGTTTGATAAAATAGCTTCCTTTTCAGCGATAAAAAGGAAGCTTATGAAATTCAAAGCCATTGACCAATCCAAGATAAAAATTAAAAAACTAGCTAATAATTTAAAGAATGCACAAAAATTGCGTTCGCAATTGAGAAAACCATCAGGTTTCAGAATGGTGATTGCGGATGGGATTAGTTTGTTAGACCCTGTACAATGGGATAACATTGTAAAGGGGCAGGGGTTTTTCTTTCAAAGAGATTATTTGTTGATGTTAGAAGGTGCTGGCCCTGAGAATTTAGAATATCGCTTTGTTATAATTTATGATGGTAGCGAGCCTGTTGCCGCTTTAGTGTTGCAAATTGCCAATATTAAAGGTGATCAAATTGGTAGTGGCAAAAAAAGTAATTTAGAATCTAGCAAAAAACCTAAGGAAATCTTAAGAAAAGTTTTGCGACCGGTGAAGGAAAAAATTTTATCGGGTTTACAAGAGCGTGTTTTGGTGTGTGGGAATTTGCTTAGTTATGGTTTTCATGGGGTTGCATTTGCTGACAATAAGAAAGACGATCGTGCTAAAATTTGGCCTGCTATTGCAGAAGCATTATACCGCGTAAGAAATTCTGATAAATTATTTGGAGAAACTGATTTTATTTTAATTAAGGATATTACTGCGGAACATTTGGATCAATCTAAAGTATTATCGAAAATTTCGTATAGGGAGCTTGAAACGGAGCCAAATATGGCATTAGAAATTTTGCCGGAATGGAAAACCTACGATGGCTATCTAGCAAGTTTGGCATCTAAATACAGAAGTGCAGTAAAACAGCAAATTTTAAAACCCATAGAAGATGCGGGTTGTAAAGTTTTGCATTTGTTGGATATAGAAAACCATGTTGATCGTATTCATCAATTATATCTGGAAGTTCATGAAAATGCCGCCTTACGATTGTTTACTTTGCCGGCAGCTTATTTTGAAGCATTGGCGAAAGTAGCCGACAAAAATTTTCTATGTAGTATTATAAAGCGTGAAGAAAAAATTCTTGGTTTTATCATAACTCTAAAAGATGGACAAATGGGTTATGGATACCATATTGGTTACGATAAAAAAGAAGCAGAAAATCTTCCGTTGTATCTACGCTTATTACATGCATCTGTTAGCGATGCTTGTGATTTAGGCATTTCTACTTTATCTCTTGGGCGTACTGCCTTAGAACCCAAGGCAAGATTAGGTGCAAAACCTGACCCAATTTCTGTTTGGTTGCGTCATCGTCAACCTGTTATGAATATTTTTGTAAAAAATTTGCTAAGAGCAGTGCCTCATGATGAAGCCCCAGAGCGAAGCCCTTTTAAAAAAGGATAGCGACCGTTAAATTTTTATAAAAACAAACCCATAAAATTTGTATCGAAGGGGTAATTCTTGAATCGAGAAGAAAACAACACAACACTCCAGTGGCAGCCTTGCCGGCCTCTTCTTTAGCTCTATCAGCTAATCCAATTCTTTTACAAATTTGTGAGTTCAAATTGCATTAAAACAAAATATTTTCAATAATGTGCGGTTAACAGCAAAGATTCAAAAAACCTCGCCGTAGAGACGCAATGCCTTGCGTCTCATACGCATCAACTAAAGCTTTTAGTGGGCAAAGCCCAAAAATATGTTGAAAGTAAGAAAGGTGACTTCCGCCGATAAGACAAGATAATACTTGTTTCTCGGACAAAATAACCTTTACTTATGAGGA
>Ga0056914_10000619_pt1 | contig 29583 bp, 25 predicted proteins | sample TNRBio252014_DNA_FD_55168 | JGI IMG/M metagenome (GOLD analysis project Ga0056914, IMG submission 55168) | Wastewater treatment Type I Accumulibacter community from EBPR Bioreactor in Madison, WI, USA - TNR Reactor_6/25/2014_ DNA | ecosystem: Engineered > Bioreactor > EBPR > Anaerobic-Aerobic >...
CAAACAAAAACCCCGCGGAGATCCGCGGGGTTTTCAAAGTCGCCCGTAACGTGCGGCTTATTCCTTGTCGGCCTTCTCCGCCTTCTTCTTGGCGGGGGCCTTCTTCGGCTTCTTGTCCTCGGTCTTGGCGGCGGGAGCCTCGTCCTCGTCCGCCTTCATCAGATCCTCGCGGCTGACCTTCTTCTCTGTCACCGTCACCGAGCCGAGGATCGAGTCGATCACCTTGTCCTCGAAGATCGGCGCACGGATTTCGGCCAGCGCCTGCGGGTTGTTGCGATAGAAGTCCCAAACCTCTTTCTCGCGGCCCGGGAACTGGCGGGCGCGGGCGATCAGAGCCTGGGTGACCTCGTCGTCGGAAATCTTGACGCCGGCCTGCTCGCCGATCTCGGCCAGAACCAGACCGAGGCGGACGCGGCGCTGGGCGATGCGGCGATAATCGGCCTCAGCCTCNGCCTCGGTCGAGCCTTCCGCCTCGAAGGTGGTCTTGCGCGACTCGATGTCCTGCTTGACCTGGGCCCAGACGGTGTTGAACTCCTGCTCGACCAGCGTCGGCGGCAGATCGAAGGCATACTTGCCGTCCAGCGCGTCCAGAAGCTGGCGCTTGGTCTTGGTGCGGGCCAGTTCGTTCAGCTCATCGCCCAGCGACTTGCGGATGGCGTCCTTGAGCTTGCCGAGGTCTTCCATGCCGAACTTCTTGGCCAGTTCGTCGTCGATCACCAGTTCGCCCGGCGCGGCGACGGCCTTGACGGTGACGGCGAATTCCGCCGGCTTGCCGGCCAGATGCGGCGCCTGATAGCCTTCCGGGAAGGTGACGGTGACGGTCTTGGCATCGCCCGCCTTGACGCCGACGAGCTGATCCTCGAATCCGGGGATGAAGCTGCCCGAGCCGAGCACGAGATCAACGTCCTGCGAGGAGCCGCCATCGAAAGCGACGCCGTCGATGGTGCCGACGAAATCGATGGTGACGCGGTCGCCCGAGACCGACTTCTTCTTGCCCTTGTCTTCGAAGGCGCGGTTCTGCGCGGCCATGCGCTCAAGCGCGGCGTCGACTTCCTTGTCCTCGATGTCCACGACTTCGCGCGTCACCGCGATCGCGGAATGGTCGAGAATCTCGATCTTCGGCAGGACTTCCAGCTTGATGCCGAAGCTCAGATCGGCCTTGCCGTCGAACATCCGGTCGATCAGGTCCTTGTCTTCCGGAAAATCGATCTGCGGCTCCATGGCCAGCTTGAGGCCGTTGTCCTCGACGATCTTCTTGTTGGCTTCCGACACGGTGTTCTGCACCACATCGGCCATCACCGACTTGCCGTAGAGGCGCTTGAGGTGCGCGGTCGGCACCTTGCCCGGACGGAAGCCGTTGATACGGACCTTGGTCTTGAGCGTTTCGATTTCAGCGTTCAGACGGTTCTCAAGGTCCTTGGCCGGAACCGTGACCTGAAACTGGCGCTGGAGGCCTTCGGAGAGCGTTTGAGTAAGCTGCATGATCTGAATCCGGCGAATCCGATTGAGTTCTTTTGCTGGCAGATCCCCGGCCTCGCCCCGCGCTGTCGCAGAGGTTCTGGTGCGGGCGGAGGGACTCGAACCCCCACAGCTTGCGCCGCCGGAACCTAAATCCGGTGCGTCTACCAGTTCCGCCACGCCCGCGACAATTTAAGGCTCGCGCGAGGGCCTGCCGACACGCGAAGCGCGGTCTATATCAAGCGAAACGACATTCCGCATCAAAAATATGCGTTGCTTGCCCTGATCCTGCCTTCACCGGTAAGGATCGTCATGACAGAGGGGATTTGCGTGAAAATATCCGGTTTCGAGCAGGATTTTGCCTCCCGGCGCGAGGTTTTGCGCGGCATGGCCGGCGGTGGCCTCGCCCTGGGGCTGCCATGCGGGGGCGCAGCGGCACAGCAAGCCGTCACGCCGGGCGGTGCGTCGCGGGTGCTGGCGCTCACGCTGGGGCCGCTGGCTGTGCCGGCCAAGCCTGGCGCTGCGCCCAGCCCGATGCTCGCCGTCAACGGGGCGATTCCCGGCCCGGTGCTGCGCGTGCCGCGCGGCGCGCCGTTGACGCTCAGGGTGCAGAACAGCCTCGACCAGCCAACCGCGCTGCACATCCACGGCTATCGCGGCGCCAACCGGGCCGAGCAGGTGCCGGGCCTGACGGGCGAGCCGATCCCCCCCGGCGGGGTGCGCGAATGGCAGATCGAAACGCCCGACGCCGGCACCTATCTTTATCTGCCGGTGCTTCAGGGCCGCGCCGCCGAGCAGCTTGAGCGCGGTCTTGGCGGGGCTTTCATCGTCACCGAGCCGGATGCGCCGGCGGTGGATCATGATGTCGTGCTGCTGCTCGACGACATCCGCCTCAACGATGCCGGCCTGCTGGCTGGCGATTTCGGCGACCGGCTCGATGCCGCCCGGGCCGGACGGCTGGGCAACCTGCTGCTGGTCAACGGCCGCACGCTGGCCGAGGAACTGGTGGTGCGCCCCAACGCGCGGCTGCGCCTGCGCTTCGGCTCACTGGCCAATGCGCGCGTCATGCCGCTGAAGTTCGAGAACGCCCGCGCCACCGTGCTCGCCATCGACGGGCAGGCCTGCGATCCGTTCGACCCGCTCAAGCGCACGGTCGTGCTGCTGCCGGGCTCGCGCTATGAGGTGATGGTCGATGCGCCCGCAGTGGCCGGACAGGAGGCGCGCATTCTGGTGGCGGCCGGCGCGGGGCTGCCGATCATCCGCATCCGCAGCGAGGGCCCTGCCCTGCCTGAACGCCCGNCGGTCGGGCGCCTGCCGCTCAACGACCTGCCGGCCTCGATCCGCCTGCAAAACGCGGCCCGTTCGGAAATCGCCATCACCGGNGGCGCGCCCCGCCCGGACAAGCCGGACGCTCCGGCGCCCGCGCCCGAGACCTGGCTGGGGCAGTTCCCGCCCGGCAAACCGCTGTTCCAGATCAACGGCGGCTTCAACACGGGGTTTGCCGCCAAGCCGGTGTTGAGCGTCAGGCGCGGCGCGCCGGTGGTGCTGGCCCTGACGAACCGGACCAGATGGCCGCAGGTGCTGAGCGTGCACGGCCACGTCTTCCGCCTGCTGCACCCGATGGATGACGGCTGGGAACCGTATTTCCTCGATACCCTGCACCTGCCGCCGGGCACCACCTCGCGCATCGCCTTCGATGCGGTCAACCCGGGCAAATGGGCCATCCGNTCGACCATCGCCGAGCATTACGACGCGGGCGTTGCCACCTGGTTCGAGGTTNTGCCCTGAAAAGAAAACGCCCCGCACAGGCGGGGCGTTCGAGGTCTTCAACGCTCTGGCCGGCGTCAGCGCGCCTTGACCGGACGCATCAGGAAGCTCGGGACATGATCGCCAAGGCCCTTGGGGGTCGGCTCGTGATCGTCGTTCCGGCGATGGTCGCGGCGGGCCGGCTCGGCCTTGGGGGCGAACGGATCGTTCCGCTCCACCCGTTCCGGACGGGGCGCGCGCTCCGCACGGGGGGCGGCACGCTCGGCACGAGGGGCGGCACGCTCTGTCCGTTCGGCCCGGGGGGCGCGNGGCGCCCGTTCCGAGCGCGGGGCACGCGATTCGCTGCGCTCGGCGCGGGCGGGCTTGCGCTCNGCCTCCTCGGCCGNCACCGCACGGGCCGGTTCCATCGCCGCATCGGTATCGCGCGGCTCGGTCGATTCGCGCTTGGGCGCATAGTCGCGGCGCGGGCCNGTGCGGGTGGTCACCTTGCGCGGNCGGCGCTCGCGGCGCGGTTCGCTCTCGTCGTGCACCGGGGGTACGAATTCGGCNAGGTTCGGCCCGTCCCANGCGATCTTGGTCTTGATCAGGTTCTCGATGGCGTTGAGATATTTCTCGTCGCGGTGCGAGACGATCGAGATCGCCGTGCCGGACTTGCCGGCGCGGCCGGTGCGGCCGATGCGGTGGACATAATCCTCGGCATGGGTCGGCACATCGTAGTTGAAGACGTGGCTGACATCCGGGATATCGAGCCCGCGCGCCGCCACGTCGGAGGCGATCAGCAGATCGATCTTGCCGTTGCGGAAGCCATCCAGCGCCGCCATGCGGGCCGGCTGATCGAGATCGCCGTGGATGGCGGCGGCGTTGAAGCCGTGGCGCAGCAGCGAGCGGCAGAGCGTCGCCACCTCAACCTTGCGGTTGGCGAAGATGATGGCGTTCTTGAAGGTTTCCTGGCTGCGGATGAGGCGGCGCAGGGTGTCGCGCTTTTCAAAATCCTTGCTGCCCGAGGCAACCAGCAGCTGGGTGATCGTCGAGGCGGTCGAGGAGGCGCGCGCCACCTCCACCTTCACCGGGTTGTGCAGGAACTGATCGGTGACGCGCTGGATTTCCGGCGGCATGGTGGCCGTGAAGAACAGCGTCTGGCGGGTGAAAGGCACCAGCTTGCAGATGCGCTCGATGTCGGGGATNAAGCCCATGTCGAGCATGCGGTCGGCTTCGTCGATGACCAGCACCTCGATGCCCGAGAGCAAAAGCTTGCCACGCTCGAAATGGTCGAGCAGGCGGCCGGGCGTGGCAATCAGCACATCAACGCCGCGGGTGATCTTGGCATCCTGATCGCCGAAGGAGACGCCGCCGATCAGCAGCGCCACCGACAGCTTCTGGTTGCCTGAATAGCGGTTGAAGCTCTCTTCGACCTGCGCGGCAAGTTCGCGCGTCGGTTCGAGAATCAGGGTGCGCGGCATGCGCGCCTTGGCGCGGCCCTTTTCCAGCAGCGACAGCATCGGCAGCGTGAAGGCCGCCGTCTTGCCGGTGCCGGTCTGGGCGATGCCGAGCACATCCTTGTGCTGGAGCACATGCGGGATCGCCTGTGCCTGAATGGGGGTGGGAGTGGTATAGCCAGAGGCTTCGACGGCCGCGAGCACACGCTCGCTCAGGCCGAGGTCGGCAAAAGTCATCGATCCGTTCTTTCCGGATGCTCCCTTGAGCACCCTGTAAGGTGCGGACCGGCATGGCCCGCCGTACATGCAACTGGTGCCCGCCAGACGCATCTGCGGCACACTGGCGGGCTGTATGACGCAAAACGGACGGAAAAGCAACCGGTTGGCAAAACCCACGGCGCAAGGCCCGCTTGCACGGCGCGAAACCGAGCCAATAAAAACGGCGCCGGGGGTGCCGGCGCCGCGCAAAACTGACCTGCCTCAGATCCTTACTTGGACTTTGTGGCCCCGGTGCAGGGATCGAGAATCACCGGGCGCGAACTGCCGATCGAACCGGTGATCACCGTATCGTCGAGCACCGAACGCGAGATCTGATAGTTGCGCACCACAGGTTCCTGCGGCTCGATGCGCGCCGTTTGCACCCGCACGTTCTGGCGGGTGGAATCGATCAGGCCGGTCACCGCCTGCACGGCAAACAGCGAGAGAATGGCGAAGACCATCGACGCGACCAGATAATCGCGCGCCAGCGAACTCTTGAAGAACATGCCTAGGAAGTCGCGCATCGCAGCCTCGCCTGAACCGAATGGGCCGATCATGCGCGGGAATGGTTAATGCCGGCTTTATGCGATTGGCGCACAAATGGAATTTTGGCGCAAATTCAGGCAGTTGAAACGCATCTATTCAACACTATACCTTATTACTTCCAATATAATTTCAAATTATACCGTTNGTCGAAACAGACATTAATTTTCGTTCACATGATGAAGAACGTTTAATTTGCTTTTGTCGGCTGGCGGACGTTTGATCGCGACAGCTGGGGCATCACAGAGGAGACTTTTCGGATGTCAAGGATTGTCGATTTCATCAAGGCTCGCCCGGTCGCAACTACTCTGGCCGGCGCTGCGTTGCTTCTGGCAGGCGTGGGCGTGGCCAGCGCGCAGTATCAGGGGGGCTGGGGTGGTCCGGGAGGCTGGCGCCACGGCGGCCATGGTGGCCCGGGCGGCTGGGGGCGTCAGGCCCGCATGGAACGCTTCTGCGCCATGCCCTCGGCGCGGTTCCAGCCGGTGGTGCGGGCCTATGTCAAGGCCGACCTCAACCTGACGCCGGCGCAGGCCGCCGAGTTCGACAAGCTCGCCGATGTGATCGCGCCGGCTTTCGAAGCGATCAAGGGCGACGTCTGCGGCAACTTCGGTCCCAACGCCGCCAAGGCGACCCCGCCGGAAAAGCTGGAAAAGCTGGCGGCAGCGCTGCGCAAGGCGGCGGATGCGGCGCAAAGCGCGGTCGCCCCGGCCAAGTCGTTCTATGGCCAGCTTGACGACGCCCAGAAGGCGCAGATCGACCAGCGCATGCAGCAGCGCCGGGCGATGATGGGCATGCAGGGCCAGGGTCAGGGCCGCATGGGCGGCCAGTGGGGCGGCGGACCCGGCGGACAGGGCGGCCAGATGATGGGCCCTGGCGGTCAGGGGGGCTGGGGACGCGGCGGCATGGGCGGCGGCTACGGCCAGTCGCCGAGCGGCCCGGGCGGCCCGTTCTATCAGGGTCAGCAGCAGTAAGCTGCTTCAGAGTTACGGGAAAGCCGGGCCANCGAGCCCGGCTTTTTCATGCATGNCGAGGACGGGCCGGACCGGCGCTGAAGCACTCAGGGANCGGCCTGATCCTCCTTTGCCGGCTCGATGGCGACGGATTCGCCGCAGCCGCAATGCGAGGTTTCGTTGGGGTTGAGAAAGACGAACCCCGAGGAAAACTTGTCCTGACGCACATCCAGCGTGGTGCCGAGCAGGAAGAGCACGGCCTTGGCGTCGATGATCAGCGTCACGCCGTGATCCTCGACCACCTCGTCGAACGGCTTGATCTCGGTGGCATAGTCCATGGTGTAGGACATGCCGGCACAGCCGCCCTTCTCCACNCCGACCCGAAGGCCGATGACCGGCTTGTCCGAGCGGGCGATCTGGTCGCGGATGCGTNCGGCCGCCGCATCGGTGAGCGAGACGACCTTCAGTTTGCGTTGGGCAAGGCCCATGGTTCCTCCAATCCCTCCGGGTTCAAGGCCCGGCGACGAGACGATGGCCCAATATAGGCACAGCCGCGCACAAGGTCGAGGGTGCACGCGTGCAAGGCGGCCATGCCGTGGGGCCAGCCGAGAATTTCGGTTGCCAGCGCCGGGGGGCGAACCGTTATAGTCATCATACAACCGGAACCGAGCCATGGCCGCCACGCTTCACACCGCCGATTCGCTTTCCGCCCTGACCATCGCGATTTTCACCGCTGCCGGCTGGCCAAGGGGGGCTGCCGAGGATCTGGCCGAGCATCTGGTGCTGGCCAACCTGAGCGGCCACGACAGCCATGGCGTGGGCATGATCCCGGCCTATGTCCAATCTTGGAAGGACGGGCATCTGAGTCCGGGCAACACGCCGGTGGTGCGCACCAGCGCCCCGCCCTTTCTGGTGGTCGATGCCCAGGTGGCGCTTGGGCCACCCGCGGCCAAAGCCACGATGCAGCAGGCCATCGCCATCGCTGAGACGGGGGGCGTGTGCATCGTGAATCTGGTGCGCGCCCATCACATCGGCCGCATCGGCCATTATGCCGAGATGGCCGCGGCGCGCGGGCTGATCGCGATGCTGTGGGTCAATGTCGCCGGGCGGCCCTCGGTCGTGGCCTCGCACGGGGCGCGCGAATCACGCTTCGGCACCAACCCGCATGCGATCGGCGTGCCCAATGGCGAGACGCCGCTGATCCTCGATTTCGCCACCTCGCGCATGGCGCACGGCAAGGCGCGCGTCGCCTTCAACAAGGGCGAGGCGGTGCCGCCGGGCTATCTGATCGACGAGCACGGCCGACCGACCACAGACCCGTCGGTGGTGATGGGTGAGCGCGTCGGCTCGCTGCTGCCCTTCGGCGATCACAAGGGCGCGGGCATCGCGATGATCGCCGAAATTCTCTCCGCCGGCCTCACCCAGCACGGAGCGATCATTCCTGAAACGCCGACGCGGAGCTGGATCATCAACAACCTGTTCGGCATCGTCCTCGATCCGGCACGGCTGGATGGCGGCGGCGAAGAACGGGCGCGACGGATCGCGCTGATCGCCGACTATCAGCGCAGCGCGGCGCCGGCCGAAGGCAGCGACCGGGTGCGTGCGCCCGGCGATCGGGAGCGCGAGGTACGCGCCGAGCGTGGGCGTGACGGCATTCCGGTGGATGCGGAGACCTGGCGCCAACTGATGGCGGCGGCGCAGGCGGTGGGGGCCGAGGTGCCGCACTCGATGACCTGAGGGAGGTCAACAATGGGTGAGATCCGGCTTTACGGGGATACCATCCTGCCGGTGGCGATGAGCCTGCTGCACAAGTGCCGCGATCATCTGGTCGGCAGCGGGCACAAGACCTACGACGAGGCACTCGCCCTGACCTGGAACGACATCTTCGATTTTTCGCCCATTCTGCTGCACGGCGCAGAAGCGCGCGGCGATGACCAGATCATCCACCTCAGCGATGGCCGCTCGTTCAGCCTGCGCGCACTGTTCGAGCGGATGAATGCCGGACAGCTGCGGCAGCTCTGAGCCTCACCACATGTCGAGCGAGATGCGGGCCAGTTCCGACATGCGGCTCTGATCCCACGGCGGATCGAAGACCATGCGCACGGTGCAGCCGGAAATGCCGGGCACGGTGTTGACGGCGTTTTCCACCCAGCCCGGCATTTCCCCGGCGACCGGACAGCCCGGCGCGGTCAGGGTCATGTCGATCTTCACCTGCCGGTCGTCCTCGATCTCGATGCGGTAGATCAGGCCGAGTTCGTAAATATCGGCCGGAATTTCCGGGTCGTAGACGGTTTTCAGCGCACCGACGATCAGGTCGGTGAGGTGATCGATCTCTTCCGGCGGAATCGCCGGCGAGGCGGCCTTGGCCGGGGCGTTGGGTTCTGGCACCTGATCCGTCATGTCCGCAGCCCTGATCACGAAAACAGCCGTTGCGCTCTTATCAGGGCGTCCGCGAGCGCGTCCACCTCCTCGCGCGTGTTGTAGAGGCCGAACGAAGCGCGGCAGGTCGCCGTCTCGTTGAAGCGGGCCAGCAGCGGCATGGTGCAATGCGTGCCCGCCCGCACCGCGATGCCGTAACGGTCGATCACGGTGGCGACATCATGGGCGTGGGCATTGGGAAACGAGAACGAGACGATCGCGCCCTTCTGCCTGGCCGTGCCCAGAATCCGGATGGAGTTGATTGCGCCAAGCCGCTCGTGCGCATAGGCAACCAGCGCATCCTCATGGGCGCGGATGGCGTCCTTGCCGAGCGCGGTGATGTAGTCGAGCGCCGCGCCAAGGCCTGCCGCCGGCACGATTGGCGGGGTGCCGGCCTCGAACCGGTGCGGGGGCGCGCCATAGCTCACGCCCTCCTCCGTCACGGTGCGGATCATCTCGCCGCCACCGAGAAACGGCGGCATCGCCTCCAGCCATTTTGCCTTGCCATAGAGCGCGCCGATGCCCGAGGGGCCATAAAGCTTGTGGCCGGTGATGACGTAGAAATCGCAGTCGATGTCGCGCACATCAACCGGCAGGTGCACCGCTGCCTGCGAGCCGTCGACGACCACCGGAATGCCGCGCGCATGGGCCAGCGCCACCACCTCCCTGACCGGAACGATGGTGCCGAGCGCATTCGACATCTGGGTGATCGCCACCACCCTGGTGCGCGGGGTCAGCAGCTTTTCAAAAGCGTCGAGCAGGAAGTTGCCCTCCTCGTCGACCGGGGCCCAGCGGATCACCGCGCCCTTCTGCTCGCGCCAATAGTTCCACGGCACGATGTTNGAATGGTGCTCCATGATCGACAGGACGATCTCGTCGCCGGCGCCGATGTNGAGGTGGCGCCCGAGACACGAGGCGACCAGATTGAGCGATTCCGTCGCGTTCTTGGTGAAGATGATCTCATCCGCCGANCCGGCGTTGAGATAGGCGCGCACGGTCTCTCGCGCGCCCTCGTAAGCTTCAGTCGCAGCATTAGCAAGGTAGTGCAAGCCACGGTGCACGTTGGCATATTCTCTTTCGTACACCTGCCGCATCCGGGCCAGAACCTGACGCGGCTTCTGGGCCGAGGCGGCGTTGTCGAGATAGACCAGCGGCTTGCCGTAGGGTTCAAGCGCCAGCGCCGGAAAGTCGGCGCGGACGGCTGCGACATCATAGGCCATCACCCTGCCCTCGCCTTGAGCCAGCCTTCGACGATGCCGTTGAGCGCCTCGCGCAGCGCCTCGTTCTCGACGAACTCGATGGCCTCGCCGCAGAACGCCTGCACCATCAGCGCCTCGGCCTCGGCCTTGGGCAGGCCGCGTGCCTGAAGGTAGAACAACAGGTCCTCGTCGAGCGCGCCGCAGGTGGCGCCATGGGCGCAGACCACGTCGTCGGCGAAGATTTCCAGTTCCGGCTTGTTGTTCATGGTCGCATCATCCGACAGCAGGATGGCGTTGGAGGCCATCTGTCCATCGGTCTTCTGCGCCGCCTGCTTGACCATGATCTTGCCCTGGAACACGCCGGTGGCGCTGTCATCCACGACATGACGGAAAAGTTCGCGGCTTTCGCAGCCCGGGGCGGTGTGGTCGACCATCAGCGTGGTGTCGGAATGCTGGGTGCCGCCCAGCAGGCCGACGCCGCGGATACCGGCCTTCGCATCCGCGCCGGCGAAGGTCAGGCGGATTTCATGGCGCGACAGGCCGGCGCCGGTGGTAATGTTGAAGATGTTGAGTTCGGAACGGGCGCCGATGCGGGCGCCGAGCGTGTGAACCGAGATCGAATCGCGGCCCGAACCATTGTTGCGAACATAGTGCACGCGGGCATCGTCGCCGGCGACGATCTCGACGAGCGAGTTGGACTGATAGGCAACGCCATCGGCCCCGGTGACGCTGTTGACCAGCGTGACCTCCGCGCCATCGCCGACAATGATCATCGCCCGCGCCACCAGCCGCAGCGGCATGTCGCCGCCGAAGTAGAAGTTGGCATGCAGCGGCGCATCGAGCCTGACCCCGGCATCGACCACGATGAACAGCATGTCGGCGAAAAAGGCGGTGTTGAGCGCCGCCAGCGGCGAGGCCGTATCGGGCACGACCTCGCCGATGCGGGCGATCAGATCCGGCCGCTCCTTCAGCGCACGGGCCAGCGGATAGATCGTAACCCCTGCCGGAAGCGGCCGAAGCGAGGCGAAAGCGCCATTCATCAGCCGGTAGTGCGTCGGCCCGGAAGCGCCGAGCGGATCAGCCGGCAGGCTGCCGGACAGGGCCATCGGCGCGAAGGCCTGCATCACCGGCGGGCGCACCATCGCGCGGTAGTCGGTATAGTGCCAGTCCTCGTCGCGCCGGCCCGGAAGGCCGACGGTTTCGAAATGCGCAAAAGCGGCGCGGCGCCGCTGGCGCAGGGCTTCATCGCCCGGCAGGGCCGGCAAAGCCATGCCGAACTCGCGCACGAACCCCTGTTCGGCCTCGTTCATGATCATCGGGATGCCCATCACGCCCTCACGCCGCTTCCACGTAGTCGCGATAGCCGTTCTTTTCGAGTTCGAGCGCCAGTTCCGGCCCGCCCGAGGTGACGATCTGGCCCTTGGCCATGACATGCACGGTATCGGGCACGATGTGATCGAGCAGGCGCTGGTAATGCGTGATGACCAGCATGCCGCGCTCCTTCGACCGCAGGGCGTTGACCCCTTCGGACACGATGCGCAGGGCATCGATGTCGAGGCCCGAGTCGGTTTCGTCGAGGATGCAGAACTTCGGCGCCAGCAGCGCCATCTGGAGGATTTCCATGCGCTTCTTCTCGCCGCCGGAGAAGCCGACATTCAGCGGGCGCTTGAGCATCTCGGGGTCGATCTTGAGCTGGCCGGCGGCGGCACGCACCACCTTCATGAAGTCGGCCGGGCCGATCTCGGCCTCCCCGCGGGCCTTGCGCTGGGCGTTCATCGCCGCCTTCAGGAAGGTCATCGTGGCGACGCCGGGAATTTCCAGCGGGTACTGGAAGGCGAGGAACAGCCCGGCGGCGGCGCGCTCGGCGGCTTCCATCTCAAGGATCGACTGACCGTTGAGCAGAATGTCGCCCTCAGTGACCTCATAATCCTCCTTGCCGGCGATGACATAGGAAAGGGTCGATTTGCCTGAACCGTTCGGCCCCATGATGGCGGCCACCTCGCCGGCGGCCACTGTGAGGCTCAGGCCGTTGAGGATGACGGTGTCGGTGTCGGCGATCTTGACGTGGAGGTTCTTGATCTCAAGCATGGGTTCGTCCTGTTCACTGAGCGGGGCTGGAGGCGGCCTTTTCGGCCTGCTTCAGCTTCATGTTGATGACGGCGAGTTGCTTGTTGAGGGCGCTGATCCGGGTCGCCGCGCTCGATGGCAACTGGCGCATCGGCAGCGGGCGGCCAAGATCGGGCGAAAGCGCCGCGATGGCGTCGGTGAGGGTCTTCTTCTGGGCCTGAAGGGCCGCGAGATCGGTCATGTCGTTCTATCCGTTCCTGTCGTCCTGCCCGCCCATGCGGCGGGTTGTCACGACTTACAATTCAGGTCGTCATTCCGAGGCTGTCGATGGATGCTGCCCGGGCGGTTCAGCAGCATGGTTCCAGGTTGCTCATCATGACGGCGGTGTTTCCTAGCCGACCGAGCCCTCAAGGCTCGATCCGCCGTCATTGCGATGAGGCCTGGGGCCGACGTGGCCCATGTTCGCGCCAGAACCGGTCATCAGCCCACGCTCCCCTCAAGGCTGACGGCGATGAGCTTCTGAGCCTCCACCGCGAATTCCATCGGCAGTTGCTGGAGCACGTCCTTGACGAAGCCGTTGACGATGAGCGCCACGGCGGCCTCCTCGTCCAGCCCGCGCTGCATGCAGTAGAACAGCTGGTCCTCGGCGATCTTCGAGGTGGTCGCCTCGTGCTCGAACACGGCGGAGGCGTTCTTGCTCTCGATGTAGGGCACGGTATGCGCGCCGCACTCGTCGCCGATCAGCAGGCTGTCGCAATTGGTGAAATTGCGCGCGCCCCTTGCCTTGCGGTGGGCCGAGACCTGGCCGCGATAGGTGTTCTGCGAGCGGCCGGCCGAAATGCCCTTGGAGATGATCTTCGAGGTGGTGTTGGCGCCCAGATGGATCATCTTGGTGCCGCTGTCGACCTGCTGGTAGCCGTTCGAAATGGCGATGGAATAGAACTCGCCCGAGGAGCCTTCGCCGCGCAGGATGCAGGAGGGGTACTTCCAGGTGATGGCCGAGCCGGTCTCCACCTGCGTCCACGAGATCTTGGACCGGGCGCCGCGGCAGTCGCCGCGCTTGGTGACGAAGTTGTAGATGCCGCCCTTGCCGTCCTTGTCGCCGGGATACCAGTTCTGGACAGTGGAATACTTGATCTCCGCGCCCTCCAGCGCGACAAGCTCGACAACAGCGGCGTGCAACTGGTTTTCGTCGCGTTTCGGCGCCGTGCACCCTTCGAGATAGCTGACGTAAGAGCCCTTGTCGGCGATGATCAGCGTCCGCTCGAACTGTCCGGTCTTCTGTTCGTTGATGCGGAAATAGGTCGACAACTCCATCGGGCAGCGCACGCCGGGCGGCACGTAAACGAACGAGCCATCCGAAAACACCGCCGAATTGAGCGTGGCATAGAAGTTGTCGGAGGTCGGAACGACCGTTCCAAGGTATTTCCGCACGAGGTCGGGATGTTCGCGCACCGCTTCGGAAATCGGGCAGAAGATCACCCCGGCTTTCGCCAGCTCCTCCTTGAAGGTGGTGACCACCGAGACCGAATCGAACACCGCGTCGACCGCGACGCGCGCGCCCTCGACGCCGAGCAGGACTTCGCGCTCTCTCAGCGGAATTCCGAGCTTTTCGTAGGTTCTCAGCAGTTCGGGATCGACTTCATCGAGCGATTTCGGCCCCGGCGTCTTCTTCGGCGCGGCATAATAGTGCAGGTCCTGGAAGTCGATCCTGGGATAGTCGACCCGCGCCCAGGTCGGCTCGGTCAGCGTCAGCCAGCGGCGATAAGCCTCCAGCCGCCAGTCCAGCAGCCAGTCCGGCTCGCCTTTCTTGGCGGAGATGTAGCGGACGATATCCTCGTTCAGGCCCTTGGGCGCGAGTTCGGATTCGATATTGGTGACAAAGCCGTATTTATACTGATCGACGTCGATCGACCGGGCGAGGTCGATCGTTTCCTGTACCGCTGCCATTGTCCTCTCCTCTCCGGTTTCAAGGACCGGGGGTGGGGTTACATTCAATCCTGATGGTCACGCCGCCGAGGGCTGGCGCGTCCGGAGACGGGCAATCTGCCGCTCCAGACTGTTGAGAAGGCGGGTGACGTCCGAATCGGACGACGACCAGCCGAAACTGACACGCAGCGCCGACAAGGCCAGCGCATCGGGAATCCCCATGGCCTTGAGCACATGGCTTCTGGTTACCTTGCCGGACGAACAGGCCGCACCNCTCGACAGGGCGATTCCGTCGAGATCGCAGGCGATCAGCGCCGTTTCGGCGACAAGGCCGGGAATCGCGACCAGGCTGGTGTTGGGCAGACGCGGCACGCCGGCGGAAAACACCACCGCATCGGCGGCAAGACCGACAAGCCCGGTCTCGAACCGATCACGAAGGGCCGCAATGCGTGCCATCTCACCGAGATTTGCGCGCGCATGCCGCGCAGCGACCCCAAAACCGGCGATGCCCGCAACATTCTCGGTGCCCGAGCGCATGCCGCGCTCCTGCCCGCCGCCGGTGATCAGCGGCCTGAGCACGCCGCAGGCGTCCTTGCGGGTGACGAAGGCACCGACGCCCTTGGGACCGCCGATCTTGTGGGCGGAGAGAAACAGAACATCAACGCAGGGCAGATAGGGCGCGAGATCGATGCGCCCGGCGGCCTGAACCGCATCCGCCACCACCACCCAGCCGCGCTCGCGGGCATGGGCGAAGGTCTCGGGCGGGGTGATGGCGCCAGTCTCGTTGTTGGCGATCTGCACCGCCACCTGAACCTGATGAGGATCGAGCCGGCGCATGCCAACCGCGATATCCACCTCGGAAATCTCGACGCGNCCGTCAGAATCGACCGGAATGTGACCAATTCGATCGCGCTGGTAGCGCCCGCCGGCCAGCACGCAGGGGTGCTCGGCATTGCCGATGAACAGAACCTCGTCTTCGCTCATCGGCTGAAGAATCGTCGCGGCCGCCTCGGTGCCGCCAGAGGTGAAGGTCACCTGCGCCGGCTCGACCCCNACCAGAGCGGCGACATCGGCACGGGCCACCTCAACCGCGGCGCGCGCGGCCCGCCCCTCGGCATGGACCGACGACGGATTGCCGAGCGCCAGCGCGCGCACCACCGCATCCGCCGCTTCGGGCAGGATCGGGGCGGAAGCGTTCCAGTCGCAATAGGAGCGGGTAACCGTCATGACCTCAGGATAACGTAAATTCCCCCGGGGGAAACAACCTTGGGTTGCTATTTAGAACTCATCTAACAGCACCTTCAGCCCTACCTAGGCAGGCTCCCCGGCGGCGTCAAGAACTGCGCTGTGGATTGTTCAGGGCCGGAGCGTATCGCGCGCCAGATGGTAATAGGCGCGAAAACTTTCAGGCCTGGAATAGGCGCTCTGGCAGGAGGCGGAACCGTAAGCGCCCAGTACGGCGCTCATTCGTCCGCCAAGAAAGTTGGCATCGCCGGCGCGGGCCAGTTCACTGCCGGTTTCACGGTCGATCACCTTGATCCATGAAACGCCTTGGCCATCCTGCACTCTTTCGAAGCTTTCCAACACCTCATAGCGCGCCGTGATTGCCGGGATTTTGGTTTCCGACAGGCTGCCGTCGGCGTTTTTCGTCACCCGCACAAAACCGTTGCGCGTGTAGATGTCGCGCCGCTCCAGCCAATCGAACCCTTCCTGATAGAGATAGCGCGAGCCGAAACTGTTGGCGGTGCCGGAGTTGAGATAGATGCCCTCGGCCAGCGCACGGGCGTTGACCACGGGTTGGCCGATCTGGCGGCAGAGGTCGGAAAATGCCGAGCGGTCCATGGCGTAGATCGCGGCCACCGGGGCGAGCACGATTGCGCCCGCGACCGGCAGCGCCCTGCCCCAGCCGCGCCGGCGCAACAGGTGCGCAATGCCGAACACGGGCAACAGCAGAAGAAGCGGCGCAGCCACTGCCCAGATCAGTCCCACCAGCATCATCTGATTTGTTCAACACCCAGCCGTTGTCACCAGCGGCCAGTCTAGCGGCCAATGCTTTCCTGATCGTACCCGGTTGGCGCGCCAAGCGGCCGAAAGCGAATTTCCTTGATTTTTCTGCCCCGCCCCATGCTAGAAGGCCCTCCTGCCAGCAAGGGATGCGTCATGCCTGAAGTCATTTTCAACGGTCCGGCCGGCCGTCTTGAAGGTCGTTACCAGCCAGCCAAGCAGCGCGGCGCGCCGCTGGCCATCATCCTGCATCCGCACCCGCAGTTCGGCGGGACGATGAACAACCAGATCGTCTACAATCTCTATTACGCCTTCGCCGAGCGTGGGTTTTCGGTGCTGCGCTTCAATTTTCGCGGCGTGGGGCGCAGCCAGGGCGCGTTCGACCACGGGCAGGGCGAACTCTCCGATGCCGCCGCCGCGCTCGACTGGGTGCAGGCGCTCAATCCCGATGCAAAAACCTGCTGGATCGCCGGGCTGTCCTTCGGCTCGTGGATCGGCATGCAGCTTCTGATGCGGCGCCCGGAGATCGAGGGCTTCATCTCGATCGCCGCCATGGCCAACCGCTATGATTTCTCGTTCCTCGCCCCCTGCCCGTCCTCGGGCCTGTTCGTGCATGGCGATCAGGATCGCGTGGCGCCTGTCAACGAGGTGATCAGCGTTATCGACAAGGTGAAAACCCAGAAGGGCGTGAAGATCGAGCACGCCACGATCAAGGGCGCCAACCACTTTTTCGAGAACCACGTCGACGAACTCATCCAGGTCGTCGGGGAATATCTCGACAAGCGCCTGACCTCGAAGGGCCGCGCGGCCTGAGCCGGCAGGCGGCCACCCGCCGGGCAGAGCGGGCGGACCGTTCTGGCATCCTCCCAGAGGGCGTTTATTCTCGGTCCGCCTTGCGCTGGTTTGACACCGCGAGGGCGAGGCCGGCGAGGATCAAGGCCACGCCGATCGCGAATATCAGGCCCAGACTGTCGCCGAACATGACCGATGCGGCCATGATTCCGACCACCGGCTGGAGATATTGCACGCTGGCGGCAATGCCGGCCGGAACGTGCCTGAGGATATATAGCCACAAGAACAGGCCCGCCGCCGTCACCACGATGCCGAGATAGGCTGCGGCGACCAGCGCTTCGCCGGTCAGGTTGACGGGCTGTTGTGCCATCTCCCACCCGGCCCATGGCAGAAGCATGAGAAAGCCGAACAGGGTGCTCCAGGCCACAACCGATTCGACCCCGTGACTCTGGGTCAGTTCGACGCTCCACACATAGTAAAATGCGATCGTGAGCGATGAGATCATCATCCAGAGCACGCCAACCCACGACGTGCGGGCCAGAGGGTCCGCTGCCTCGCCCTGCCCGGAGGCAACCAGCACCATGCCGGCGAAGGCGGCGGCCAGCCCCAGCCCTTGCCGCATGGTAATGCCCTGTTTCAGGCGCAGGGAGGCGAAAATCACGATGAACAGCGGGATTGTCGCCGAGAGAATGGTGCCCACCGATGCGCTCGTGCCCTGAACCCCAAAGGTCTGGGCAACCTGTCCGATACCGATTCCCAGCGCCCCGAGGGCTGCGGAATGGACAAGGGCATATCCCGGCAATGCCAGCTTGCCCCAGGCCAGCACGATCAGCAGCGGCACGGCGATGGCGAAACGCAGCGCCGTGAGCGTCAAGGGCGGAAGACTGACAAGGCCAAGCTTGGTGACCGGGATGGAGAGCCCCCACATGACGGCGAGCAGCAACATCGCCGCGATGCTGCGCAACGACAGGTCGGAGAGAAACGGGGCGCCGGGTTTCAACAGAACGTCCTCTTCATCAGGCAGGCGCTGTTCGATTCCCATTGCCGGCCGCACGGTGCCGCCACATTGCCAACGATCATTCGAAATGCAATGACACGGTGACAGTACCGCAAGGGGCGTGAGCTTGGCTTGCCCCTGTCATGATCACTCCAGCCCATGTTGCCCGATGGTCCCGATTTTTCTTCAAGGCTTCCTGCTTGGCGGCGGTCTGATCGTCGCCATCGGAGCGCAGAATGCGTTCGTGCTGCGGCAGGGGCTGCTGCGGTCGCATGTCTTTCTGGTCTGCCTGTTCTGCGCCCTGTCCGATGCAAGCCTGATCGGGCTGGGTGTCGGCGGGTTCGGAACGGTCGTTGCCTCGTCGCCGACGCTTCTCGTCATTGTTGCCTTTCTCGGAGCGCTGTTCCTGTTCGGATACGGGGTTCTCGCCTTCCGACGCGCCTACAGCCCGACAGCGATGGAAGCGGCGACGGCGGAGCGCAGCGACCTCAGGACGGCCCTGCTCACCTGCGCGGCCTTCACCTGGCTCAACCCGCATGTCTATCTCGACACGGTGGTGCTGGTTGGCGGATATTCAGCGCAGCATGAGGGCATGGCGCGGCTGGTGTTCGGTCTTGGCGCGGCGTCGGCGTCGTTCGTCTGGTTCTTCGCTCTCGGCTATGGCGCGCGGCTGCTGGAAGGCGTGTTCCGCCGCCCGGCCGCCTGGCAGGTTCTGGATACGCTGATCGGCGGCATCATGTGGATGCTGGCGGCACAACTCGTGCTATCGGCTTTGACGGGAGCCGCGCGATAGGGAATAAGCACAGCCTTCCGCACCGTGCAGCAGACGGCTTTCCCATGTCCAGGTTCAAATCCGACTTCCTCACCACCCTCGACCAGCGCGGGTTCATCCACCAGTGCTCGGATTTCGAGGGCCTTGATGCGCTCGCCGCCAAGGGCGAGGTGATCGCCTATGTCGGATACGACTGCACGGCGCGCTCGCTGCACATCGGCAACTACCTGTCGATGATGATGCTGTACTGGCTGCAACAGTCGGGCAACAAGCCGATCACGCTGATGGGCGGGGGCACAACCCGCATCGGCGACCCCTCCGGCAAGGACGAGACGCGCGCCCTGCGCACGATCGAGGAGATCGATGCCAACAAGGCGGCGATCAAGGGCGTCTTCTCCAAGGTGCTGAGCTTCGGCGAGGGCAAGACCGACGCCTTCATGGTCGACAATGCCGACTGGCTGCCAAACCTGAAGTGGATCGACATGCTGCGCGATGTCGGCAAGCACTTCTCGGTCAACCGGATGCTGGCGATGGATTCGGTGAAGCTGAGGCTCGAACGCGAGCATGAGATGAGCTTCATCGAATTCAACTACATGATCGCCCAGTCCTACGATTTCGTCGAGCTGTCCAAGCGCTTCGGCTGCAACCTGCAAATGGGCGGCTCGGATCAGTGGGGCAACATCATCATGGGTGTCGATCTGGGCCGCCGCATGGGCAGCCAGCAACTCCATGCGCTGACGACGCCGCTGCTGACCACCGCATCGGGCGCCAAGATGGGCAAGACCGCCAAGGGCGCGGTCTGGCTGAATGCCGAGCAGTTCAGCCCCTACGATTTCTGGCAGTACTGGCGCAACACCGAGGACGCCGACGTGGCGCGCTTCCTCAAGCTGTTCACCATCCTGCCGATGGGCGAGATCGCCCGGCTGGANGCGCTCGGCGGCGCCGAGATCAACGANGCCAAGAAGGTGCTGGCGACCGAGGCAACCGCCCTGCTGCATGGCCGCGCCGCTGCGGAAGCCGCGGCGGAAACGGCGCGCCAGACCTTCGAGCAAGGCATGGCGGCGGCCGATCTGCCGAGCGTCACGGTTCCCGCCGGCGAGCTTCAGGCCGGGCTTGGGGTGCTGGCCGCGTTCGTCAAGGCGGGCCTCGTGCCCTCCACCGGCGAGGCGCGGCGCCAGGTCAAGGCCGGCGGCCTCAGGGTCAACGATGCCGTGGTCAGCGACGAGCGGGCGACGCTGTCGCCTGCCGACCTGCGCGAGGGCGCGATCAAGCTCAGCTTCGGCAAGAAACGCCATGTGCTGCTGAAAGCCGAATAGCCTCTCGCCCTGCCCCGGCTGCAACATTCCGGTGATGTGTTTTGACTACACTCGCCGCTCCGTGCAGCATGGAGATGTGAGGGGGAAAACCATGGCCAGACTCAGCGATCGACGTTTCAACATTGACGATTTCTCGCGTATCAGCCGGCGCGGGCTTCTGGGCGGGCTCGCCGGCTCGGCACTGGTCATCGGCGGCGATGCGCTGTGGTCGCGGATTTCCGCCGCGCCGATCTTCTCGAAATATCCCTTTGCGCTCGGCGTGGCCTCCGGCGATCCGACGGCCAGTGGCGTGGTGCTCTGGACGCGCATCGTGCCCGAGCCCTACCACCCCAACGGCGGCATGCCCAATCAGGCGGTCGAGGTTGGCTGGGAGGTGGCCAGCGACCGGAGTTTTCGAACGATTGTGAAAAAGGGCACCGAGATCGCCTACCCCGAGCTTGCCCATTCGGTGCATGTCGAGGTGGACGGGCTGGAGCCGGCGCGCGAGTACTTCTATCGCTTCACTGTCGGGTCCGAGCGCAGCATGGCCGGGCGAACGAAGACGCTGCCTGCCGCGGGGTCGACGCAAGAGGTCCGCTTCGGCGTCGGCGGCTGCCAGCGCTACGAGCATGCGTTCTTCACCGCCTATGACGAAATTGCCGCCGACAACCTCGATTTCTTCTTTCTCTACGGCGATTTCATCTACGAATCGCGCTCCGTGCTGAAGATCGCCGATCCGAGCCACATCGCCCGGGAAATGCCGATCGCGTTGCAGGAGTGTTTTTCGCTCGCCGACTATCGCCTGCGCTATGCGGTCTATCGCTCGGACGCCAAGCTGATGGGCGCGCACCGCACGACCCCGTTCATCCCGATTTTCGATGATCATGAGGTCTCGAACGACTGGATGAGCGACGTCCACTATTACGGCCATCCGAACGAGGTATTCCTGCTGCGTCGGGCGGCGGCCTTCCAGGCGTGGTATGAGCACCAGCCGGTGCGCAAGGCGCTGCTGCCGCGTGCCGGCAGCATGACGGCCTATCGCTCCTTCGACATCGGGGCGCTGATGCGCTTCAACGTACTGGACACGCGCCAGTTCCGCGACGGGCGGTTCTGCAAGGGCAAGCTGACGAGCNCCTGTGCGCCCGATGCCAGCGCCGAGGGGCAGATGCTGGGCAGCACACAGGANGCGTGGCTGCTCAACAGCCTCAAATCAAGTTCGGCCCAGTGGAACGTGATGGGGCAGCAGATCCTGTTCTCGCAATCCCACCTCATCCCCAAGGCCGACAAGTGGGATCGCGCGCCGGTGGCCCGTCAACGGCTGGTGGATGCGATGGCGGACGGAAAGATCGCCAACCCCGTCGTTCTGAGTGGCGACCTGCATTTCGCCGTGGGCGCCGACATCAAGAAGAATTTCAACGACCCGAACTCGCCGACCATCGGCACCGAAATTCTCAATCTGGCGATCGCCTCAAATCCGCCGAGCGATGCGACGCAGCCGTTCTTCGACAAGGTGAAGACCGAGAGCGCGCATGTGAAGTATCTCAGCCGCGAGCGGGGCTGGGTGCGCCATACGGTCAATGCCAGCACCTGGCGGGCGGATGTGCGCGCCATCGACAACCCGATGGTCGAGAACAGCCCGATGAAACAGGCAGCGACCCTCAGCATTGCCGCCGGAAAACCGGGGCTTCAGGTCGGCTGAGGCACCAGATTGCGGATTACTGCCCGGCCGGGCTGGCGGTCATGCCGCGCACGTCGATCAGCTTGCGCAGAAACCCGGGCGCTATCGCCGTCAGCGGATTGAGCGAGAGGGTTGGCGCGCTAAGCCGCCCGGTGATGTTGTAACGGACCGCGAACAGTCCCTCGTTCTTGCCGCCCCCGAGGAAAGGACCGAGCACCGGCACCTTGGCGAAGAAGTTGTTGAGCGTGTAGGCCGGCACGAAGGTTCCGGTCAGATCGACCAGGTCGCGGGCGTAATCCATGGTTCCGCTGAGGCTGCCCCCGATATCGGGGCCGTAGAGCGTCGCCTCGCGGATATCAAACCGGCCAGGCGTGCGCAGGAACTCCAGTTCCATGCGGTTGAAGGCGACATCGTTGGTGGTGCGCATGCGCTTGACGAAATCGGAATCGAGACGGGCGGAATCGCCGCTGCCGCTGTTGGGGGTATCGGTCACCAGCCGGCGGATCGCCGGTTCATCACGCAGGCGGAAGGACTTGACCTTGATGGTGCCGGCATGACGGCCGGTTCCGAGTGCGGCGACCAGATCGAGCGAACCGCCGCGCATCCGGTTGTAGAGATCGACAAAACGCAGGAAAGCGCCGGCATCCTCGGAGGCGATCACGAGAGAAGACTGGCCAGATGCGCCGGGCTTCAGACGCGCCGTCAAGGCCCCGCCATCCAGACGTCCGGCAAGATCGAAGCGGCGCAGGCTGCCCGAGCGCATCGACACTTTCAGGTCGGTGTTGGACATCAGTTCGCCATTGAAGCCGGACAGGACGGTGGCACGCAGGGCGATCTCGACATCCTTGCCGCCGGCCTTGTCGGCGGTGCCGACCTGAAGCGCCTTGAGGAAGGTGCGTGCATCGAATGAGTTGCCTTTCAAGGCGAGCGTCAACACGCCGCCGCTTCGTTCGGCATCGAGCTGCATGGTGTCGCCCTGCGACAGTTTCAGGCTGGAAAGACTGGCGCGCTGAAAGGCTCCATCAGCCCCGATGGTCAATGAACCACGGGCAGAAAAGGTGCCGGACTCCACCTCAAGCCTGTCCAGAACCCAGCCCCCCGCCTCCTGCCGGGCGCGGGCACGGGCGCGGGCCGGAGCGCCGGCACGCTTCGACAGGCCCGGAACCGCTTCCTGAATGGCGACACGGGTCAGGTCGAGATCAAGATCGATGTCCTTGTCGTTGCCGTCCAGCCCCGCGGTGATCTTGACACCGACAGGGCCGCTGATCGCTGAGCCGGTGTCGATGCCGCGGCGTGCCCGGGCTGCATCGTCCAAGGTCATGACCACGCTGGCCTGAACCGGGGCTTTGCCGCCCCCCCGAATTTCAACCGTCGCCGGCTGTGCGAACAACCGGGCCTCGCCCTTAACCAGAAGAGTCTCGCGGTCAAACGTCAGTTGCAGGTTGCCGTTTTCAAGCTTTTCCTTGCCGAAGGCCTTGTCCACGCTGAGATTGCGCAAACCGGCGTTGACGCCGACGCGCACATCCGCCGGTGTCATCTGCGGCACGAGACGAAGGCCAATCGTCGCTTCGCCTTCCACCGCGCCGCTGACCTGGGCAGGATCGAGCCCCTTCGGCGCATAGGCCTGCACCGCGGGGTTTCTGAGAAACTCGGCAAGGGAATCGGCACCGCCGGAAAAGCGCAGGCGCAGGCGGGCCTCGGCGGGCTTCTTCGAAACATCGGCGACCGTGAACGTTCCGTCAGACAGGGTGAGACGGCGGTTCGGGCCGGTTTCGATCACACCGCCGCCAAGGGCCAGACTGACCGTGCGGCCGGTCGCCTCGCCCGACGAGACGATGCCGCGAATGGGCGGCAACCCCGGCAGCGGCGCCAGCGTCCCCTGCGAGACCTTCCAGTTCACAACCAGAGATTCCTGAGGAATAGGACCATCGCCAATCGCCGCAGCCAGAACGTCAGGAGGAAAATTGAGGGCGAGAATGAGGGTGTCGAGGCGGCCGCCGCGAACGTGCTCAGCCAGCCATTTGCGCACCGGGGGGGCCGCGAAATTGGGCCACAGACGCAATGCGGCGCGGGCGTCCGCGCCATCGACTTCGAGGCCAAGTTCGAGTCCGGGCCGGCTGTCATCGTCGAGATACGCCCGGCCGTTGAGTTGCAGACGTGCATTTCCACTGCTGACGTCAGCGCGGTCGATGTTGAGGCTGCGCTGGTCCGGCAGCGCGGTCAGGGCCACCGCGACGTGATCCAGCGAAAACGGCTTGTCGCCGCGGGCCAGGGGTTCAATCGGCAGACTTTTGCCATCGAGGCTGATGCGCCAGCCGCCCTGTCCGTCGGCGGGAGGGTCGATCCGCCCGGCAAGGCTGACGCTGGTTGCCCCGGAATGTGCCGACAGCCTGCTGATGGCGATGTGGTCGTCCCCCTGCGCCCAATGCAGATCCAGTCGAGACTCGTCGATCTGGATCGGATCCGCCTTGCGATCCAGTGCATGCACAATGCGCCCGAGCGACACTTCGGCACTGGCGCTCTCGGCCTTCATCGCCTTGTCAACCTCGGCGCTGAGTACAACGCTCACGGGCGTCCTGAGATCGACGCCGTCAAGCTTTAGGCCCGCCAGCGACACCAGATCATGCAACTCCAGCTTGTCGGTGCGGGCACGAAATCCCTGCCGGTCGCCCGTTCTCGGGGCCAGTTCGAAGGTCAGGGCGAAGGGGCCCGCAGCGGTCTTGAGTTCGGCATGCGCGGTGGTCCGGCCGTCGGTTGCGGTGTTCACCCGACTGGTGATGCCGGTCAGGTCGTGCCGCCGGCCGGTCCTGCGATCCATCACGGTGATGGCAGCGTCGTCGATTCCGAGGCTGGGCAGGCGTCCACCCACGGCATCGCGGGCTACGGCGAGACTGGCGAAGGCTCCGCCGATGATCTCCCGGAGGCGCTCCATGGGTGCCATGTCGGCCTGAACCGGGGCGAGCGGTGGCGGCTCGGCCGGCCCGGCATCGTTCGCACCGGAATCAACCACGATCTTGCCGTCGCGGGACACTTCAAGCGCGATGCGCAGCCCTTCAAGCGTCACGGCGCGCGGCACCAGCTTCATGAACATCAGCGGCGCCGTCAGCAGGTTGATGCGGCCGCTGGGGGCCAGCACGAGCTGGTGTCCCGACGCATCGGCGATCCTGAACCCGGACACGCGCACGATGGTCTCATGGTTCTCCCGACGCAGATCGACGGTGGCGATGCTGATCGTCAGCGCCGGGTCGATGCGTTCCTGCAGGGCGGCAACCAGCCGGTTGCGGACGAACCCGCCGACGACAGGGTTTTCCTCGATGTTGAAGAACAACAGGATCGTGACCGCAGCGGCCACGGTCGAAAACACGCCGGTCAGCACGGCCAGAGCAACCTTGACGCGATGCCAGGTCAAGGCTGCATGTCCATTCATCGGCGTGCCGGCGCCCGCCGGCTGATCAGAGGCTGGAAGCTGACCGGGATCAGGACGCGCATCCTCAGGCAGACCGGCGCCAGAAGCCGGGTCCGCGCTCACGGGCTGGATATCGTGCGCGTTGGTCATCCTGATTCCCTTATACAGGCCGGATGCCCTCGCGACACGCAACAGGCGCTGGTCTGGTCGAAGATGATTGCGCTCCCTATGTTTGGGTCAGGAACTTGAGCGACAATCGTGGTTGTCACGTGGCAAAGGAGCAGCAATCCCATGGCGAAGACGCTTGAAGCCGGCAGCATGGCCCCCGACTTTACCCTCAGCACCGACGGTGGCGGCAGCATCGGCCTTGCCGGCCTCCGGGGGCGCAAGGTGGTGCTGTATTTCTACCCCAAGGACGACACCTCGGGTTGCACCATGGAAGCCAAGGATTTCAATCAGTTGAAGTCGGACTTTGATGCTTGCGACAGCGAGATCGTCGGCGTGTCGCCCGATGGCGCCGCCAGCCATGACAAGTTCAAGAAAAAGTATGGCCTGTGTTTCCCGCTCGCGGCAGACCCGGACAAGACGATGCTGGAAGCCTATGGGGTCTGGACCGAGAAGTCGATGTATGGGCGCAAGTACATGGGCGTCGAGCGCACCACCTACCTGATCGGCGCGGACGGCCGGATCGCGCGTGTCTGGACCAAGGTCAAGGTCCCGGGTCACGCCGCCGAGGTTCTGGGCGCGGCAAAGGTGCTGTAACCACCATAGTGCCATGGGCGCTGGGCCCATGGCATGCCGGTCAGTGGCTTTACTGGAGGCCGCAGGCGCTCAGAGCCGCCTGCGCTGCCGGTCGCGAGGCATCCGAGAAATAGCCATTGCTGCGATAGAAGCTCACGTCGTCCTTGCTCATCGCCTTGAACGCGCCGTTGGCATAGCACCCGCACTTGGTCTGCAATTCACCCGTGCTCAGGCTGGCCTTGGCGCGCTGGGTCTTGACGCAGGCGCTGACCACCGTGGCCTTGAGCTGGCCCATCGAGGCGGTCTTGAGCTTGGGATCGGGCGTGTAGGAACCCGGAACGCTTTGGCAACCGGCGACAAGCAGCAGGACGCCAGCCACTACGGCAAGGCGGGTCATGACAATCGACATGGAATGGCCCTTAGGAAGAACGTGCGCCCCCATTCCTGCGAACTGGGCAGCGTTCGTCAAGCCTTCTTTATCCACACCCTGTTGTCATGCAGGGCCGCGCCGCCGTAGGGCGCGACCGGATCGGCGCCAGTCAGCGTGTTGATCCCCCTGCCCGCGCGGTGAGCACGGTTCGGGAAGATCGATTCGGCGATGACAACCCCCGACTGGACGCCGTCGAACAGCCGCAGGTGCAGGAAGACCGAGCCGCGCGGATTGCCGATTTCGACCTCATCGCCCTCCTCAAGCCCCAGCCGCGCGGCGTCGTTGGGGTGCATCATCAGGGTGGGCCGCCGCTCACGGGCCATCGATCCCGGCGTTTCGGTAAAGGTGGAATTGAGGAAGGAGCGCGCCGGCGAGGTTGCCAGACGGAAAGGATGCGCGTCATCGGCGTCCTCGATCACGGCGCAATGGTCGGGAAACTCCGGCAACTGCCGATATGGCCCCATCAGGCCAATGTTGGCGAACGGAACGCTCGCCCAGTCAGGNCGCAAGCGGAACTTGCCGTCCGGCCAGGCAAAGCCGTTGAGGTANTGNGCNGTNTCGAAATCGGGCTGCACGTTCTGCCAGCCGGCGGCCTTGAGGGCATCNTANCCCTGACGGCCGGCGCGGGTCAGCAGGTGGTCGGCATGGGCCGCCGCATCAAGCGCGAAGCCGGGATGCGCAGCCCCGACGCGCGCGGCCAGTGCGGCAATCACTTCGTGGTTGGACCGGCATTCCCCCGGCGCATCGATCAGCCGCGGGCCGGGCATGACATGATTGTGGCCGCCCCCCTGATACACATCGTCATGTTCNAGAAACATGGTGGCCGGCAGCACGATATCGGCCATCAACGCCGTTTCGGTCATGAACTGCTCGTGGACGCAGGTGAACAGGTCCTCGCGGGCAAACCCCTGTTTCACCAGCGTCTGCTCCGGCGCGATGTTGACCGGGTTGGTGTTCTGGATCACCAGCACCTTGACCGGCGGACCGCCGCGCAAAGCTTCCGGATCGCCGGTCAGGATGCGCCCGATCTGGGACTGATCGAGTTGGCGGACGAACGGATCGGCAACGTCCCGGCCTTCAAGCAGGGTCTTGTCCCAGCCATAGATCGCACCGTTGTTGTGAAACGCGCCGCCGCCCTCGTGCTTCCAGGCGCCGGTGACCGCCGCGATGCAACTGGCGGCGTGCATGTTGACGGCGCCGTTGCGCGAGCGGGAAAAGCCATAACCGAGGCGGAAGAATGTGCGCGGCGTCCGGCCGACGAGATGGGCGAAGGCTTCGATGGTGTCGACACTGAGCCCGGTAATCGCCGCGGCCCATTGCGGATCGCGCGTTTTCAGGTGGGCCGCCAGCCCGTGCGGATCGTCCGTATAGCGTTCCAGATACTCCCAGTCGGCCAGATCGTCGCGAAACAGCACATGCATGACGGCACAGGCGAGCGCGCCATCCGTCCCCGGCCGTAGCACGATGCCAAGATCGGCCTGCTGCACTGTCTCGGTGCGATAGACGTCAATCGCGACGATCCTGGCGCCACGCTCCTTGCGGGCGCGAATCGCGTGGGTCATCACGTTGACCTGGGTCGACACCGGNTTGGTGCCCCAGATGACGACGCAATCGGACTTGGCCATCTCGCGCGGGTCAGGCCCCGCCAGCCGCCCCGTGCCGGCCATGTAGCCAACCCAGGCCGGGTTGACGCAGATGGTGGAGAAAAAACCGGAGTAGCGCTTGGCGTGGCGCAAACGGTTGATGCCATCGCGCTGCACGAGGCCCATGGTGCCGGCGTAATAGTAGGGCCAGACCGAAGCGGCACCGAAATCGCGCTCCGCCTCCAGCATCTTCCCGGCAGTCAGATCGAGGGCCTCATCCCAGGAGATGCGGGCGAACTGGCCCGATCCCTTCGGCCCGACGCGCTTGAGCGGATGCATCAGCCGGTCGGGATGATGGATGCGCTCGGCGTAGCGGGCCACCTTGGCGCAGATGACACCGTCGGTATAGGTCTGGGCCTTTGCGCCACGCACGCGACCGATGCGGTCAGGCCCGAGCAGTTCCACTTCCAGCGAACAGGTGGACGGGCAATCGTGCGGACAGGTGGAAAGCGCGAAGGTCTTGGCAGCAGCGTTCATGCCGGAAGAATGCCGATGGACCGGCCCGACCGCAAGAGAAAGCGGTGCGATTTTCATCCGCACCGCTCTCATCAGGCGACAGGCTATTGGGTCAACCGCAGCGACATGACCCGTGCGGCGATGCCTTCAAGCACGCTGGTCAGGGCCGATGCATCGACGCTGAAGACATTCCCGGCGTTGCCCGCACAGGACTTGAGCTTGTCCACCGCGGCCGTATCGGTGAAGTTCACGGCGATGATGTAGAGATTGATGCCATAGGTCAGCCGGATCGCCTCGCACCACTTGTACATCTTGTCATCGAGGGTCGCCGGATCGGGAGAGCCGCTGCACCCGGGGCGGGTGGTATCATTGCAGCCCCAATACCCGGGAAAATCGATCGCCTGCTCGTTGGCGCCGTCGGTGATCATCACCATCACCTTCTGCGCGTCGGTCTTGAAGGCGGCGGGGTTCTTGGTCAGGCCGAAGAAGCCCGGCCAGTTGCCGTTCGGCGACAGGGTGCGCAAGCCCCACCGCAGGCCGACATCCGTATGCGTGCCGCCCGGAACCGGACTCATCCGGTCGATATACTCGATCACCTGCTTGCGGTTGCCCGAGAGGCCGAGCATCGGCATCGGGCAGTTCAGGTTGGGGCCAGCGATTCCGGGCACGGAGCCGCCTGAGTTCAGGCCAGCCCAATCCTTGCTCTCGGGAAGATAGTATTGTGCGCACCAGGGCACGGTGTTGTTGATCGCCTTCGGCTCGTTCGGGTCGGCAACGCAGGCCGGCGCGTTTTCGCTGGCGGTCGGTGCCGTACCGGTCTCGAAACACCCCTCCCACACCGAGGTGCAGGCAAAAGCATCGGGGTTGTAGGAATTGCGCCGGCCGTTCTCGCTATAGTAGGTGCAGTAGGGGATCTGGCGGGTCGGCGTGGTCCCACAACTCGGCAGCATCTTGTTGACGACCGTGCACGACTGGGTGACGCAGGTGGTGCACTGCACCTGGTCGACGGCCGGACCGCCCTGTTTGCGCAGGTTGCGGTCCATCAGCATTGCCGTGTTGGAAATCTGCGGAACGGCGCGCTCCAGCAGCCGGTGGAAGCCCTGCGTACCCGGTGCCGGCGGGCCGCACGGAACGTTCTGGGTCAGGGTACAGGTGCAGTCGTTGACCGGGGTCGACGTCGCCGCGCCTTCATAGAACTTCAAAAGGACCTGCGGCGCAGCCGGCACGATCAGCGCGTTCCAGTTCATCCCGCCGGCATCCGTATAGGTGGCGGGCTCCGTCGCGCCGCTGATGCAGCCGCGCCAATCCACCGGCCGAAAATCGTAGTTCGAATAATTGACGCGG
>Ga0056914_10000620_pt1 | contig 29548 bp, 29 predicted proteins | sample TNRBio252014_DNA_FD_55168 | JGI IMG/M metagenome (GOLD analysis project Ga0056914, IMG submission 55168) | Wastewater treatment Type I Accumulibacter community from EBPR Bioreactor in Madison, WI, USA - TNR Reactor_6/25/2014_ DNA | ecosystem: Engineered > Bioreactor > EBPR > Anaerobic-Aerobic >...
CAAGCCGCGCCAGCCGTGCCGCGTCGCCGGCCCCGCCCAGCACCGCTTCAAGGAACCCGTGCCCGGCCATGGCGGCAACCACCGCCACGGCCTGCGGCGCGACGAGAAGCTTCATCGTCTCCTGCCGCACCCGCTCGCGCGAGAGCAGGGCGAGCCCGTCGCGGTTGCGGATCGCCGCCGCCAGCCCATCCGCCTCCAGCGTGCCGGCGCCATAGGCGGCGGAAAAGCGGAAGAACCTCAGGATGCGCAGATAATCCTCGCGGATGCGCTGGTCGGCATCGCCGATGAAGCGCACCCGCCGCGCCGCGATGTCGTCGAGCCCGCCGCCATAATCGCGCACCACCCCGTCCGGCCCCACCGACAGGGCGTTGATGGTGAAATCCCGGCGGAAGGCATCGGCGCGGAAATCGCGGCCGAAACACACCACCGCCCGCCGCCCGTCGGTGTGGATGTCCTCGCGCAGCGTCGTCACCTCATGCGGCAGGCCGCGCACCACCAGCGTCACCGTGCCATGCTCATAGCCGGTGGGCACGGCATGCAGCCCCGCCGCCCGCGCCCGCTCCAGCACCACATCCGGCACCGCCGTGGTGGCGATGTCGATGTCCGAAATCGGCAGGCCCATCAGATGGTTGCGCACCGCCCCGCCGACAATGCGGGCTTCCTCGCCANCGGCGTTGAGCAGCGCCAGCGCCTCGGCCACATCGGGGCGGTCGAGCAGCGGGCGAAAGGTGATGGCACCGTCGGTCATGGTCCATGGGATTGGCCGATCCGGCGGCGAAATCAAGCGCAAATGCAGCGCCGGGGCCGGCCCATCATCATGGCGCGCCCGGCATGGCCGGGTATCCGCAATCCGAACGACAAACGGGATAAACCGCTAACCACCCCCCGTTCAGGCCGCTCAGGATTAAGGAAAAAGCAGCCTGATCCGTGAAGAATACCCCTGTGATAAGAAAAATAGCTTTAATTACAAAGCATTGGGTAGCGTCAGATGAAAAAGACCGTGCTGGCGATGGCGGCCTGCCTCGCACTTGGCGCCTGCGAGGAGGAGAAGCAACCCCCTGACGTGTTCAGCGTCAGCCCGGCGGAGGCGTTCAAGTCGCTCTACCACAATCCCTTCAGCGAGTTCATGCAGTACAGCCAGTGCGGCATCCTCATCTACCTGAACAAGAAGTCCTACGTTCAGGACAAGTCGATCACCTGGCTGATCACCAGTTCGGGCAAGCACATGCTCTCCTTCACCGTTCATCTGGAGCCGGCCGGCAGCGGCAAGACCCGGGTTTCCGTCAGCGTCTCAAAGGATGCGAACGGCCGCGAAGCCTATGACGGCAAGCAGGAGTATCCGCGCCCCGCCGTCAANCAGCCCGTGCGCCCGGCCATCGAAGCCCAGATCACGCAGGTTCTCGCCGGCAAGAAGCTCGACCCCGTGATTCTGCGACGCTATGGCGGCGAGAACCGGGTGTGCAACATCCAGCGCTCGGGGCTGGAATCGGGGCACTTCCGCTTCCGNGTCGATGATCTGCCNGGCCACGATACCGCCTCGTCCAACCGCCTGCGCGCCCAGGGAGGCCGATGAGATGCTCGGTCGTGGTCTGCGGTTCTATTCGGGCGGCGTGGTCAGCCTTGTCGCCGGCGCCGCCTTCTTCATGCTCTATCCCGAGCGTCCGCTGGTCTTCGACATGGCCCCGCGCGTCGTCCATGATGCCCTGCGCCAGACCGGCCTGCCGCCGCTGGTCTTCGGCACCCTCACCACCGGCGCGGTGATCGTCAACAGCGACACCAGCATCACCTGGAGCGTCAGGGAAAACGGCCGGGAGATGATGCGCTACACCGCCCTGCTCAAGCCCGAACCCGACAACCGGACGCGCGTCACCCTCGACTTCCGCAGCGGCGCGCGCGGCGATGCCCTGACCAGCGCCGAGCGGCTCGACCGCCTTGTCACCATCCGCAAGCTCTATCTCACCGCGATCAAGGAGCGCATCGCCTCCGCCGTCGAGGGCCGCAGCTACAACATGGTCGTGCTCTACCCGATGACGATGGTCGCCACGCTGGCCAACAGCGGCGAGATGATGGGGCGGCTCGATGCGGTGGCGCGGCAGGACGCGGCGCGCAGTCAGGCCAACATCCGCAAGGCCTATCGCGAGGGCGACGGCCGCTGAGTCCCGTCCCGCCCGGCTATTTCGCCTGCCCCTGCCGGAACTGGCCGTTTTCCCAGGTCGCGGGCTGATAGCCGCCGGTCCGGGCCGGCTTGGTCGCCTCGTTGGCGACGATGGTGGCGATGCACAGCAGCAGACCGATGATGGTCAAGGCGATGAAGGGGCCGTGCGTCATGCGGAAGGCCGCCTTCGGGTCCTTCTGGGCGATCACCTGATAGCCGGCATAGACAGCGAACGGGATCAGGAAAATCAGCAGCCCGTCGAGAAGTGCGCGAATCATGTCTGGCTCAGTCGTTCATAGAGAATGCGGATCAGCGCCGCGGTGACGCCCCATATATAGGCATCGGGATAGTCGAGCACATAGTAGCTGCGTCGCCGCCCTTCCCACATCATGCTGTCGAGGCGGTAGCGGTCCATGTCGAACAGCACCGAAAACGGCGTTTCGAACACCCGCTCCACCTCGTCGGGGTTGGCCGTTGTCGAGGCCGCCGCATCGACCAGCCCGACAATCGGGGTGATCCGGTATTCCGTGCGGGTATAGTAGGAGGGAAGATAGCCGAGCGGCTGGATGAAGCGGCGGTCGAGCGCGATTTCCTCCTCGGCTTCCCGCAACGCCGTTTCCAGCGGAGCTTCCCCCTCGTCCGCCCGGCCACCGGGAAAGGCGACCTGGCCGGAATGCTTTCTCAGGTGCCCGGCCCGCTCGGTCAGCAGCACGCGCCCCCCTTCGGGCCGGAAGATCACCGGCACCAGAACAGCCGCGTCCTTCGCACCCGCGATCCGCTCGGGCTCGGGGTCGAACCCCGGCAGGTTATGGTCGCCCAGCACCGCATCGCCATACCGGCGTCTGGGTTCGGGCTCGGCCAGCAGCCGGTTGCGGGCACGCGCGACGAAGGTGTCGCGATCCTCCAGCAGGGTCCTGATCATGCCATCGCCTCGATTTCGTCGGCCGGCGCGATCGGAAAGAAGCATGGGCCCGAACGCAGGCCGAGAAACCTCCGAGGACTGCGCGTCGCGCCCTTGTCGACCCCCTGTTCGCCGCCGAGAACGGCGGGTTTGTCGAGGTTTTCGACGCGCGCCCGCTCGATCAGCTCGTGGGTCAGCGCCCGGCTGGCCAGCGCCCACAGATCGCCGCGCACATGAATGTAGGGCTTGAGACCGCCATCTCCGGCGGTTTCGAAGCGAATCGGATGATCATCGGAGAGTTCGACAACATCGTCGAGACTGGTGCGCACGAACAGGCGCTCGGCCGGCGTGCCCGGCTCACAGGCCAGTTCCACCGCCANGAAGGGCGCGTCATCGACCCGNATGGCCACCCGCTCGACCGGGGTTACGAGAACGAACTCATTGGAATCNTTGCGNAATATNGTCGCNAACAGTTTCACCATGGCGATCCGTCCGATGGGCGAGCCCATGTAGTGCCAGCTGCCGTCGGCGGCGATCCGCATGTCGATGGCGCCGCAATGGGGCGGGTTCCACAGGTGCACCGGCGCCGGCCCCCTGCCTGCCGCCGCGCTGGCCCCGGCCAGAAGCCGCTGCGCCGCGCCCGACAAACCGGTGGTGTTCGGTCCTAAATCCGTCACGATTGCCTTGTCTCGATCTTGTCGGCGCCGATGTCGCTGACCCGGATGTGATTTGGCCCCGGACCCGCCTCCGGCGCAAGATCGAAAACGCCACGCGGGAGGGTTTGTTTTTTGCGCCAAATCGCCTCTAATGGCACCGCACGAGGACAGGAGACTGGCATGACCGGCGCCGCAGCAGACCGACCCGAGGACTTCGCGGCGCATATCGCGAAAACCGCCGAAACCAGCGCCGATTTGCTGAAAAAGGCGCGAGAATCGATCGGTTCAGTGATTTTCGGACAGGAAAACGTTGTCGAGAACACGCTGATCACCGTACTTTGCGGTGGCCACGGCCTGCTGGTCGGCGTGCCGGGACTGGCGAAAACCAAGCTGGTGGAAACGCTCGGCACCGTGCTCGGGCTGGAGGCCCGCCGTGTCCAGTTCACCCCCGACCTGATGCCCTCCGACATTCTCGGCACCGAGATTCTGGAGGAGCCGAGCCCTGGAAAGCGCGCCTTCCGCTTCGTCAAAGGCCCTGTTTTTGCTCAGCTTTTGATGGCAGACGAGATCAACCGCGCCAGCCCGCGGACGCAGTCGGCGCTGCTTCAGTCGATGCAGGAAGGCTTTGTCACCATCAACGGCGAGCGTCACGATCTGCCCCAGCCGTTTCATGTCCTGGCCACGCAGAACCCGATCGAGCAGGAAGGCACCTATCCCCTGCCCGAGGCCCAGCTCGACCGCTTCCTGATGCAGATCGACGTCGATTACCCCTCGCTGGAAGCCGAAAAGCGCATGCTGATCGAAACCACGGGTGTGGCCTCGGGCAAGGCGAAACCGGTGCTGACAGCCGGCGACCTGACCACGGCGCAGCGGCTGATCCGCCATCTTCCGATCGGCGAATCGGTGATCGATTCGATTTTGCGCCTCGTCCGCCTCGCCCGCCCGGGCGAGCCCGGCGGCATCGGCGACCGCCTCGCCTGGGGGCCGGGGCCGCGCGCCAGCCAGTCGCTGAGCCTGGCCGCCCGGGCGCGCGCGCTGGTGGAAGGGCGCCTGTCGCCCTCGGTTGATGACGTGATCGCCCTGGCCGAACCGGTGCTGAAACACCGCATGGCCCTGAGTTTTGCCGCCCGCGCCGAGGGCGACAGCTTTTCCGGCCTGATCGCCGGCCTGACCAGGAAAATCGGCTGACATGGCCCTTGCGCGCCTGACCGACCCCTTCGGCCCGAAGGCTGCGCGCCCGCTGGAAAGCGAAGCGCAGGCCCTGGCGCGCGTCCTGCCCCGGCTGGCGCTGGAGGCCCGGCAGGTCTCGGCTCAGGTCGCTCTCGGCATCCATGGCCGCCGNCGCGCCGGCCCNGGCGAAACCTTCTGGCAATTCAGGAACTTCACCTCGGGCGAGCCGGCCGATCGCATCGACTGGCGCCGCTCCGCCCGCGATGACCGGCTTTATGTCCGCGAGCGCGAATGGGAAACCGCCAGCACCTACTGGCTGTGGATCGATCTCTCCGCCTCGATGGGCTACCAGTCATCGCTGGCCAAAGCCTCGAAGCGCGACCGGGCCCTGGTCCTCGGCCTTGCCATGGCCGATCTTCTGGTGCGCGGCGGCGAGCGTGTCGGGCTGCTCGGCCTCACCGCGCCGATCGTCTCGCGCACCATCATCGGCCGGTTCTGCGAGGCGCTGGTGCGCTCGACGACCGCGCTGGATGCCGCAATGCCCNCCGGCCCGGCGCCCGGCCCGCGCGACCGGCTGCTGCTGATCGGCGATTTCATCCAGCCGCAGGATGATTTCACCAAGGCGCTCAATGCCTTGTCGTCACGCGGCGCGCTCGGCGCGGCGGTGCAGGTGCGCGATCCCGCCGAGCATCTCTTCCCGTTCAGCGGCGAAACCGAATTTGTCGGTCCCGAGGATGGCAGCCGCTGGGTGGTGGGCGATGCGCAGGGCATGGGCGAGGCCTATCGCCAGCGTCTTGCCGGCCATGAGGCCGATCTGCGCGCCGCCTGCCTGCGGCGAGGCTGGACCTTCCACACCCACGGCACCGGCCAGACCGCCACCGAGGGCCTGCTTGGCCTCGCCATGCTGTTGCAACAGGGGGCGAGCGCCGCCCTGAAGGGAGCCTGAGATGCTCGGGCTGCCGCTGGCCTTTTCCGCTCCTCTCGTCCTGGCTGCCCTCGCCGCCTTGCCGCTGCTCTATTATCTGCTGCGCGTCACCCCGCCGCCGCCGCGCCGGGAACCGTTGCCCACCCTGCCCCTGGTCAGGGANCTGGTGGCGAGTGAGCGGCAGCCNGCCCGCACGCCGTGGTGGCTGCTCGCCCTGCGTCTCCTGCTTGCCGCGCTGGCGATCATCGCGCTGGCCGGCCCGCGCTGGAACCCCTCCGGTGTGGACGCCGCCCGTTCGAAAGGTCCGCTGCTGCTGCTGATCGACAACGGCTGGACCGCGGCGCCCGACTGGCCCCAGCGGCGCGACCGGGCGATGGCCCTGCTCGACGGCGCCGAGAACCGCCCCGTGGCCGTCCGCGCCACGGCGGACGAGGCNCAGCAGATCGTCCCCGGCTCGGCCCAGTCGGCGCTCGAACGTCTGCGCGCCCTGCAACCTGTCCCGCACCTGCCAGATCGGAACCGTCATTTCGCACTGGCGGAACAGCTCCTGGCCGCTGGCGAGGGNGAGGTGATCTGGCTGACCGATGGCGTGCAGGTCGGCCCTGCCGANCCCGCNNTGTCGGATTTCATCGCGCGGATGGGCGCCCGGCTCAGGATCGTGCGCGGCGAAAAATCCGATGTGCAGGCCATCGTCTCGGCCAGCAACGACAACGACGCCATGGCCATCCGCCTGCTGCGCCCGTCTCCCGAAGTGGCGACCAACAGCGGGCTGATCCGGGCGCTGGATGCGCGCGGCCGTCTGGTCGGGGAGACGGGTTTCAGCTTCTTTGCCGCAACCGACGCCATGGCCCGCCTGACGGTACCGGTGGAGGCGCGCAACGACATCGTGCGGCTGGAAATCGCCGGCGCCCGCTCGGCCGGCGCGGTGCATCTGCTGGATGCCGGCAGCCAGCGGCGCAAGGTCGCGCTGGTCTCGGGCGAGACATCGGATACCGCCCAGCCGCTCGTCTCCGGCACCTATTTCGTCACCAAGGCGCTGGCCCCCTTTGCCAGCGTTCTCGATACCCCGCGCGGCGGCGATCCTGTCGCCCGCGCGCTGGAAGGGCGCCCCGAGGTGCTGGTGCTCATCGATATCGCCACCCTGCCCAAGGCGGCACATGATCAGGTCGACGCCTTCGTCAAGGAAGGCGGCGTGCTGATCCGCTTTGCCGGGTCCGGCCTGGCCAGCGGGGGCGACGAACTCTTCCCCGTCAAGCTGCGCCGGGGCGGCCGCGTGTTCGGCGGCGCCCTGTCATGGGAAAANCCGCAGCGNCTCGCCCCCTTCCCCGAAACGGGTCCGTTCTCCGGCCTTGCCGTGCCGCCGGATGTGCAGATCGAGCGGCAGGTGCTGGCCGAGCCGGAACCGACGCTGAACGAGCGCACCTGGGCNGCGCTGGCGGACGGCACGCCGCTGGTCACCGCCGCCCGGCGCGGCAAGGGGCAGGTCGTGCTGTTCCATGTCACGGCCGATACGAGCTGGTCCAACCTGCCGCTGTCGGGCGTCTTCGTCGATATGATGCGCCGCATCCTGCCGCTGGCGATTGCTGCGGCGGAGCGCCGGCCGGAAGGCGCGGGCGAAGCAGCCAGCCCGCGCCGGGTGCTCGACGGGTTCGGCGCCTTCGCCCCGCCGCCGCCCACCGCCCGGCCCATTGCCCGCAACAAACAGGTGGTCGCCAGCGCCGAACATCCCCCCGGCTTCTATGGCCCGGCTGAAGCGACGATTGCCGTCAACGCGCTCCCCGCCGATGCGACTTTGGCTCCGCTCGACCTTGGCCGGGCCGCTATCCTGCCGCTCGATGTGGCGCCGCCGGTCGATCTGCGCCGCGCCCTGCTGGCGGCGGCTTTCGTGCTGCTGTTGCTGGATGCGGCGGCGATCCTCTGGCTTGGCGGCTTGGCCCGGCGCGGCGGGCTGGCGCAGGTGGCAACCCTTGCAGGGCTGCTGCTGCTGTTGCCGCCGCCGCCGGCAACGCAGGCGCAGACCCCGGCGCGGCCGGCCCCGAGCAAGCAGGACATCGAGGCCAGCATGACCGCCCGCCTCGCCTACATCGTCACCGGCAACAGCCAGGTTGACGAGACCTCGAAGCTCGGGCTGGCCTCGCTGTCGCGCGCATTGGCCAACCGGACCTCGTTCGAACCCGGCCCACCGGCGGGGCTCGATCCCGCCAAGGACGAACTCGTTTTTTATTCCCTGATCTACTGGCCGATCACGCCTGAGCAGCCGATGCCGACGGACGCCGCCCTGCGCGCCATCGACCAGTTCATGAAGAACGGCGGCACGGTGATTTTCGACACCCGCGACGCCGCTTCGATCCAGACCACCGCCAGCCCCTCGATCGAGACCCGTCGCCTGCGCGAGATGCTGAAAAGCATCGACATTCCCGAGATCGAACAGGTCCCGCGCGACCATGTGCTGACCAAGACCTTCTACCTTCTGGAAAAGGTCGTCGGCCGTTATGCGCGCGGCGAAACCTGGATTGAGTCGCTGCCGCGCAACGCGCCCGGCAACGACAAGCGCCCGGCCCGCGCCGGCGACCGTGTCTCGCCGGTCGTCATCACCTCGAATGATCTTGCCGCGGCCTGGGCGGTGGACCGACAGGGACAACCGCTGTTTCCCATGGTGCCGGGTGAGCCGCGCCAGCGCGAAATGGCCCTGCGCAGCGGCATCAATCTGGTGATGTACGCCATGACCGGCAACTACAAGGCCGATCAGGTGCATATCCCCGCCCTGCTCGAACGGCTCGGCCAGTGAGGGCGGCATGATCAACAAGCTCTCGCTTGCCTTCGATCCGATCCTGCCCTGGCCGCTGCTGGCCGCGCTTGGCCTTGTCGCGCTGGNGCTTTGCGGCGCGCTGATCTGGTCCGGCCGGCGCGGCGGCTGGCTGCGGCTTGCNGCCTCCGGGCTGTTCCTGTTCGCGCTGTTCGATCCGCGTTTCGTCAATGAAGAGCGTGAAAAACTGCCCGAAGTCGTCGCCCTGGTCGTCGACCGCACCGGCAGCCAGACCCTGGCCGGGCGCACCGCGCAGACCGATGCGGCATTCAAGGATGTCGAGGCCCAGCTCAAGGAGCGGCCCAACACCATCCTGCGCACCATCGAGGTGCACGAGCGCGACGGCGATGGCGACGGCACNCACCTGTTCGACGCGCTGCTCAGCGCCATCGGCGACACGCCGCCCGANCGGATCGCCGGCATCGTCGCCATTACCGACGGGGTTGTGCACGATGTCCCGCCCTCGNTGCGCGCCATCGGCATCGGCGCGCCCTTCCACGGCCTGATCACCGGCAAGGAGGGCGAATTCGACCGCCGCATCGAGATTGTCGAGGCGCCGCGCTTCGGCATCGTCGGCAAGGAGGTGCAGGCCGGCTTCCGCGTTATCGTCGCCGGCCGAGCGCCCGGGCCGGTGCGCCTCAGCCTGACCCGCAACGGCGAAAGCTATCTCAGCCGCACCGTGGTGGCCGGCACCACGGTCAAGCTGCCGCTCAAGATCGACCGGGCCGGCATCAATCTGTTCGAGGCCCGCATCGAGACCGAGCCCGGCGAACTGACCGAGATCAACAATGTGGTTGCGCTGCCGGTGGAGGGCGTGCGCGACAAGCTGCGCGTGCTGCTGGTCTCGGGCGAGCCGCATCCGGGGGAGCGGACCTGGCGCAACCTTCTCAAGGCCGATCCCAACGTCGATCTGGTGCATTTCACCATTCTGCGCCCGCCGGAGAAGCAGGACGGCACGCCGACCAGCGAATTGTCGCTGATCGCCTTTCCGACGCGCGAACTGTTCCAGCAGAAGATATCGGAATTCGACCTGATCATCTTCGATCGCTACTCGAACCAGACCTACCTTCCGACGCTCTACTTCGAGAACATGGTGAAATACGTCCGCGAGGGCGGGCAGATCCTGTTCGCCGCCGGGCCGGAAATCGTGGCGCGCGGCGGGCTGATGTCCACCCCCCTGCGCGACATCATGCCCGCCCGCCCGGCCACCACCGTGCTCGAACAGCCCTTCCGCCCGCGCGTCACCGGCCTGGGCGAGCGCCACCCGGTCACCCGAGCGCTTGATGGCGCCAACGCCAGCACCGGAGAGGTGCGGGCTGACCCGATCTGGTCTCAGTGGTTCCGCCAGTTGCCCTCGCAAAGCCGCGACGCCAACGTGGTGATGACCGGCGCCGAGAACCAGCCGCTGCTGGTGCTCAAGCGCGAGCAGAAGGGCCGCGTCGCCATGTTCCTGTCCGATCAGGTCTGGCTCTGGGCGCGCGGCTATCAGGGCGGCGGGCCCTACCTCGATCTGCTGCGCCGGCTGGTGCACTGGCTGATGAAGGAACCGGACCTGGAAGAGGAGGCCCTGCGCCTGAGCCTGCGCGGCCGCGTGCTGGCCGTCGAACGGCGGACCATCGGCGCTCCGCCGGGCGATGTCGATCTCACCTTGCCGGGCGGCGAGCAGCTGAAGCTGACGCTGGCCGAGGAAGAACCGGGCATCTGGCGCGCCACCCTCACCACGCGCCGCGCCGGGCTCTACAAGGCGCAGAACGACAAGCACGTTGCCTTCATCAACGTCGGCCCGCCCAATCCGAAGGAATTCATGGACGTGGTGTCCACGCCCGATCGGCTTCAGGCTGCGGCAAACGAAACGGGGGGGTCGGTGCGNCGGCTCGATGTCAGCGGGCGGCTGAGCATCCCGCGCGTCACCGATATCAAGGCCGGCTCGCGCTTTGGCGGCACCGATTTCATCGGCATGAAGCCGACCGAGGCCTCGGTGGTGCGCGGCGTCAGCATGCTCTCTCTGGCCTCCGGCAGCCTCGGACTGGCGTTGCTCCTGCTGCCGCTGGTCGGCATGTGGCTGAGGGAAGGCCGCTCGCGAAGGCGCTAGCCGCCGCGCACAAACCCCTTGGCGGCGGCGCGCACGGCCTCGTCATCGGCGCGCAACAGCACGCGCATCGGATCGACCGGACCGGGCATGACGATCGAGCCATGCGGCACCCGCTTGAAACCGAGGCGGCCGTAATAGGATTCGTCGCCGACCAGCAGCACGGCGGCATAGCCCGCCGCCGATGCCTCGCTCAGCGCCCGTTCCATCAGCGCCCGACCGATGCCCCGGCTGCGGAAGGCCGGCTCCACCGCCAGCGGGCCGAGCATCAACGCCTTGACCGGGCCGATATGGATCGGAGTCATCCGCACCGAGCCGACGATCAGCGTGGCGACACGGGCAACAAAATTCAGTCTCGGATCGCTCTGGGCCTGTTCGCGCACCCGTTCTGCCGCGCGGGCGAACCGTCCGGGTCCGAAGGCGCGTTCATGCAGCCGCTCGATGGTCTCGGCATCGCCCGGCGTTTCGGTCTGGATATGCAGCTTCAGATCGGACATGGCGCCCGCGCTAGCATGGCAAAGGCATTTTACCAAGCGCTACCAGTCCGCTGGCGGGCGCAAACCGCCGAGCACCTCGTCGAGGCGGCGCCGGGTTCCTCTGGTGATCGTCTCGGGCAGGGCATCGAGCGGGAAGAAGCGCGCCTCTGCGATTTCCGCATTGCCAGTGAACGGCGCCGTCTGCTCGACATCCCGGAACACTTCCACCACCACATGGTCGCGTTTCGAAACCTGCCGGTTGAAGAACACGCCATGCAGCACGCCGGGGGCCCGCACGACGAGGTTGCCTTCCTCGCGCAATTCCTTGGCCATCGCCTCCGCGATGGTTTCACCCACCTCGACCCCGCCTCCGGGAAAATGCCAGCCCGGCACATAGGTGTGGCGCACCAGAAATACGCCCCGCTCCGCATCGAGCACGATGGCGCGCACGCCCACGGTCATCGGCCGGGTGAAGCGGAAGACCAGATGCATCAGCCCGGTCAGCCAGCGGCGTTCCGGGCGGTTTTTCCTGTCGCGTGCCATGCCTCTGCGGCGGCTCCCTCACTCTGTGCTTGACGAGGCGGTGCCGCCGGTAAACACGGGAACCAGACATCGTTCAAGCTGATTAGAGCACCGTGACCTTAACACTCGCTCACCTCTCCGACCTGCATGTCGGCCCGCTGCCGCGCCCGCACTGGCGCGAGTTGATGGGCAAGCGCCTCACCGGCTACTGGAACTGGCACAAGCACCGTCACGACATCCACGACATGGACGCCCTCGACGCGATCATCCGCGACATCGTGGCGAGCACCCCCGATCATGTTGCGCTGGTCGGCGACCTCGTCAACATCGGGCTGGCGGCGGAATATCCCCTGGCGGCAAAGAAGGTGGCGCAACTCGGCGATGCCCGCCATGTCAGCATCGTGCCCGGCAATCACGATGTCTACGTCCGCCATTCGCTGGCGGCGATGCAGGACATCCTCGGCGACTACATGCGCGGCGACGATGGGGCGCCCGGTTTCCCCTATCTCAGGGTGCGCAAGGGCGTGGCGCTGATCGGCCTGTCCTCCGCCATCCCCACCCTGCCGCTGCTGGCCGATGGCCGCATCGGCCATGCCCAGCTCGGTCGCTTCGCCCGCCTGCTCGAACACGCCCGCAAGACCTGCCGCGCCACGGTGGTGATGATCCACCATCCGCCACACCGGGGCGGCGCCCGGCTGTTTCGCGGCTTGCGCGATGCGCTGGCGCTGGAACAGGTGCTGGAGCGTTATGGCGCCGATCTGGTGCTGCATGGCCACAATCACAAGCGCTCGGTGCGGATGCTGACCGCCGCCTCCGGCGCCAGCATCCCCGTGGTCGGCGTTGCGTCCGCTTCTGCCGTGCCGGGCGATCCGCTGCACCGCGCCGCCTGGCACCGCTACCGCATCGACACTTCGGGCAACCGCCCCAGCATCAGTCTTGAGGTGCGCGGCATCGAGGGGCCGGACGACGTGGTCCGGACCATCGATCAGGTCACCCTGATCTGAGCGTTCAGGCGACGCCGAGCTTGCGCTGAAGGCTGGTGGACGAGGTGGTGTACTGGAACACCACGCGTTTGCCCGGGTTGACCATGCGGTTGATCTTCTGCGCCGCCAGCGTCGCCTCGTGGAAGCCCGAGAGGATCAGCTTGAGCTTGCCCGGATAGGTGTTGATGTCGCCCACCGCGAAGATGCCGGGCACGTTGGTCTCGAACTTTTCGGTATCGACCGCGATCAGGTTCTCGTTGAGATTGAGCCCCCAGTCGGCAATCGGCCCAAGCTTCATGGTCAGGCCGAAGAACGGCAGCATCGCATCGGCGACGATCTCGTGCGTGGCGCCGGCAGTGTCCTTGAAGATCACCGAACTCAGGGTCGGCGCAGTGCCTTTCAGTTCGCTCACCTGGCCGATGCGGATGTCCAGCTCTCCGGCCGCCGCAAGCGCCCGCATCTGCTCCACCGAATGCGGCGCGGCCCGGAAATCATCGCGCCGATGCAGGATGGTGACCCGCTTGGCCACCTTTTGCAGGCTCAGCGCCCAGTCCACCGCCGAATCGCCGCCCCCGACGATGAGCACGTTGCGCCCTTTGAACGTCTCCATCTTGCGCACGGCATAATAGACGCTGGTGCCCTCATAGGCGTCGATGTTCTCGATCGGCGGCTTCTTGGGCTGGAACGAGCCGCCCCCCGCCGCGATCATCACCGTCTTGGCGTGGAACAGCGTCCCGCCATCGGTGCGCACATGGAACAGCGGCGCCTCGGGCGTGCCCACCGGCGTCACCGCCTCGATCATTTCGCCATAGTGGAAGGTCGGCTGGAACGGCTCGATCTGCTTGAGCAGGTTGTCGGTGAGTTCCTGTCCGGTGATCACCGGATAGCCGGGAATGTCGTAAATCGGCTTCTCAGGATAGAGTTCGGCGCACTGACCGCCCGGTTTGCCAAGAATATCAACAAGATGCGCCCGAACATCGAGCAGGCCCAGTTCGAACACGGCAAACAGCCCGACAGGGCCGGCGCCAATGATCAGGCAATCGGTGGCAATCGCTTCGGTCGTCATGCGCATCATCTCCTCGCGCGCTCCCTCGCCCGAGGAGGCACGTCCATGACGCGGGCCTGTAGTCCCTTCCCGCCCGGCCCGCAAGCGCATGCGTCAAGCAATATCGCAATTTGCGCATATTTGCCCTATGTCTGCCCGGCAACAGGAGACTCTTGCGTGCTGGACCCGACCGCCGACTACATCCTGCGCCCCAATCCGGCCGATCCGCGCCTNACCGTCACGGTCGAGGGNATCGATCANACCGGCGCCGCCGTCAGCACGGCTGTCACGGTCGAGCGGCCNCTGACGCTGTTTCTCAATGCGCGCGAGATCGTCACGATGATGACCATCGGCGACCATCCCGAATATCTTGCGCTCGGCTATCTGCTCAATCAGGCCATTCTCACCCCCTCCGACACGGTGAGTTCGATCGATTATGACGACGATCTCGGCGTGGTCGTGGTGCGCACGGCAACCGCGACGAATTTCGAGGACAAGCTGAAAAAGAAGGTGCTCACCTCGGGCTGNGCCCAGGGCACCAGCTTCGGCGACCTGATGGCCGCCATCGACAGCGTNGTCCTGCCGCCGGCAACCCTCAACACCTCCTGGCTCTATGCCCTGTCGAACAAGATCAACCGCACCCCCTCGCTCTATCTCGAAGCCGGCGCCATCCATGGCTGCGTGCTGTGCAAGGAGGATCGCCCGCTGGTCTACATGGAGGATGTCGGCCGCCACAACGCCGTCGACAAGATCGCCGGATACATGGCCCGACATGGCGTGAGCGGCGCCGATAAACTGTTCTACACCACCGGTCGGCTGACTTCGGAAATGGTGATCAAGACCGTGCGCATGGGCATCCCCATCCTCGCCTCGCGCTCGGGCTTCACCGCGTCAGGCGTGGATCTCGCCCGCAAGGTCGGCCTGACGCTGATCGGCCGCATGCGCGGCCAGCGCTTTGTCGCCCTCTCGGGCACCGACCGCATCGTCTTCGACACCGATCTTGCCACGATCGGCGGCGAATCGGATCGTCATCGCCGCAAGGGAGCCGTGGATCATGACTGAGGCGCATAAACCGCTGGGCGTCATCCTCGCCGGCGGTCTTTCCTCCCGCATGGGCGGCGGCGACAAGCCGATGCGCAGCATTGGCGGCCGCACCATTCTCGCCCGCGTCATCGACAGGCTCGCGCCGCAGTGCGCGGGGTTGATCCTCAATGCCAACGGCGATCCGGCACGCTTTACCCAATTCGGCCTGCCCGTTGCCGCCGACAGCATCGACGGCTACGCCGGTCCACTGGCCGGCATTCTCGCCGGGCTCGACTGGGCGGCGATGCACCGGCCCGAGATCGAAACCATCGCCAGCCTGCCCGCCGATTGCCCTTTCCTGCCCAACGACTTGATTTCAAAGCTTGATCTGGCTCGGAAAAGCGCCGGAACAGCGCTTGCGGCCGCCGCCTCGGGCGGCTGGACCCATCCGGTCATCGGGCTCTGGCCGGTTTCTGTGCGCGAACCGCTGCGCGCCGCGCTTCTTGGCGGAGAACGCAAGATCGACCGGTTCACGCCGAAAATCGGCATCGCTCATGCTGAATGGCCGATTCTGCCCTACGATCCTTTTTTCAACGCCAACGCACCTCACGATATTGTTGACGCCGAGGCTCTTGTCGCCGCGTTTCCTCATGCCTAATCTCTCCTCAGAAGCAAAAACAGCTCATAGAGGGGAAACATGAGATCGTTCGTTGGGGCTATGCTGTCCATTGTCATCCTGACCGCTGCGACCTATTCGGCGGCCAAGGCCAATTTNCAGCAAACCGTTGACAAGGCTTACGCCAGCAAGAGTGTTCGGCTNTCCNCCGGCCATTGAGGCCGCGANCACACGCTCAATACAGCAGTCTGTACGGCAGGAAGTGAACCGGCATGCCCGGTTTCACTTCCGTTGTCNTTTCATGTAATTCGACGAGACCATCGGTTCCAATCAGAGAACTGATCAGCGCAGCGCCCTCGTTGGCATAATTCCGCACGGTCAGAACGCCGTTACTGGAATCGGTAATGGCTGCACGAATGTATTCTGTGCGGCCCGGCTTCTTGCGATAGCTGAAATCCGACACTGCGGGAATGGCAACCGCAGGCTGCTCGCTGCTGCCGGCGAGATGATCGATCAGCGGGCCGGCCAGGCGCGTGAAGGTGACAAACGACGCCACCGGATTGCCCGGCAACCCGACGAACAGGCAGCGGCCGATGCTGCCCAGGGCAACCGGCCGACCCGGCTTGATCTTGAGCCGCCAGAAGTTGATTTTGCCAAGCGTTTCAACCGCTTGCTTGACATGATCCTCCTCCCCGGTCGATACCCCGCCCGAGGTCAGGATCAGATCATGCCGCGCCGCCGCCGCCTCAAGCGCCGCCGTGATCCCCTCGCGCCGGTCGCGCAGCACGCCAAGATCATCGACACCAACGCCGCGCCGCTCAAGCAACGTCGCAAGCAATGTCCGGTTGGAATCGTATTGCGCGCCGGGTCCCAGCGGCGAGCCCGGCTCGGTCAGTTCATCGCCGGTCGAAAACAGCGCCACCTTCAGCTGCCGCCGCACCCGCACCTCAGCCAATCCCACCGCTGAAAGCGCCGCAAGATGGCGCGGGTCGAGCCGCGTGCCTTGTGCCAGAAGCCGCGCCCCCTTCTGGAAATCTTCCCCCGAGAAACGCCGATTTGCCCCTGATTTCAATCCCTTGGGCAGGATGACGCGATCCCCGTCCAGCCGCACGTCCTCCTGCATGAAGACCGTGTCCGCCCCCTCCGGCATCGGCGCACCTGTGAAGATNCGCACCGCAGTGCCCGCACCGATCGGCGCGACGGCCGCGGCGCCGGCGGGCAGGCGCGCCACCACCGGCAACACCGTNTCGCCCANGGGGTTCAGGTCCGCATGGCGCACCGCGTAGCCGTCCACGGCGGAGTTGTCGAAGGCGGGGGTGGNGACCGGCGCCGNCACCTCNTCGGCGAGGATGCGCGNAAGCCCCTGCCGGACCGGAATTGTTTCAATTTCTTGAATACAATCAACACGTTGCTTGATGAGATCAAGTGCCTCCCCAAGCGACAGCATCGGCCCGCCGAAAGCAAAGCAATCATCGCTGAGCTGGGCCATCAGGCGCCTCCCGGAAACACGCTGTCGAGCGGAACCGCGAGCTGCACCACGGCATTCGCAATTTCCTCAACGGAATCAAGGTGATATACAGGAATGNCCGCCTCGGGGAACGGCTGGTCGCTGGCCAGGGCGCGGATGGTCGGATTGTCCGGCCAGAGCGCCGGCTTGCCATTCTCGGCCCGGAAAACCTCGATCTTGGGGTGCGGATCGCGCTTGAAACCCTCGACAAACAGCAGATCCACGGGGGCGACAAGCCTGATCAACTGGCCGAGTTGCCATTCCTCGGCGCCGTGCAACTCATGCATCAGTGCAAATCGCCGCCCTGAGGAAATCAGCACCTCGCGCGCCCCGGCCAGCCGGTGGTTGTGCGAATCCTTGCCCGGCCGGTCGATGTCGAATCCGTGGTGGGCATGCTTGATGGTCGAGACCGTCAGCCCCCGCGCCCGCAGGATGGGGATGAGCCGCACGATGAGCTGCGTCTTGCCCGCCCCGCTCCATCCGGTGAACCCGATGATCTTCACGCCTGCCGTTCCTTGCCCAACCCTGTGCCCCCACATGGCGCGGCGCGCGGCAAAAGAAAAGGGCGCTTGCGCGCCCTCGTCCGCTTTGCCCTTCCGGCCGCGATTATTCCGCCGGCGCCGCCGTATGCGCGGGATGGACGATGGCATCGCCCTTCTCCTTCAGCACCTTCTCGACCCAGAGCGAGTGATGCTCCTTGGCCCAGTTCAGATCGACCTCGCCGGTGGTCATCGCCTCCTTGGCGCCCTCCATGCCGACCGAGCCGATGTAGATATGCGCCAGGATGATCGCCACCATGACCATGGCGACGATGCCGTGCAGCATGCTCTGGAGCTGCATCTCGCCGACACCGCCGTCCACCCTGTCGGGGAAGACGAGATGCAGGCCGGAAATGCTCATCAGCACACCGCCGATCACCACGGACCAGAACACCCCCTTCTGCCCGGCGTTGAAGCGCGTCGCCGGCGGATGGTTGTGCCTGGAGAACAGGCCGCCGAACTGCATCAGCCAGTTGATGTCGCGCGGATGCGGAATGTTGTCCTTCACCCAGATCAGGAAGGTGAGGACGACGCCGGCCATGAAGGCGAAGCCGACATAGTTGTGCACCGTCTTGCCCAGCACCGTCAGGCTGGTGAAGGCCTCCGGCCCGATCAGCGGCAGCAGCAGCGAGCGCCCGAAGGTGATGTTCAGCCCGCTGAGACCGAGGATGATGAAGCTTCCCGCCGTCAGCCAGTGCACCAGCCGGTCGAACGAGTTGAAGCGCTCGATCACCTCGCCCGAGGGGCCGGCATCGATCATGATGCGGCCGCGGATGGCGTAGAACGCGACCAGCACCACCAGCATGCCGAGGATGGCGATGGCGCCGATCGTCGGCAGGGTCGAGCGGCGATAGGTCTGCCACTCGCGCCCTTCGGGCTGGATCAGGTTGGCGGCGTTGCGGTCGGGGATGGTGATGCGGCCGTGAATGGTGCCGCCATCCTTGAGCTTGCCGAGCAGGTCGGCTTCCTTCACCGCCTGCGCGGTCGGGTTGTTGGCCTGCGCCAGCGCAGCCGGGGTCGGNGCGGCGGCGAACGCCAGNACCAGCGCCAGNGCCATCAGGCGAACCATNCGGAGTAGAGTCTGAACCAAGTGAGCCTCCCGGAGTTCGGGGTTGGGCCTCCGCGCCTGCCGGCGCGGAGAAAAGACGATGACGGTGTGCCTCAGATGGCGATGGTTTCCTTGTAGGCGACCTTCCAGCCCCAGGCGCCGGACCCGTAGCCACGCTTGGCCACGCGCTCCTTGTAGATCGAGGCGATCACCTCGCCGTCGCCGGCCAGCAGCGCCTTGGTCGAGCACATCTCGGCGCAGAGCGGCAGCTTGCCCTCGGCCAGACGGTTGCGGCCATACTTTTCGTATTCGTCGTGGCTGCGGTCGTCTTCCGGCCCGCCGGCGCAATAGGTGCACTTGTCCATCTTGCCGCGCGACCCGAAGTTCGAGGTCTTGGGATACTGCGGCGCGCCGAACGGGCAGGCATAGAAGCAGTAGCCGCAGCCGATGCACAGGTCCTTGTTGTGCAGCACCACGCCGTCGGCGGTGGTGTAGAAGCAGTTGGTCGGGCAGACCGAGGCGCAGGGCGCATCGGTGCANTGCATGCAGGCCATGGAGATCGACCGCTCGCCCGGCAGGCCGTCGTTCAGCGTGACGACGCGCCGGCGGTTGATGCCCCACGGCACCTCATTCTCGTTCTTGCAGGCGGTGACGCAGGCGTTGCATTCGATGCAGCGGTCGGCGTCGCAGAGGAATTTCACTCGTGCCATGGTCATTCCTCCTTAAGCGGCCCGGATCTGGCAAAGCGTGGCCTTGCCTTCGTGCATGCCGGTCACCGGGTCGTAGCCGTAGGTGGTGACGGTGTTGACGCTTTCGCCCAGCACAACCGGGTCGGCGCCCTTGGGATATTTGCCCCGCTGGTCCTCGCCCTGATACCAGCCGGCGAAGTGGAACGGCATGAAGGCCACCCCCTTGCCGACGCGGTCGGTGACCAGCGCCTTGACCCGCGCCCGCGCACCGCCCACCGGGCCGAGCACCCAGCACCAGCCGCCATCGGAAATGCCGCGTTCCCTGGCATCCGCCGGGTTGATCTCGACGAACATGTCCTGCTGCAATTCGGCCAGCCAGGGGTTGGAACGGGTTTCCTCGCCGCCGCCCTCGTACTCGACCAGACGNCCGGAGGTGAGGATGATCGGGAANTCCTTGGCCACGCCCTTCTCGACGTTTTCCTTCTGGATGGAAAAGCCGATGTTGGGCACGCGGAACTGCTTGCCGTCGGGCCGGGTCGGATATTTCGCCACCAGATCGGGGCGCGGCGAATAGATCGGCTCGCGATGCACCGGCACCGGATCGGGCAGCTGCCAGGCGTTGACGCGCGCCTTGCCGTTGCCGAACGGGATGCAGCCATGCTCCAGCGCCACGCGGATGATGCCGCAGGACAGATCCACCGCCCAGCCCACGCCATCGGGGTTGTTGCCGCCGATCTTCAGGATCGTCTCGATTTCGTCGGGCTTGAGGTCAACGTCCCAGCCGAGCTTCTTGAGCACGCCGTAGGTGAATTCGGGATAGCCGTCGGTCAGTTCCGAGCCCTTCGAATAGGAGCCCTCGGACAGCATGTTGATCGTCTTCTTGCTGCCGTCGGCCTGCGGCTCGTCATAGGTGACGCCGAAGCGGGCGCGGAAGGTGCCGCCGCCGTCCTTCACATGCAGGTCGGGGTTGTAGAGGATATGCGTGCCCGGATGCTTGTGTTCCGGCTTGCCCCAGCACGGCCACGGCAGGCCGTAATAGTCGCCGGCGCAGGGGCCGTCCTTGGCCCGCAGGCTCACCACATCGAACGAGCCCTGGTTGGCCATGTGCAGCTTCAGCCGCTCCGGCGACTGGCCGGAATAGCCGGTGGACAGGCCGCCCCTGTTGATCTCGCGCAGGATGTCCTCGGCCAGCGGCTGGACGCCGTTGACCTTGATGTTCTTGAACATCGGCTCGGCGAACCCGAGCTTTTTCGCAAAGCGATAGATGATCTCGTAGTCGTTCTTCGATTCGAAGATCGGCTCCACCACCTTCTCGCCCCATTGCAGCGAGCGGTTCGACGCGGTGCGCGAGCCGTCCATCTCGAACGAGGTGCAGGCCGGCAGGAGATAGGTGCCGTCCTTGCGGTTCGAGAGCACCGCGAAGGTCGTCGGATGCGGGTCGATCACCACCAGAAGATCGAGCTTTTCCAGCCCCTTGGCCGATTCGGGCATGCGCGGGATGGTGTTGCCGCCATGGCCCATGATGAACATGGCCTTGATCGTGTCCTTCTGGTCCACCTGATCCTTGGGCAGCAGCGTCGCATCGAACCAGCGGGTCGAGGGAATGCCCGGCGCTTCCATCATCTTCTTGTCGACGAAGCGGCCCAGCAGGTAGTCGTAGGGCACCTCCCAGACGCGGGCCCAGTGCTTCCAGGCGCCCTCGGCAAGACCGTAGTAGAGCGGCAGGTTGCCGATATCGAGGCCGAGGTCGGTGGCGCCCTGCACGTTGGTGTGGCCGCGGAAGATGTTGGCGCCGGTGCCGTTCTTGCCGACGTTGCCGGTGGCCAGCAGCAGGGTGCAGTAGGCCCGCACGTTGGCGGTGCCCACGCTGTGCTGNGTGCCGCCCATGCACCAGATGAAGGTGGAGGGACGCGATTTCGCGAAGGTCTCGGCGACGCGCTTCATCTGCTCGCCCGGAATGCCGGTGACCTTCTCAACTTCCTCGGGCGTCCACTTCGCCACTTCCTTGCGCACCAGATCCATGCCGTAGACGCGCTGGGCAATGAACTCTTTGTCCTCCCAGCCGTTCTGGAAGATGTGGTACAGAAGACCCCAGATCACCGCGATGTCGGTGCCCGAGCGGAAGCGGACATACTCGGTCGAATGCGCCGCCGTGCGGGTGAAGCGCGGATCGAAGACGAAGACGTTGGCGCGCTGCGTCTCCTTGCCGGTGAGGATGTGCTGCATCGCCACGGGATGCGCTTCCGCCGCGTTCGACCCCATGAAGATCACGGTCTTGGCGTTGCGGATGTCGTTGTAGCTGTTGGTCTGCGCGCCATAGCCCCAGGTGTTGGCGACGCCCGCCACCGTGGTCGAATGGCAGATGCGGGCCTGATGGTCGACCGAGTTGGTGCCCCAGAAGGCCGCGAACTTGCGGAACAGGTAGGCCGCCTCGTTGGTGAACTTGGCCGAGCCGAGCAGATAGACCGAGTCAGGACCGGATTTCTCGCGAATCTCCAGCATCTTGTTGCCGATCTCGTCGATCGCCTGATCCCACGAGACCTTCTGCCACTGGCCGTTCACCATCTTCATCGGCGATTTCAGCCGGCGCTCGCCCTTGACGATCTCGCGCGAGGCCGCGCCCTTGGCGCAGTGCGAGCCGCGGTTGATCGGGCTGTCCCAGGCCGGTTCCTGCCCGGTCCACACGCCCTTCTGCGTCTCGGCGATGATCGAGCAGCCGACCGAGCAATGGGTGCACATGTTGCGCTTGCGCGTGATCGGCTCGTTGGCGGCGACATAGCCCGCCTCGGCCTTCCTCACGCCCACGACGCTGAGCGAGGACAGCGCGGCNAGCCCGCCGGCCGTCAGCCCCGACTTGCGGAGGAAGGCNCGNCGGTCCATCCCCGCNCCGGCGATGGCCGCGAACGCTCCGCTGAACGCGCCGCGCCGGGCCTCTCCTGCTTTACGCTTGATCAGCATGCTGCGCTCCTCAGTAACGGTTCACGCGGTAAAAGGTCTTGACGTGCTCGGAATCCTGATACCGGGCCTTTTTCTTCTGCTGGTCGTTCTCGACCGCCGCCACGGCCGGGGCCGCACCGGCCACCACCGCCGTGGTCGCCGCCGCCGCGCCGCCAAGGCCCGCGCCGAGGAACCCGCGCCGATCCAGGGCCGGTTTACGATGCTTGTCGGTCATAGCTGTCCTCCAGCAGGTCTTCGCGGCCCGCGCCGCGCTCGTCGTTGCCTGTCTCCAGCGCGAAAGCCTCGCGCTCGAGAGCGATGAAAATCCGCCCGAGACGACCGAGCGGGCGGTAGAACCGCGCGCCTTCCGCCGCTTCGAGATCGGAAAAGAAGGTTTCGGCCCAGGGGGCGAGATGGCGGCCAAAGAAGCGCGCCTCGAAACTGTCCGGCGCCTCGAACCGCTTCTGCGCCATGCCGGCCATNACGGCGCAGAGAAAGCCGATGCTGTCCTCCGGCTCGCTCACCGTCTCGTCCGCCGCCACGCCGAGAACGGCCAGGTCCTCGCGCACCTTCACCAGCGGCCGTTCATAGAGAAACCCGGTGCGGTAATACGAGGCATAGGGCACCAGTTCGGCCCGACCGACGCCGACGAACAGGTTGAAATGCTCGGCCGCAACCGCATCCGCGTCATGCCCGCGCGCCGCCGCCGCCAGTTCCGCCAGCGCCGCNCCCAGCGGTGTGGCCTCATCCCCGGNCAGCCGGCCGATCTCGGTCAGCGTCCGCTCCTGCGGCGGGGCCATCAGCAGGTTGGCGAGCAGCAGGTACATCCGCCCGCGCGCCGCCTCCACGGCATCATCGGCCGGGGCATTCTCGTTCACCGGATAGAGATCGGGCCTGAGCACCTGACGCGGCACGGCGGTCAGCGATTCGACGCTCAGCACCCGCTCGGCCGGAACCCGCGTCCAGGTGGAAATCGACGGTTGGGCCACGCCAAGCGCGCGCGCAAGAGCGGATATGCCGCCCGCGGCCTTGATGGCGCGTTCTAGCCCCTCGTCTCTCACGAACTCTCCCTCCGGGGGAACGACTTTTTGTTGGCGCGGCTTCTCGCGCAAAGTTCATCCCTGACCCATAGTGGAATCCTATGAGGCCGGCGTCAATAGGCCTGCCCTATGAACGGTTCAGCGCGGCGTGGCGCGGCCGTGCCGGCGCCGTTCGGGGCGCGGATCGGGGGCCGGTTCGGCTGACGCCGGGCGGGCCAAGGTCTCCCCCTCGCCCGGCACGGGGGATGCGGGGCCGGCAAGCGCCGGCGCTTCCACCTGCGCCGGTGATTCGACCTGTACGACCGCGGAACCATCGGGTGCCACCACCGGCTCGGCCGGTTTGAGATGATACTCGGTCACCTCGGCGATCAGCTTGCCGACATCGGTGCCCGGCGCCAGATCGCCAAAGCCGGAAATCGCCCCCGGCGTCTGGAAATCCCACTGGTAGTCGGCCGGGCCGACATAGTCGCGGATCGCCGGATCGCTGGCCCAGACCTGCCGCAGCGCGGCGTTGCGCAGGGCTTCCGGCACGCCCTTCTTGAGAAACATCGTGATGTCGGAACTGCCGGTCAGACTGTCGATCGAGGGCAGGCTGGCAAGGTCGATCTCCGGTTCCGCCGCCGGCGGTTCCGGCGCCGCGACGGGGGCCTCCGGCGCGCGCTGCGCCTCGGTCTTGCGCCGCGACCAGCGGCCAAGAAAGCCATCGTCGCGGCTCATGCCTCCATCTCCCCGTCGATGTGCCGCTTGCGCTTGCGCTTGACGAAGGCGCGCTCGACATGGTGCGCGTCAACGAAGGCCGCGATCTCCCCGGCGATCTCGGGCGGCATCGGTACGGCGGCGACGATGCTGGTGCCCGATTCGGTGTGGCCCTCGGCTTCCATCGGGTCGGCGGTGACGGTGACCAGCGTGAGCGGGTGATCGCCGCCCTCCTCGCGCACCACCACCCACAGGCGCGGCGGCGGGCTCATCAGGTTGTCGCGATAGCCGGTCGTCTCGCTGGCGGCGAGCACGATGTCGGTGGCGCCGATATAGTATTGCTGCGCCCGCGCATCGCCCGACAGCTGCGTCCACGCCGCCGCCTGCGGCACGCCCGCCAGCACCGCCACCGGCTCCCAGACATGGTCCTGCCAGGGATGGTCGATCGCGCGCCGCTCGGCCACCACGCCCACCGCAAAGCTGATCTCGGTCATCGCCCCTCCTTACAGCCGGGCCTCGCGCACCAGCGCGGCCAGCCCGCTCTCGCCGTCCTCCGGCTCGAATTCGAAGGCCCGGTTGTGCATGGCATCGCCGGTCGGCAGCAGGGTGCGGAAGCGCTCGCGGATGTCGCCCTCCTCCACCACCCGCTCCACCGCGATCAGCGTGCCCACCGCCGCCTCGGCCAGCGATTCGGCAAAGGCGATCTCCTGCTCCGCCGCCGCCTGCGCCGCCTCGTCCGAGGGCGCGCCGAAGTTGGTCACCAGCCTGAGCGCCAGCTGCGCCACCGCCTCGGCCCGCTCGTCGGGGCTCGCCTCGCTCACCACGGCAAGCGTCGACCAGCCCAGGCTGTCGATGCCCAGAAACCCGTTGCGGAAGGCCTGCCGGTCCTTGCCGGTCAGCGTTTCCGGCGGCTGATCCCAGAACATGAAGGCGCCGGACACGGCCCATTCGCCCGGCTCGGCGGCACGGGCAAAGACGGAGAGATCGGAGGTATCGAGCCGGATGGTGCGGATCAGCTTCATCTGCGGGGCTCCCCGGTGGCCGGGTCGAACCAGTCGGCCGCGGCCAGCGCCTCGCTGTAGGACCGGCGCACCCCCGGCCCGCCCGCCTTGGGCAGGCGCATCAGGTCACCGCTGCGGTCGATGCCGAAGGTATCTGCGCTCCCCCCGCGCTCCAGCCGCGCCAGATAGCGCTGGCCCACCTCGCGGAAGCCGTTCTCCACCCAGTCGTCCAGTTCCACCATCAGGTGCTTGCAAAAGCGCGCGGCAAAGGCATCGGGGTCGATCTCGCCATAGCCCGCTTCTTCGAGCGTCGTCGCCTTGCTCGACAGGGTGAAGCCGAGTTCCTGAAAGCCGCCGGTGCGCAGCATCGCGCTGAACACCAGCCAGTCCGGCACGGCATCCTCGGCCGTTCCTTCCGGCCATGCCAGCCGCCCGCCGCCCAGAAGGCCGTGATCGAACAGCAGCCCGCCCGGATAGTCGAAGGCGATGGTCCGCTCCGGCGGGCATTCCGCCGCCAGCGTCTCGGCCAGGGCGTTCATCGCCGGAAACAGCGCCCGGCGCGACACATGCAGCGGCTGATAAGGCTCCAGCACCACGGCGAACTCGATCATGTCGAAGCGCCCGACATGGAAGATCGTGCCGGCGCCCGCCTCGGCCGCGCGGGCAACGGCGGTGGCGTGGGCATCGTCCTTTTCGCGCAGGCGCACCGGCGTCACCAGCGGCGGAAAGCGCTCCCTCAGCCCGCTCAAGGCTGGTTGCTGCTGCATCGTCGTCCCCTCCCCGCGCGGATTTGGCTTTGGCCGCGCCGGCCTCCACGTTATGTGAGGGGAAAAGTTCAGATGTAAAGTCACCGGGAGCGACGGCATGACCGAAACCACGCGCACCATCCTCGTCTGCTCCTGCGAGGACACGCTGCCGCTGGACCTGAAAGCGCTGAACGCCGCCCTTCCCGGCGCGCGCCTGCTGGCCGGACGCCAGTTGTGCGGCGCCGAGATCGACACCGTGGTGCGCGCGGGCGCGGCGGATGCCGCTCCGCTGATCGCCTGTGCCCGCATGGCGCCGGTGTTCGAGGCCGCCTTCGACGATGCCGGCATTGCGGCCGAGCCGGCCTATGCCACCATCCGCGAGACGGCCGGCTGGTCCGCGCAGGGCCAGGCGGCCACGCCGAAGATCGCCGCCCTGCTGGCGCTCGCCGCCGAGCCTTCGGCCGAGGTGCCGATGCTGAGCCTGACCAGCGAGGGCGTCGCCATCGTCTATGGCACCGACGAGACCGCCTTCGAGGTGGCCGCACGCCTGTCCGACACGCTCGACATCACGGTTGTGCTCAGCCGGCCTGATGGGGTGATGCCGCCGCGCGCCGCGGAATTTCCCATCTTCCGCGGCACCATCCGCTCCGCCACCGGCCATCTCGGCGCCTTCCGCCTCGGCGTCGATGATTTCGCCGCCCCCGCCCCCTCCTCGCGCGGTGCCCTGCGCTTTGCCGCTGCCCGCAACGGCGCCCGGTCGGAATGCGATCTGATCATCGATGTGTCAGGCGGCACCCCGCTGTTTCCCGCCGCCGAGCTGCGCCCGGGCTATCTGCGCTGCGATCCGCGCGACCCTGCCGCGCGCGAACGCCTGATCGCGGAAGCGCGCGAGATGGTCGGCACCTTCGACAAGCCGCGCTATGTCGCCTTCGACCCCGGCCTCTGCGCCCATGCGCGCTCGCGCATCACCGGCTGCACCCGCTGCCTCGACGTCTGCCCGACCGGCGCCATCACCCCCAACGGCGACGCGGTGACCATCGACCCCGCCATCTGCGCCGGCTGTGGCGGCTGTGGCGCGCTCTGCCCCACCGGCGCCGCCAGCTATGCCCTGCCGACCCCCGAGCGGCTGATGCACAGCCTGCGCACGCTGCTGACCACCTATCGCCGGGCCGGCGGAACGGCGCCGCTGCTGCTGATCCATGATTCGCCGCACGGCGAGGAGCTGATCCACGCCCTCAGCCATCAGGGCGCCGGCCTGCCCGCCCATGTCCTTCCCGTGGCGGTCAACGAGGTGACGCAGCTCGGCCTTGAGCAGATCGCCGCCGCCTTCGCCTATGGCGCCGCCGCGCTGCGCGTCATCACCCGGAGCAAGCCGCGCCATGACGAAACCGCCCTGCATCGCACGCTCGATCAGGCCGGCCCGATCCTCGCCGGGCTCGGCTTTGCCGCCGACGCGGTGGGCGTGATCGCCACCGACGACCCCGATGCCCTGGGCGCCGCGCTCGACGCCGTGCGGCCCGGACCGGTGGCACTCCATCCGGCCACCTTCCTGCCCGCCGGCGGCAAGAGCCAGCTCCAGCGCCTCGCTCTGGGCGAACTCCACGCCGCCGCACCGGCCCCGGTGGAGCGCATCGCCCTGCCGGCCGGCGCGCCGATGGGCCGCGTCACCGTGCGAGCCGAAGGCTGCACGCTCTGCCTTGCCTGCGTCTCCGCCTGCCCGACGGCGGCGCTGGCCGCCAACCCCGACCGGCCCGAACTGACCTTTGCCGAGACCCTCTGCGTGCAGTGCGGCCTGTGCGCCCGCACGTGCCCGGAAAAGGTGATCACGCTGGAGCCGAGGCTCGATTTTGCCGCCCTTGCCGCCCCGCCGGTGACGCTGAAGCAGGAGGATCCCTATCCCTGCGACGCCTGCGGCAAGCATTTCGGCACCCGCGCCACCATCGAGAAGATCCGGGCCAGGCTTGCCGGTTCGCACTGGATGTTCGCCGGCGCCAATGCTCCCCGCCTTGACCTGATCGGCCTGTGCGAGGATTGCCGCGTCATTGCCGCCACCCGCGCCGCGCTCGATCCCTATGCGGCGGGCGAGCGGCCGCGCCCGCGCACCGCCGATGACTATCGCACCGACTCCAAAAAGCCGAACGGCGCAGGCTGAGCCCGCGCCGTCGCCCCCGCCGCAGGGGTGATCAGAAGGTCAGGCGCAGGCCGCCGTTGACGCCATAGCCCTGCACCGCATCGCCNAAGCGTGCGTCGGCCCGCACGAAGGCCGAGACGCCGCCGCCGGTCGAGCGCAGCATCAAGCCGCCGCCCACNTGGGCAAAGCTGCCGCCGCCCTGGCTTTTCACCGCCACCGTCTCGCCGATCGAGGCCAGCGTCGCCTGTCCGCTGACCCCGCCGCCGAGCTGGCTCCACAGCGAGAAATGCGCGAACGGCGAGACGATCAGGCTGGCGCCCGGGCGGAAGGCCGTGCCGATGTTGACGCCGCCGCGCACCATGCCGGTGCTCGCCCGGCCAAGGTTCAGCGTGTCGCCCGCGCCGGTGCCCATCGCCACGTTGCTGAGCCCGATCGAGCCGGAGGACAGGCCGACATGCGGCTCGATGAAGAAGGCGTAGGGCAGGATGAAGCGGTAGGAGGCAAGGCCGTTGAAGCTCCAGCCCTGACCCTTCACCGTGGTGTTGACCAGATAGCCGCCGCCCTCGCCGCGCGAATTGAGCGAGGCGTCGAGCTGTTCGTGCCGGATACCGAGTTCGAGATTGAAGCCGCCGGCGCTGAACAGGGCATGGGCGCCGAAGAACGGCACCGACATCGAGGAGGCGGTGGTGGTGCGCGCCGCCGCACCGCCGCCGGCACCGGCCATGTCGGTGCTGGTGGAGCCGGAAATGCCGACCTGCCCGCCCGAGACGCCGAGGTTCATGTCCCAGCCGCCGCCGCCGATGTTGCAGACGCCGAAATCGAGGCCGGCCTGAAAGCCGGAAACCTTGTTGGTGGTCTGCGTCGGGCTGGAGACGCTGGTGCCGGCGCCGTCGGCCGTCTGCGTGGCCGAAATCCGGTCCTCGCCGCCCATCGCCCGCAGGAAGGGCGAGGTGGTGATCTGGTTCGCCTCACAGCGCACCGGCCGCGACACCATCGGCCGGATCGGCTGGCTGAGCGCCGCCTGATAGCTGGTCAGCCCGGCCGAAAGGGCGGAGGCGACATTGGTCAGCAGCGAGGGATCGAACTGCGAGGTCAGCTGGTAGACGCCGCTGCCGGCGGCGCTTTCGGTCAGGTAGTAGTTGACATAGGGCTGCGACGAGACGCGCCCGGTGTTGAGCGCCAGCGTGCTGCCGGTGCCCAGCTTGATCACCTCGATCGGCTTGGTCAGCAGCCCGGCACCGCCCGGCGCAAACGCCAGCGTCAGCGCCGAGATGCCGGTCGCCTTGCCGTTGATCACCAGCACATCCGAGGGCGCCTTGGCGGTGGTGCGCGTGTCGATGTCGATGCCGATCAGCGAACCGGCCGTGCCGGTATAGGGTCCGTCGATCGTCAGCTTGTCGCCGGCCGCGCCGTTCTGCATCGACAGGGTGCCGGTGGCGCCGTTGACGAATGCGCGTGTCGATGTCGATGCCGATCAGCGAGCCGGCCGTGCCGGTATAGGGTCCGTCGATCGTCAGCTTGTCGCCGGCCGCGCCGTTCTGCATCGACAGGGTGCCGGTGGCGCCGTTGACGAAGCCCGCCGTGCCGAACGTGCGCGTGCCGCTGACCGTGACCAGCCCTTCATTGGTGACCACGCCGAAGCCGTCGAGGCTGCCGCCCGTCAGCGCCAGCGTCGCGCCCGCCGCGTTGGTCAGCTTGCCGTCACCGTGGGTGTCGCCGGCGATGACGATCTGGGCACCGGCGTTGTTGGTGACGGCGCCGGTCATCGTGCCGGCCAGCGTCGCCTTGGCGCTGATGGTCAGCCCGCCGGCGATGACGCTGGTCGTCTTGTTCGAGAGCAGTTCTCC
>Ga0056914_10000637_pt1 | contig 29016 bp, 25 predicted proteins | sample TNRBio252014_DNA_FD_55168 | JGI IMG/M metagenome (GOLD analysis project Ga0056914, IMG submission 55168) | Wastewater treatment Type I Accumulibacter community from EBPR Bioreactor in Madison, WI, USA - TNR Reactor_6/25/2014_ DNA | ecosystem: Engineered > Bioreactor > EBPR > Anaerobic-Aerobic >...
CTACTCCTGGCCGGTGCGGCGGGTGCTGGGCGTGGCGGCNCTGGTCTCGCCCTTCCTCAGCCCNTACGCCTTCCTCTACGACATGCCGATCACCGGCATCGCGCTCGGCCTGCTGGCGCCGGACCTGATGCGCCTGATGAGCCGGGGCGAGGTGATTGCGCTNGGCCTTGTCGGCTTTCTCACCAGCTTTGTCGGTTATTACGAGCGCTGGAACCAGATCGGCTATTCCCTCGGCAATCCCAGCCTCGACCGCCCCACCGCCATCGGCTTTGGCGGGGCGCTGGCGCCGCTGATGATCCTGATGGTCTGGCATGTGCTGCGGCGCGATGCCCGTCTGCGCAGGGCAGCGGAGCAGGCGGCACCGCCTATGACGGCGACGCCCCCGGCCCGGCGCGGCCGCCCGAGCCAGACTGCAACAACCGGGCGACCAGATCGCGCGCCGATGCCGGAAGCGCATCCAGCTCCCGCACCAGCACGCTCCGCTCCCTGAGCGCCCAGTCGTCTTCGAGCGCGACGATGGCGATGCGCATGGTCTTGGAATGACGCAGCGCCGCCGATTCGGGCATGATGCCGACCCCGACGCCCGCCTCGACCATGCGGCACATCGCCTCGAAGCTGCGCACCTGGATGCGCAGGGCCTTTTCGTAGCCGTTCTTCTCCATCAGCGAGCGCAGGAAGGCGAGCAGGGTCGAGCCCTCATGCAGGCCGATATGCTCGGTGCTCAGGCTGTGGGCGAAGGCGATGCTGGCCCGCCCGGCGAGCGGATGGCCCAGCGGCGCGGCCAGCACCAGCCGGTCGGTGGAAAAGTGGATCTTCTGCAAGCCCTCGGTCGGCACCGGGCCCGAGACGATGCCCAGATCGGCCGAGCCATCGAGGATGGCGCGGACGATATCCTGGGTCAGCCGCTCCTGAAGGTCGACGGTGACGCCCGGCCGGCCGGCCAGAAACTCGGCCAGAAGCTCGGGCATGAACTCGGTGACGGCGGTGGTGTTGGCATAGATGCGGATATGGCCGGCGGCGCCGCTCTCGTCGCCGAACTCGCCCTTCAGGTGCTCGATCTGGCGCAGGATGACGCGGGCATGGCGCAGAAGGGTCTTGCCGGCCTCGGTGAGGGTGACGCCGCGGTTGTCGCGATACACAAGCTGCGCGCCAAGCTGGCCCTCCAGCGCTTTCAGCCGGGCGCTGGCGGCGGGCGGGGAGAGAAAGGCCCGGCGGGCGCCGCGCGTGAGGTTGCCGGCTTCGGCGATTTCGGCGAACAATCTGAGATCGGCAAGATCAACGTGCATGCGCCAGCTTGGCATTCATCAAAGCAGAACGCCACATTAAAGAATTACGAATTCCCCGAATGCGCCANCCATGGCAGAGCACGGGAGACAGCATGCGCAGGGAGGACTTCATGAGCGTCGACATCGGCCATCTCAGCCAGTGGATCGGAAAGAGCGAGACCCGGAGCGAGCGGCTGGCGCCGTTCCCGTCGAACGGGCTGGCGGCGACGCTGAACCGGGCCGATGCCGAATATGTCGAGGGGTCCGACCTGCCGCCGCTGTGGCACTGGCTGCATTTCCTGCCGATCAGCCCCCTCGATCAGGCCGGGCCGGACGGGCACCCGGCGCGCGGCGGGTTCCTGCCGCCCGTGCCGCTGCCGCGCCGCATGTGGGCCGGCAGCCGGCTCAGCTTCCTCAGGCCGCTGCGCATCGGCACTCGGGTGACGCGTGTTTCAACCGTCGGCAAGGTGGAGCACAAGAGCGGCAAGACGGGCGATCTGGTCTTCGTTCTGGTCCGCCACATCATCTCCGATGACGCCGGCGTGGCGATCGAGGAAGAGCACGACATTGTCTACCGCGCCGCGGCCCAGCCCGGTGCGCCCGCCCCGGCGCCGCTGGCGCCCCCGACCGGAGCCGAATGGACCTACCCGATCCACCCCGATCCGGTGCTGCTGTTCCGCTATTCGGCGCTGACCTTCAATTCGCACCGCATCCACTACGATCTCGACTATGTGACGAAGGAAGAGGGCTATCCCGGCCTGATCGTGCACGGGCCGCTGATCGCGACGCTGCTGCTGGACGGGCTGCGCCGCAGCAAGCCCGAGGCGGTGGTCAGGCGCTTCAGCTTCCGGGCGCTGGCCCCCACCTTCCACATCGACGACTTTGCCGTGCACGGCAAGATGAGCGCCGCAGGCGTCGCGCAGGTCTGGGCCGAAAAGGCCGGCGGCCTGACCATGGACGGCACCGCCGAGATCGCCTGAGACATTCCGCCAGAAACGAGAGCTTCCGATGACCCACGCTGCCGACCACTATCAGGACATCCGCGACGCGGTGCGCGCGCTCTGCAACGAATATCCGGCGGAGTATCACCGCAAGATCGACGAGGCGCGCGGCTATCCGGAAGCCTTCGTCGACGCGCTGACCAGGGCGGGCTGGATGGCGGCGCTGATCCCCGAGGAATACGGCGGCTCGGGCCTCGGGCTCACCGAAGCCTCGATCATCATGGAGGAGATCAACCGGTCGGGCGGCAATTCGGGCGCCTGCCACGGCCAGATGTACAACATGGGCACGCTGATCCGGCACGGATCGGAAGAGCAGCGGAAAAAGTACCTGCCCAAGATCGCCAGCGGCGAACTCCGGCTGCAATCCATGGGCGTGACCGAGCCGACCACCGGCACGGATACAACGAAGATCAAGACGACGGCGGTGAAAAAGGGCGACCGCTACGTCATCAATGGCCAGAAGGTGTGGATTTCCCGCATCCAGCATTCCGACCTGATGATCCTCTTGGCGCGCACCACGCCGCTCGATCAGGTGAAGAAGAAATCGGAAGGCATGTCGATCTTCATCGTCGATCTCAAGCAGGCGATCGGCAAGGGGCTGGAGGTGCGGCCCATCCTCAACATGGTCAACCACGAGACGAACGAACTGTTCTTCGACAACCTCGAAATTCCGGCCGAGAACCTGATCGGCGAGGAAGGTCAGGGCTTCAAGTACATTCTCACCGGGCTGAATGCCGAGCGCACGCTGATCGCGGCGGAGTGCATCGGCGACGGCTACTGGTTCATCGACAAGGTGAGCGCTTACGCCAAGGAGCGCATCGTCTTCGGCCGGCCGATCGGCCAGAACCAGGGCGTGCAGTTCCCCATCGCCGAGAGCTACATCGAGGTGGAGGCNGCCAACCTGATGCGCTTCGAGGCCTGCCGTCTCTATGATGCGCACCAGCCCTGCGGCGCGCAGGCCAACATGGCGAAATACCTTGCCGCCAAGGCAAGCTGGGAAGCGGCCAACGCCTGCATCCAGTTCCACGGCGGCTTCGGCTTTGCCTGCGAATACGATGTCGAGCGCAAGTTCCGCGAGACGCGGCTCTATCAGGTCGCGCCGATCTCGACCAACCTGATCCTGTCCTATGTGGCCGAGCATATCCTCGGCCTGCCGAGGTCGTTCTGATGCATCGGCGGCACGCAGCGGGACACCAAAAATGGATTCCGGACATGGCCGGAGGCCATTCCGGAATGACATCAACGCCGTGTCCTTCCGGGGCCGCGCAGCGGAGCCCGGAACCCATCTTCCTGTCGGGTGTCATTTCACACGCTGTTGGAGGCGCCACATGACCCACCTTCCCCTCAAGGGACTCACCGTGGTCGCCATCGAACAGGCGGTGGCTGCCCCCTTCTGCACCTCGCGGCTGGCAGATGCCGGGGCCGAGGTGATCAAGATCGAGCGGCCGGAGGGCGATTTCGCCCGTGGCTACGATGCCGTGGCCAGGGGCCAGTCGAGCTATTTCGTCTGGCTGAACCGGGGCAAGGAATCGCGGGTNGTCGACATGGCCTCCGAGGCCGGCAAGGNGACGATGCGCGCCCTGTTCGCCAAAGCCGACGTGGTGGTGCAGAACCTGAAGCCCGGCGCGCTCGACCGCATGGGCTTTGGCCCGGAAGCGCTGCGCAAGGCCTATCCCAAGCTGATCGTCTGCTCGATCTCGGGCTATGGCGAAACCGGGCCGATGGCCGAGCGCAAGGCCTATGACCTGCTGATCCAGGCCGAATCGGGCCTCTGCTCGATCACCGGCGGGCCGTCCGAACCGGCGCGCGTCGGCATGTCGATCGTCGATGTGGCGACCGGCGCCACCGCCCATGCCGCCATCCTCGAAGCGCTGATCGGCCGCGCNATCACGGGCGAGGGCGCCGACATCCGCGTCTCGATGTTCGATGTGATGGCCGACTGGCTGACCGTGCCGCTGCTCAACCACGAGGGCGGAAAATCGCCCAGACGCATCGGCCTCGCCCACCCGTCCGTCGCGCCCTACGGCGTGTTCGAGACCAAGGACGGGCAGCAGGTGCTGATCTCGATCCAGTCCGAGCGCGAATGGGTGAAGTTCTGCGCCGAGTTCCTGCGCGACGCCGCCATTCCGAAAGACGAGCGCTTTGCCAGCAACGTGGCGCGCGTTGCCAACCGCGCGGCGACCGATGCGCTGGTCGCGGCGGTGTTCGCCAGCCTGACCGAAGCCGAGGCGCGCGGGCGGCTGATCGCGGCGGACACGGCCTTTGCCGCGGTCAACGACATGGCGGGCCTNTCTGCCCATCCGCACCTGCGGCGAATCACNGTGGAGACGCCNAACGGCCCGGTCAGCTACCCNGCGCCGGCGCCGTTGGTGATCGGCGAGGCGCGCCGGTATGGCGCGGTGCCGGGCATCGGCGANGCGGCGCGGCGCCCGCCAGAGGCCGATTGACGCGGGCAGAGCGGGCGCCCCTTGCTGTTGCGCCGCACTCTCTGCTTTATACCTGACCCATCATCGTCTGAGGAGGAGACACCATGACCCTTTCCCGTCGCACTTTCGGCAAGGCCGCCGCGGCCGCCACGCTGCTCGCCGGCTCTGGCCTGAGCGCCAGCGCCCAGGCGCCCATCGTCATCAAGTTCAGCCATGTCGTCGCCAACGACACGCCCAAGGGCAAGGGCGCGCTGAAGTTCCAGGAGCTGGCCGAGAAGTATACCGCCGGCAAGGTCAAGATCGAGGTCTATCCCAACTCGCAGCTCTACAAGGACAAGGAAGAGCTGGAAGCGCTGCAACTCGGCGCGGTGCAGATGCTGGCGCCCTCGCTGGCCAAGTTCGCGCCGCTCGGCGTCAAGGAATTCGAGGTCTTCGACCTGCCGTTCATCTTCAAGGACCGCGCCGCGCTGGCCAAGGTGACCAAGGGCGCCGTCGGCAAGGGCCTGTTCGACAAGCTCGGCGCCAAGGGCATCACCGGCCTTGCCTACTGGGACAACGGCTTCAAGATCTTCTCGGCCAACAAGCCGGTGAAATTGCCCGCCGACCTGAACGGCCAGAAGATCCGCATCCAGTCCTCCAAGGTGCTGGACGCGCAGGTGCGCGCCGTCGGCGGCATCCCGCAGGTGCTGGCCTTCTCGGAAGTCTATCAGGCCTTGCAGACCGGCGTGGTCGACGGGCAGGAAAACACCCCGTCGAACATGTTCACCCAGAAGATGCACGAGGTGCAGAAGCACGCCATCCTCTCCGACCACGGCTACATCGGCTATGCGGTGATCGTGAACAAGAAGTTCTGGGACGGCCTGCCGGCGGATGTTCGCGGCCAGCTCGACAAGGCGATGGCGGAGGCGACGGACTATGCCAACAAGATCTCCGAGACGGAGAACAGCGAAGCGCTCGAAGCGATGAAGAAATCGGGCAAGATCGCGATCTACGAGCCGACCGCCGACGAGCGCAAGGCCTGGGCCAAGGCGATGCTGCCGGTGCACAAGGACATGACGAGCCGCGTCGGTCAGCAGATCATCGACGATGTCTACAAGGTAGCCGGCGTGCCGGGCAGCTGAGCCGGCGCGCAGGATCAGGACACGGGAACCGGGGCGGGCAACCGCCCCGGTTTCGTTTTGGGGCTCAGACCTTGCGGCGCCACATCGCCGGGCCCAGCGTGTGGACCGACTGCCCCTCGGCATCGACCGCGACGGTGACCGGCATGTCCTCGACCACGAACTCGTGGATCGCCTCCATGCCCAGATCGGCAAAGGCCAGCACCTTCGACGAGCGGATCGCCTTGGAGACCAGATAGGCGGCGCCGCCCACCGCGATCAGATAGGCCGCCTTGTGCCGCTTGATCGATTCGATCGCCTCGGGGCCGCGCTCGGCCTTGCCGATCATCACGGCGAGGCCGGCCTCGCCCAGCATCAGGTCGGTGAAACGATCCATGCGGGTGGAGGTGGTGGGGCCGGCCGGGCCAACCGCCTCTCCCGCCACCGCATCGACCGGGCCGACGTAATAGATGGCGCGGCCGCTAAAATCGACCGGGAACGGCTCGCCGGCGGCCTTCATCTTCGCCATGCGGGCATGGGCGGCGTCGCGTCCCGTCAGCAGCCTGCCCGAGACCAGCAGGGTGTCGCCGGCCTTCCATGCGGCGACCTCGGCGCGGGACAGGGTGTCGAGGTTGACGCGCCTGATGCTGGCATCCGCCCCGGCAAGAGCGATCTCGGGCCAGAGCGACAGGCTCGGCGGGGTCAGCGACACCGGGCCCGAACCGTCGAGGGTGAAATGCGCATGCCGGTCTGCCGCGCATTGCGGGATCAGGCCGACGGGCTTGGAGGCGGCGTGGGTGGCGTAGGTCTTGATCTTGACGTCGAAGACGGTGGACAGCCCGCCCAGGCCCTGCGCGCCGATGCCCAGCGCATTGACCTTCTCGAAGATCTCGATGCGCAGCTCCTCCAGCTTCGAGGCCGGGCCGCGTTTCATCAGCGCCGGCATGTCGATGGGGTCGAACAGCGCCTGCTTGGCCATCAGCAGCGCCTTTTCCGGCGTGCCGCCGACGCCGAGGCCGAGGATGCCGGGCGGACACCAGCCGGCGCCCATCGATTCGACCGACTTGAGCACCCAGCTCACGATGTCGTCGCTCGGCTCCAGCGCCGCGAACTTGGCCTTGTTCTCCGAGCCGCCGCCCTTGGCCGCGATGTAGACATCGACCTTGTCGCCGGCGACCAGTTCCACCGTCAGCATGGCCGGGGAATTGTCGCGGGTGTTCTTGCGCTCGAAGATCGGATCGTCGACGACGGAAGCGCGCAGGGGATTGGCTTCCACCGCCCAGGCCCGGCGCACCGCCTCATCGGCCAGCGCCTGAAGCCCGACNGANGTGTCGAAGCGGGCGCCCATGCCGACCTTCACGAAGATCTGNGCCGTGCCGGTGTCCTGGCACATCGGCCGCTTGCCGAGCGCCGACATGCGGGAGTTGACCAGAATCTGGGCCATCGCATTCCTGGCGGCCGGGCTCTCCTCGCGGGCATAGGCGGCGGCGAGGTTCTCGATGTAATCGGCCGGATGATAGTAGGAAATGTACTGGAGCGCGTCGGCAAGGCTGGTGATGAAATCGTCTGCTTTGATCGTGGTCATGGCCATTTCTTCGTGACAGTCGAGGCCCCGGACGGGGCGGGGTGCGGGCCGGACTATCGGCTTTTCCGGGCTGTCCCGCAAGCTGCGAGCGCCTCAGGCTTTCGTCGGCCCTGATGCACCGAATGTTAAATCCGCCGGGGCTAGGCTGCCTCCGTTCAACCCGGAGGCCGGAGCGGCGATGCCCCCAACCACCCCGCGCGCGCTGTCCGAACAGCCGCCCCGTCAGAGCATGCCCGACCCTGCGCGCGAGGCGGCAGGCGCCGGGCTGGTCAGCCCGCTGGTCTTCCGGGCGCTGCTGGCCGCGCTCGCCGCGCTGTTCGTGCTCAAGGCGCTGCACTTCTTCGGCGTCGGCCAGATCCACGCGGACAAGAAGCTGGTGGATTTCGACGCCTTCCACGTCGCGGCCCAGCTCGTCTGGCGCGGCGAGATCGCCGACGCCTATTCCTATGCCCGTATGTCGGTGCTCGAACGCCAGATCGGCGGCGGCGACGGTTTCCTGCCCTGGACCTATCCGCCGCCCTTCAACCTTGTGCTGGCGCCGCTCGGCCTGCTGCCGCTGGGCGTCGCGTATGTGCTGTTCGTCGGCGCGACCGCGGCGGCTTATCTTCTCGTCCTGCGTAGGATCGCCGGTGCCCACCTGCCGCTGGTCCTCATGGCGATCCTGCCGGTTCTGGTGGTCAACCTGTCCTGCGGGCAGAACGGCTTTCTGAGCGGCGCGCTGCTCGGCGCGGCTGCATTGCTGCTGATGGCGCAGAAGAGTTTGGCCGGCATTCCCGTCGGCCTGATGGTGATCAAGCCGCACATGGCGGTGCCGTTTGCGCTGCTGGCGTTTGGCCGCTGGCGGTTTGCCGGCGTGGCTTTGGGGCTGGCGCTGGCGCTGTGCCTTGCGGCCACGGCGGCCTTCGGGCCGGGCATCTGGGCGGCGTTCCTCGGCGGGGTCAGCGAGGCCAGCACCTTCCTTGCCGAAGGGCAATACCTGCTGTTCCGCATGATCTCGGCCTATGCCACGGTGCGCAGCTTCGGCCTGCCGGCCGGCGTTGCGCTCGCGGCGCAAATCATCAGTGCGGCGCTGGCCCTCGGCCTCGTGGCGCAGGCGCTGGCCAGCGGGCGCCCCTTGCGCGAGGCGCTGGGGCTGGCCGCGCTGGCGGCGCCGTTCATCAGCCCCTATGCCTACGATTACGACCTGACCATCTTCGGCATCGGCCTCGCCCTGCTGATGCCGGCGCTGGCCGCGCGCGCCAGCCGCGCCGAACTGATCCGGCTGACGGTGCTCTCGGCCATCGCCTCGGGCACGGGCATGGCGACCAACACCCAGCACGAACTGGTCTTCGGCCGTGGCCCGGTCGATCCCTCGCAGCTGCCGCCGTCGCTGTCCTTCCTGCTGCTGGCGCCGCTGGTCGGGCTGATCTGGACCACGCTGCGGCGGGCGCCGCGCGGCTAGAATGTCCCGGCGCCGCGGGGGACGCAGCCCCGCGCGCCGGCGTTCCGGCGGCGCTCAGATGTTCATCCTGTTGAAGACAAAGCGCGGCAGGTGGCGGATGATCATCATGATCAGCGCCCATTTGAGCGGGGCATAGACCACGCTTGCGCCGCTGGCCATGCCGGCGACGATGGCTTTCGCCACATCCTCGACCGGGGCGAGACCCTTCATGCCCAGGCTGGCGGTCATCGGCGTTTCGGTGGGGCCGGGCTTGATCAGCACCACCTTCACCCCCTTGCCGGCGAAGCGGTGTTGCAGCCCCTGCGCATAGCGGGTGACCAGACCCTTGGCGGCGCCGTAGACGTAGTTGGAGCGGCGGCCACGATCGCCCGCCACCGAACCGATGATGCCGAGCGTGCCGTGCTCGGATCGCGCCATGTGCCCGGCGATCGCCTCGGCGAACAGCACGGGCGAGACGGCGTTGACCTCCAGCGCCTCGCGCGCCAGCGCCAGGTCGGCCTCGCAGGCCTTCTGGTCGGGCAGCGAGCCGTGGGCGATCAGCGCCATATCGATGACGCCGCGCGCGGCCACCGCATCGATGGCGCTGCGGATGGCGGCGGGGTCGAGGAAATCGGCGACGACCTGACGGATGTCGGAAGCGGGGCTGCGCACCCTCAGATCGGTGGCGATGCGCTCCATCTTCTCGGCGTTCCGGCCGATCAGGGTCAGGTCCACCGCCGTATTGGCGGCCCAGAGGCGGGCGCAGTGCTCGGCCATGGCCGAGGTGGCGCCGACGATGACGATGCTTGTCTTCTTGTCCACGTCAGGTTCCCATCAGGCGGCGCGACAGGCCGGAGCTGATGCCGGGGTCGCGGTAGGTCAAAAATTCGGAGAGGCGGGGATAGCCGGCTTCGAACAGGGCGCGCGGCATGCGCGCATCCTTGGCCGGATAGAGACGGCCGCCGGCCTCGCGCACGATGGCGTCGAGGGTTTCGAACAGCTTGTGCGTGGTCGCGCCCCGGTTGGGGAAATCGAGCGCCAGCGTCACCCCCGGCATGGGGAAGGAGAGCATCCCCACCGGCTGGCGATCGCCGAAGGTTTTCAAAACCGCCAGAAACGAGCCGTTGCCCGACCGCGCGATGGCGGTCAGCATTGCCTGCACCGCCTCGCGGCCGCCGGCCCGCGGCACCACCGACTGGTACTGGTAGAAGCCCTTCGGCCCGTACATCCGGTTCCATTCGTGCAGGTTGTCGAGGGGGTAGAAAAACGGCTCGTAATGGGCGACGGCGCGCCCCGCCTGCCAGCGGTTGAGGTGGAAATAGGCGCTGTTGAAGGCCCGCAGCGTCAGGCTGTTGACCGCCGAGACCGGCGGGGTGAGCGGCATGGTTCTTTCCCGCGCCGGCGGCTCGGGATGGTTGCCGCGATCGATCGGGTTGCCGCGCATGAAGATGCCGCGCCCGCCGCCCCCGGTCACGCAGTCGATCCACGAGACGGTGTGCTCCCACTCAGCCTCCGAGCCGTCGGACAGGGCAAAGAAGGCATCCAGATCGGCATAGGGCAGGGTTTCGGTGGCAAGCCACGGCCCCGGCGTCCGGATCAGTTGCAGTTCCGCTTCGAGGATGACCCCGGTCAGGCCGAGGCCGCCGACCGTCGCGGCAAACCAGCCGGCGTTCTCGTCCGGGCCACAGAGAATCGTCTCGCCGCCGGTGCGCGCCAGCGTCAGGCGCAGCACATGGTCGCCGAAGGCGCCGTGGCGATGGTGGTTCTTGCCGTGCACATCGTTGGCGATGGCGCCACCGACCGTGACGATCTGGGTGCCCGGCGTCACCGGCAGGCACCAGCCGCGCGGGATCATCAGCCGCTGGATGTCACGCAGCAACGCGCCGGCCTCGACGGTCAGCCGGCCGGTCGCGGCATCGAAGGCGAGCAGGCGGCTCATCTGCGCCGTTTTCCACAGCGTGCCGCCCGGATTGAGGCAGGAATCGCCGTAGCTGCGCCCCATGCCGTGGGCGAGGCCGGGGTGAGCGGTGGCGATCAGCCGCTCCGCATCGACCCGTTCGGCAATGGCGACGACGGCGTGGGCCTCGGCGCTCAGCCGGCCCCAGGATGAGACCGGGATCATGGCGCGCTCTTGAAGACGTAGCGCTTGTCGAGGTGGTATTTCACGACATAGCCGATGGAAAGGCCGATGACCCGTTCGGCAATGGCGACGACGGCGTGGGCCTCGGCGCTCAGCCGGCCCCAGGAGGAGACCGGGATCATGGCGCGCTCTTGAAGACGTAGCGCTTGTCGAGGTGGTATTTCACGACATAGCCGATGGAAAGGCCGATGATGCCGCCGAGNTAGCGCATCTCCTTGCTGGCAAAGAGCGCGTCGAAGGCAAACTCGAAGCCCCAGAAGATCGCCGTCGTTGCCAGACCCATGGCGGTGTAGAGCGCGAAGACGCGCCCGTCATGGGCGGCGGAGGTGGCCCGGAAACGGAAGATGTAGCGCTTGTCGAGGACGTACTTGACGACAAGGCCGACCGCCGTGCCCGCCACCACCGAAAGCGGCACGGCAAACGGTCCGGCGTAGAGCCGGATCGCCAGATCCTGTGCGCCGATGTTGGCGAGGGTGGCCACCACGGCCAGCGCCGCATAGGTGACAGCGAGGCCGACAGCGGCCGGGGGAGACGTCAGAGCAATCACAACACGCGCGGCCGGAATGACGGGGCAAGCCCCTCGGGAGATCGGGCGCAGTATGGCCCGGGGAGCGAAAGATTGGGTTAAAGCCGCGGGGTTTGAGCCTGGCCGGCGCGGTTCGGCCTTTTCTCGCGCGCCCGCGCCTGCTATGGCCCGCGCCATGGCCACGCATCCGATCGACACCATCCGCAACTTTTCCATCGTCGCCCACATCGACCATGGCAAATCGACCCTCGCCGACCGGCTGATCCAGGCCACCGGAACGGTGGCGCTGCGCGACATGAGCGAGCAGATGCTCGATTCGATGGACATCGAAAAAGAGCGCGGCATCACCATCAAGGCCCAGACGGTGCGGCTCGACTACAAGGCCGAGGACGGAAAGTCCTATGTTCTCAACCTGATGGACACGCCCGGCCACGTCGACTTCGCCTATGAGGTGTCGCGCTCGCTGGCCGCCTGCGAAGGCTCGCTGCTGGTGGTCGACGCCTCGCAGGGGGTGGAAGCGCAGACGCTGGCCAACGTCTATCACGCGCTCGACGCCGGGCACGAAATCGTGCCGGTGCTCAACAAGATCGACCTGCCCGCCGCCGAGCCGGAACGGATCAAGGAGCAGATCGAGGAAGTGATCGGCCTCGATGCCTCCGAGGCCGTGCCGATCTCGGCCAAGACCGGCATCGGCATCGATCTGGTGCTCGAAGCGATCGTCAAGCGCCTGCCCCCGCCCAAGGGCGACGAGACGGCACCGCTGAAGGCGCTGCTGGTCGATTCGTGGTACGACCCCTATCTGGGCGTGGTCGTGCTGGTGCGCATCATCGACGGGACCCTGAAGAAGGGCTCGGACATCACCATGATGGGCACCAAGGCCCGCTATCAGGTCGACAAGATCGGCGTGTTCAAGCCGAAAATGGTCGATGTCGAGATGCTCGGCCCCGGCGAGGTCGGATTCATCACCGCCCAGATCAAGCAGGTGGCCGACACCCGCGTCGGCGACACGATCACGGATACGCGCAAGCCCACCGCCACCGCCCTGCCCGGCTTCAAGCCGGCCCAGCCGGTGGTGTTCTGCGGCCTGTTCCCGGTGGATGCGGCGGATTTCGAGGATCTGCGCTCGGCGATGGGCAAGCTGAGGCTCAACGACGCCAGCTTTTCCTACGAGATGGAGACCTCGGCGGCGCTCGGCTTCGGCTTCCGCTGCGGCTTTCTCGGTCTGTTACACCTTGAAATCATTCAGGAAAGACTGGAGCGCGAGTTCAACCTCGACCTGATCGCGACGGCGCCGAGCGTCATCTACAAGATGGCGCTGAAGGACGGCGAGCAGATCGAGATGCACAATCCGGCGGATATGCCGGAGCTGATGCGGATCGAGGAAATTCAGGAACCGTGGATCAAGGCAACGATCCTGACGCCGGACGAGTATCTGGGCGGCATTCTCAAGCTTTGCCAAGATCGGCGCGGAACCCAGGTCGACCTCAACTATGTCGGCAAGCGTGCCATGGTGGTCTATGAACTGCCGCTCAACGAGGTTGTCTTCGATTTCTACGACCGGCTGAAGTCGATTTCGAAGGGGTATGCCTCGTTCGACTATACGCTGACCGACTACAGGGCCGGCGATCTTGTGAAGATGAGCATCCTCGTCAACGACGAGCCGGTGGATGCGCTGTCGATGCTGGTGCACCGCACCCGCGCCGATATGCGCGGCAGGGCGATGTGCGAGAAGCTCAAGGAACTGATTCCGCAGCATCTTTTCAAGATTCCGATCCAGGCGGCGATCGGCGGCAAGATCATCGCCCGCGAGACCATTTCCGCCCTCAGGAAGGACGTGACCGCCAAGTGCTACGGCGGCGACGTGACCCGCAAGCGCAAGCTGCTGGACAAGCAGAAGGAAGGCAAGAAGCGCATGCGGCAGTTCGGCAAGGTCGATATTCCGCAGGAAGCCTTCATCGCCGCGCTGAAGATGGATTCCTGAGCCGCCGCCGAACAGCGCGACACCGGGCCGATCCTCGGCGGCGACAGCGCCTTGTCGCGCCCCGAGACGGTCTTTGTCGGGGGATGACAGGCGCGTTTGTCGGCCGGCCCCGGATCAGGCGCGAATTCGCTCGAATTTCTGGAAGCGGCGAAGCAGGTCGGGCCGGGGAAGGTCGGGAAAGACCTGCCCCCAGTCGTTGGCCACCACCTCGCCCACATAGAGATCGCCGCGCGAATCGAAGGCGATGGCATGGGGCGAGACGAACTGTCCCGGACCGGTGCCCGGCCCCTCGCCGCGATCGAGGCGGGAGACAAGGCTGCCGGCCCGGTCGAGGATGCTGATGCGGGCGCCGAGGTTGGGCGTGGCGCGGTTGACGGCGAGGTAGGACTGGAGTTCGCCGACGACGCAGCATGGGCAGGGGCCGGGCGTCAGCGCCAGCCCGCTCGGGCGGTGCATGTTGTGGATCTGCGTCTCGAAGCGGCCGTTGCCGTCGAAGATCTGGACGCGGTGGTTCTCGCGGTCGGCGACATAGACCCACCCCTCGCCATCGCAGCAGATGTTGTGCGGCAGGTTGAACTCGCCCGGGCCGGTGCCGGGCCGACCCCAGGAGAACAGATGCCGGCCNTCGGGGGCATATTTGTGGACGGCGGCGTTGCCGTAGCCGTCCGAGACNTAGATGTCGCCGCGCGGCGAGAGCGCCGTGTGGGTGCAGCGGCAGAACGGCCGGCCGCTCATCGCCGGAGCCGGCCTGCCGATCTCGCCGAGGGTCAGCAGCAGGCGGCCGTCGAGGGTGTACTTGCGCACGCTGTGGTTGCCGTTGTCGGTCAGGTAGAGGCACTGGTCGGCACCGATATGGGCGCCGTGGGCGTTGCTGAACTGACCGTGACCCCAGCTGTCGAGAAAGGCGCCGTCCTGCGCCAGCACCACCACCGGATGGGCGCCGCGGTTGAACAGATAAACGCGGTCGCGGGCATCGACGGCGATGCCGGCAACATCGCCGAGCGCGATCTCCTGCGGCAGGCGGGCCCAGTCCTCCAGCGACCGGAAGGTGAAGTCGCCGCTGCCGAGACTGTCTGTCATGGCTGTGCTCCTGGTGCTCAGGCCAACGGATTGACAAGGTTGAATTCGCCCGCCCAGCGGCCGAGACTGGCGCAGGTCTCGGGGCTCAGCGGGACGCCGAGGTCCTCCGCTTCGCGGATCTTCGCCGCGGCCTGATCGCCGGGCAGGCGCACCGGCCGGGCGGGATCGACGGGCGCATTGGCCCGGCAGCGCTCGGTGAAGAACGCGGTCTGGGCGATGAACGCCTCCCGCCCGGCAAAAGCGGCGGGGTCGATGATCTGGGCATAGACGCTGGCGCCCCAGCGGGTCGGCGCGTCCAGACGGCCGTGGCCGGACAGCCCCTGGGTCAGCGCCTCGACCATCAGCGCCAGACCGAAGCCCTTGTGACCGGCCTCCTCGCCGCCGAGCAGCATCAGGGTGCCGCGCTCGGCGGCCCGTTCGACGATGGCCGGATCGGACGAGGGCCGGCCCTGCGCATCGAGCAGCCAGTCATGCGCCAGCCTCCTGCCGGCCGCCGCCGTCTCGCGCACCAGCGACAGGCTGGTGATCGAGGCGCAGGTGTCGACCAGCACCGGCGCCGCCCCGGCGGGGAAGGCGAAGGCGAAGGGATTGGGACTGAACAGCCCCTGCGTGCCGCCGAAGGGGGCGACGATGCTGGTGTGCGGACCGGAGGAGGCGATCATGGCAAAGCAGCCCGCCGACGCCGCCTTCATCGCCAGCGCGGCGAGGCAGCCGATATGGTGGCTGCGGCGGCAGGCGAAGGTGACGACCCCATGCTCTCCGACGCGCTCCAGCGCCAGGCCGATCGCCTCGTCCATCAGCCAGAGGCCGGGCAGGTAGCGCCCGTCCCAGACGATGGTGCTGCCGGTGTCGCGCACCACCTCGGGCTGGCCGGAGGCGGTCATCAGGCCCTTGACGATCTGGTCGAGATAGGGCCCGCACTGGGCCAGGCCATGGGTGGGCCGGCCCATCATGTCGGTGAGAACCAGCAGACGCGCCATGCGTGCGGCCTTGTCGGCCTCTGTGCCGGCGGCCGCGAACAGGGCGGTGGCAAAGGCTTCGAGGCGGGATGCGGCGAAACGGCGGGGCAAGGCATGGGCCGCAGCGGGCATGACGGATCCTGTCTTCATTGTCGGGGGATCACCCTTCGAGCAGCACGCAATGCTCGGGGGCAATGCTGAGAAAGGCGGCGTCGCCGGGGGCGAAACGGCAGGCGCCGGTCTCGCGGATCACCAGTTCCTGCCCGCCCCAGCCGACATGCACCTGGCTGAGATCGCCCAGGAATACCGACTGACGCACCGTGACCGGCCAGACGTTGATCTCGCCCGCCGGCCGCGCCGGCGACAGCGCGAGATGCACCGTGCGCAGCGACAGCGTCGCCTCGGCCCCGACCGGNCGGCCGAGGGCGATGCCGTGCAGGAGGGTGCCGGCGGCGGTGCGGACGACGATGGCATCGCCGCCCGAACCCGGCAGGACGGTGCCCGAAACCAGATTGGAGGAGCCGACGAAATCGGCGACAAAGGCGGTGCGCGGGTGATTGTAGATGTCTGCCGGCGTGCCGTTCTGCTCGATGTGGCCATGCGACATGACGACGATGCGGTCGGACATCGCCAGCGCTTCCTCAAGGTCGTGCGTGACATAGAGCGCGGTGACGCCGAGGCGGCGCTGCAGGTCGCGCAGTTCGATGCGCATCTCGGCCCGGAGCTTGGCATCAAGGTTGGACAGCGGCTCGTCGAACAGGATGACGCTGGAGGGGAAGGCGCAGGCGCGGGCGAGGGCGACGCGCTGCTGCTGGCCGCCCGACAGGGCCGAGGCGTTGCGCCCGGCAAACTGGGTCATCTTCACCAGATCGAGGGCGTGGTGCACCTTCTCCTTCAGCGTCGCGCCGCTCTCGCCGCGCACGCGCAGGCCATAGGCGACATTGTCGAAGACGGTCATGTGCGGCCAGATGGCATAGGACTGGAACACCATCGACAGGCCACGCCGCTCGGCCGGGACGTTGATGCCGGCGTCTGCGTCGAACATCACCGTGCCGTCGATGCGGATGCTGCCGGCGGAGGGCTTTTCCAGCCCGGCGACGGCGCGCATGGTCGAGGTCTTGCCGCAGCCCGAGGGGCCGAGCAGGGTGAGCTGCTCGCCCTTGCCGGCGCGAAAGCCGACGCCTTCGACCGCCGTGACCGCGCCATAGCGGATGGACAGGTTCTCGACCTCGATGACGGGCGCGGCGGGGGGATTGGCCATGGTCAGGCTCCGTAACGGCTGGCGCGCCGGGTCAGGGAGGTGAAGAGCGCCAGCACGACGCCGATCACCGCGGTCTGGATCAGGGCCATGGCGGCGGTCAGCTCGGAACTCGACGAGAACCACGCCTCGACGATGGCCGGGGTCAGCACCTTGGAATCGGGCCCCATCAGCAGGATGGAGGCGCCCAGCTCGCGCACGCTGGCCACGAAGATCAGCAGCCATGCCGCCAGCAGCCCCGGCTTCAGCAGCGGAATGGTGATGGTGCGCAGCCGGTGGCCCCAGGAGGCGCCGCAGACCTGGCCGCACTCGTCGAGGCTGCGGTCGAGCTGCATGATCACGCCCGAAATGGTGCGCAGACCGAGCGGCAGGAAGACCGTGAGATAGGCGATCAGCAGCACCCAGAAGGTGCCGTAGATCGGGATGGGGAAGACCAGCCAGGCCCACATCATGCCGAAGGCGAAGACGAGACGCGGCACCGCCTGGGGGAACATGGCGATGTATTCGAGCACGCCGCGCCCGGGCAGGCGGCTGCGCTGGATCATCCAGGCGAGCAGCCCGGTGAACACGACCCCGAGCGTGGCGGTGATCATGCCGAGCAGCAGGCTGTTGGTCATCGCCGTCTTGATGGCGTTGAGGGCCAGCGCCTGACGGAAGTTGTCGAGGGTGAAGTTCGCCGCCTTGGGAAAAGCCACCGCCAGCTTCTGCACCGAGGCGAAGAGCAGCGTCAGGATCGGCAGCAGCACCGAGAGCACCAGATAGAGCACGCAGACGCCGAACAGCAGCCAGCGCAGCCAGCCGACATCCATGACACGCGGCCGGAAGGCCTTGCCCGAGATGGTGACGTAGCTCTTGCGCATGACGATGCGCCGGTAGAGCCAGAGCATCACGAACATCACCGCAAACAGCGATACGCCCATGGCCGCCGCCAGCGGCAGGCGCGGCGGATACTGGCTGACGAAATGATAGATGGCGGTGGTGATGACATAAAAGCGCGAGGGCGTGCCCAGCACCAGCGCGGCCGAGAACGAGCCGAGCATCTCGGCGAAGACGAAGATCGTCGCGCCCAGCACGCCCGGCGCCACCAGCGGCAGGGTGATGGTCAGCATCGTGCGCCAGCGCCCCGCCCCGGTCATCTGCGCGGCCTCCTCCAGCGAGGGGTCCATCGAGGTCATCACGGCGCTGATCATGACGAAGGCGACCGATCCCTCGAACAGCGCCATCACCCAGGCAATGCCCATCGGCGAGGTGATGTCGATCAGCGCCTCGCTGCCGCCGAAGTGACGCCAGAGCTGGTTGATGAACCCGCTCTCCGGCGCGCCCAGCAGGCTCCAGGCCAGCGCCCCCAGCAGCGGCGTGACATAGTAGGGCACGGCCATCAGCTGCTCCAGCGCGCCGGCGAAGGGCACATTGGTGCGCGTCAGGATCCAGGCGGTGACGAAGCCGAAGACCAGCGCCATCACGGTGGCCGCCAGCGCCACCATGACGGTGTTGAGCATCACCGTCTGGTATTTCGGCAGGGCGGCGAAGTTGTCGAGGCCGTAGGCGGTCGGGGGGCGGATGTCCGCCCCGCCGACATCGAAGGCGGCCTGCAACAGGTAGTAGATCGGATAGAGCACGAACACCGCCAGCACGGCGATGACCAGCGCCATCGCCAGCCCCTGCCCGGTGATCAGGCGCGGGCCGGCGATGGCCGGGTGGGCAGGGGCGGTCGCGCTCATGCGCTCATCCTCCGGCACCGGCGGAGCCCGGCCTCAGAGGCCGAGCATGCCGTTCCATTCCTTGGTGAAGGTGTCGCGCGCCGCGGTGTAGGCATCCAGATCCTTGGGCGCGAGCAGCTTGTAGTCGGAGAGACGGGCGCCACCGGGCATCGGCGGGGCGTCCTTGCGCACCGAGCCGTAGTAGAGCATCGGATGGGTCTGCTGGTGCTTCTGGCCGCGCAGCGACATCTGCCAGTCGAGGAACAGGCGGGCCGCCTCGCCGTTGGGCGCCTTGTCGGCAACGCCGCAGAGCAGGGGGCCGGCCGGCAGGCCGGTGGGCGGGGAGACGAAGGCGATCGGCGCTCCCTTCTCCTTGTGCAGCAGATAGCCGGCATACTCGGCCAGCGCACAGACCTTGTCGTCGCCCTTGGCGAGGCGGTCGTAGAGCTGCACGCGGCTGTCGAAGCCGCGCGGGCGCAGCTTGGCGAAATCCTGCCAGAACTTCTCGCCGTAGATCTTGCGCAGTTCGAACCATTGCACGAACTGGGTGCCCGAGTTCGACTGCTTGACGCTGATGCCGTTCTGCCAGGCCGGCTTGAGGATGTCCGGCCAGTCCCTGGGCGCATCCTCGGCCTTCACCTTGTCGGTGTTGTAGGCGATGCCGACGAAGGTGACGCCGATCCAGAAGAAGTTGCCGACCGGGTTGCTCAGGTGCTCGGGGGCGTAGAATTCCGACTGCGGCGAGACATAGGCCGTGTAGCCGCCGCGCTTCTGGAAATCCATGGCGGTGGAGAGTTCGGAGAACTGGATGACGTCGGCGACAAAGCGGCCCGCCGAGCGCTCGGCGGTGACGCGGCTGAACAGCGAGCCGTTCTGGGCGCGGACATACTTGCCCTTGATCTTGGGGAAATCCTTGTTGAAGGCTTCGAGAATGCCGGCGATGGCCGGTTCGCTGTCATGCGAATAGAAGGTGAATTCTCCCTCCGCCTCGGCCTTGGCCACATCGGCGGCGGTGGTGAAATCCAGCACCTTGGTCAGCGGGCGGTTCTGCGCCTCGGCCTGGCGGATCAGGCCGGCGAACGGCAGGGTGGCGAGCGCAAGCCCTGCCTTGAGCGTCTGTCGCCGGGTCGTCGTGGTTTTGTCCGACATGGGCGGTCCTCCTGTTTGGTTATTGAAAAGTCCGGGTCGGCCGGCTTGCGCGCCAGCGGCTGCTCCTCAGGTGCCGGGCAGGAAAAAGGCGGGGTNCTGTTCGCGCAGCGCCGGGGTGTAGGCCAGCGAGCGCGACAGATGGTCACGCATGTGGAACTGGGCGGNGGCGGCGTCGCCGGCGGCGATCGCCGCGACGATCTGCTCGTGGTCGGCGATCACCGACTGCATCTTGCCCTCAACCGGCAGGTTGAGCCGGCGGATGCGGTCGATGTGGCCGTTGCGCAGGCGCATCAGGTCGTAGAGGTCGGACACGCCGGCCGCCTCGAACAGGCGGCGGTGAAAGCCGGTGTCCGCCAGATCGAAGGCCGGATAGTCGCCGCGCTCGGCCGCCGCGCGCTGGGCCGCGATCAGGGCGCGCAGCACCGGCACCACCGCCTTGTCCGGGCTCTGGGCGTTGAGCATGGCGGCCTCGATCTCCAGCGCCCGGCGCATGAACTGGGCCTCGCGCGCCTTGTCGATGTTGATGAAGCTGACGCGGGTGACGCTCTGGGGAATGACATCGACCAGCCCCTCGGCGGCGAGGCGCATCAGCGCGTCGCGCACCGGGGTGGAGCTGAGGCCGAAGCGCTGCTGCAANTCGGCCCGGTTGATGACGCTGCCGGGATGCAGGGCCAGCGACAGGATCTCCTCGCGCAGCGTCGCATAGACCTCGCCCGCGCCGAGCCGCACCGGGGCGGGCGGCGGCGGGACGGCGGCGCGGCGGGCAAGCGAGGCGACGGGCATGGCGGGACCGGCNGCGGGGGGTGGATTGCGCTTGCATCCTTGATCAAAAACATGAGTATGTCAAACTGATGCATCAGTTGATCAGAAGGACCCGGATCATGAGCCTTGCCACCGTCAGCTCCGCCCTTTGCGGCATCTCCGGCGTTCACGTCACGCCCTACGACGCCTCGGGGGCGCCGGACTGGGCGGCGATGGCCGGGGTGGTCGCCTCGATCGCGGCGGCGGGCATCCACAACATCGTTTCGGCCGGCAACACCGGCGAGTTCTATCCGATGACCCTGGCCGAGATCGAGCGCAGCCATGCGGTGGCGGCGCAGGCGGCGGCGGGCACGGCGCTGGTCACCGCCGGCATCGGCCGGTCCCTGCGCGAGGCCATCGGGCTGGGGCGGGCGGCGGCCGCGGCGGGCTGCGACGCGGCGATGGTGCATCATCCGCTCGACCCCTTTGCCGCGCCGCGGGCGCAGGCCGACTACATCCTTGCCATCGCCGAGGCGCTGCCGATCCCGGTCGTCGCCTACATCCGCTCGGACGCGATCGGGGTCGCCGATCTGGTTCGGGTGGCCACCCATGCCAATGTGGCGGGGGTGAAGTTCGCCTCGCCCAACCTGATGCTGCTGGCCGAATGCATCCGGGCCAGCGCCGGGCAGCCGGCCGTGTGGATCTGCGGTCTGGCCGAGGGCTGGGCGGCGCCGTTCCATGCGCTGGGCGCGCGCGGCTTCACCTCGGGTCTGGTCAATGTCGCGCCGGCCCGGTCGCTGGCGATCTGGCGGGCGCTGGAGGCCGGCGACTATGCCGAGGCGCGGCGTCAGGTGACGGCGATCGCCGGCTTCGAGACGATGCGCAGCAAATACGGNAACGGCGCCAACGTCACCGTGGTGAAGGAGGCGATGGGCCTGTGCGGCCGCCCGGTGGGGCCGGTGCGCCTGCCCGGCCTGCCGGAACTGTCGGGGGCCGAGCGGGCCGAACTGGCGGCCATCCTTGCCGGCTGGGCGAGGGAGGGCTGAGAGCCGTCAGCGGCTGAGGCCGCGCGCCTCGATGTGGTGCGGGCCGATGATCTCGTCGCCGCGCACCAGGATGATCTCGCCCACCACGTTGACGACGACGCAGACATGGTTGGGGATGACGCGCACCACCGCCCCGACGCCGGGGCGGTTGTTGCAGCGGCTGAGATCGAGGAAGCCGTGCTCCTCGGCGAAGCGGGCAAGTTCGGCTTCGGGATGTTCGAGGATGTAGCCGTGGCCGGTCAGGCCCCAGCCGGTATCGGAGGTGAAGATCTTCGAGCCGGCGTCGAGGATGCCGCGCTCGGGTCCGGCGCGGCTGACCACGGTGGTGACCACGCTCAGGGCGCAATCGGCAAGGCTGGCCCAGCCCGCCGCCATCATCATGCGGTCGTTGAAGATCGAGGTGCCGGCCCGGTGCTCGGTCGCGGCGGGGATGGCGCCGAGGGTGAGCAGGTTGGGCGTGCCGCCGTTCGAGACACGCTCAACACTCAGGCCATGCACGGCGAGGCCCTGTTTCACCTCATCGATGAAGCGGTTGGTCAGGGCGGCCCCATCCTCGGGCGGATAGACCATCAGCCCGGCAAAGCGCAGGCCGGGGCTGGCGGCGATGGCGCGGGCGAGGGCGATCGCCTCGCCCGGCGTCTCCACCCCGGCGCGCTTGCGGCCGGTGTCGCATTCCACCAGCACATCGAGCGGGCGGCCGGCGATCTGTGCCGCCTCCGGCAGGCCGGCGACGACGACCGGATTGTCCGCCGCCACGCTGATGTCGATGCTGCGGCGCAGGGCCCCGAGCCGGCCGATCTTGTCCGGGCCGAGCAGGTTGTAGGTGACGAAGAGATCGTCGAAGCCGGCGGCGGCCATCACCTCGGCCTCGCCCAGCTTCTGGCAGGTCAGGCCCTTTGCCCCGGCATTGACCTGCATGCGGGCGAACAACGGGCTCTTGTGGGTCTTGATGTGCGGCCGGTTGGCGACGCCCCGGGCGTCGCACAGGGCCTGCACGCGGGCGATGTTGCGCTCGACGACATCGAGATCGACGACCACGGCGGGGGTGCCGAACGCGCGGGCGATGCGCTGGTTCAACGACAGATCGGGCACGGGCAGGCTCCAGAACAGGGCGGATTCACGGGCGCGATTGCAGCACCATTTGCGCAAACCGACAAGGCGCGTCCGGCCATCTCGGGTCATTTCGCCAGAATGTCGCGGCTTCGCCCGTTGACGGCGCGCCTCCGGGCTGGTCCACTGCCGCCCGGGAGACTAGGGGCCGCGACCTGCGGCGATGCTGATCGGGAGAACAGCGATGCGTGAGAGCGAACTGAGGAGCATGATTGCCCGCGTCAAGGACGGGGAGCTCAGCCGACGAAGCTTCATGACGCGGATGCTGGCGCTGGGCCTGACCGCGCCGCTGGTCAACGAGATGCTGATGGGCGCCGGGGTGGCCGTGGCGCAGACCCGGCATGAATACAAGGGCAGCAAGCGCGGCGGCGGCGGCGCGCTCAGGCTGCTGTGGTGGCAGGGGCCGACGCTGCTCAACCCGCATTTCGCCACCGGCACCAAGGATCAGGACGGCTCGCGCCTGTTCTACGAGCCGCTGGCCAGCTGGGACCCGGACGGGGTGCTCTATCCGGTGCTGGCGGCCGAACTGCCGACCCGCGCCAACGGCGGACTGGCCGCCGACGGCACCAGCGTCACCTGGAAGCTCAAGCCGAACGTCAAATGGCACGACGGCAAGCCGGTGACCGCCGACGATCTGATCTTCAACTGGCAGTATGCGCGCGATCCGGCGACCGCCTCGGTCACCATCGGCAGCTATCGCGACGTCGAGGTCGAGAAGATCGACGAGCTCACGGTGAAGGTGAAATTCAAGCAGCCGACCCCGTACTGGGCCGAGGCCTTCTGCGGCGTGCGCGGCATGATCATCCCCAGGCACCTGTTCGCCGACTACGCCGGGGCCAAATCGCGCGAGGCGCCGAACAACCTCAAGCCGGTCGGCACCGGCCCCTACCGCTTCGTCGACTTCAAGCCGGGCGATCTGGTCAAGGGCGAACTGAACCCCGACTACCACATGCCCAACCGGCCGTATTTCGACACGGTCGAGATGAAGGGCGGCGGCGATGCGGTGTCGGCGGCGCGGGCCGTGCTGCAAACCGGGGAATACGATTTTGCCTGGAACATCCAGGTGGAGGAAGAGGTGCTGGCACGGCTCGAAAAGGGCGGCAAGGGCACCAGTTCGATCGCGCCGGGCGCCGATGTCGAGTTCATCCAGATGGCGACGCGCGATCCGTGGACCGAGATCGACGGCGAGCGGGCGAGCATGAAATCGAGCCACCCGACCCTGTCCGATCCGGCGGTGCGCAAGGCGATGACGCTGCTGGTCGACCGCAAGTCGGTGGAGCAGCACATCTATGGCCGCGCCGGCCGTGCCACCGGCAATTTCCTCAACGCGCCCGACCTCTATGCCTCGAAGACCACCCGCTGGGAGTTCGACATCGAGAAGGCCAAGAAGCTGCTCGACGACGCCGGCTGGAAGCCGGGCGCCGACGGCATCCGCGAAAAGGGCGGCAAGAAGCTGAAGTTCGTCTTCCAGACCTCGATCAACGCCCCGCGCCAGAAGACGCAGGCGATCATCAAGCAGGCCTGCCAGAAGGCCGGCATCGACCTCGAACTGAAATCGGTGGTCGCCTCGGTGTTCTTCTCATCGGATGTCGCCAACCCCGACACCTACGGCAAGTTCTACGCCGACCTGCAGATGTACACGACGACCTCGACCCAGGTCGATCCGAGCGAGTTCATGAACCAGTACCTGTCGGCCGAGGTGGCGACCAAGGACAACAAGTGGCAGGGCCGCAACTCGACGCGCTGGACCAGCAAGGACTACGACGACCTGCACGCGCAGGCCAAGAAGGAACTCGATCCGGTCAAGCGGGCGGCGCTGTTCATCCAGATGAACGATCTGGTCTGCAACAACGCGGTGATCATCCCCGTGGTGCACCGGCCGCGCGTCGCGGTGCGGCAGAACACGCTCAAGCCCTTCGTCAGCGGCTGGGACAGCAACACCTCGGGCATCCACGACTGGTATCGCGAGGGCTGAGGCGAACCGACCGCCGGGGCGACAGCTGACGCTCCGGCGCCCGGCCCTCCGCCCTTCCCGCCCGGCGCCGCGCGGCGCCGGGCCTGCCAGCCTGATTGTCCGGTCCCATGGGTGCATATATCCTCCGCCGCCTGCTGATCGCCATCCCGAGCCTGATCGGGATCTCGGTGGTGCTGTTCGTCGTGCTGGCGCTGGCGCCGGGCGATCCGTTCGGCGAACTGGCGACCAATCCCAACGTGCCGGCCGAGGTGCGGGCGATGCTGCGCACCAAGTTCGGGCTCGATGACCCGGTGCCGGTGCGCTACCTGCGCTGGCTGATGGCGATGATGCAGGGCGACTGGGGCTTTTCCTTCGTCTCGCGCGTCAATGTCGACCAGCTCATCCTGCAACGCCTGCCGGCGACGCTGTTCGTGGTCGGCCTGTCGCAGGTGCTGGCGCTGCTGGTCGCCGTCCCGGTCGGCGTCTATGCGGCGACGCGGCCCTATTCTCTGTTCGACAAGATCGCCAACAGTTTCGCCTTCATCGGCTTTTCCCTGCCCACCTTCTTCACCGGCATCCTGTTCATCCTGATCTTCTCGATCACGCTCGACTGGCTGCCCTTCGTCTATCGCTCGGACATCGCGGCCAGCGGCTGGCGCTGGTACTGGGAGCACCTGCGCCAGGCGATCATGCCGATCGCGGTGCTCGGCCTGTTCCAGGCGGCGTCGATGACGCGCTACGTCCGCTCGGCGGTGCTGGACGTGATCCGGCTCGATTATGTCACCACGGCGCGGGCCAAGGGTCTGGGCGAGCGGGTGGTGATCGGCAAGCACGTGCTGCGCAACGCCCTGATCCCGGTGGTGACGCTGGTGGCGCTGCAAATGCCGGCCATCTTCGGCGGCGCCATCGTCACCGAGCAGATCTTCCGCATTCCCGGCATCGGCTCGCTGCTGATCGCCTCGATCCTCGCCAACGACACCCCGGTGATCATGGCGGTGACCTTCGTCTTCGCCTGCCTCGTCGTCCTTTCCAACATCCTCGCGGACATCCTGTATGGCTGGCTCGATCCCCGCATCTCCTACCGCTGAGGCGGCGGGGCGCGCGCCCCGGCCCTATTCGCCGGCGCGCGAGGCCTGGCGGCGCTTCTCGCGCCACCGCATGGCGGTGCTCAGCGCCGGCGTGCTCGCAGCGATGGTTCTGGCCATCCTGATCGGGCCGTTCGTATGGCGCGTGCCGATCAACGAGATCGACTTCTCGGCGACGCTGGCGCGGCCCTCGCTGGCCCATCCGATGGGCACCGACGACCTCGGCCAGGACCTTCTGGCCCGCATCCTCTACGGCGGCCGCATCTCGCTGGCGGTTGGCTTCGCGGCGATGGCGGTGGCGGTGGGCATCGGCACGCTGGTGGGCGCGGCCGCCGGCATGTCGCGCGGCTGGGCCGGCACGGCGCTGATGTGGCTCACCGACCTGTTCCTGTCGCTGCCGCAGCTGCCGCTGCTGCTGCTGGTGATCTACCTGTTCCGCGACACGCTGAAGGGCTGGTTCGGGGCCGAGGGCGGGGTGTTCGTGCTGATCGTGCTGGTGATCGGCGGGCTGCGCTGGATGCCGGTGGCGCGGCTGGTGCGGGCGCAGTTCCTGTCGCTGCGCGAAAAGGAGTTCGTCGAGGCGGCGCGGGCGCTCGGCGCCTCGCCGATGCGGCAGGTGGTGCGCCACATCCTGCCCAACGCGCTCGGACCGGTGATCATCGCCGGCACCATCGACGTCGCCGCCGCGATCATCGCCGAATCGACCCTGTCCTTTCTCGGCCTGGGCTTTCCGCCCGACATTCCAACCTGGGGGCGGCTGTTGTTCGACGCCAAGGACCACCTCGATTTCGCGCCGCACTGGGCGCTGTTTCCCGGCGCGGCGATCTTCCTGACCGTGGTGACGATCAACTTCATCGGCGACGGGCTGAGGGACGCGCTCGACGCGCGGCGTGTGCTGTGAGCGCGCCGCTGCTCGACATCCGCGGGCTGCGCACCGAGTTCGCCACCGACGAGGGCATCGTGCAGGCCGTCGACGGGGTGGACCTGCGCATCGGCGCCGGCGAGACGGTCTGCGTGGTCGGCGAATCGGGCTGCGGCAAGACGGTCACCGCCATGTCGGTGCTCAAGCTGATCGCCATGCCGCCGGGCCGGATCGCCGCNGGGCAGATCCTGTTTCAGGGGCGCGACCTCGTGCCGCTCGANCGGGCCGGGCTCGACGCCATCCGCACGCGCGAGATCGCCATCATCTTCCAGGAACCGATGACCTCGCTCAACCCGGTGTTCACGGTCGGCGAACAGATCGCCGAGGTGCTGCGCCGGCACGAGGGGCTGACCCGCCGCGCCGCGCTGGAGCGGACGGTGGACCTGCTCCGGCTGGTGCACATCCCCAACGCCGAGCGGCGCGTGCACGACTATCCGCACCAGTTCTCGGGCGGCATGCGCCAGCGCGTGATGATCGCCATGGCGCTGTCGTGCAACCCCAGACTGCTGATCGCCGACGAGCCGACCACGGCGCTCGACGTGACCATCCAGGCCCAGATCCTCGAACTGCTGGCCGAGATGAAGGAGCGCTTCGGCATGGCGATCATGCTGATNACCCACGCCATGGGCGTGGTGGCCGAGACCGCCCAGCGCGTCGTGGTGATGTATGCCGGGCGCGTGGTCGAGGAGGCGGGCGTCGAGGCGCTGTTCGAACGGCCGATGCACCCCTACACCCGGGGGCTGATCCGCTCGATTCCGCGGCTCGACCTGGCCGCGACCCAGCGCAGCCGGCTCGAAACCATCGGCGGCTCGGTGCCCAGGCTGATCAACCCGCCGCCCGGCTGCCGCTTTGCCGAGCGCTGCCCGGCGGCGCTGCCGGTCTGCCGCACCACTGTGCCGCCGCTGGCCGCGGTCGCCCCCGGCCACACGGTCGCCTGCCATCTCTACGGGAGCACGTCGTGACCCAGCCGCTGCTGTCCGTCCGCAACCTGACCAAGCGGTTCGCGCTCAAGGGCGGGCTGCTGTCGCGCACGCGTGACATGGTGCATGCGGTGGAGGGGGTCAGCTTCGACATCGCGCCGGGCGAAACGCTCGGGCTGGTCGGCGAATCGGGCTGCGGCAAGTCGACCACCGGGCGCTGCGTGCTGCGGCTGATCGAGCCGACCAGCGGCAGCATCCAGTTCGCGGGGCAGGACGTGATGGCGCTCTCGGGCGACGGGCTGCGCGCCCTGCGCCGCAAGATGCAGCTGGTGTTCCAGGACCCCTTCGCCTCGCTCAACCCGCGCATGACCGTGCGTGCCAACATCGCCGAGGCGCTGATCATCCACGATCTGGCCCGCACACAGGCCGAGATGGAGGCGCGCATCGCCGCCCTTCTGAGCAAGGTGGGGCTGAACGCCGACCACATGCGGCGCTATCCGCACGAGTTCTCCGGCGGGCAGCGCCAGCGCATCGTCATCGCCCGGGCGCTGGCGGTGGAGCCGCAGCTGCTGGTCTGCGACGAGCCGGTCTCGGCTCTCGACGTCTCCATCCAGGCGCAGGTGATCAACCTGCTCGAAGACCTTCAGCAGGAATTCGGCCTGACCTATCTGTTCATCGCCCATGACCTGTCGGTGGTCGAGCACATCTCGGACCGGGTGGCGGTGATGTATCTCGGCCGCATCGTCGAGATCGCCCCGGCGCGGGCGCTCTATCTCACGCCGCTGCACCCCTACACCGAGGCGCTGCTCTCGGCGGTGCCGATCCCCGACCCGAAGGTGAAGCGCAAGCGCATCGCGCTCGAAGGCGACGTGCCCAACCCGATCCGGCCGCCGACGGGCTGTCCGTTCCACACCCGCTGCCCGATCCGCCAGCTGCCGCTGTGTTCCGAGCAGGCGCCCGCCCTCGTCGGGGTCGGCGAGGGTCATGCGGTGGCCTGCCACCTGAGGGCGCCGGGCGTGTGACGCCGCGCCCCCTGCCTTGCGGCAGGCGGCTCAGCGCTGGCGCAACAGGTAGACTTCCAGCCGCCGGCCGGCGTTCTCGATATGGGTTTCGGCCGCGGCGCGGGCGCGGCGGGCATCGCCGTCGCGGATCGCCTCGTAGATCGCCAGATGCTCGCTCTGCACCGCCTGGGTGAGGCCGGCATGGCGGGCCGAGTTCATGCGCGCGGTGCGGATGAAGTTGCGCACCTTGCGGTCGAGAAAATCCGACAGGTCGCGGAAGAACGGGTTGCCGGTCGCCTCGATGATCTCGCGGTGAAAGGCCACGTCCTCATCCACCCCCGGCTCGCCCCGGTCGATGGCCTGCTGCATGGCATCAAGCCGCTGCCTGATGCGGGCCAGTTCGGCGGCGCTGCGGCGCACGGCGGCGTGTTCGGTGGCGGAGGCTTCCACCGCCATCAGCAGCTCGACGATATGGCCGATCTCGTTNCGATCCGAAAAATCGGCGACATTGAGCCGGAACACCGACGAAGCGCCGGGATCGCCGACGAAGACNCCGGCACCCTGACGCGTCACCACCAGACCGTCGTGCTTGAGCCGGCCGATCGCCTCGCGCACCGTCGGGCGGCTGACCCCGTAGCGCTCCGACATCT
>Ga0056914_10000639_pt1 | contig 28993 bp, 41 predicted proteins | sample TNRBio252014_DNA_FD_55168 | JGI IMG/M metagenome (GOLD analysis project Ga0056914, IMG submission 55168) | Wastewater treatment Type I Accumulibacter community from EBPR Bioreactor in Madison, WI, USA - TNR Reactor_6/25/2014_ DNA | ecosystem: Engineered > Bioreactor > EBPR > Anaerobic-Aerobic >...
GACCGAAGAATTACTTCTTGGCTTCCATGCCGGCCATGCCAGCTTGCGGAGCGGCGGCGCCAGCCATGCCAGCCTGTTCGCCGGGCTTGGCGGCTTCCATGCCGGCCATGCCGCCTTGCTTGCCGGCTTCCATGCCAGCCATGCCGGCTTGCGGAGCGGCGGCGCCGGCCATGCCAGCCTGTTCGCCGGGTTTGGCGGCTTCCATGCCGGCCATGCCACCTTGCTTGCCGGCTTCCATGCCNGCCATGCCGGCTTGCGGAGCGGCAGCCGGAGCCGGAGCGGCGGCGGCAGGAGCGGGAGCCGGAGCAGCAGCCTTCGGCTCTTCCTTCTTGCCACAGGCAGTCAGGGCAACGGCAAGCAGAGCAGCAACGAGAACGGACTTATTCATAGGGATATCCTTATCGACAAGAAGAAAAAGTAAGGCAAATATCGATGGTCCTCCGGACCGATCATCGGCCATTATACCGATTTTTCGAATCACAACGGAAAATCAGCAGTCTCTTCCTGTGTCCGGTGTTCACAGGCCGAGGGTTGTCGGGCTGACCGGCGTCCCGCCTTCGGCCCAGATCTCGGAAAAGCGACGCCGATAGGGCATGACCTCGTCCGGTTCGTCGATCAGCAGTTTGCCGCGCGGCTGATTCCGGTCGAAGCGGATCAATGCGTGCGCGTCGTCGACGAGGATCAGAGAATCGCGCAGGTGGGCGAGGTGATCCGGCGTCTGTTGCGCTGCGCAGTTGTGGCTGTAGACGGTCAGCAAGCGGCCGATCAGCGGTTGCCGCTGCTGAAGCGGCTCGCTGTTGCGCAACGCGATGCGCAGAGAGTCCGCTTGCTGTGAAACGAGGTGGGTCGTGAGCGCATCGATGCGCTCCGGCGTCTCGAGGCGCAGCATCGCGAGGTCTTCGTCATAGATCCAGACCTGCCTGGCGGCGAGAGCCAGGATCCGGTCGATCGCCGACTGGTAGTCGCTCCAGGAAGTGATTAGTTCGCGGGACATGATGCGAAGTTTAGACCATTGGTAGAATTTGTGCTTTTTTCGGGGCCGTTCATGCCGATCGCCGTCATCGAGTCCGTCGACCGCGAAGCACGTGGGATCACTTGTCGGGAGGGCCGGACGGTCTTCGTCGACGGCGCCCTCCCGGGTGAAATTGTAGAGTACGCGAGCTTCCGGAGAAAGCGGAGCTATGAAATCGCGCATCTCGTCCGGGTCCACCGCGCTTCGCCTTCCAGGGTCGAGCCACGCTGCGAATATTTCGGCATCTGCGGCGGATGTGCCATGCAGCACCTCGATCTGTCGGCGCAGGTCGCCGTCAAGCAGCGCTTTCTCGAGGACAGCCTGAGCGATATTGGCGGTGTCCGGGCGACGCAGATGCTCCCGCCGGTTCACGGTGCGCCGTGGGGTTATCGGCATCGCGCCCGTCTCGGCGTGCGCAATGTTCCGAAGAGGGGAGGCGTGCTGGTCGGCTTCCACGAGTGCCGCAGCAGCTACATCGCCGACATGCGCTCCTGTGCCGTGCTGCCGCCGCATGTCTCGGATCTGTTGCCGCCGCTGCGCGAACTGGTCGCCACCCTCTCGGTATCCGAGCGCCTGCCGCAGATCGAAGCGGCCGTCGGCGAGGAATGCACCGCCCTGGTTCCTGCGCATCCTCGAGCCGCTGACCGGCCATGACGAGGAACTCCTGAGAGGGTTTGCCGACCGGCATCGCATCGTCTTCTACTTGCAGCCCAAGGGCCCGGATACGGCGGTTCGCTTCCACCCCGTCTCCGGTCCTGGTCTGTCGTATCTGCTTCCCGAGTTCGGCCTCGAATACGAGTTCCGGCCGACCGATTTCACCCAGGTCAATCATGCGGTGAACCGCATTCTGGTGCGCCGGGCAATGGGTCTGCTCGATCCGCAGCCGGGCGAGCGGGTCGCCGACCTGTTCTGCGGCCTGGGCAATTTCACGCTGCCGATTGCCTGTTCGGGCGCTTCGGTGATCGGGGTGGAAGGCAATCGGGCGCTCGTCGAGCGCGGGCGAGAAACCGCGGTTGCCAACGGCCTCGCCGATCGCGCCGAGTTCAGGGTCGCCAACCTGTTCGCATGCACGCCGGAAACGCTGGCAGCCCTCGGGCAGTTCGACAGGATGCTGATCGACCCGCCGCGCGAGGGCGCGATCGCGGTGGTCAAGGCGCTTCCGGCAGACGGCCCGCGGCGCATCGTCTATGTCTCATGCAATCCGGCAACGCTGGCGCGTGACGCGGCGGTGCTCGTTCACGTCAAGGGCTATTCCTTCAGGGCCGCCGGGGTCGTGAACATGTTCCCGCAGACCGGCCATGTCGAGTCGGTTGCGGTTTTCGAGAGGGCATGAAAAAGGGCGGCCGCAGCCGCCCTCCCGTGCGCGAGACGACGATCAGTCGCGGTCGCCGGTAAAGGCCATGATTAACTGCAGCAGGCTGACGAAAACATTGTAGACGTCGAGGTAGACCGCGAGCGTCGCCGAGATGTAATTGGTTTCGCCGCCCTGGACGATACGGCTGATGTCGTAGAGGATGTAAGCGGAAAACAGGACCACGACGACGGTGGCGATGGTCAGCGAGAGTGCCGGAATCTGGAAGAAGATGTTGGCAACCGCCGCCAGCAGGACGACGATCATCCCGACGAACAGGAACTTGCCCATCCCGCTGAAGTCACGCTTGCTGACCGAGGCGATGGTCGCCATCGTCACGAAGATGGCGCCGGTTCCGCCGGCCGCCATCGCGATCATCGACCCGCCGTTCGAGAAGCCGAGGGCGACCTGCAGGATGCGCGACAGCATCAGGCCCATGAAGAAGGTAAAGCCGAGCAGGAGGGCAACGCCGAGGCCGCTGTCCTTGTTCCTCTCGATGCCCCACATGAAGCCCCAGGCGATGCCAAGGAACAGCATGAAGGCGATGAACGGGCTACCCGCCAGGAAACTGAACTGCATCTGGATGCCGGCCAGGGCGCCGATGACCGTCGGCACCATCGACAAACCGAGCAGCATGTAGGTATTGCGGAGAACCCGGTTTTGCTCGAGGGCAAGTTCCCGGGAGCCTTGACCGGCGACTTGGAAGTCGGTTTGCATGCAGAATCTCGCTTTCGGAAGGTTGATATGATCGCTAAGACTAATCGAGCCGGGCAAAAGTTTCAACACATTGTTGACTGTCCAGGTCGGGTATTCCTGCGCCGCGCCATGCTATGATTGCCGCCTGTCGGCGCAGTGCACGCGCTGTCGGGCGCACCGACGCGGATGCTTGTGGCAGGCGGGCGCTGGAGGTGTGGCAGAGTGGTCGATTGCACCGGTCTTGAAAACCGGCAAAGGGAAACCTTTCGTGAGTTCGAATCTCACCGCCTCCGCCAGCAAGACCAAACCACGGCAGGCCTCGCGTGCCGTGCCGCATTCCAATCCGGCGCCACCCGAGTCCGGACCTTCGGGGCGAATTGGGGACACGGTTCGACCGTCCCGGATCCTCCGCGCCAGCCGGATGTCGTTTCCGCTGACCGGGGAACGATTCAACCGGGGCCGGCGACAACTGGATGAAAGACCCCCTCCGGCGCTCGACGTAAGCGGACGAATTGCTGGCACAATACGGCATCGGTTTCCTTGGCAAAGGACCCTGATCGTGAATCATCGTGCAGCGCCAGCCTGTCGCCGGGATTCGTGTCCGGACATCATCGCCGGCTGGTCGGTGCGCACCGGCCGGCATGGCGGGCCTCGCGGCGTCGGGGTCCTGGTTGCAGGTTGCGTGCGGACGACGAGTGAAGGCCCGGGTTGTGAGTGAATGCGGATCNCCCGCCGNGAGTCAGGATCCCCCTTGCCCGCTGCCCGGGTGGTCGTCTCTGGGGGTGATCGAGGAAGTTCAGGGGCCGGTGATCGATGTCCTGTGCTCCTGGTTGCCGCCANTGCACCGGGCCATCTATGTCTGCGTGAACGGGGAGCGTTACACCTTCGAGGTGCATCGCCATCTGGACGAGCAGCGGGTGCGGGCGATTGCCCTGCATCGGACGAGCGGCCTCAAGCGGCAGATGCCCGTCTTCGACAGCGGGGACGGCTTGCAGATCCCGGTAACGCCGGACTGCCTGGGGCGCTGCTCGACATGTTCGGGCGACCGCTCGATGGCGGTCCGCCGCTGATCGCCGAATCCTTCCGCCCGATCGTTGCGCCGCCCGTGTCATTGTCCGAAGCGGCTGGTGCGGGCGATGTCCTGCCAACGGGAATCAAGGTCATCGACCTGCTCTGTCCGTTCGTTCGCGGGGGCAAGACGGGACTGTTCGGCGGCGCTGGCGTCGGCAAGACGGTACTGATCATGGAATTCATGAACGCCATCGTCCGTCTGCATCAGGGCGTTTCGGTCTTTGCCGGTGTTGGCGAGCGGATCCGCGAAGGGCACGAGCTCTGGCACGACATGCGGGATGCGGGAGTGATGCCGCGCACCTTGATGGTTTTCGGGCAGATGGACGAGTCGCCGGGGGTCCGCTTCCGGATCGGGCTGGCGGCGCTGACCTATGCCGAGTACCTGCGCGACTCGGTGGCGAGGGAGGTGCTCTTCCTGATGGACAACGCCTTCCGCTTCGTCCAGGCGGGCAGCGAACTGTCGGGGCTGCTCGGGCGCATGCCGGCGACCGTGGGCTACCAGCCCACCCTGCTTTCCGAAGTGGCGGAACTGCAGGAGCGCATTCTCTCGACCAGAGCGGGCAGCATCACCGCCGTGGAAGCGGTCTACGTGCCGGCCGACGACATGACCGATCCCGCCGTCGGGGCGATTCTCGCCCACCTCGACACCATCGTCATTCTGTCCCGCGCTCACGCCGCCAAGGGGATCTATCCCGCGGTCGACCCGCTGCTATCCAGCAGCAGCGCGATGGACCGCCGCGTGATCGGTGACCGCCATTATCGCGTTGCCCAGGGGGTCCGGGAGTATCTGGCGCGCTACCGCGAACTCGAAGACATCATCGCCATGCTCGGTCTGGAGGCGCTGTCCGAGGCCGACCGCCGCACGGTGCACCGTGCGCGGCGGCTGGAGCGTTATCTCAGCCAGCCGTTCTTCGTGGTCGCCGAGCACACCGGGATTGCCGGCGCTTCGGTGTCCCTGGAAACCACGCTGACCGATTGCGAAGCCTTGCTGCGCGGCGAGTACGATGCCCTTCCCGAAGACGCCTGCTACATGCGCGGCAACATGGCCGGCGCGGGAGCCACGCGGTGAGCCGGTCCTTCACCCTGCACCTGCAGAGCGCCTCGCGCTACGAGCCCATCGCGGCCGTTGCCAGTTTTGTCGGCCAGGATGCCAGCGGCAGTTTCGGCATTCTGCCGGGGCGGGCCGGCTTCATGACCGTCCTCGACTACGGCCTGGCACGCTTCCGCCTGCTCGAGGGCGGCTGGCAATATCTGGCCTGCCCGGGCGCCGTCCTTTCGTTTGCCGACGATCAACTGTTCCTCAATACGCGGCGCTATCTGCGCGACGACGACTACGGCAGGGTCCTGCGCCTGCTGACCGGCCAGCTGGCCGACGAAGAACGCTCGCTCAAGGCGGTCAAGGACAATCTGCAGCGGCTGGAACAGGAGTTGTTCCGTCGCCTGCGCCAGCTCGACCGGTGGCTGGCATGAATGACGAAAAGTGGCGCAGCGAGGTCGGACGGGACGCGGCCAGGCTCAAGGAGGCCGAGCATCAACGCCGTTCGCTGCTGGCGCAGACGGTCTTTCTCGGCACGCTGTCGGCGATCTTTCTGGTGCCACTGATCGGCGGCGCCTACCTGGGGCGCTGGCTGGACGGGCTGAGCGAGGGCTATTCGGTACGCTGGACCATCAACCTGATCATTCTTGGCCTGGCCCTCGGCGTACTGAATGTCTATGCGTTCATCAGGAGGCACTGGTGATGGAAACGCTGAGCGTCCTCTTCAGTATCGGCCCCTTCGGCATCACCCGCACGGTCGTCACCACCTGGGGCATCATGCTGGTTCTCGGCCTGGGAAGCTGGCTGGGAACGCGGCGGCTCTCCGTGGAGCGTCCCGGATTGCTGCAGAGCGCCGTGGAAGGGGCCGTGCAAGGCGTTGAAGCGGCCATCGCCGTCGTCCTGCCCGATCATGCCGGACGTTTGCTGCCCTTTGTCGGCACCTTGTGGCTGTTCATCGCCGTCGCCAATCTCACCGGACTCATCCCCGGCCTGCACGGGCCGACCGGCGACCTGTCCGCCACCGCCGCCCTCGCGATCCTGGTCTTCCTTTCGGTGCATTGGTACGGCATCGGCAGCGCCGGGCTCGGCAGTTACCTGCGCCACTATCTTGCTCCCAGCCCGATCCTGCTGCCCTTCCATCTGGTCGGCGAACTGTCGCGCACACTGGCGCTTGCCGTCCGCCTGTTCGGCAACATCATGAGCCTCGAAATGGCGGCCCTGCTCGTGCTGCTGGTGGCCGGACTGCTCGTCCCGGTGCCCCTGCTGATGCTCCACGTCGTGGAAGCGCTGGTGCAGGCCTACATTTTCGGCATGCTCGCGCTGATCTACATCGCCGGTGGCATGCAGTCCCAGGCTGCCCGGGAATCCCCCGATTCGACCACGAAAGGAAATACGACATGAGCGACATGAGCTGGTTTGTCCTGATTTCAACGGGGGCAGCGGCCCTGGCCATTGCGCTGGGGGTCATGTTCCCGGCGCTGGCCATGGGCAAAGCCATCGCCCAGGCCCTGGAAGCGCTGGCGCGCCAGCCGGAAGCGGAGAAATCGATCACCCGCACGCTGTTCATCGGGCTGGCGATGATCGAATCGCTGGCCATCTATGTGCTGGTGATCGTCCTGATCGTCCTCTTCCGCAATCCGCTGCTGGAATACCTGCTGAAGTAGCGCCGTCATGCAGATCGACTGGACCACCTTCGCCCTCGAGATCATCAACTTCCTGGCGCTGGTCTGGATACTCAAGCGCTTTCTCTACCGGCCGGTGCTGGACACCCTGGCCCGGCGCCNGGCGAGCGTCGAGCGTACCCTGGCCGAGGCCGGCGAGATCGAGGCGCGGGCGANGACCGTGCAGGCGCAGTACGAGAGCCGTCTGGCCGACTGGGAGAAGGAAAAGGCGCGGGCCAGGGAACAGCTGGACGCCGATCTGGCGCTGGAGCGATCGCGGCAGATGCAGGCCCTGACCAGGACCCTGGCCGAGGAGCGGGCGCGGAATGCCGCGGTCGACGCGCATGAACGGCAGGAAATCGAGCGCGCGCAGGAAGTCCGTGCGCTGGCCCAGGCCCAGCGATTCGCGGCAAGCNTGCTCGGCCGGCTGGCCAATCCCGCGGTCGAGGCGCGCCTCGTCGATCTTCTCCTCGAAGACTGGGAATTGCTTCCGGAAATGGAAGTCGCGGGGTTGCGAACCGCCGCTGCGGCGAAAGGCGCCGGGGTTGCCGTGACCAGCGCCTTTGCGCTGGCGCCGGACCAGCGCCGGCGGATCACGGTGGCGCTCGTGGACAAACTGGGGCAGGGCATTCCCGTGACCTTCAGCGAGGACGGCCAGTTGCTGTCGGGCCTGCGCCTGTCGCTCGGTTCCTGGCGTCTGCATCTGAACTTCGCCGACGAACTCGCCGCCTTTGCGGCGTCCCCGAATCATGTCAACTGACTCGACCGCCTTTTCGCCGCTGTCCCGCCAGGCCGACTGGCTGGACAAGTACGACTTCCGCCTGCGGATGGCCGAACAGGGACGGGTGGTATCGGTCGGCGACGGCATCGCCTGGGTCGAGGGTCTGCCTTCGGCGGCCATGGACGAGGTGCTGCGCTTTGACGACGGCAGCCGCGGGCTGGTCTTCCATCTCGGCAGCGAACGCGTCGGCGCGATACTGCTCAGCCAGGGCAGCGGTCAGCAGGGGCTGACCGCCGGGACGGCGGCATTCCTCAGCGGCCGCAATCTGGAGATCGGCGTCGGCGACGGCTATCTCGGCCGGGTCGTCGACCCGATGGGAATGCCGCTNGATGGNGGGGAGGCGATCCAGACAATGGCCCGGCGGCCGCTGGAGCCCGACTCGCCGCCGATCACCGCGCGCGATTTCGTCAATCGGCCCCTGGTTTCCGGCGGCAAGATGGTCGATACGATGATCCCGATCGGCAAGGGCCAGCGCCAGCTGTTGATCGGCGATGCCGGCACCGGCAAGAGCGCGCTGGCCCTCGATGCGATCGTTGCCCAGAAAGGCCGCAACGTCCTCTGCGTCTATGTGCTGATCAGCCAGAAACGCTCGGCCGTGGTGGCGACGATCGAAACGCTGCGCCGGACGGAATCTCTCGNGTTCACCTGCGTGGTCGTGGCCGAGGCGACGGCGATGCCGGGACTGAAATACATCGCGCCTTTTGCCGGTTGNGCGCTGGCCGAGGGCTGGATGCATGCGGGGCGGGATGTCCTGGTGGTCTATGACGATCTCACCACCCACGCCCGGGCCTATCGCGAGCTTTCACTGCTGCTGCGGCGGCCGCCGGGGCGCGAGGCCTATCCCGGCGATATCTTCTTCCTCCACTCGCGNCTGCTCGAGCGCTCGACCTCCCTGGCGGCCGAATGTGGCGGCGGCAGCATGACGGCGCTGCCGCTGGTCGAAACGGAACAGGGGGAAATCGCCGCCTACATTCCGACCAACCTGATCTCGATCACCGACGGTCAGGTCTATCTCGATCCGCGTCTGTTCGCCGCCGGTTTCCTGCCGGCGATCGACGTTACGCGCTCGGTCTCGCGCATCGGCGGCAAGGCGCAGCATCCGGCGATCAAGGCCGAAGCCGGACGGATGAAGCTGGATTACCTGCAGTTTCAGGAACTGGAAATCTTCACCCGCTTTGGTTCGCGCCTGGAAGCCAGCGTCGAGGCCAGGATCCGGCGCGGCCGGCTGCTGCGGGAACTGCTCAAACAGGATCGCCTCTGCCCGCTGACGCCGGAGCAGCACATGGCCTGGCTGGTCGCCTACAACGAGAATCTGTTCGATGGGCTGGACGGCGTCCGGCTCGCCGAACGGGCGGCGATCCTCTTCCGGGCGCTGGCCGACCACCCGGTCGGTCTCGACGAGCCACGCGAGACCTGGCTCGCCGCCGTCAGGTCGGGTCTCGAAGGCGCGGGCGATGAGCCGTCGACGTGAGCTTGCCCGGCGCCTGGCGTCGCTGACCGAGATTGCCGGCATCATGTCGGCGATGAAGGGCCTGGCGCTGATGGAAATCCGTGTCCTCCAGGATTTCCTCGCCACCCAGCGACGCATGGTGACCGGCATCGAAACGGCCGCCGCGCAGTTTTTCGCCTGGCACGGCGACCTCGCCGTGACGCCGCCGCCGGATTCGGAACTGTGCATCGTTGTCGGCTCGGAACAGGGCTTCTGCGGCGACTTCAACGAAACCGTGCTCAAGCGCTGGGAGACCGTCTCTGCCGGGACGCCGCGGAAGGCGGCATGCCTGATCGTCGGCCAGCGCCTGGCAAGCCGCTTCCAGGAAGGGGCGCCACCGCTGCTGCAACTGCCGGGCGCCAGCGTGGCCGACGAAGTGCCCGGCGTATTGTTGCGGCTGACCAGTGAACTGAGCCATTTCCTGACTTCCGGGGAAATGCGTGGTAGCGGTGTTTCCGTGCTCTACCACTGCGACGCGACGGGCGAGACCCGCCTGCGCCGACTGTTGCCTCTGCGCGACCTGCCGCCGCCGGCACGCTCCGGCTACCCGCCGGACCTCAATCTTCCGGCCGCGGACTTTCTCGCGGGTCTTACCCGGCACTACCTCCATGCCGCGCTCAACGAGGTGCTCTACAGTTCGCTGCTGGCCGAAAGCCGCCAGCGCCATGCCCACATGGATAGCGCGCTGAACAAGCTGGACGAAGACAGCGACCGGCTGCGTCTTGCCTACAATGCCCAGCGCCAGGAAGACATCACCGAGGAAATCGAGGTGATCCTGCTGTCGGCGGGCCTGTTGCAGGAGGAGCCGGCGCGGCAGGGGCGACACAGTGGCTGACAAGCCGGTCGGGCGATCCTCGTCCCATTTCCCAACCAGGCGCGATCTTGTCGACTTCGCCTTATCGTGCTGCCTGCACGGCCGGCGGCTGGTCTTCGCGTCACAATGGATACGGAAACGGAATCAGTCTGCCGCCGGGCGCACGGCATCGGCCCAGCAGTTGGGCGTCTCGTAGAGGCGAACGCGCTCCAGTCGCAGGTGATTCCCGTAGCTGTCGCGGTAAACGGCGTGCAAGCGGTCAAAAGCGATGCGGGCGAGGTTCTCCGCCGTCGGCACGCGGTCGAGCAGGGCCGTCTTGTGGTCGGGAAGCGAGTTCAGGAAATCGATGACGGCGGTATCGCCCGAATACGCCAGAAAGGCGTGGTCCCAGGCGTCGACCAGATGTTCCCGCGCCAGTTGCTTGACCTGCGAGAAGTCCATGACCATGCCGTTGGCCGCATCGCCGGCTTCGTCGATGATGTTTCCCGACAGCGTGATCTCGATGACGTAGCGGTGGCCATGGAGGTGCCGGCACTGGCTGCGGTGGTCGGGGATGCGGTGGCCCGCGTCGAATTCGAGGCGGCGGGTGATCAACATGGCTGAGTGGTCTTCCTGGGCGGTCGCGGATTATACAATGGAGCCATGCTGACGATCGAAGACCACCGGCGTGACAGCGCCGGCTTGCGCTACGTGTATCCCGTGATCTCCCGCCGCGCCGGTGGCGTATCGGTGGGCATCAACCTCAATGTCAACAACGCCTGCAACTGGGCCTGTGTCTATTGCCAGGTCGATAACCTGACGCGCGGCGGGCCGCCGGCGATCGATCTCGAACTTTTCGAACGCGAACTGACGACCTTTCTCGAGGATGCGCTGACGGGCGATTTCATGGCGCGCGCGGTGCCTGCCGGCGACCGCCGCCTGGTGGACGTGGCGTTCTCCGGGAACGGCGAACCGACCAGCGCCGCCGAGTTTCCCGAAGTGGTCCGGCGGGTCAGGCGTGTCCTGGAGCGGCACGGGCTGGCCGGCAAGTTGCCGCTGCGCCTGATCACCAATGGCAGCCTGTTGCATCGCCGGGCGGTGCAGGACGGGATTCGCGCGTTGGGCGAACAGGGCGGTGAAGTCTGGTTCAAGCTCGATCGCGGCACGCCTGCCGAAGTCGCGGCGATCAATGGTGTCCCGCTGGATGCGCAGCGCATTCGCCGCAATCTGGCGAGATGCGCGACGCTGGCCACGACCTGGGTCCAGACCTGCTGGTTCGCCATGGATGGGGCGGCGCCGGACGCCGAGGCGCGCGCCGCCTATTGCGCCCAACTCGCGGCGCTGGCGACCCGCCTGGCGGGTGTTCACCTTTACGGACTGGCGCGCCCATCCATGCAACCATCCGCGCCGCGCCTGCAGCGCCTGGCCGCGGACGATCTGGAACATTTCGCCGGCGAAATCCGGAAAAAGACAGGTCTCCGGGTTCTCGTCTCCCCGTAGCGCCTGTCCTTGTTACCCGAAGCGCCTTCGTCCACGCTCCCGGTCAGGCCGGGAATGGTAGCGCCTGCCGACGGGGTGCCGCGGTCGACGGCCTTTTCAGGCCGATTTTCAGGCGGCCTTCTTGGCCTTGCCGTGCGCCGACTTCTTCAGGGACTTGTACATCTCGGGTTCCTTGGTCTTCAGGTACTCGATGACTTCCCAGTCGTCCCGCGTGATCGCCGCAATGTTGATTCCCTCGACGTGCACCAGCCGCAACAGTTCGCGCACCGGCTTCGGCATGTTGCGCCCGCTCTCGTAGCGGGATCCGCCACTCTGGGTCACGCCGAGCGTCGACCAGAACTGTTGCTGATTGAGCCCGAGTCTGCGGCGAATTTCCCGGGCGTCGATGTTTTCCATCGTCCTTACGTTTGCCATCATTCAATCTCCATGCGCCAGTATTTTCAGGATACCCAGGCATCCTAGCGAACTATGCCTAAGGTCATACGAGCCATTATATCGGCCAATATGACATAGGACAAGTGCCAATGCCATAAAGTTTCGGGACATGGGGCGGCTGGCTCACCCGCGAACCATCGAGCCCCCCGATCTTCCGTGGCGAGGGGTGTGGCCTTGCTGCCGGTCCTTCCCCAAACTTGCCGGATGCACTAACATCACAGGCTGGAGCATCCAAACTACCCGGAGAAAAGTCATGCAGGTCAGGGAGATCATCAATCTCAAGGGCGGCGGCCTGTTTACCGCAACACCGCAGCAGTCGCTCGGCGAGGCCATCGACGCCATGGCGGAATTCGATGTCGGTTCGCTGGTGGTCATGGAGTCCGGCAANATGGCCGGCATGCTGACTTTCCGGGAAGTCCTGCAGGCGCTGAAGGTGCATGGCTGCGACCCGGTCGGCGTGACGGTCGGCGACGTCATGGTCCACGACCCNGTCACCGTCTTTCCCGACATGGANGTCGATGACCTGCGCCGCCTGATGATCGCCAAGCGCTCGCGCTATCTGCCCGTGATGGATGGCAACACGCTGATCGGCGTCATCTCCTTTCTCGACGTTGCCAAGACGGTTCTCGAAGAACGGAACTTCGAGAACAAGATGCTCAAGAACTACATCAAGAACTGGCCGGACGACCCGCAGATCTGAGCGCGTGCCGGTCTGGCGTGAAGAAAGGCGGCCCCGGCCGCCTTTCCTGCGTTTCCGGCCAACGGCCATCCGGGCCTTGGCGTCTGCTGTGCCGCCAGGCGAACATCCGCCGCCTGGCGGGGATACGCGGCCGGATCTTCCGGCCTGCCGCGAACCTGCGTACCGGTCGCGGTCGACACCCCGGAAAGAGGCTTTTCCCTCGCCATGGTAAACTCTTGACTCCGTTCCAGACCGACCGCTCCCATGTCCGGCAACACATTCGGCACCCTGTTCACTGTCACCTCCTTTGGCGAATCGCACGGCCCGGCGATCGGCTGCGTCGTCGATGGCTGTCCGCCCGGACTGGACTTGTGCGCCGCCGACATCCAGGGTGAACTGGATCGCCGCAAGCCGGGCACCTCCCGGCATGTGACGCAGCGCCGCGAGCCGGATGCCGTCGAGATCCTCTCCGGCGTTTTCGCGGGCAGGACCACGGGAACGCCGATTGCCTTGCTGATCCGCAACCAGGACCAGCGCAGCAGGGATTACGGCAATATCGCCGACACCTTCCGGCCCGGCCACGCCGACTACACCTATACGCAGAAGTACGGTTTCCGCGACCACCGCGGCGGCGGCCGCTCCTCGGCGCGCGAGACGGCGGTGCGCGTGGCCGCCGGGGCGATCGCCCGCAAATGGCTGCGCGAGCGCCATGGCGTCGCCATCCGCGGCTGGATGAGCGCGCTCGGGCCGATCGGGATTCCCTTCGTTTCGCTCGACGACATCGACGGCAACGCCTTCTTCGCCCCCAATGCGGCGCTCGTGCCGCAACTCGAGGCCTACATGGACGACCTGCGCAAGTCGCGCGATTCGGTCGGCGCCCGGATCGCCGTCGTCGCGTCGGGTGTTCCGCCGGGCTGGGGCGAGCCGGTCTATGATCGTCTGGATGCCGAGATCGCCTACGCGATGATGGGCATCAATGCCGTCAAGGGTGTCGAGATCGGCGCCGGCTTCGCCGCGGTTGCGCAGCGCGGCAGCCAGCACGGCGACGAAATGACGCCGCGGGGCTTCGTCACCAACCACGCCGGCGGCATACTCGGCGGCATATCGACCGGGCAGGACATCGTCGTCAGCGTGGCGATCAAGCCGACCTCGTCGATCGCCCAGCCGCGGCGCTCGATCGATCGTCACGGGAACGCCATCGAGGTGGTCACCGAAGGCCGGCACGATCCCTGTGTCGGCATCCGCGCGACGCCGATCGCCGAAGCGATGCTCGCGCTGGTGCTGATTGACCACGCCCTGCGGCACCGGGCGCAGTGCGCCGATGTCGTCGTTGCGACGCCGCGCATTCCGGGAAAAATCGCGTAAAATCTGAAAATTTGCCGCTGCTCAAGGCGGAAAAGCCGCAAAGGGAGACCAACATGCAAGTCGAACACCACGACCTTCACAACGAATTTCCTGAAATGAACGATGCGATCGATGCGCTGAAGACCGGCAATGCGCATTTCGCCAGGCTGTTCGATAGCTACAATCGCCTCACCGGCAGGGTCGAGGATCTCGAAGAGCATGACATGCCGGTCGCCGATTTCACTCTCGAAGACATGAAGAAGCAACGCGTCAGGCTCAAGGACGAGTTGTACCACCTGCTGCTGGCCTTCCGTGCCGGCCAGAAGTCGGTCAGCGCCTGAGCGCGTTTCTGGCCGCCCGCGCATCCGGTAACATTGCCGGATGCACGCTCTGCCTTACTGGCGCCTCTCGGGCTATTATTTCTTCTACTTCGCCTTCCTCGGCGCGTTTTCGCCCTATTTCGGGCTCTATCTTCAATCCCTGAGCTTTTCCGCCTGGGACATCGGCCTGCTGATGTCGCAGATGCAGTTCATGCGCCTGTTCGGCCCCTATCTCTGGGGCTGGCTCGCCGACCGCTTCGGCCGGCGCCTGGCGATCATCCGCTTCGCGGCCGTGGCCGGACTGGCCGGGTTCACCGCCTTCTTCTGGCTTGACCGGCTCGGCGGAATGCTGGCGGCGATGGCGGTTCTTGCCTTCTTCTGGAGCGCCGCGCTGCCGCTCGTCGAGACGCTGACCTTCGACCACCTGCGCGACGAGCGCGGGCGCTACAGCCGCATCCGGCTGTGGGGGTCGGTCGGCTTCATCGTTGCCGTGACGGGTACCGGCGCCATACTCGACGTGTTGCCGCTCACCGGCATGCTCTGGGTCTGCTGGGGAATTCTGGCCGGCATCGTCCTGCTCGCCGCCGTCGTGCCCGATGCGCCCGCCGCGCCGCAAGCGCATGACAGTCCGCTGCTCGGCGACATCCTGCGCCAGCCGCGGGTGCGGGCGCTGCTCGCCGCCTGTTTCGCCATGTCGGCGGCGCATGGCGCGCTCTATGTCTTCTACTCGATCCATCTCGCTGACCACGCGTACAGCAAGGCCGAGGTCGGCGCGCTGTGGTCGCTCGGCGTGCTCGCCGAGATCGTCGTCTTCATCCTGATGACCCGGCTGGCCCGGCGCTATTCGCTGCGCGCCCTGCTGCTCGCCAGCTTCGCTGCGGCCGTATTGCGCTTCCTGCTGATCGGCTGGGGCGTCGAGTCGCCGGCCGTCGTGGTCATGGCGCAGCTGATGCATGGCCTGACCTTCGGCGCCTACCACGCGTCGTCGATCGCCGCGATCAACCTGTGGTTTCCCGGTCGGGCACAGGGGCGGGGGCAGGCACTCTATTCCAGCATCTCATTCGGCGCCGGCGGGCTGCTCGGCGCGTTGATCAGCGGCTGGACCTGGGATGCCATCGGCGCCGGCTGGACGTTCACGCTGGCCTCGCTCTTCGCCGCGCTCGGGTGGGCGCTGGTCTGGCGCTGGGTGCGCGGGGATGCGCGCGCGCTGGGGGATTTCCAGCGGGGCGCGGCCGACTCCGCCAGCGCGGCAAGAAACGTCGATCCTGTGCGATAATTCAATACTTTACGGCCTTTCCCGAGGGTTCATGCCGAAGACGCTTTACGACAAGTTGTGGGAGAACCATGTCGTCCATGGCGAACCCGATGGCACGGAGTCCCTCCACATCGACCGCCATCTGGTCGACGTCCGGGGCATCCTGCAGGTGCGGGGCGACCATGCGTAGACCATGGATCGTCGTGTTCGCCGTGGCGCTTGCCGGGTGCAACACCGCTCAGGGAGTCAAGAAGGATGTCGCAATCGGCGCGGAGAAGACCGGCGAAGCGCTGCAGAAGGGTGGGGATGCGGTCGGCAGCGCGCTCAACAAGGCTGGTGAAGCGGTCGGCGAAACCATGAAGAAGGGCGGCCAGGCTGTCCTGAAGGTGGGGAATTGATGGCAGGGTTCACGCGCCTGGAAGGTCTCGTCGCTTGGCTCGACCGCAACAACGGCGAACCCGAAGCGATCCTTCCGAAGCGGTTCCCGAAAGCGATCAAGCGTTCGGGCTTTGGCCCGAATGCCTTCGACGAATGGCGCTGCCTGGATGTCGGCCAGTCCGGGCAGGACAATTCCGGCCGGCGGAGTCGGGGATGCCGTTCAGGCGGGTTGTCGACCTGCCGCAGCAGGCGGTCATTCGTCCGGACGGCCGCGCCATGCCGGGCAGGTTCGTGAATTTGAAAAAGAGCGCCGTATCGACCAACCAAGGCTGTTTGCATAACGAGGAAAAGCGATGAAAATCTGTGTTCTGCCGGGTGACGGCATCGGTCCCGAAATCACCGCCGAAGCGGTGCGCGTGCTCAATGCCCTCGATCTCGGGTTCGAGATGGAAANGGCGCTGCTCGGCGGTGCTGCGGTCGACGCGACCGGCAACCCCTATCCCGAAGCCACGCAAAGGCTGGCGCGCGCCGCCGATGCCGTGCTGCTCGGCGCCGTCGGCGGCCCGCAGTGGGACAGCCTGCCGCGCGAGCAGCGCCCGGAGCGCGGCCTGCTCGGCATCCGCAAGGATCTCGGCCTGTTCGCCAACCTGCGTCCGGCCATCCTCTATCCGGAACTGGCCAACGCTTCCACCCTCAAGCCGGAAGTCGTCGCCGGACTCGACATCCTGATCGTCCGCGAGCTGACCGGCGACATCTACTTCGGCCAGCCGCGCGGCATGCGCGAGGAGAACGGCGAGCGTATCGGCTTCAACACCATGGTCTACAGCGAATCGGAAATCCGCCGCATCGGCCACGTCGCCTTCGAGGCAGCGCAGAAGCGCAACAGGAAGCTGTGCTCGGTCGACAAGATGAACGTCCTCGAATGCACGCAGCTGTGGCGCGACGTGATGATCGAGATCGCCCACGACTACCCGGGGGTCGAGCTCAGCCACATGCTGGTCGACAACGCCGCGATGCAGCTGGTCAAGGCGCCCAAGCAGTTCGACGTGATCGTCACCGGCAACATGTTCGGCGACATTCTCTCGGACGAAGCCTCGATGCTGACCGGCTCGATCGGCATGCTGCCGTCCGCTTCGCTCGACGAGAACAGCAAGGGCCTGTACGAGCCGTCGCACGGCTCGGCGCCGGACATCGCCGGCCAGGGCGTCGCCAATCCGCTGGCGACCATCCTGTCGGCGGCGATGATGCTGCGCTACACCTTCGGCCTTGAAGAGCAGGCACTGCGCGTCGAAAATGCGGTCAAAGGGGTTCTGGCCCAGGGTTATCGCACCGGCGACATCTACGAGCGCGGCACCAACAGGGTGGGTACCAGGGAAATGGGCGACGCCGTGCTGGCGGCGCTGGCGTAAACCGGACCGCCGGTTCATGCGTTAGATACAGGTTCCATTCGGAGAGCAAGTCATGAAGAAGGTTGGTCTGGTCGGTTGGCGCGGCATGGTCGGTTCCGTGCTGATGCAGCGCATGGTCGAGGAGGGCGATTTCGCCCATATCGAGCCGGTGTATTTCTCGACGTCCGCCGCCGGCGGCAAGGCGCCGTCGTTCGGCGGCAAGGAAGCCGCGCTGCCGCTGCAGGACGCGNTCGCGGTCGACACGCTGAAACAGTGCGAAATCGTCATCACCTGCCAGGGCGGCGACTACACCAAGGAAGTCTTCCCCAGGCTGCGCGCCAGCGGCTGGAACGGCCACTGGATCGACGCCGCCTCGGCGTTGCGCATGACGGACGACGCGGTGATCGTTCTCGACCCGGTCAACATGAACGTCATCCAGGATGCGCTGGCCAGGGGCGGCAGGAACTGGATCGGCGGCAACTGCACGGTGTCGCTGATGCTGATGGGTCTCGGCGGCCTGTTCCAGAACGACCTGATCGAATGGGCGACCTCGATGACCTATCAGGCCGCTTCCGGCGCCGGCGCGCAGAACATGCGCGAACTGATCGCGCAGATGGGCGTCATCCATTCGTCGGTGGCCGACCTGCTGGCGGACCCGGCATCGGCGATCCTCGACATCGACCGCAGGGTCGCCGAGGCGATCCGTTCGGATGCCTTGCCGAAGAAGAATTTCCGCAACACGCCGCTCGCCGGTTCGCTGATCCCGTGGATCGACGTCCCGGTCGAGGGCGGCCAGTCCAAGGAAGAGTGGAAGGGCGGCGCCGAATGCAACAAGATCCTCGGTCGTCCGGCCTTCCGCAGCCCGGGTTCGATTCCGATCGACGGCNTGTGCGTGCGCATCGGCGCCATGCGCTGCCACTCGCAGGCGCTGACCATCAAGCTGAAGAAGGACGCGCCGCTGGATGAAATCTCCGACATGCTGGCCAGGGCCAACCCGTGGGCCAAGGTCGTGCCGAACGACCGCGAGATCTCCGAGCGCGAGCTGACCCCGGCCGCCGTGACCGGCACGCTGACCGTGCCGGTCGGCCGCCTGCACAAGATGGCGATGGGCCCGGAATACCTCGCCGCCTTCACCTGCGGCGACCAGCTGCTGTGGGGCGCCGCCGAGCCGCTGCGCCGCATGCTGCGCATCCTGCTCGACGCCTGATCGGCCAAATGCCGGACAGGAAAACCGGGGCTGCGGCCCCGGGTTTCCTGTGTTGGAAATGTGCCAAAGCCCGTGGTCTAGAACCGGGATTAGCTTGATTTGCTAAGTACAGTAGTCAAGCGTGTCCAGCACCGCTACAGCTTTGTGTAGCAGGCCCGGCGCCAGATGCGCATAGCGCTCAGTCTGTTTGATTGTGGCGTGGCCAAGTAAATCCCTCACTTCCGGCAGGGTAACTCCCGATTGAACCAGCCAACTGGCAAAGGTATGCCGGAGATCGTGAATCCGGAAATCTTCAATGCCTGCCTGAATGACCGCGTTATTGAATGCGGTACTGATTTGAACAACAGGCTTGCCGTTCTTTTGCAGGAATAGCCTGGTTCCCATTATCCCGTTGTTCTGATTGAAGGAAATCCTCGACTGGATTGCTTTGAGGGCATGAACGTTAATCGGGATGACGCGCCTCTTTCCGCTTTTGGTTTGGGTGCCATCGAGGTGAATTTTTTTGTTTTGTTGATCGATGTTCCGAAGTTCGAGCTTGAGAATCTCGGTTCGCCGCATGCCGGTGTTGAGTGCGATGTGGATGAAGTCGACCAGGTGCGGCGCTTTGCTTTGGCCAGCATGGTGGAGAAGGATCTTGGCTTCGGCGTGAGTGAGCCAGCGTAATCGACCTTCCGGGATTTTGAGGTAGAGGCCGGATGCAGGGTTTGCGATGTTCCAGGACCAACGCTTGATTGCGTAATTGATCGAGGCGGAAAGGATGCTGATTTCCCGATTGATGGTGCTGTTGCTTTTGCCGGCGATACGACGAGTTTCTATGTGCTGGCTGAGCGAACGGCGGGTGATGTTAGCAACAGGTATGTTGCCGTATTTGGTTTTCCAGTAGGCGATTGTCCACTTGAGGCGGACTTTACCTTTCTGATCTCGCGCCGCAGTTGAGTAGTACGCATCAAGAAAGGTGGACAGCGTGTCAGTTGGTTCTGGTAGATCAATTTGCATAGTTCAATTCTAGCGAATCCCTGCGGGACCGCGTGCTGCCAGGGTAGCCAGGCAAAGCCTGTCTATCCCCTTCGGGGACTTCGCCCTTCTGCCCGCTTTCGCCTGCGCGCTACGCTTGCCTACGGCTGGAAAAGCCAAGTCAAAGGCATTTACAACCTTGGGAAAACATGTTCACCCATTGGTCGCTACGCTCCGCCTTCGGCCTTCGGCCTGGGGCCTCTGGCCTCCGGCAAAAGCCTGGGGGCCAACAATTTCGAGTGACGGCCTTGGAGCTTCGCCCGCAAGAGGCACGCGGGCTTGTCCTTCGGGCTTCGCCCTGCGGATGATTCCCTGCGGGAATCACGGCCTAAGAACAGCATGCCCGCACTTCGTGCCGGCACAAAGGCGAAGCGCATTGCTACGCAAAGCGCCGGATAGTCGCGCTACGCGCGGTCGGTGAAAGCCCTGCGCTGCGCTACGAGCGAACAGCAGGATGAAAGCGCCAAAACCTCAGTTAGACGAGTGTGGGCCATAAAGCCGCCCCCACTCGTTTTTCGGGATTGTTGGAAAACCGTATCCAGCCTTCCATGCCCTTGCAGTGATCCGTTCCGTTTTCGCCTGCCCCAATGCCTTCGCAAGTTAGAGGGAGGGCAAAAAACCACGCCAGCCGCAAAAGGCGCGCGTCTGTCATGGTTCTTCGCTTCCCCTGAGTTACGACGCCCGATAAATCGGGGTAGCTGCGGCCCACTTCGTGAGGGCAGGCGAAAACGGAACGGATCACTTAACCAAGGAGAAACATCATGAAGACTGAACACCATCCAACAACCCCGAAAAACCACGATGAGGACGGCTCTACGGCCCAGATCACTTTTAACCCTTCAAAATCAATGACTTGCGTTTCACGTGAAACGATTAAATGCAGCGATTGCCGGAGAGCGGAACCAGAGCTGGAGAGCGACGGCAAAGTTATCTGGTGCGGATGGATGCACCAATTGCGGCACGCCTCAACACTTCGGATGTGCGCCAGCTACAGCACAAAATCATGAAGTATGACCAATGCATCGAGAAAGCCATGAAAAAGACCATCCGCCAAGAACTGACGGCCAACGGCAGAACCGCCGAAGAAATTGAAGCCCTCGCCGAAGCTTTCGCGGCAATGGGACAGGACATAGACGAGCCGGAACTGCCACAAGTCAAACCCGACCCGATCCTGGCCGCTCAGATCCTCGCCCACTTGAACGACGTCAAGGGAATTGACTACTTTTGAAGGAACAGAACATGACCAATGCCACCAATGCCGCAGTCGCCGCGGCAAAGAAGACGAAGACAGTTTCGCATGCGAAACTTGAACAAAAAGTCTTCCCCTTGCCTGGGCCTATCGAACCCGAGTTTGGAATGATGGCCCCGGGATCGATCATCGTTAAGAAACAGATCCGACAGGCGTTCGATGAGGATTCCTTGCACGAATTGGCAAACGATATTGCGACCCGCGGAATCTTGCAGCCACTCACGGTAACAAAGACAGATGACGGATTCGTCCTGGTCACAGGCGAGCGCCGGCTACGGGCCGCAATGCTAGCGAAGCTGGAAAGCGTGCCCGTCATGATTACAACAATGACGCCGAAAGAGCACCACGCCGCGCAACTGGCGGAGAATATCCAGCGGCTAGACCTGACGCTGGCCGAGGAAGCGGACGCAATACAGTCATTGCACAATGTACTAGGAACGGTCAAAGCGGTAGCGAACACGCTGCACAAATCCGTAGCGTGGACATCGAAAAGGTTGTCACTGGCAAAAGGCCTAGGAAGTTACGCAAGCGAACTCATGGCGGACGGAATTACAGAAGACATCGAACTGTTGCAGTGTGTAGACAAGCTGGATAGGGCAACGTTTGGAACAAACAGCGCTTGGGCACTTTGCCAGAAAATCAGGCAAGGAACAGCAGGACGAGAGGCCGCACGCACTGCATTGCAGCTAGCGACGGAACCGAAGACCAGGAAAACCGAAGAAAGGAAAACCGAAGAACTGAACACGCCCCTAACACCAACACCGATAATGAAGAAAAGCGAAAATTTCCGTTACTGGATAAACCTCACCCACCCATGGCATCCGACAGGCGAAACACGCGAAGTGCTATGGAAGATACTGATGGAACACGAAACAGAAGACAGCTTCCTAGAAGGAAAATACAACCGGGAAGAGCTCGAAATCGCCAAATTAGCAAAAGAGCTTAACGAACTGCAAGAACAACACGACAACACCCTGAAAACCACCATAAAGGCCATCACGGGCCGGTATGGGGATATGGAACTACATAAGCTTTGGATGAAGTACGGAAACCGGGAAAGCGAAGAATGAACATCGACGACAAGGCAACGGCCATCGAGAAAGGCGTAATCGCGGCCGCTTACGAATTCAACCGCCGCCCCGATCTGGCGCACCTGACTGCCGTCCGGCAGCTGGCGACGGCTTGCACATTACTCACATCGTCACTGAAGGCCGAACGGGAACGCGGCAAAACGATGGTCAGGACCTGGCGAACCACTGAGGTTTCGCATGCGAAACCTGTTGGTGTAGAGTGAACGGGAAGGAGAAATCATGAGCACCATCACTTTTGACACTCATCAACTCATCAAGGAACTCGAAGCAAAGGGATTCACCCCCTCTCAGGCTGAAGGGATCAACGACGCGCTGAAAAACGCTCTGACAGTCGCCGAAGTCGCTACAAAGCAGGACATCCGTGAACTAGAACAGAAAATACGCGAAATGGAACTCCGCCTGACCATGAAAATCGGAACGTTGATCGTTGCCGCCCTGGGATTCATGGTGGCAATACAGCGGATATTCTGATCCTCGACGGACCAGAGCAACCCCAAAAAAAACGCAGGGCAGCCCCTGCGTTTTTTCAACCCAAACGCTCCATTCACAAGTCAAATACCCCGCCCGCGTCGAGATTCCTAAACATCCGAATCCGTGCACGTTCCGGGAACCCTTGAAGCACCACCGCCACCGGATGTTTCGCCCGCGCCTCCGGAATGGCTCTCAAAGCCCATGGATCCTGCCCGAAAATCCCGCGAACCCAGCGCAACCAGAACGGCGAACGCGCCCCCAGAAACCGGCCACGAACGTGCCAGTTTGATAAAACCGAATGCAGCCCGCAGGCATCCGGATGATCACGCCCGAGGAATCGCTGTTCCGTATCATAAGCAGCGTATAGCTCTTTAGCTCTGTACCACTTCCGGTCAACCACGAGACTTTCACGATCACACCCATGCTTAATAATCCCCACGTGCATTTTCGGAAAGCGAATATCGAGCCCGACCAGCTTTGAAAGCCACGTCACGCCCGGAATCGGCCACCGGTCCGTGCGCTTAACGCTGATGTGATACTCAATCTGGGTTGCCCGAAGTTGCTTATCGACTTGTTCGAGCCCCTGCATTTGATAGTAGACATCCCACCGAAGCTTGCCCGAATGGATCAACCAGTCTAGAAGCGGCTGCCTAGTCTTGTCGCCCCACGCCCGCGCATTGAAGAATGCGCTGCATTCGTCCAGGACAATCACGCCGTTCCTGTCTTCGTCAATGGGATCGCCTTCCACACCATAACCCAGACCCAGCGCATTCATGTCCTCGACCGTCGGCGTATCCGGCAACCGGACAATCGTGCCTTTGTGGTACGGACCCACCATCACTTCCAAGTGGATATCCATGTTCGTCGCTACGCGCCGCCCTTCCCGCACTGCATCTCGAATGATGCCGGCACAAAACAGACCTTTCCCGGACCGCTTCTTGCCAGTAACCGCGAAGTCTGTCATACACCACCTAACCCTGTTCTCGGGTTGTGCGGCAGATACGACCCCATCGTTGCCACAGTCCACCGATAGATCGACGACGAAACGCGCACCGTAACCACAAGCCCAAACAGTTGCCCAATCGACCCGGGCAGAAAAAACGTTGCTACACCCAAGGTCCCCGGCATCGCCACCCGCGCCCCAAGCACCATTGTCTTAACCGCCAACGTCAACGCCAAAAACAACCCAGCCGACGCCACCAAAAACCCCGTAATCAACGCATATCTGACCGCCAGGTCAAACGCCACCCGCCCGACAAGAAACGTCGCGACGCTCGACACGACCGCCCCGAGCAGTCCGACCAGCCACCCCCAAACCGGCGCGATTATTGGCATATCACATCCTCACCATGCCGCCCGTGAACATTACAAACACCCCGATAACAAACCCTAACCAGAGCACATATTCAGAAATCCCCGCAATCTTTTCTGCGGTTGGGCAAATATCAATAGTCCAGAACCACGGCCCGATCTGTGCGGTTAATGGAGCACACGAACCCGCCGGAATAGGATCAAACCAACCGGACTGCATCGCCGTTTCCCAACTTGATTTTTGAGACGAAACCGAATCCACCGTGCCATCCGCCGCCTGTTCGAATTTATCCGTTTCCACTTTAAGGGCGTCATCCGACTCAATTGATTGCTTGGCATTTTTGACCTTGTCGAAATCCTCAAAACCACCCTGAGCTAGCGATTCCAGGACATCATGCACTTTCTTCTGCGTTTCCTCTTTGTTCAAACGATCATTGCACAAATCCAGACCAGGATTGTTTTTACACAAATCCGAGGACTCGCCTGCCGATCCGTTCCCCGTGCCGCCACCGGAACCCGTTGTCACGCTACCGCCCGTTCCCGTGACGTTACCGCCCGAATCCTTGTTCGTTGTAGACGAATCCGTCCGCGCTCGTAACTCGCCCGTGACCGGGTCCTTGTAACTGGTAGTTGTCTCTGTGGTGATAACGGATGACCCATCGGGGTTTTGAGTCGTGCTGGACTTTTTATTGACCGTAACCGGAGCCATCCTATTACTCGTGTCCGTGAGACACTTCGCAACACCGTTATACACCCCCCACGAACCGCCTACGGCCGCACACGCTTCCGAGCTTTGATTGGTCTCCGGTTTGTTCTTCGCATCTGCAGTCACGCCGTCCGCAGCTGTACCACTCGTGTCTTTCGGCACCATAGAAATATCAGCCGGTATCAACGTGGTAGCCGGTGAACAGGTGGCTCCATTGAAGCTGATGTAGTAGTACCCCGACACCCCAGTTGCAGACACCAAACCCGCAACGTACTTCGCGGCATCAACCGGATTAACTACCCCCGCACCCCACGAAACAGAGCACCCCCCGATACAGCGTTCTTTGGCCGCAGCATATGTAACCGACACCATTCCACTCGTTACCGCGCAAGTACACTCCCCGGACGTCGATTGCACCTGTCGCCCCACACAATCGGCGATGCACTGGCCGTTATCCGGCACCGAGTTATGATAGCCCGCCGGACACGCCGTCACACAAGACCCCGATACCTCATTCTTTCCTTCCGGACACCCACACACGCCCGTTGACGCGTTGCGAATCTGATAACTCGCGCAGTCTGGACGAGTACAACTCGTACCAATAAGCGTCCAATTCTGACTTGAAGGACACGAATACTCCGTGCATCCCTCACCCCAAATTTGCCCATTTGCCGAGCAGGTATTCCCCGTGCCAACGCTGGAGTGATACCCGTTATAGGGACACCCTGAACCGGAACATTTGCAGGTATTCGCAAAATCCCCGACCGTCCACACCGGTTGATTATTCTCCCGTACCGACCGCGCTGCACACGCATTCGACAACGTTGAGTACGCCCGATTATTGTTCGATGCATCGGTCATGGCGTACATAAACTGCGACACACGCGGCGTCGCCGTCGCATTGATCGTTTCCGCCGTTGCAAACCCGCAAAGCCACATCAAACCAACCGCGAACACCACCACCCTATACCCGATTCTTCCAGCCATATCACGACCCCCCCTCGTTCCGCACCAATTCCCGCTCCAATTCCTTCGGCAATTGCCGTTTGTCACCGCTAATCTTGTCATCAAGCCAGTAATGCGGACGAGGCTCGAACTCTCGCGCTTTCAACCACGCTGGAAGCGGCCTCGAGCTGGTGGCCTTCGACCGCGCAACCGCCGCTTTCATTTCCAAGTACGGCGTGAGTTGATCCCCCAAATCGGCAGCAAAGCCGACCCCCGAAAAGGCCAGCCCTGCAAGCATGACCAACGCGTGAATTACACCGCCTTGTTCGCGCCCTTCTTGAAGAGCTTCACCAGCACGAAACCGCCGGTCGCGAGCGCAACAATCGGCCACATCGCGGCAAGGACATCCGTAACGTTGCCAGAAATCGCCGTGAACGCCGCCGTCGCTTCGGTCGGCAACGCGGCATAAGCCGAAGACATACCGAGACCACCCAGGCCAACGCCGGAAAGCACCTTTTGATACAGATTGTTCATACAAACCTCCAAAAAAAAGTTTACTGATACAGGGAAAAATTCCCCCGTGTGGGCGCGGGCTCGCGCCCACACCCACACGGTCGAATTTTTCAAACAGCATGATTCATCGCCTCGCGAAAGCGCGTCAGAACATAACCCGCCGCAAATCCTGCTACCCAGGCGGAGACCAATTGACCAGCGAACAGCCCGACATCTGACGCACTCATGGCCGGTATCCTGTCCGGAACCCCGAAAACGCCGCAAAAAACAAGGCGACAACAAGCAACAGACTTTGAACTGGCCATTGCTCGACCCCCTCATTACATGCCTGTAACTGAGTTGTGCCGGTCGATGTCACCGCATCACCCCCGAAAGGAATTTTGACGATAGACCACGAGACCAGCCCGCCGCCGCTGATCGACGGCATCCCCACGAACGCATTGACGCCCCCGGAATCCGATGATGGAACGTCAAGCGCGAATGCTTCCAGCGCCGCCGGCGCATCCGGATAACAAACCCCATTCCAGCCAAAGCCCATCAGAAACCACCCCGTTGCATCTGACCCAACAACATGAACGCCGTCGAACGGATCCCGGCATTCACCGACATGACACCGGCAACGATCAGAACAACAATAAGAGCGACACGCGTAAGCATGGTTTTCTCCGTGTTTCGCACGCGAAACTACGCGACAACGCGCAGGCGGTTATCGGCCGTATGGACCCGCACGATTTCACCGGTTTGCGGATCCGGGCGACTGTCATAGCTGCGGGGATAACCGGTCAGCTGCACCACGCCGGACCAGTCTTCACCGGGTGACCCGATGGACTGGTCCGACATCAATTCGACCGTGCCGGGATGGCTGAAACTGTCCGCCGCCGGAATCTTGAGAACAGTCATCCAATAGGAGCCGTCAGCGGTTTTCATGCGCCGGCGAGCTGCAATGCGGCCGACCAGGTACGCCTGGCACGCGCCGAGCTTCGGCGTGGATTTCGGGGAGATTTGAACAGATTGATTCGTTTCCATCATGATTCCTTTCGTTTGCTGAAGTGGTCAGGCTGCTTTTTTGCTGAGAAGGTATTCAACCGGACAGAGGTTGAACACGGAGTTGGCCGAAACTCGCCCCACGCACCGCCGGGGATCGGCCGGAAGCGGCCGGAAATCCCTTGGCAGTGCCGTGTCTTGCGGGACGATGAAAACGTCCGACGAATGCCAACTGATACGGAGAGTCGTGAACTTGCCCGGGAAGTGAACCGCCGTGTCGTACTTGGCTTCTTTCAGAGCCCGGCGCGGAAACTTGCAGTTCTTGAGAGCGCGGAAGTATTCGACCTGGGCAGCAGGAGACAGCGAGAACATTTCCGCCCAGTCGACGCGGCGAACTTCCCACTTCGCGGCATCATGAAACAGCATGTACCACTCATCCCCATGCGGACCCGACCCATTGATGCCGAAAATCTCACCAAGGAGATTCACGAACAAACGGGCCAACTCCTGAAAGTTCACAGGGTTCCCGTAGATGTTCTGACCATAGAAGAATTTATGAAAGCTGGCTTCGACCAAAACATATGGATTGCACTCAACCAAATCCGGACGACGGCCACCCACGCTGACCCAATCCTCGCGCATCACCTTGAAGGAAATACGGGAATCCCACGACCCTTGAAGCTCGCCCATAGTAATTTCATAGAGCAGCTCGCCCGTGCTAAGTTGAACGCCCTTCTTGAGAATGCACTGTTGCTCCAGAAAACACGCCATCCCCTCGTTAATTTCCGGGGAACGAAGCTTGACGGTGTCAACGGCCATGACCGAGCCCATCCAGTTTGCATTGGCGGTCCGGTAAACCGGACTCATCAGCGGTGCTACTGCGCCGCTGATGATTTCGGCCCGGTCCGGAGAGAGCCATAAAAACCCATTTTTCCCAAATTTCAGGAGAAACCACATGACGACTCGACCACCAGACTTCGATACTGCGGCAAATGACACGGAAGTTGCGCAGAACGAGATCACCAACCGGGAGCGGAAAATCAACGATTACGTCATCGACGGAATCCGAAACTTCGCCCTGGTCGAAATAATCTACGCAGCCGCTGAAATCGCAGATGCCTTGAAAGAGTTGGACGAGCCGATCCGAAGGCAGGTAACCACGCGCCTGGCAGTGCGCCGCATGCAGTGCCCAACGACGGAGCAAAACATAACGTTCACAATCCTCGATACGGTTATCCGAGAGTGCGAAAAACCCGGGTTCGCTTTCCACTTGGGAAACTTTGTCGACCGGAACGGGAGCGACTTGCCCTGAATCGTCAAAATGATGCATGGCTCACCCTCGTTTCAGAAGCGAACCGCTTCAAGATCTCGAGGCCACGAAAAATGGCTCGCCAGCGGCGGCTCGACCGATCAACTACTTCGTGAGTAGAGCGAAACCGTAGGGTCGCGAATTGACCGGAGAATTCCACACCGTTGCACGTGCCGAAGGTTCCCGTCTTCGGGCTAGCCATATGACCGTCACTATTCATTTGCCGAGCGCCTCAAAAGCCGTGCTAGATTCGTAAATTTCGGGAGAAAAATGAAAGCAAACGCTATTCACGGTTTACTCACTGGCATCCTCTGTGCTTCGTACTACTTGATTTGCAGCACAAAACCCCAAAGCAAAATCCAACGGATCCGAAATGCCGTAATCATGACTACCATCGGATTGATATCCGGCGCGACAATCATGATTACGATCCCCGAATAACACCATTTGCGAAGCCCCCATTCGTTGGCGTACGATACAAGCGCGTAAGCCAAAGCGCTTAATTTCAAGCGCAATCTACACCGCTTGAAATTAAGCGTCAACCATAAAGGAAACGAAGTGGACCAAAAAGACTATGTCGCCGCTGGTATCGCGAAAAAAGGCAGCCTCGCAGCTTTAGCACGCTACCTCGACCAGTCCGAAGGCGCCCTACGAAATGCGCGAAATCACACCCAAGGACTCCCGGTCTACGCCTGTGTTTCGCTTGCGAAACTTCTGGACGTGCCGCCCATGGAGATCATTGCGGCTTCCGAACTGGTGACCGCGAAGACGGAAGAGCGCAGGGCCTTGTTCCTGCCCTTCGTCAAGGGCGTAAAACATGCCCATTTCCCAAGCGTCATCGCTACGCTCTGCGGTGTTGTTTTTGCGTTGCAGGCCGCTTCTGAGAAAGTAATCCAGCTTGCATTGCTAAGTACATGATGTTAATTTGAAAGTCCATAATTTGACGCTCAGGGTGGGTGGCGTGACCGATACAATCCGGACAAACTTCAAGAGACGTGCCGCGG
>Ga0056914_10000664_pt1 | contig 28295 bp, 10 predicted proteins | sample TNRBio252014_DNA_FD_55168 | JGI IMG/M metagenome (GOLD analysis project Ga0056914, IMG submission 55168) | Wastewater treatment Type I Accumulibacter community from EBPR Bioreactor in Madison, WI, USA - TNR Reactor_6/25/2014_ DNA | ecosystem: Engineered > Bioreactor > EBPR > Anaerobic-Aerobic >...
GGGCAATCCGCAACGGGAGATTCTGACAAAGCCTATGCGCTTAGCAATTCATCCTCCTTTCAACTTTCAATCACTTTCCGGTTGAAAACGCCCATGACAATTAAGTCCGACTCATTGGTGATAAAAGGCAACCTTAATTCTTTATCAAGAAAGGTGGGTAGTTTGATGGAAGGCCCTGACCAAAATGGCTTTTACACTAAGACATTGATTTTCCCTGATACTATGAGGGGCAAAGTACTTGAATATTTTTATCAGCATGCCTGGAACAAGCGTGATTTCAGGCACAATCTCAAGCTTGACTCCTCACAAACGGTTTCTGATTGGTGGGGCTGCCTTGACGGACCGGCAGGCAATGTTCGTCCAAATCAGCTGCTCACAGTTGTCAATTCCAACTCGCCAGAGGAAAAGGCTGAACTTGCCACGCCGTTTGTGGGTATTACGACCGCTGGAAAGCCAGACAACAGTTTGTTTTCCATTCATAAAACAGGCGTTTCCACATTGCCCATGAAAAATGCGGTTAACGCTTTTTTATCCTCTCTTTCGCCAGAACAAAAAGCGATATGCACCTTTCCCATCGAATCGGATGAATGGCGCAGATGGAGCAATATAGACATCGGGCTTTATAAAAGAACTGGACTATGCCTCGAAGCGATCAGCCAGCCTCAAAAAGACCTCGCTTTTGATATGCTTAAAGAGAGCCTCAGTGCACAAGGAATTAAGAAAGCAAAAGATATCATGCAGATGGAGGCCCATTTGGCATATTTGACCAATCAATTTCAGGTGTATGGTGCAGATAAATATTGGTTGACTTTTATGGGCACTCCTTCTGATACGGAACCGTGGGGATGGCAATTGGACGGACACCATCTCATTATCAATTGCTTTATTTTGGGCGATCAAATGGTCATGACGCCCTTGTTTATGGGTTCAGAACCTACCCATATAGAAACAGGCGAACACAAAGGATTGCGTACTTTTGAAAAGGAAGAAGCGAGCGGATTTGCGTTTTATGCTTCACTAACATCAGAACAGAAAGGGAAAGCACTAATTTGGAATAAAAAGGATCATGATTTTAATCAAACAGAAGGCTTTCATGACAATGAAATCCTGCCTCAAACGGGTTTGTGGGCAACTGAATTAAGCAAATCACAAAAAAAAGCCTTGCTTCAACTAATAAAACTATATGTAAGTAATATGCGTGATGGACATGCAAAAATAAAAATGAAGGAGGTAAGGGCGCATCTGTCAGAAACCACCTTTACTTGGATACAGGGCGACCTGGTCAATGGACCATTCTATTACCGCATCCATAGCCCGGTAATCCTAATTGAATTTGATCATCATGGCCCAATTGCACTTCGTGACCCCTCTAAGCCACGCCCGGGGCCCAGTAAGGCACATATCCATACTGTTGTGCGAACGCCAAACGGAAACGATTATGGAAAAGATTTATTGAAAGAGCATTTGGAAAAGCATCACAAGCACTAAATACAATAACTATGTAAGTGCTTGTGCAATTGCCAATTGAACAAGTAGATAAAATCGCTGTAAATCAGTTGAATAAGTAAAACGCCCAACAATCGCTCCCCGAAAGTGCTTCCTAAGCGTCGCACATTCGGGGAGCGTAAAGTTCTCAACAATCAAAATAAAATAAAATGAAAAAATTAACTCAACAACTTGCATTTTTCCTAATAATGCTTCCGACTATCGGTTTTGGGCAAAAAATAGTTGCAAAAACGATGAAAGTCGAATCTCAAAAAATAATTAATTTGTCAAATGTTTCAAATGACAACAACAGATTTTTGGGAGATAGTTTGCCACGATTTGACTTCATGAAAAAAGAAGTCAATGAAAATATCATTTTGCCAGATAACAAAGTGCCAGATAGTATATACAAGGCTATCAATTTGTACCAACAAGACTCTGTTGATAAGCAATCTTTTTTTAGGGTGCAACAAAAAAACTCGCCTAATCCCGCTGCAACTTTTAATGGAGTAGTAGGTGGTACATGGTCTCCTGATATTGCTGCTGCTTCTAATCGTGATTTTCTACTGCATGCTACGAATTTTCAAGTTGTAGTTCAAAATAGAAATGGGAATGAGGTAAGAAGGGTCTTTCTTCCGAATTTATGGCGTGACATTATTCCAAATACAATCCAGAATCCTTGGGTTTTTGACCCCAGAGTGTTATACGACCCTTTTTCAGAAAGGTGGATTATAGTTGCCTTGCATGGTGATGGGGCTAATGCAGGTGGAGCAAATGTTATTTTAATAGCCACTTCAACTACAAATAACCCAAATGACCAATGGCGTTTGCATAGAATTAATATTGACACAACAACACATAATATTGATTTTCCGCTAATTGGTTTTAACAGGAATAACCTTGTTATTGTTAACAGAATGTTTCCAAATCCTCAAACACGTTTGGAAGGTTTTGTCAGAATTGATGCATTGAGCAAGACACAACTATATGGAGGGAATGCAGTTTCATCTGTATTTAATGTAGCAGGAAACCTTTGGGACTTATGCCCGATTGCAGATTATGATAATGAATCTAATATCAATTACTTGATTAAAAATAACGGAGGAAATACAAATAATTCTGGATGTTTACGCCTATGTACAATTTCTGCTAATTCGCAGGGAGTTCTAGAATTTAGTAACCCAGACAATTTGATTTGTTCTGAACAAACATGGTCAGATTGGATACCAGAAACAAACGGAGGGGTTGCCCCACAAAGAGATACAACTGCAAATGTAGAATTTCATTCAACTAAAGTTCATAATGCTGTTTTACGTAATGGCTCTATTTGGTGCGTAAACAATGTGTTTTTGCCGTTAAACAATCCTTTTCGTTCGTCAGTATTATGGTGGCAAATCAACCCAAATACGATGCCCGCCGAGATACAGCAGTTTGGTATGATTGATAGCCCATCTGATAGTGCTTTCTATGGTTATCCATCAATTGCGGTTGATAGATTTAGTAATGTTTTAATCGGTTACAATACATTTTCTAAAAATATTTTTCCAACTGCGTCTTATTCAATGAGGGCATGCACAGACCCATTAAATTCCCTACAATCTCCAAATAATTACGCACTTGGACAAGGGACATATAGTAACGGGGGATGTGAAAATTGTCAAAATTGTAATGATTGCCTTAGATGTAATCTATGTACTAATTGTCAAAGGTGTGGGAGAAATAGATGGGGCGATTATTCAAGTACAATTGTTGACCCTAATGGAATTAATTTTTGGACTTTACAAGAATTTGCAAGAAACAATAATACATGGGGGACTCAATGGGCTAATGTAAATTCTCCAATCAATAGCGGTTTCATATGTAAAGTAAAGGTAAATATTACTGGAAAAATGCACGACGATGACCATCCTTGGGCTGGCACATATTGTGATTTTAATTTACCAGAGATTAATACTGAAATAAATGCAAGTGAAAGAATTATTTACTCATCGCCTTTCGCAACTGCATGTTGTGGTGATGAAGTCCGTTATGGACTCACACTAACCGCAAGAACAGATGGCTCAATAGTAAAAATTGGTTATCGTTTAAAATTATATGAAGGAACTGACTGTTTTAGTGAAGATTTGGATGGTTATACTGAGGGATCTATAAAATTATCTCTTTCTGATAATCAAAATTTTGAAGTAAGTGCAAGAAATATTGATGAAAATGCAGATGATTGGGTGAAAATTATGGGTAATATTTCTACAAATATCGAAACTTCGTCCCCAAAAATCAATGCAACAACAATAAGAAAGGAGGGCAATAATGGGATATATAAAATTACAGCAATTCACCCAGTTTCACTTAAAAATATATAGGGTAGCGTTTGGCACAATGGTCGGCAGATAGCAGCGTTAGGTCAAAATTTTACTATTCCTTTGAGTTGTAAAACAGTAACAAGAAAGGAGCGAGTTTGTGAACCTGATTGTGGTCCGAGAGGAAAGCCTTGTTGTTATTGGGAATATTACGAATCAGAAGAATGCACTCCTGCGCCTAACGAGTTTATAATAAAATCAGAATGTTTTATTGACGGCAAGACCACAGTACCGAGCTTTGCATCTGAATCAACAAAAAGCAATAAAAAAAGGAAAAATAAATGAAACTGTTGAGAACAAAGCACTCCCGACCATGCCGCCCAAGCCCAACCCGCAAGGCCAGCGCAGGGCGGCACGGGCGGGAGTGCAACCGTTAGCGGCACGAATTATTTTGCCAAAGTTTTTAAGGATAAATATGGCAAAAGTCCCAGAGAATGGCGCGAAAACCCTCGGAGGTAGCCTGTTTTTAGAGGGCTGGGAAATTTGTCGGGGTGATTGGGAGAATTTTGGGGGTGGTGGTTTGAGAAGAGTAGGGATATTTGTAGCAATTGTTTTAGAATAATAATTTCTTACGGCAATCTCAATGTTAGCCTTTACCTATAAGACGCATGAGTAACCAATCCAATACAACGAACCAAACGATCTCTTTGCCAGAAGGCGGTGGATCAATTAAAGGAATGGGAGAATCTTTCTCTCCCGATCTACATACCGGAACAGGCAACTTCTCCGTGCCTATTGCACTGCCGCCAGGCAGAAACGGCTTTCAGCCTCAATTGGGTTTGGTGTACAGCACCGGGAACGGTAACGGCCCCTTCGGGTTGGGTTGGCAACTGAGCATTCCCGGCGTGAGTCGTAAAACAGCCCAAGGGCTGCCACAATACCGGGATGAAACGCCGGAGTATCCTGAAAACCCGGAGCACAACGATATTTTCCTGCTTTCCGGGGCGGAAGATCTCGTGCCGCTCCGTTATAATTCAGTTGAACATTTTATCGAATACCGCCCGCGCACGGAAGGTTTGTTTGCGCTGATCCGCCGTTATTATGATAGTGAAAATGACTATTGGTTAGTCAAAACCAAAGATGGTCTCAGCAGTTGGTACGGAACCCCTCAAAAACGGGGAAACGACCCTGCGACCGTTTATGAACCGGATAAGCCTCGCCGGGTGTTTTCCTGGATGCTGAGTGAAACCAGGGACACCTTTGGCAATCGCATCGTGTACGCTTATGGGCGCGACTTGGGCATTGGCGAAGACGACACCAAACGCACATGGAATCAACTTTACCTGAAATCGGTGCAATACGCGGATTACCGCGATACCGAAGGAGAAAATCAGTTTCTGATCGGCGTACATTTCAACTACGACGCTGAACGCCCCGATCCATTTTCCGTATATCAGTCGGGTTTTGAAATCCGCACCCGCCGCCGTTGCCGCGATATACAGGTGTACACCTATCCGGAAGGGCAATCTATCCTGACCCGCGCCACCCATTTTGAATACGCCGCGCCCGACCACAGTAAACTCTCCCTGCTGCGCGCCGTGCAGGTTACGGGATACGACGGCGAAAAAACGGAATCTCTGCCGCCGCTGGAATTTTCCTATTCCGCCTTCGAACCCAATGGCAAACGTTTTGAACCGGTAACGGGCCGTGAATTGCCTGTGCACAGTCTGACAGCCGGCCAATTGGAATTGGTGGACCTGAACGGCAACGGCTTGCCCGATTTGCTTCAATTGAACGGCTCGACAGCCCGCTACTGGAGCAACCGGGGCAATGGCCGTTTCGACCTCGCCCGTGAAATGCGCACGGCTCCCGCCGGAATCTCGCTGAACCAACCCGGTGTAATGCTAATGGATGCCAATGGCGAAGGCAGAGCCGACCTGGTATTCCAAAACAACGGCCTGTCCGGTTATTTCCCCACCACGTTTAAAGGCGAATGGGATAGCCGTTCTTTCCGAAAATACCGCTATGCACCGAGCTTCGACCCACAAGATCCGGAAGTAAAACTGCTCGACCTGAACGGCGACGGCGTCACCGATGCCATGCGCAGCGGTGCACGGTTCGAGTGTTTTTTCAATGATGCGGAAAAGGGCTGGCACGACGCCCTGCAAATGGCCCGCAAGCCCCTGGAGGATTTTCCCAATGTCAACTTCTCCGACCCGCGCGTGCGATTGGCCGATATGAGCGGCGACGGGATGCAGGATATTGTGCTTATCTCCGACCGGAATTTCGATTACTGGCCCAATCTCGGTCATGGCCGTTGGGGGCGGCGCATCACCATGCGCAATGCGCCTCAATTGCCGCGCCACTATAATCCCAAGCGCCTGCTGCTGGGCGACATCGCCGGCAATGGCCCCGACGATCTGATCTATGTAGATTACGGCAAAATATGGCTCTGGATCAACCAGAACGGCAACAGTTTCAGCGACCCCATCCTCATTGAAGGCACACCTTTGATCAGCGATGTGGACGATATCCGGCTGGCGGATTTGTACGGCACAGGTACCAGCGGACTGCTGTTTACTGCCAATCAAAACGTTCCAGGCCGAAACCACTGGTTTTTCCTCGACCTGGCAGGCCGGCAAAAACCCTACCTCCTCCACGAGATGCGCAACAACCTGGGGGCCTTAACCCGGGTGGAATACCGGCCTTCTACGGAATATTTCCTGCGCGATTACGACAATCCCCGTACCCGCTGGCAAACGCCGCTGCCGTTCCCGGTGTTGGTCGTTTCCCGCGTGGAAGTTATTGACCAGATCAGCAAAGGCAAACTCGCTACCGAATACCACTACCACCACGGCTATTGGGATGGCGTGGAGCGGGAATTCCGGGGTTTCGGCATGGTGGAGCAGTTCGATACGGAAACCATTGACACCTTCAATGCCAATGGCCTGCACGGCGACCAACCCTTTATTTCAACAGAGGAAAAACACTATTCCCCCCCATTGCACACTAAAACCTGGTTCCACCAGGGGCCTGTAGATCTGGAAGAAGGCGATTGGCACGAACCCGACCGCTCGCACGAATATTGGAGCGGAGACAAGCCCCTTCTGCGGCATACCGAACGCGTTAACGAATTCCTGAAAACGCTCCCCAACAGCCGTATCCGCCGGGAAGCCCTGCGTACCCTGCGCGGCAGCATCCTGCGCACGGAACTGTATGCCCTCGACGGCTCTCCACGACAGGAACGACCCTACACTGTGACCGAACAGGCATACGGCCTGATGGAACTGGAATCACCGCCTGATGGATCGAAACGTCGCCATATCTTTTTCCCCTTTGCCGTGGCGCAGCGCACCACGCAGTGGGAGCGCGGTGAAGACCCCATGACGCAGTTCAGTTTTACGGAAGATTACGACACTTTCGGGCAGCCTCAGACCGCGATTGCCGTTGCCTGCCCGCGCAGCTGGCGCGAGCCGGGCGACGTTTTTCCCGAAAACCGGCCCTTCCTCGCCACGGTCAGCCGCACCGTGTTCGCCTATTCCGGCGGCGAATCGCCCTACATTAAAGACCGGACGGCCCGAACGAGCGCGTGGGAATTGAAACACCGGGGCAACCTGACCCTGTACGACCTGAAAGCGCAGGCAGCCAACCCGGATTTTCTGGAAATTACCGCACAAAGCGTCAGCTACTACGACGGCGAGGCTTTCACCGGTTTGCCTTTCGGACAAATGGGAGCGCACGGTGTCCCTGTCCGCAGCGAAACCCTGATTTTGACCGAAGCCCTGCTGCGGGATGCCTGGAAAAACGAAAACGGTGAAGCAGAAATTCCGGTCTGGCTGCAAATTGAAGCACCCGACTGGCCCGAAGAATACCCTCAGACTTTCCGCGATCAACTGCCCGCACTCGGCGGCTATCGTTTCCACGGCGGCACAGGCCCGCAGGCGCGGGGATACTGGGTGGAGGGCGGCAAAACCCAACTTGATATCCACTTGTCGCCCGCCGGGAAAGGTCTGCCGCTGGCCCTGCGCGACACGCTCGATCGGGAAACGACCATACAATACGATGTGTACCAATTGTTGCCGGAAGCCGTCACCGATCCGTTGAGCCTCACCCAACGCGCCTGGTACGACTACCGGGTGTTGCAGCCCCGACAAGCGGAGGATGCCAATGGCAACCAAAGCCGTTTTGCCTTCTCGCCGCTGGGATTGGCCAATGCATTTTTTGTCAACGGCAAAGCAGGCGAATCTGTGGGAGATACCCCCGAAAAACCGTCCCGACGATTGGAATACGACTTTTTTGCCTTTATGGAACGTGGCGAACCCATGTTTGCCCGCAGCATTGCACGGGAATACCACGCCCTCGATACGGAGGCGCCTACAGGCCATGCCGACGATACGATCGTCACGGTCGAATACTCCGACGGCTTCGGGCGGCAGGTGCAGACCCGGGTACAGGCGGAAGACGTACTTTTTGGCGATGATATTTTCGGTACCGGCATAATACCCGCCGACATCGCCGAAAAACCCGGCCCCAGTGCAGGCCGGCAGCGCCAACCCGGCGAACTGGAGAATGTGGTGGTCAGCGGCTGGAAAATTTACAACAACAAGGGCCTCGTGGTGCAACAGTACGAACCCTACTACGACCAGGGTTTCGCGTACGCTACCCCTGAGGATTACCAGTTGGGCCAAAAGTCGGAAATGTATTACGACCCGCGCGGGCAGGTCATCCACACGGTAAATCCCGATGGTTCAGCGCAAAGAGTCATTTACGGAACGCCCTTCGACTTGAACCAACCACAGGTCTTCAGTCCGACGCCCTGGGAGGTTTACACTTATGACGCCAATGACCTGGCACCCCTTTGCCAGAGACCAAACGGTGAATCATTGACCAGCCGCGCGCCGGAAGAGCACCATTTCACGCCGTCCAGCATCGAAATAGATGCCCTGGGCCGCACTGTAAAAGCCGTGCAGCGCAACCGCTCCCTGCGCCAAAAGCCCGGCGATCCCATGCCTGCGCTGGAAGAGTACATCACCATGTCTACGTACGACATCCGGGGCAACCTGCTCACTGTGACCGATGCGCTGGGCCGCCTGGCTTTCCAATACACTTACGACCTGACTTTTGATAAGGAAAACGGCTCCCGCCCCTGGCGCATCGAAAGCATAGACGCAGGCCTGCGACGGGTTGCTTTCCACGCTCTGGGCATGGAAAGCGAACGGCGCGACAGCAAGGGCAGCCTGACCCTGCAAGGCTACAACGATCCCGGTAACCGCCCCACCCACCTGTGGGCGCGCAACCACCCCGGCGAAGCAAGCACCCTGCGGCAACGGCTGCTTTATGGCGATACCGCCCCGGATATTCCGCCGGCACTTCTTGCTGCCGGCAATTTTAAGGGAAAACTGTATCGCCATTACGACGAGGCCGGTCTGGTGGAAATACACGGCTACGACTTCAAAGGAAACCCGTCGGCTACCAGCCGCCGCACCATCCGCAACGAGGCGGTGCGGCCCTTCCTCGGCACGGCGGCGTACACCGCCTTTGTGGTGGACTGGCAGCGCCCCGACGCCGAAACGCATTACCTCGAAACCAAAGCCTACCGCAGCGATACTGCCTTCGATGCCCTGAACCGTCCCAAACGGGTGATTTTTCCGGAAGACATCAGCGGCGAGCGAAAAATGTTGCTGCCTGCCCACAACCGCGCCGGGGCTTTGGAAAGTGTGGCACTGCAATCCTTTGGAGGTCAGAAGCAAGCGGGTGTGGAGCACATTGGATACAACGCCAAAGGCCAGCGCACCCTGCTCGCCCTCGCCAACGGCCTGATGACCCGCTACGAATACGACCCGCATACCTTCCGCCTCGTGCGCCTGCGCACGGAAAAATACCGGCGGGAAGGCGCTGCTACCTTCGCGCCCGACGGCGGCCTGCTGCAAGACCTCGCCTACCGCTACGACCTGGCGGGCAACATCACCCAAATACAGGATCGGGGCACGGGCAAAGGCATCAACGGCATTTTTGCCTTCGACCGGGACTTTACCTACGACGCCATTTACCGTCTGTTGAGCGGCACGGGCGTCGAGCACAGCGCCTATACCCACGCGGGCGAACCCTGGCTCGAAATGCTGCAACACCACAACAACGACCTGACACAGGCCCGGCACTACCGCCAGCGCTATACCTACGACCCGGCAGGGAACATCCTGGAACTGGCGCACCGCAACCTCGATGGCGAAGTGGGCCACTACACCCGCAGTTTCAGCGTACAAACTGCCAACAACCGCCTGCAATCCATGCGGCAAAACGGACTGCACTACACCTATACCTACGACCCCAACGGCAACATGACCCGCGAGGCCACCAACCGCCGCTACCACTGGAACCACGCCGACCAACTGACCCGCTTCCGCAACCAAACCGACGGCGCCGCCCCCAGCGTGGATGCCTGCTACCTCTATGGCGCCGACGGCATCCGAGTGAAAAAAGTGGTACTGAACGGCGGAGGCCTGCTGAAAACCGCCACCTACATCGGCGAAGTATTTGAATACTGCACCCGCGGCGAGCAGGCACACCACCTCATTCATCTGATGGACGGCGAGCAGCGCATTGCCCTGCTCCGCGTAGGCGCCCCTTTCTCCAGCGATGAAACCCAAAATCCCGCCCTGCAATACATCCTCGGCGACCACCTCGGCAACAGCAGCATGACGGCAAATGCCGCCGGGGCACTGGTACACCGGGAGGAGTTCACGCCGTATGGGGAGACGAGTTTTGGTGGGTACGGGGAGAAACGCTACCGCTTTACAGGGAAGGAACGGGATGAGGAGAGCGGGTTGAGTTATCACCGGGCGAGGTATTATGCGGGGTGGTTGGGGAAGTGGGTAAGTGCGGATCCGGCGGGGATGGTGGATGGGGTGAATTTATTCAAATACCTTAAAGATAACCCCGAAAACTCTATTGACAAAAAAGGAACTAATGAGGAAAAAATTGATAATATCCTTTTTGGGATTAGAAACCAATCTGCCTTTGAGGTAGGTAAGGGCGAATATACTGCTCAAAATGGAAGGACCTTCGAAACCACATTTGATTCGAATCCCAATAATCCTCCTTTTGGCGATCCAAGGAGAAATGCTAGTCCATTTGGGACGGCTGCTCATAGGCATGCCCAAAGTGTTTTAGAAGATTATCAAAGAATGTACCCTGAGGCACGACGCATTGTGTTGGAACCAAGAATAGTTGATGGAAAAGTTATTGGGTTTGGGACCTCTGGCGCACCACATGGCTCTTTAGTCCCTGATGCCTTAATCTTGAAACCTGGCATTGATCCTAGTACAATTCAAGGGAAAAATGTATCTGATATTGCAGAATCTGTTGCTGATTTCAAATATGGTGCCGGAACTGCGGCCGAAAAATATGGATCATTAGGACTTACCGTAAAAACAGTTAAACATACAGGTGTAATAAATCAATCACCAAGATCAAATTTTGGTTTTTTTTCGAATTTCCTTGGACGTAAAGGTAAGTTTTTGAAGGTAATTCCATTCATTGGAATAATTGCCGGATTTTTTTCTATGATTGATAATTTAAATAAAGGAAAGTATTTGGAGGCTGTTTTTGACGCAATTGGTTTTCTTCCAATAATTGGTGATTCGCTTGATGGTTTGAGATTAGCAGCTGATATCATAGCACCATATGTGCCTCAGGGTATTAGAGCAGTAAAAGCAGGATATAATCAAATAAAGCCCCATATATCTCCATCTACGCAGGTGATAATAGAAGCTGCTGGTTCAGGAATATTACAAGCTGCTGGTATGGGACCATTGTTGTTATTGGACTAATCTGAGGGTCTAATTTTTAATTTTAATTCAATCCACCATGCCAAACATCATCCAAATCGCAACCCAAAAAATCCGCACCAAAAAGGAAGAACTGCTGAAGGACGGGATAGACCTCGGCAAGGCTGAATCGGCCGTATTAGATGCCGGTTTTGGCGGCTGGTATCAGGAGCGGGAGAAACCATAGCTTTTCAAGCTAGAAGTACTAATTATTACACCTCACAAAACACCTTTCATTTTTTCATTTCAAATCCAATCCACCATGCCCAACACCATCCAAATCCTCCCCCTTGGCGCCCCCGCTCCCGAAGCCATCTACCGCGCCTACGCTCTTCAGCCCGGTGTAGAAACCCTGCTTGCCGAAGGCATGGGCAATGAAAAAGGCGAGTGCAAGCTCGCCTACGAATGGACCGGCGGCAAGGTATTGCACGTGCAGGTGCGGGCGTTCTCCTTCGAGGGCGCTCGGCTCGGCGCTTCCGAGGTGGTGTACAATGCCAAGGCCATGGAGCAGGTGCGCTTCAAGGTGGAGCAAGCGCCGGCGCCCAAGGAGTTTGAAGGCATTGGGGCGGTGCTGAAGCGTATACTGCCGGAAGCCTCTTTGATGGAGCATGAAATCTCTATATTGCTCAACTCGCTGAACGATTACCGCAAGAGTATTCCGCGTTTATTGCTGGGATATTTGAGCGATAATAATCTCAGGCTTTGGGTTTACAGCGAGCAGCTTGCCCGTGCAACTGAGTTGCCGGCCGCGTTCTTCTATGGTATCGCTCGTTTCTCCAATAAAGGAACCGGTATTCAGGAGATATTAGAGGAATCGGATTCCGAACTTGAACAACGGTTTAAAAAAGCTATAAAAGAGAAGGTCATATCGGAAACTGATTGGGAGTCTATCCGAGGGCAATTGGATAAATTGCGGCTACAGGCCAAATTACTGCAAGAGAAACGAATGGTCATCCAATTAATCGGTGAGGAAAATGACCAGCCTTTGGAGTATTTTAAAGTCAACCTTTTTCAAGTACAAAAAAACAAAGACCTGGGCGAGCAATGGACGAATGAGCATGGGGTTGCGATATTCCGCTATGTTGCCAATGAACAAAAGCAGCAGTTTCGCCTAAAGGTATCCGATTTTAGAGGAGAAACCTTATTAGATACGCAAATTGCACAAAGCGATGCGTTGATTTCTGTCCGCATTCAAATAGCGCAGCTCGAGAACGACTCTCCGGCCATTGTTGATGTTGGCCGTGTAATCGGCATTAAACTACCCACAGGCCTGACCGAGTTTCTCGAAGAAAGGAAAATTTTTAGCCTTAGAGATTTATTGTTTGTGGGCGGTTTTGGCTGTATCACCGATTTGCCGGTTCCCGCCGACCTTCCAGTTCTGAAGCGAATAGACGCACATGCAGCCTTATCCGTAACGCTTTCGGGTTATCAGCCTGAAGTTGTGGAGAAATTAGTGGATGCCGGTTTCGACAGTGTACAAAAAATCGCGGTCAACGAGCGCATTCGCTTCGTTCGGAAAATGGGGAGAACTTTGGGCAATTTTAAGGCTGCCGGCGTGTGGAAACAGGCTAAAGCCACTAAGGTCGTTCTGGATAACCTGCTCACATCTATCCGAACGGGCGCAATGCCGTTGAATGGCAACGGAAAAAATAATTTTGAAGTCATTGCCAAGGAATTGCAAGAACAATCACCTCATGGCTGCAATTGTGAGAGCTGTTCTACGGCCATAAGCCCCGCTGCATATCTGGCGGATTTAATCAAATATGCCGAAGCCCATATACAGATTGGCGTAGATAATGATGAAACTCCCATAATGGCGCAATTAGAAGACCTGGAGGCGGCCTTCCATCAATCTTTTGGCGAACTGCCGCTGAATTGTAAAGAGGTGACGCACAAGATTCGACAAGTGCGCCTCTGTATTGAAGTGCTGCGCCGATACATGAAGGCGCAGGGTCTTCCTGTGCCAGGTAGCAGCGAAGAAAGCGAGTGGGGTAAAGCGTATCGCAATTACCTGGAAACCAGTTATAGTTTTCTGCTGGCTTCAATCGGCGTCTCCTTTGAAAATTTGCGAGAGGCAATTCGTTCCGGCAATTCGGACAGTTTGAAAGGGATAGCGAATCGCATCGGCATTGCTGAAAGCATAGATTTGGCTCCTTTGTTTTTAGACCCGGAAACAATCGCCGAAGCTGATTTGGAGCATTTGTTTGGCCTTAAGGATACAACCGAGGATGCGCTTTCGCAAGGCATCTTAATGAAGGACAATGGCATTTTTTTAGGCTCCGATGAATCTCCCGTTTTGAGGTGGAATCTGGATGGAGTGAGATGGGGGAAAAACACCGATACAAACGGCTACATTTATTTGTCGATCAAAAAAGATGGGGCAATTTTTCGGGTTGAAGCATTCAAAGACAGCAATCGCTCGGAACGTCTGGCAGGCGGAGAAACAGATTCCGCCAATGGTGCAATTGTATTACTGCCTGCTTCGGATAGTCGCAGTGGCCTGTATGGCTCCATACACTTAAATTATACGGAAGACCGGGAAGACATAAAATTGTCCGTCGTTCCGCTCGTTTTGAGTTGGCGTTTACAATGGCTGTACCAAAACCGTTGGTCTTCTCACAGCGATCAACCAGTTATCGACCCTGACCTGATTGCTGCGGAATACCTGCTTACACCAGTTGAAGATAATCCTGCGATAGCCCTTTGGCAAGCCCGCAAAGTATTCATTGAAGATAAATGGACGACATTCAGAAACGCGTCCGGTATTGATGATATTTCCAAATTTAACCAGATTCTTGCTATTGCAGGCATTGAATTGACCGAAGACGAAGGGGAGTTGTTGGCAAAGGAATTGGAATTTCTGCAAAATATCCTGGCTATTATCTCGCCACCTGATGCTTCTCCCTTACTTGAGAAAGAATGGGAGGAGGTTTTCAATATTCTTGTACAAGTGGAGAAACGGCGGCAGGTAACAAGCTGGCTGGCGGAAGAAACCCTGCATGGAATTTCACTCACTCCCGATTTTTTCCAAATTCCGGAGTTTTTTGAGGACGAGCAGTTGCCGGAGTGGCGGGCAGCAAGGCACGATTTACAATTGTGGAGAAACACGCTCCGCAACCGTTTTTCGGAAAGACAAGAACTCATCAATCGTTTCAATAACTTGGTAGATCAGACAGAAGGAGCCTCTTTGGTTTCGCTGCGCGACGCACTTATTGGGGCTTCGAACGCAATGGGAGCGGACACGAGAACAAAAGCAGATTGGATCGCCGAGCGTTTACTCATTCAAGCCCGCATGGATAGTTCGATGCACACCACCCGGGTAGCCCAAGCCATCGACACGCTACAACAACTGGTTTGGTCAACTCACACGGGGCAATTGGCAGACACGCATCCTGATTGGGACATCCTGAGCGATCATTTTGACGAAGAGTGGAAGTGGATGGGATCCTATGCCACCTGGAAAGCGGCAATGACCGTTTTTCTGGATCCTGAAAATGTACTGCATCCTGCTTTGCGGCGGCATAAGACGACGGCTTTTGAGCGAATTATTGCAAAATTCAGAGACACGCCAAAACTTACAGCGCAGGTCGCTTGCCAAAAAGCACGAGAATACGAAGAATTTTTGAACGACCTTCCGAACTTAAAAATAGAAGCGACTTGTCACGCTCGCGTACAAGAAATGGAAAAGGAGTGTGGGAAAAGTTCGCCCCCAACGAGTACTTATCGCTTGTTCCTCTTTGCTCGCGCCGAAGACAGCGGTAAAGTATATATGTCTTCTTACCGCTCCGGGGCGCCAACCGGAGAGGAGCAAACACCTTGGGAAGTGATCCCTCAGTTGAGTGATGCCATACAGGTGATTGGAGCTTGCGTTTATGAATTTGAAGCGGAGAGACCGTTTCGAATGATCTATATTTTTGTAAAGCAGCGGATTGGATCGTCAGAAAAACTGGGATTTCTTCGATATGACCTGGAATCCCGAAAATTAGAAGGTACAGGGCCATACCCGCTTGATATTCCGGAGGCAGCTACCGCTTTCCATGCGGTAATAAAACAGAAAAACGATAGTAAAACTCCGCCTGAACTTGCCATTCAGGTAGCGAAAAATGTTTATTTTTCTCAGTTCAATAAAGAGGGGTTATCCTGGGAGGCAAAAGGCATCCCTATGCCATTGAATTTCCCTCGTCAAGTGGTAGCAGCATTAGACCTTAATTTAGGATCTGAAAAAGAAAACCCTAATTTGCCATACTTTCTCGTAATTTCAAAAAACGAGAACGCTGTTTTTTATGATTTTTCTCCGTGGCAAGAAAATAGAATTTTATTCGATGGAATATGGAGGGGTGCCTTTATATGGCCTGCAACCCCAGATATAGTTTATTTACTTTGTGAAAAAGCAGGGGAGATTCAATACAAGGCCATTTTCTATGATACAGATACAAACCAAATTGTCATCAAGCCGGCTGAATCGTATAAGCATTTGAGCATCATACCAGCCTTGAATGAATTGGAGAGTATTGCCGTACACACGAGCAGTGAAACACAGGCGGCTCTTACGCACCAATTTGCCTATCAACTGAAAGGGGAAAATGCGGGACCTTACCTGGGTTTTTTTACCCGGGATCCGGACGCAACCGATAATTCTGCCTCACCTTCATTGCCACCTTCCGCAAGTGAGCTGAGCAGCGCATATTTTATTCCCTCAACCACATTAAAGTGGCGAACGGGCAATACCAGGTTACAACATGTTAAAGACGACATGGTCATTGACCCGGGTAGTCTGGATTTGCCTCCTCTGCCTTCTCCCGAGCCTCCCGAACCAACGGTGCCGGAGCATTTACCGATTACCTTTATCGACAGCATTAGATTGGCTCCGATAATCCGGGAAGGGATCGAAATCAGGCCGATTCCCAATCGGGAGGATTTACAGGCGAGAAAAGCCAAAATTGAACTACTTTTTCAGGATAACCAACTATTGTCGGCTGCTCAGCGGGTTTATCTGGAAGAAGGGTTTTATTTTATTCCGGTGTATATCGCTATTAATTTGCAAATGAGGGGATACTACCGGGAGGCCTTGGAATGGTTCCGGACAGTTTATGATTTCACCGCACCGGAAGATCAGAGAAAAATCTACTATGGTTTGATAGAGGAGGAGACATTTGCGGAAAATTATGAACGAATGGTCGGCTGGCTTCTGGATCCCCTGAATCCGCATTCCATTGCGCAGAATCGGCCTAACACCTATACCCGTTTTACACTTCTTTCTATCGTTCAATGCCTTGCCGCTTTTGCCGATGCTGAATTTAGCAAGGATACGGCAGAGTCAATCTCAAAAGCAGCAACGCTGTATCAAACGGCTTTAAGTCTTTTGCAATCATCAAAGCCACTGGATCATTTAACGGAGTGCCAGTCAATCATCATGAATACAGCTCATAGTCTGCGTATTCAAGATGAACCGGAAGAGGCATTCGTCAAGGATATTCTAGGTAATCTTGGTAAAATCAAAAACTTGAGTTTGCTGCGTCAGACTGCCAATACCATCAATGCTGTGTTAGAAGAAAATAGCCAAGGTTTTACAAGGCTGAATCGCATTAGTAACACGGTAAACGACGCAGCATACAGCAGTGCGTTAAACCGGAAAAACTTCGCTGAGATATCGAACAACAACGTTCCAGTTTACAATAAACTATTACAACATCCACAGCTTGCCGATATTGTCGATCAAGTTGCCTGGATTGTGGAGCAAGATTTTGATCACACTTTTTCAGTTTTGACGGGTCGCCCCAAAAATGATCTTCAGAAGGCAGTCCTATCCTGGTTGGGAAAAAAAGACCGGCCAATTGCCATTCAACGGCCTTTAGCGCCGGGAAATAACCAGCCAAAGATCAAGCATTTTGAAACAATCAACCATATTGCGAAGAATGCACCCAATACGATATTTACCCAAAACCAGGTTATTCCACTGCTCTTTACCCCAGGCAATGGGTATGACTTTTGTGTTCCACCCAACCCAATTGTTCAAGCACTTAAAAACAAAGTTGATCTAAATCTTGAAAAAATCCTTCAAGGCCGGAATATCGCCGGATTTAAAAGAGAGATAGAGCCTTATGCTATTCCCATTGAGGTGGGAACGGGTTTGCCCGCTTTGTCCGATTTTGGCGGAATCATTTTGCCCAATGCCAACCTGTTTCGGCCAACGCTGTACAGATATGTATTTTTAATTGAGCGAGCCAGACAAATGGCCAATTTTGCCCAGCAAATCGAAAGCACTTTCCTTTCTATTCTGGAAAAGCGGGACGCCGAATTTTATAACCTGATAAAATCCAAACAAGATGTCACTTTGAGTTTTTCAAATGTTCGTTTACACCTTTTGAGGCTCATGGAGGCAAGGGATGGGGTTGTACTTGCACAATTGCAAAGAGACAGGGCCGGAATTCAAGTGGATCATTACCAGGAATTGCTAAGTGAGGGAAAAAATTTTTGGGAGAATTTGTCTCTCGGTTTTACCGCGTTGTCTGCCATTTCAAGTATTGTAACTGCAATATCTGGTGGAATGGCCGCAATAGGGGCAAAAGCAATAGTTGCAGCATCTGCCGGTAGTTCTGCTAATGCATTATCATCTATGGCGGGTTTTGCTTCACAAATGGGCGGCTTTGAAAGAAGGGAAGAGGAATGGCAATTGGCTTTGCAATTAGCACAAGAGGATGTAAAAATTGGTAATCAGCAAATTCGATTGGCCAATGATCGTGTCAACATTACCAACCAGGAACTTAGTATTGCAGGTTTGCAGGCTAACCATTCTCAGGAGACTCTGGAGTTTCTAACAACCAAATTCACCAACCTTGACTTGTATGAATGGATGAGTGCCGTTCTTGAAAATATATACAGCACAATTCTCCAGCAAGCTACTTCGGTTGCTCAACTGGCGGCTCAACAGCTTGCTTTTGAACGACAGCAACCCATTCCGAGATTTATTCAGTCCAATTATTGGGAAGCGCCTCTCAATATGGAAGCCGATTTGTCTGGTGACGGCAATGCGCCTGATCGGAAAGGACTCACGGGTTCTGCCAGGTTGCTTAAAGATATCATTTTACTTGAAACCCATGCCTTTGATACTGAGCAGCGCAAACAGCAACTCTCCAAGACATTTTCACTCGCTCAATTTTCTCCGGCGGAATTTCAACTATTCAGGGAAACCGGAAGATTGGCCTTTGAAATACCAATGGAAATGTTCGATAGAGACTTCCCGGGACATTATCTGCGCTTGATCAAAAGATTGACAATTTCCCTAATTGCCTTGGTTCCACCTGTTCAAGGCATCAAAGCCTCGCTAAGAACTACAGGTATATCAAGGGTAGTAATCAGTAATAATGGTCAGTTTGAAGAGACTACCATAAAACGGCTGCCGGAAAAGATAGATTATACTGCGCCTTTTAACTCCACCGGACTATTCGATTTCGAATTACAACAACAAAACGAGATGTTGCGGCCTTTTGAAGGCAACGGCGTGGCCTGTTCATGGGAATTCGAACTTCCCAAAGCCGCCAATCAATTCGACTACAATACCATTGCCGATGTATTGATCACCATGGATTACACGGCGCTTTACAGCGATGACTACCGCCGCCGCGTCATCGCCAACCTCGACCGCCGCTTCTCCGCCGACCGCGCCTTCTCTTTCCGCCGCGATTTCCCCGACCAGTGGTACGACCTCAACCATCCGGAACAAAGCAACGAGCCGATGGTGGTGCAGTTCGAGACCTTGCGGGGCGATTTTCCGGCCAACATAGAAGGGATACAAATCAAACACGCAGTGTTGTACTTTGTCCGCAAAGATGGCTTCACCAAAGAAATCGATGTAACATATTTGCGTTTCCAACCGCAAGGCGGCGTATGGCTGGGCGATTCGGCAGTACAAAACCTGACAACCATCGAAGGTATTCTGAGTACCCGAACCGGTTCGTTTTCGGATTGGGATGTATTTCGGGGCAAGATTCCTGTTGGCCAATGGTCTTTAGCCTTGCAGGATTCTACTGAATTGCGTCAATGGTTCCGGAACGAACAGATTGAAGATGTGCTGTTTGTCCTTTCTTTTGAAGGAGAGACAGCGAAGTGGACGTAAATGTAAAAAGGTAGCGATTTATTCACTCAACCATACAACAATGTCTCACACACCATTATCTCTCGAACAAAGAAACCAATGCCTGTGGATAGGGATGGGGTTGGTGGTCACTTTACTGTCTTTATTTAAACAACGATAAACTATGACGCAAAATCCACCCACTCCCTCCGAACAAACCCTCCTCGAAGAGTACCGCATGTTGCGTGCGGATATGCAGCAGCGCATCAACTTCCGTTTTCAGGTTTTCAACCTGTTGTTGGTAGTGCTGGGCGCGGTATGGTCGGTCGGCTTAGACAAAGGGAACGCCCACATCCTGTTAGTCTATCCTGTTTTGGCTTTATTTCTTACCCTCAATTGGATACACCAAGGCCTGATCATGATAAAGTTAAGCCGTTATTTACTGGAAGAACTGGAACCAAAGCTGCCCGGATTAAATTGGGAGGCCTGGGTGCATAAGGATTCTAAGCGTTTTTCTGGTTTCAGCGCAATGGGTTTGTGGGCTGCCGGCGGTTTTATTGTGGTGACGGAAGTACTGACTCTTGCCCTTGCCTTTGGGATGCAGTGGGGGAAAGATTGGAACGGTTTAGGCTTGTTTTTGGCAATTTCAGGCATTGCATTTACCTTGCTGACATTATTTTTCTTATACTCGTAGCGAAATGATTTGGGAAAATTCGTAACTTTTTGGCATGAAACTACAACTGAGCACGGAAGAGATCAAAGAGTTGCAACGGATCCAGAAGAAGGATCGGTTTCATCGCCGCCGGTTTATCAAAGCGACGGTTCTTCTGATGCTCCACCGGGGTTTGTCCATGGAAGATATTCAAATGAGCCTGACCCTGGATGACAATACGATCAAGCGTTATGTGAAAGCCTTCCAGGAAAAGGGACTAAAGCGGTATATGGAAGATGGGTATGTTCCGTACAGCGGCAAATTGACCCAAGCGCAGGAACAAGCCCTGTCTGACCACCTGGACGAAGATCTGTACATAGACGCCAAAGCCATTTGTGACTATGTTAAGCAGACCTTCCGGGTAAGATATACCATCTCCGGGATGCGGGATGTGTTGCACCGCCTGGGCTTTGTTTACAAACAAACCAAAGCGGTTCCCAGTAAAGCCGATGAAGCGCAACAGCGCGCTTTTTTGGAAGAAACCTTACCGGAATTGCTCGAAGAGGTAGCGGCCGGGAATGCGGAAGTTTACTTTGCTGATGGTACGCATCCTACGCACAATACCAAGACAGGCCGGGGCTGGATCCGCAAGGGCCAGGATTTTGAAATTGATTGCAACAGCGGCCGCAAGCGCGTCAATATCAATGCCGCAATCCGGGCAACCAAACCAGAGCATCTGGTCTATGATGTGGCTGAGTGCATCAACGCCCAATCAACCCAACGGCTTTGCCGGAAGCTGTTAAAAAAGCACCCCGGGAAAACGATCTATCTGGTGTGCGATAATGCAGGCTACAATCGCTGCGCCTGGCTGCAGGATTGGGCAGTTGGCCAGCGCATTGAATTTGTATTCCTGCCGACCTATTCCCCCAACTTGAATTTGATTGAGCGGCTCTGGCGCTTCTTGCGAAAAGAAGTGCTCCATTCCATTTACTACGATACCTGCGCCAAGTTTCGCCAGGCCATCATCCATTTTTTAGAAAATGTCAAAGAACATAGAAACGAATTGCGAAAACTACTGACCTTGAACTTCCGGACAGTGGGTAATTCCTCTTTTCATTTAGCCCAAACCACTTCGTGATGGGTATAATCAGATACCACCGCCTAAAACGCTGAAAATATGGAAGATATGAAAGTGCTCCGCGCCCGACATCGCTGGGACATATTGCAAAAGGAAATGGGGTTCATTCAGGAGACTATCAAAAACCTGGATGATATTATTTACAAAACCAAGAGTTTTGCCTTTGCGCTTTGGGGCGGCAGTCTGTCGCTAATCTTTGCGCAACTGAAGGGGCCGAACGGAGCGCTACCTACGCATCTGATCGCATTTACGGCGCTGGTTCCAGTCTTCTTCTGGATGATGGATTATCGCTGGCGCAAATATTTGATGCAATGCGGGCAAAGGGAGCGGCATATTTCTTTGTTTGTCAACAGCGAGGCGTTTGAGCATTTGGTGCTAAAAGGAGAAAAAGACCTCAATGGTAAGCAATTCCCCTTGTTTGATGTCGTTGGCTGGATATACACCCACTCCGCGTATGGGCATCCGGAAAGTGATTATTTGCGCGAATACCTTATCAAGGAAAGCGATTATAAAGGACTCAAGGTACTACTGTTCAAAGATGCCAAACTATTCTACGGCTGTATGATTGCTATATCGCTGCTGCTTGCCCTATTCACCAAACTTTAAGCATGTTGAAAATGAAGTAATTCCGCTAACAATCCACTACCTATCATGCCTCCTAAGCGTCGGCACGTCGGTAGTGGTAACGTTAGCTGCAATAGAAATAGAAAGGTAAAAAACACCCCGAATTGCCATCCCGATCAGTACATCATATTTTCACCACCACCGTCTTCATCGCGCTTTTTGTCGCTACCCCGCTGTTTTGCCTGATTCAGGCGGTAATTCAGCGTGAGGGTGATTTGTCGTGCGCGCCACTGGAAATCCGTGTTTGCATAAAAATCATCCCCTTCGGAAATGGAGCGCATCCGGCGCGAATTCAGCAAATCCCGGATGCTCAGCGTTAGCGTTCCTTGTTGTTTCAGGATGTCGCGGCTGGCGCCAAGGTCAATGCTGTACATTGCTTTACGTGAACCCTGGGTCGTTTGTTCCGGAGCACGGTAATCAAATCGCACCTGAAGGTCAGTATTTTTGGCAACCGTAAATCTGGAAGTGCCGCGTGTGAACCAGGCGTAGTTGTCGCTTTGGAAGCTTTCGCCAAGGTTTCCACCATCAATCATAGACCGGTAAAAGTTAAAACTACCATTCATCGTCCACCACTTGAACGGGTTGTAGGAGACGACAAACTCCAGGCCATAAGCGTTTTCCGACAATAGGTTTTCCGGACGGGTAAGGAAGGTGACGCCGTCTTCATTCAGCGTGCGGATGCGGTCAATTTTGCCGCTGGTGTAGCGGTAATAAACCGAAGAACTCAGCGATGCCTGATCCCAGTATTTGATATGCCCCATTTCAATGATGTCGGTAAATTCCGGATTAAGGTCCGGGTTGCCGGTGAAAAAATTCCGGTTGTCGCTGAAAGAGGAGAACGGGTTGAGTTCGCGGAATCCCGGTCGGCGCAAACGCCTGCTGTAGCTCAATTGCACGGCATTTTGAGCAGGCAGGTCGTACGTGACGTGTACGCTCGGGAAAAGACTGAGGTAGTCGCGGGCGTTTACCTCGTGGGTTTGCAACAATTCAGTGGTCACCTCGCTGTATTCCGCGCGCAATCCGGCCTGGTAGGAAAATTTCCCTTTTTTATTGCCGTATATGAAATAAGCGGCGTGGATATTTTCATCGTAGCGGAAATCGTTGCTCAGCCCCGGGAAAACGACCCAGGCGTCGTTGGCGTATTCCTCTACTAAAAAATCGTTGGCAATATCGCGGAAGGTGCTGCGCAGGCCCGCCTCTAATTTTCCGTCCTTCCCTATCGGCTGAACGTAGTCAAGCTGAGCAGCCAACAACTGCTCGCGTTCTTTATTGTAGGAACGTTGAGCCAGATCGGTAGCGCCGGTTGGGGTCATATCGGACAGGAAAAACTGCTCGCTCAGGTCGGAGTTTTCGGTTTCGTCGTTGTCCTGATAGCGCACATCAGCGGTCAGTTCATGCCCCTGTTTTTCAAAAGTTCTTTTGTAAGTAAGGGCGTATTCAAAATTCAGTTCGTCTTCTGCTTCATCGTCTGTCCGCAGGGAAATGCCCGTTGGAGCGCCCAGATTCATCAGGTAATCGCGGTATTCAATCAGGGAAATATTGGTTTGCTTGCCACCGCGATACGTAAAAGCGCCAGTCAGCGTGTTTTTGTCGTTGAAGAAATAATCGGCGCCGGCCCGCACGTTGTTTGACCAGCCTCCACGTGTGCGGTCGCTGGTCTGGGTAGTGATGAACGTGGTATCGTTGCTGTACACTTCCTGATAAAGCGAACCCACGCCCGGACTATTCCGATACGTGAGACCGTAGTTGGTAAACAGGTTCATTTTTGCCGTTCGGTAGTTCAGGTTGATGGCGGCGCCGTGGTTGTCCGGGTAGCCGGTTGTGAGGTCGAACGAGCCGTTCACGCCCTGGCGCACGTCTTTTTTCAATACGATATTGATGATGCCCGACATGCCTTCCGCTTCGTAGCGAGCCGAAGGGTTGGTGATGACTTCTACTTTATCTATCAGGTTTGCCGGCAACTGCCGCAAGCCGTTGGAACCGCTCAGACCGATCAGGCCCGACGGCTTGCCGTCAATCAGGATGCGCACATTTTCGCTGCCGCGAAGGCTCACGTTGCCTTCCACGTCTACCTGCACAGAAGGAACGTTGTCTAATACGTCGGCTGCATTGCCCCCCGCGTTGCCGAGGTCTTTGCCTACGTTGAAGACCTTTTTATCAAGCGACATCTGCATCTGGCTTTTTTCAGCCTGCACCACCACTTCGTCCAGGGTGGTCGCCTGCGCCTGAAGCGCAATGACGCCCATATCTCCGGTGCTTTTGTCGCCGGAAATAGTCAGGCTGGCAATGGTTTTGGTTTGGTAAGACAGAAATTCGATTTTGGCAAAATATGCACCTGGAGCAGCCTCTAAGGTAAAAAGGCCAGCGTCATCCGTGATGTTTCCGGTGACTAAAGCACTGTCTTTCAAGCTAAAAAGACTGATGGTAGCATAGCTCAGTGGCGCCTCTGTGACGCCATCCACTACTTTTCCGTTCAGGCGTACTTGCTTTTGTGCGCTGAGACTGAAGGAAACCAAAAGGAGCAGGAGGGTAAAGAGTGCAATTGGGAGATTTCGCATGAGTGTTGAGTTAGTAGAAAGATTATGGTAGCGTGTAGAAAGTAGAAACTGTTCTCCATTCCGCAGGACAAAGGTGGGGTATCTTTGATGTCTATACAAGAAAGATCGGTGAGCGACACATTTTGGAGGGTAAGTGTAAATACAACACCTATTCTGCTGTTCACCCCTTATTTTCTGTTGGTTACCTGTCTCACCCATCTAATTGCTTGCGGTATCCTGCAATTATGCGAATTTTGCAGCCATGTCGCAACTCAATAGTAAACTTCAGAAATGGTTTTCCACGGAGGCTGCTTTCAACCTCTTTTTGTGGGTGCTCTACTTTATGGTCATCGCATTTGGGAAGGAGCAACCACAAATCCGCCTCCACGAATTTGTTTTTGCGTTCACCTACTTCTTAGCCATTGTTTTTATCAACTATTGGCTCATGCCGCATTTTTTGTACCGGAAGCGCTACATTAAATTTATCCTGTTGAGCTTGTTGGTCGTGGCGGTGGTCATTGCGCTGGAAGAACTGGTGCTGGAGCAGATTTTTTTTCCACAAAGCCGCATGGCCAGCCGGTTTCCGGGCATTCTATTCAGCTTAGCTGAAATCGGGCCGATCATTTTATTTTTTGTCGGGTTTAAATTGGCCTGGGACAACCTGAAAAAGCAATCGCAATTAGAGCAATCGGAAAAAGAAAAGTTAGAGAGCCAGCTTCAATTCCTGAAATCGCAGCTCAACCCACATTTCCTGTTCAACAACCTCAACAACCTTTACTCCTACGTGCAGGAAAATTCACCCAAAGCACCCGAAATCGTGTTGCAGCTTTCGGCCATCATGCGCTATATCCTGTACGAAAGCCGGGAAAATTTTGTGCCATTAGACAAAGACCTGCGCTACTTAGAGGATTTCATTCGCCTGCAGGAATTGCAAATGGAGAGCCGCGGCGAAGTCATTTTTTCGGTGGATGGTTCAACGCATTCCAAAGACATTGCGCCACTCATTCTCATCGCTTTTGTAGAAAACTGTTTCAAACACAGCCTTTCCAGCCAATCGGAAGATATTTTTATCCGGATTTCCGCTAAAATCGAAAGCGCCCGCCTGCATTTTCAATGTTTCAACACCTTTTCCGAAACGGTCAACAGCGCCGAAAAACACCTGCTCAAAGGCATTGGTTTGGAAAACGTGCAAAAGCGCCTGACGTTGTTGTATCCGGATAAACACAGGCTGAGAACGTTTATTGAAGACGGGGTTTATCATGTTGATCTGGAACTGGATCTGGCGCGCTGAACGCACGGGGGCAAGTGAGTGCGTCACTTAAAGTGTAATGTCGTCAATTTAGTGAACTATAACCACGAAGTGGTTGAAGGTGAATAGCCCCCGATGCAATCGGGGGGCGGTTGCACAACGGAATGTAACGGGCAACCCCGAATGGGGTTGAATGTAATGCTTCACGCCCTAATATTCAACCCCATTCGGGGTTGGGCGTTACTTCCCCACTTTCACTTTCCCCCGATTGCATCGGGGGCTATTCACATTTGACCCTTGCAGGGTCGTTCACGTGGTTAAGTTGACGACATTACGCTTGAAGTGGCAACACTAACGGAACATTAAAGACACCAGGTTTTGTACATTGCACTTGTGTGGCGTAGATTTGACAAATCTGGTTACACAAAATCCGTTCCATCATGAAACCATCCAACAACCGCCGCTGCAGTTGCATCATCATCGAAGACCAGCTTCCTGCGCAGCGCATCCTGCAGCGGTACATCGGCGATATTGGCGATCTGGAGTTGCTCGGCAGCTTTACTGATCCGTTGGCGGCCCTGGAGTTTCTGCGCGACCAGGCGGTGGAACTGATTTTTTTAGACATCCACCTCCCCAAAATTTCAGGGATGGATTTTCTGAAAATCCTGCCTTATAAACCCAAAGTTATCCTCACCACCGCCTTTTCAGAATACGCACTGGAAGGGTATGAATACGACATCACGGACTATCTGCTCAAGCCGATTTCGTTCGAGCGCTTTGTCAAAGCGGTTTCAAAAGTGATTTACCACCCGGATCCGGTCGTGGCAGACCCCCCTGCCGCAGAAAAACCTGCCGCTTCTCCCGGTTACGCATTTGTCAAGTCAGACCACGTCATCATCAAAATTGAATTTGACAGCATCCGCTACATCCGGTCGGAAGACGACTTTACCCGGATTTTCACTACCGGAAAAAACCATTTCCTGTCTTATACCCTGCGGTTCTGGCTCGATTTGCTGCCCTCCGGGGATTTTTGCAGAATCCACAAATCTTATATCATCAACCTCCGGAGTATTGAAAAAATTGCCGGCAACGAAGTCTATATCGGCGGCGAAAGGCTCCCGATCGGGCGGGGGTTCCGGGAGGAGTTTATGGCGAAACTGGATTTGAGTTAACTAAAACCCACCAACGCCTCCAACAACCGCTCATTCTCCTGCGGCGTGCCCACCGTGATGCGCAAACAGCCTTCGCAGCCTGGCACGGAGGAGCGGTTGCGCACAACGATGCCCCGATCAGCTAAGTAGCGATAGAGGGCATTGGCGTCGCGCACTTTCACCAAAAGGAAGTTTGCGTCGGAGGGGTAAATGCGCTCCACGTATTCCAAACCCGAAAAATACTGCGTCAGTAAAGTGCGCTGCCACAAGATATTGCGCACCCATTCGGCTTGTTTTTTTTGATCGGACAATGCCTCTATGGCAGCGCGCTGGGTGAGTTCATTGACGTTGTACGGCGGTTTAACCTTGTTGAAAAGGGCGATGATTTCTTCCGGTGCAAAAGCCATACCGAGGCGAATTCCAGCCAATCCCCAGGCTTTGGAAAAGGTTTGCAGCACCACCAAATTTGGGAATTCCTCCAGCCAGCCGATGCAACCGGGTTGAGAGGAAAAATCAATATAAGCTTCGTCCACCACAACGATTCCGGGAAACTCCGCGATGAGCCGGCGCAGGCGCTCCGATTCAAAATCGTTGGCAGTTGGATTGTTGGGGCTGCACAAAAACAGCAGTTTGCTGTGTGCATCGGCCTGCGCGAGGATGGCCTCCACATCGGGTTGGAAATTTTTCAGCAAAGGAACGCTGCGCACCGCTACATCGGCAATGTCTGCCGAAACCTGGTACATGCCGTAAGTGGGCGGCGCGATAACGATGTGATCCCGGCCCGGTTCGCAAAAAATGCGCACCAGCAAGTCAATGGCTTCGTCGCTGCCGTTGCCGAGAAAAATATGTTCCGCCTTTACCTCGCGCCAGGCAGCAATCTCCGCCTTCAGTTTCCATTGCAATGGGTCGGGATAGCGGTTCAGGCCGGTATCGTAAGGGTTTTCGTTGGCGTCAATAAAAATCCGGGCAACTTGTCCCGTGCCAACGGGGGCGCCTTTGAACTCGCTTCTCGCCGAAGAGTAAGGCGTTAACCGCAGGATATTTTCCCGTACTAAGTGTTCGATCATCTGATGGCTGAGTTTGCAAGGGTAAAAATAGCCGATACAACCAAAAAGTTGCGCAAAGCCTGGAAATAGCGTTGTGATTTTCTTACCGCCACCTGTTAAGGAACGCCGCAATAATAACTTCCCGATTTGGGCGGCGGCTTTTTTCATCGGACTTCGTTGCTTCGTCGGTCGCGTAGCTAAGGCTATGCTCCCTTC
>Ga0056914_10000684_pt1 | contig 27711 bp, 29 predicted proteins | sample TNRBio252014_DNA_FD_55168 | JGI IMG/M metagenome (GOLD analysis project Ga0056914, IMG submission 55168) | Wastewater treatment Type I Accumulibacter community from EBPR Bioreactor in Madison, WI, USA - TNR Reactor_6/25/2014_ DNA | ecosystem: Engineered > Bioreactor > EBPR > Anaerobic-Aerobic >...
CCACCGGCGCATGCTCGCGCGACGAGCCCTTGCCATAGCGCTTGCCGCCGACGATGACGGAAAAGCCTCCGGCCTTCAGTGTGCCGAGACCGATCGGCGCTTTGCCGCCGGCCCGAAAGCCACTGTGCGCATGATCGCCCAGCCGGGCATCGAAATGCACCAGCGAGGGCAGGGGTGTGATCTCGTCGGTGGAGATGTCATCGCGCAACAGGCCTGCCTCTGCGCGCGATATATTCTCCCCGGCCAGTTGGCGGCGCACCGTGTCCGCATCCGCCGACAGGAACAGCACGCGGCCGGGAAGGTCGAGGCGGGACATGCGGCGATCCTACTCGGCCTTGGCGCCCGACAGGCGCACGAGGTCGCCGTGCTTGGTCAGTTCGCTTTCGAAAAAGGTTTTCGCCGTGGCTGCGTCCGAGCCGATGATGCTCAGGCCAAGCTTGTCCAGCGCTCCTTGGTGTCAGGCTTGCCGAGCACCGTCTTGAGGGCCGTCTGCAGGCGCTCCACCACGGCGGCGGGCAGGTCCGCCGGGCCGATCATCGCGATCCAGGCGGCATAGTCGTAGTTGACCAGGCCGACTTCGGCCAATGAGGGGATGTTGGGCAGGCTCGGTTCGCGCTTGCGGGTCGAGACCGCGAGGATGCGCAGCCGCCCGGCCGCGACATGCGACTGTACTGAAGCCGATGAGGTGATGACGCACTGGATGACATTGCCGAGCAGGTCATTCACCATCGGTGCAACGCCCTTGTAGGGCACATGCTTGAGGTCGATCCCCGCCTCTTTGGCAAACAGCACGGAAGCCAGATGCAGGATCGTGCCGTTGCCTGAGGACCCGTAGGTGATGTCGCCCGGCCTGGCCCTGGCGGCGGCGATCAGTTCCTGCGCGGTCCGGTAGGGCGACTCGGCGTTGACCACCAGCGCCAGCCCCGAGCCCGCCACCACCGAAATCGGCGTGAAGTCGCGTGTTGCGTTCCAGGATACGTCCTTGATGACATGCGGAACCACGACATGGTTCGACGAGACCATGCCCAGCGTATAGCCGTCCTTGTCGGCACGGGCGATCTGTGCCGTGCCCACCACGCCGCCTGCGCCGGGGTTGTTCTCGATCACCAGCGGCTGGCCCAGCGCGGTCGACAGGGCGTCCGACAGCTTGCGCGTCAGGATGTCGACGGTCGACCCGGCGCTGAGCGGCAGGATCAGGCGGATCGGCTTGTTGGGGTAGGCGCCTTGGGCGCGCGCACCGCTGCCGATCAGGGCAAGCGCGGCGGCTCCGGCACCGAGGCTGCGGCGCGTAAGGGTGTTGGTCATTGTATCCTCCGGGATAGTGGGAGCGTTCGGACGCTTGTTGTTAGGTCAGGCATTGGCTCAGGTCCTGATCGTGCCGTTGTCCGCCAGTCGGCTGATCTCGTCCGGTGTCAGGCCGAGGGTGGACAGGATGGCGGCAGTATGTTCCCCGATCCTGGGCGGATCGAGCCGCTTGGGCAAACGGCTGCCGTCAAAGCTCATCGGCAGGGCAGGCGTGCGCGCCGGAGTGCCGTCCACCAGCGTCATGTCCAGCAGTCCACCCGAGGCGTTCAGGTGCGCGTCCGCGAACAGCTCGTGCGGCGTGTTGACCGGCGCGAACGGCATGCCCACCCGCTCGAACAGTACCGACAGCTCCTCGGCGGTGCGTTGGCGCAGCATCTCCGCGATGACCGGCATGAAGCGGGGGCGGGCGGCAACGCGACCGTTGTTGTCTGTGCAATCGGGATCAGTCAGCCATTCCGGCTTGCCGAATTCGGTCCAGAAATCGCGCCAGTGCTCCTCGCCGACGATGGAGACGAAGATCTGGCTGCCGTCAGCCGTTTCGAACAGGTCGTAGACCGGCCACGGCGCGTTTTTCACCGACCACGGCAGGGCCGGTGAGCCGGTCACCGTTTCGTACATCATCGCCTGCGCCATCAGGAATACGTTGTTCTCGAACAGCGCGCTTTGCAGGTGCTGGCCGCGCCCCGTCCGCGCCCGTTGCGCCAGCGCCGCTTGGATGGCGATGACCCCGAACATGCCGCCCATGATGTCGTTGACCGAGGCGCCGGCCCGCATCGGCTTGCCCGGAGGCCCGGTCATGTAGGCGAGGCCGCCCATCATCTGCACCACCTCGTCGAGCGCCGTGCGGTTCTCGTAAGGCCCCGGCAGAAAGCCCTTGAGCGAGCAATAGATCAGGCGCGGCGCAAACGCCGAGACGCTGTCATAGTCCAGTCCCGAGCGGGCCATCAGCCCGGGGCGGAAATTCTCGATCAGCACATCGGCCGAGGCGATCAGGGTCTTTGCGATCGCCAGCCCCTCCGGCGTGGCGATATCGAGCGCCAGCGACCGCTTGTTGCGTGCGAAGGTGTTGAAGAAGCCGGACGCCACGCCCTTGAGAAAGCGCGTCCGGTCGCCCTTCGGAGGCTCGATCTTGATGACCTCGGCGCCGAGATCGGCCAGGATCATGCCGCAGCTCGGCCCCATCACCATCTGGCAGAACTCGACGACGCGGATACCGCTGAGCGGCAGATCCCGATGCTGTGTCACGTCAGAGCCCCTGTGCCAGTGGTTGGCCGGCCAATGCCCGCGGAATGCCGGCCTCGTGCAGATGTCCGGTCAGAAGGTGTGTCGGGATGTGTGCGGCCAGAATGGCGCGGGTTTCCATCAGCCGCACAAGGTCGATCCCGGTTTCAAGGCCGAGTTCGTGGCACATGTAGACGAGATCCTCGCTGACGATGTTGCCCCGCGCGCCCGGNGCGAACGGGCAGCCGCCCAGCCCGGACACGGCCGCATCGAAACGCCGGATCCCCGCTTCCAGACCGGCATAGGCGTTGGCGAGGCCCATGCCGAGCGTGTCATGCAGATGCAGGCGCAGCGGAAATCTCGCCCCGAGATCACTTTGAACCTCGTGAACCAGCGCCTTGATCTGCGCCGGGTTGGCATAACCCACCGTATCCGCCAGCCCGACCTCGTCCGCTCCCGCCGAACGATAGGCCGCCGCCACCTTTCGCACGGCAGCAGGGGGCACCCGCCCTTCGAGCGAACAGCCGAAAGCGGTCGAGATCGCCCCCATCAGATGCATCCTGCGCGGCGCTGCATCGCACAGCGCCCGCACGATGCGGAACTGCTCGATCTGCTCCTCGATGGTGCGGCGGACATTGGCGCGGTTGTGCGTTTCGCTGGCCGAAATGACGAAATAGATGGTGGAAACGCCGGCAGCGATCGCCCGTTCGGCGCCTTTCGCATTGGGGCACACCGCCCCGATGGCTGCCGGATGGCGCAGNGCATGGGCCATCACCGCATCCACATCGGCAAACTGCGGCACCACCCTGGGCGGCACGAACGATCCGGCGTCGATCTCGGTCACGCCTGCCGCAACGATCGCATCGATCAGCGCGCATTTCGCTTCGGTCGGCACGAACTGCGAAAGATTCTGCAATCCGTCGCGCGGCCCCGTCTCGCAAATCAAAACCTGCCTGTCGTTGCTCATCGGCGCAGCCGTCCCGATATTGTTCTTGATTGTTATTTTAAGCTAAATTGACAATTGCGTTTGTCAAGCAGTCGCCGACATCGCGGCAAGCGCACCTGCGCCCGTCTCAGCGCGCGAGGATAAAGGGCATGCGATGGGGGCAGGCGCGGCAGGAAATGAACATGACAGCGCTGGAGCCTGCAAAATTTGTCAGAATGTAAAGTCAGATTTTGCGCTCCCGGCCTTTTGCCGCGCCGGATTTCAAACTACCGTCCCAGTCCCGGTTGAACGCCACCTCACTGAGCAGGGTTTGTCATGTCGCGACTGATTTTCATCCTCAATGGCCCGAATCTGAACCTGCTCGGCAAGCGCCAGCCGCACATCTACGGCCATGAGACCATGGCCGATGTCGAGGCGATGTGCCGGGCCGAGGCGGACAAGCACGACATCGCGGTCAGGTTTCACCAGACCAATCGCGAATATGAAATGATCGACTGGATCCACGAGGCGCGCGAGATTGCCGGCGGCATCCTGATCAATTCCGCTGCCTTCACCCATACCTCGGTGGCGGTGCTCGATGCGCTCAACACCTTCGATGGTCCGGTCATCGAGTGTCACATCTCGCAGGTTCACAAGCGCGAGGCTTTCCGCCACCATTCCTATGTCTCGATGCGTGCCGATGCGGTGCTGGCCGGCTTCGGCACCCAGGGCTACGTGCTCGGCGTGCAGCGGCTCGCCTTCCTCATCAATGCCGCCGAAAAGGCCGCCAGGAAGTAGGCCAGGCCAAAGCCATGATCATCAACGGCAACACCCTGCTGTTTCCGCACATCGGCTGGCCCACCGGTTCGTTCAAGGCACCGATGATCTACAACCCGTGGCTGGAAAAGCACGGCATCAACGCCCTTGTCGTGCCGATGGGGGTCAAGGCGGAGCAATTTGCGTCCGCCTGGCCTGTCATCGCCGCTCTGGAGAACTTCCGGGGGGCGCTGATCACCATGCCGCACAAGGTCAGCGTGGTCGCCATGCTCGACCGGGTGTCGACCGAAGTGAAGATCGCCGGAGCCTGCAACGCTGTGCGCCGGCTGGAGGACGGGACGCTGGAGGGCGACCAGTTCGACGGCGAGGGCTTTGTGCGCGGCGTGCTGCGCAAGGGGCAGACGCTGGCGGGCGCCCGCGTCCTCGTCGTCGGCTCCGGCGGCGTCGGCTCGGCCATCGCCGCCTCGCTGGCCAGGGCCGGAATCGCTGAAATCGGCCTGTTCGACGTGAACGCAGCCACGGCGGATGGGTTGGCTGCGCGCCTGCGCGGGCATTATCCGGCGATGACCGTCACCACCGGTTCGAACGATCCGGACGGCTACGATGTCGTGGTCAATGCCACCCCGCTCGGCATGGCCAAGGGCGACCCGATGCCGATGGATATCGCGCGGATCGCCCCGTCGACCTTTGTCGGCGAGGTGGTGATGAAATCGGAGATGACGGCCTTCCTTCAGGCCGCCGCCGAGCGGGGGTGTCGCTATCAGGTCGGTGTCGACATGTTGTTCGAGATGATCCCTGCCTACATCGAGTTCTTCGGTTTCGGCGCGGCCACGCCGGAGGAACTGCGCGCGGTGGCCCGCATCAGCTATTGACGCGGCGCAGCAGGCCGGGACTCCCCGGCCCGTCGCGCAACCGGTCAGGCCGCCGCGACCGTCGCCAGCGCGCCGGCGCTGAGGATATGGGCGAGCGGCGCCTGAACGGCGGCAATCAGGCGCGCGTCCTTGCCGGTCTCGCCGAAGACCTCGGCAATCCCCAGCATCGCCGGCNCAAGCCGTGCCGCCAGGGCCTCAGCCTCGGGCGGCGCGAGCCGCGTGACGCCGGTAGCGCCAACACTCTCCGCCGCTGCCTTGAAGGTGCCTGCTTTCGGATCGTTGATCGGCAGGGCGGCGCCGGTTTCGCCCGTTCCGGTCATGAACCTGAGGAAGCCGGCCAGCGCGGTGCCGATCAGCGTAATCGGTTGCCCCGCCGCCAGCCTGTCGCGCGCCGTGTTCATCAGCCGCTGCGGGATCTTCTGCGATCCGTCCATGGCGATCTGCGCGGTCCGGTGCTTCAGCGCCGGGTTGTTGTAGCGGGCGATCAGCGCATCCTTGTAGGCATCAAGCTGCGCGGGGGTGAAGCCGGGAATGGTCGATCCGATTTCCTCGTCCATCATCCGTCGGATGAAGCGGGCGAAGGCCGGCGTCGCAATGGTATCCGAAATGGTTTCAAGCCCAGAGAGCTGGCCGAGATAGGCCATGGTCGAATGCGTGCCGTTCAGGAGCCTGAGCTTCATCTTCTCATAGGCGGCAACATCGCTGGCGATCTCCGCCCCCGCTTTCTCGAACGCCGGGCGGCCGGTTGGGAACCGGTCCTCGATCACCCACTGGCAGAACGGCTCGGTCATCACCGGCCAGGCATCACTGACGCCCAACTGCGACGCGACATAGGCGCGGTCAGCATCGGTGGTGGCGGGCACGATGCGGTCCACCATGGTCGAGGGGAATGCGACGGAGCCTGCAACATGGGCGCCGAGCGCGGGATCGCGCAATTCGGCAAGCCTCGCCACCACGCGGCGCACGGTGGCGCCGTTTGAGGGAAGGTTGTCGCAGCACAGCACGGTAAACGGCGCGATGCCCGCCGCGCGACGCCGTGCGAGCGCCTCGACGATCAATCCCGGTGCGCTGACCGGGGCCGACGGGTTGGCAAGGTCGTGCACGATGTCCGGGTGCGCCACGTTGAGCGTGCCGGTGGCGGGATCGTGGCAATAGCCCTTTTCCGTCACTGTCAACGAGACGATGCGGATGCGGGCATCGGCCATCGCCGCGATCAGTTTTTCGCGCGCCTGGGGGGCGACGATCACCTCAAGGATGGAGCCGATGACGCGCAGCCGCGTTCCATCGCCATCACGCACGGCGATGGTATAGAGCCCGTCCTGTGGATTGAGCGCCTCGGCCGTATCGGGCGAGCGCAGGCTGGCGGCGATGATGCCCCAATCCGTCTCGCCGGCAGCCAGTCGATCGTCCACCATCACCGCCTGATGGGCGCGATGGAAGGCGCCGATGCCCAGATGCACGATGCCCGGCGTCACCACGCTGCGGTCATACCGGGGGCGAAGGATCGTGGCGGGGAGTGCGCCAAGCGCGGCATTGGTCAGGCGTGTCATGGATCACCGGAACAGGGCGGGAAGCCACAGCGAGATGGCGGGGATGTATGTGACGAGCAGAAGCACGAACACGCTGGCGCCATAGAACGGCCAGATCGTGCGCATGCTTTCGCCGATGGAAATCTTGCCCACGGCGCAGGCGACGAACTGCACCGAGCCGACCGGCGGGGTGTTCAGGCCGATGCCGGCATTGAGGATGAGGATCACGCCGAAGTGGATCGGGTCGATGCCGAACGCCTTGACCACCGGAAGGAAGATCGGCGTGCAGATGATGATCATCGGCGCCATGTCCATGAAGGTGCCGAGGATCAGCAGCGCGATGTTGATCATCAGAAGCACCGTGAAGGGATCGTTGGACACCCCTTCATCATCGCCACCACCTGCTGGGGCACCTGAAGGAAGGCCATCAGCCAGCCGAACGCCCCGGCGGTGCCGATCACCATCAGCACCATCGCCGTGGTGCGCACCGCGCCTTTGGTCGCTTCGAGAAATTCCGACCATCCCATTTCGCGATAGACGAAGGCGGCAACGAACGCCGCATAGAGCACCGCGATGCAGGAGCTTTCCGTCGCTGTGAACACGCCGGAACGGACGCCGCCGAATATGATGCCGATCAGCAGGATGCCGGGAACCGCACGCAGCAGAGACCGCCCGATCGCGCCGAAGCCGGGAAAAACATCGTGCGGATAGCCGCGCTTGACTGCCACGATATAGGCCGTGACCATCAGCGCCGCCGCCAGCAGAAGGCCGGGCAGGATGCCGGCGGTGAACAGGTCCGCCACCGAGAGATTGCCGCCTGCCGAAATCGAATAGATGATCATGTTGTGCGACGGCGGGATCATCAGCGCGATGATCGCGGCATTGGCCGTGACGTTGACGGCATAGTCCGCATCATAGCCGCGTGCCTTCATCTGCGGGATCATGATGCCCCCCACCGCAGAAGCATCCGCCACGGCCGAACCGGAGATGCCGCCGAACAGGGTCGAGGTGACGACGTTGACCTGGCCCAGGCCGCCGCGCAAATGGCCAAACATGGAGGCCGCGAAGCCGATCAGCCGGTCGGCGATTCCGCCGCGGATCATCAGATCGCCGGCGAAGATGAAGAACGGGATCGCCATCATCGCAAAGACGTTCATGCCCGAGTTGACCTGTTGGAAGATCACCAGCGGCGGCAGGCCGAGATAGACTGCGGTGGCAACCGAGGCGATGCCGAGGCAGAAGGCCACCGGCGTGCCGTTGAGCAGCAGCAGGGTGAAGACACCGAACAGGATCCAGAGTTCCATGGCGTTGTTACTCCACCGAGCCGTGCGAATGGGGGGCGCCTTCGACCAGCGGTTCGCCCGAATAGAGGCGAACCAGCTTTTCCAGCGCAAACAGCGAAATCATCATCCCGCCGCCGACCATCGGCAGGTATTCCATGCCCTGTGGCATGTTGACGCCGGCCATCTTGGCACTCCAGGTGCCGGCCGCCAGTTCGCCGCCGTAAACCGCCATGGCGATGCCGAAAGCGATCACCAGCACGAACGTCAGTGTCTGCATGGCCAGCCGCACCTTCGGCGGCGCGTAATGCAGCCCGATGTCGAAGCCGAGATGATCGCCCTCACGCACACCCACGGCGGCGCCGAGCACGATGAACCAGCTCATCAGCAGCAGCGACCCCGGTTCGGTCCAGCTTGGGGAATCGTTCAGCACATAGCGCCCGAACACCTGCCAGGCGACGAAGACGGTCATCAGGATCAGCCCGATGCCCGATATCCAGAGCAGGAGATTGGAGAGCGGGGTCAGCACCCGCGATAATGCAGCAGCTAGGGAGCGCATGGGACAGGCTCGGGCTTGAAAGGGTGTCGGGAACATCGGGCGGCGGACAGGCTGCATCCTCGGATGTCCGCGCTGTCGGGTAAAAAAACCCCTCTCCCCGGCCGGGGAGAGGGGGATGGTTCCGGGTCAGTCGGTAACGGCCTGGATCTTGGCCAGCAGATCCTTCTGCTTCTGATCCTTCACGAACTTGTCGTAGACCGGCTTCATCGCGTCGATGAACGGCTTCTTGTCGACCTTGGTGATCTGCGAGCCCTTCTCCGTCACCAGCTTTTCGGACGACTTTTCGCGCGCTTCCCACAGGTCACGCATCTTGCCCGCCGATTCCTTGGCGGCGGCCCGGATGATCGCCTGATCGGCGGCCGGCAGCTTGTCCCAGCTCTTCTTCGACATCACCAGAACTTCCGGCGTCATCGAATGCTCGGTCTGCGCATAGAACTTGGCGACCTCGAAGTGGCGGGTCGACTCATACGACGGCCAGTTGTTCTCGGCGCCATCGATGACGCCGGTTTGCAGGCCCGAATAGACCTCGCCGAACGGCATCGGCGTGGCGTTGGCGCCCAGCGCGTTGATCAGCGCGATGAACATGTCGGACTGCTGCACGCGGATCTTCAGACCCTTCAGGTCCTCAAGCTTGGTCACCGGCTTCTTGGAGTTGTAGATCGAGCGCGCGCCCGAATCGTAGAAGGCGAGGCCGACCATGCCGTGCGGCTCGAAGGCCTTGAGGATTTCATCGCCGATCGGGCCGTCCATCACCTTGCGCATGTGCGCCACGGAGCGGAACACGAACGGCAGGCCGGGCACGTTCGTTTCGGGGATCAGGTTGTTGAGCGGCGCCATGTTGATGCGGTTCATGTCGATGACGCCGAACCGGGTCTGCTCGATCGTGTCCTTCTCCTGGCCGATGGTCGAGGCCGGGAAGATGGTGATCTTGATGCGGCCCTGCGTGCGCTCTTCGACCAGCTTGCCGAGGAACTTCACGGCTTCGACGGTGGGATAGCCGTCGGGATGGGTATCGGCCGAACGCAGGGTCACGCTCTGGGCCTGCGCGGTGCCGAGCGACAGCGCCAGCGCGCTGGCGGCAAGGGTCGATTTCAGAAGGGTACGGCGTTTCATCAGGGGTCCTCCAGTTGTGCGCGTGTGAGCGCGGTTTGCGGCGAGAGCCGCGTTGGCCGTCAGAGGCGATAGGCTTCCTTGGCAAGACGGTAGGCAAGATCGTGGGCAATCTCGTGCGCCTCGTCCTCGTCGAGACGGTGGTCGGCCACCAGATCGGCGAGGTAGGCGCAGTCGACACGGCGGGCGACATCGTGCCGGGCGGGAATGGAGAGATAGGCGCGGGTGTCGTCGTTGAAGCCGACGGTGTTGTAGAAGCCGGCTGTTTCCGTCGTCAGTTCGCGGAACCGGCGCATCCCGTGCGGCGCATCGAAGAACCACCAGGCCGGGCCGAGTCGCAGCGCGGGGTAATGACCGGCGAGCGGCGCCAGTTCACGCGAATAGCTGGTTTCATCGAGGGTAAAGACGATGACCGTCAGGCCTGCCTCGTTGCCCACCGCGTCCAGCAGCGGTTTGAGCTGGCTGACATAGCCGGTCTGGCTGGGGATATCCGCGCCCTTGTCGCGGCCGAAGCGGGCGAACAGCGCCGGATTGTGATTGCGGAACGAGCCGGGATGGATTTGCAGCACCAGCCCGTCATCGAGGCTCATCCTGGCCATTTCGGTCAGCATCTGGCCGCGGAAGAGATCGGCCTGTTCTGCCGTCGCCTTTCCGGCGCGGACGATGGCAAACAGCCTGTCCGCCTCGCCCGCCGTGAGGTTGGCTGTCCGGGCGGTGAAATGGCCATGGTCGGATGACGTCGCCCCGAGCGACTTGAAATAGGCGCGGCGCTGGCGGTGCGCGTCGAGATAGCCTGCCCACGTGCCGGTATCGCAGCCGGTCATCGCGCCAAGCTGGTCGAGATTGGCGGAAAAGCCTTCGAACTCAGGATCGACGCAGGCATCCGGGCGATAGGCCGGGATGACCCTGCCGGCCCAGCCGGAGGCCTTGAGTTTCTGGTGGTGGGGCAGGGGGTCGAGAGCGCCGTCGGTGGTCGAAATCGCCTCGATGCCAAACCGCTCATACAGTGCGCGCGGACGGAACTCCGGCGTGGCCAGGTTCTTGGCGATGACATCGAAATAATGGTCGGCGGTCTCCGCCGACAGGCGTGTGTCGAAGCCGAACAGCGTCTCGAACGCATGGTCGAGCCACATCCGCGTCGGTGTGCCGCGAAACAGGTGGTAATGGCTGGCGAACCGCCGCCAGATCGCGCGCGGGTCGGTTTCCACCGGGCCGCCGTCGATGCGCGGCACGCCAAGGTCTTCCAGCCTCACGCCCTGCGAATAGAGCATGCGGAAGATGTAGTGGTCNGGCACCACGAAAAGGCTGGCGGGATCGGAAAANGCCTCGTTGTCGGCATACCACTTCGGCTCGGTGTGGCCGTGCGGCGAAATGATCGGCAGGTCCTTGACGAAGGCATAGAGCCGCCGGGCGATGCCGCGTGCGGCGGTCGAGGTCGGCAACAGGCGGTCGGGGTGCAGCAAAGCCATGTCAGGGCCTCTCGCGCGCGGTCGGCGCGGCGTCATCAAGAAAGAAATCGGGGTTGCTGGTGCGGGCAAGGCCAAGCCCCGTCCGCATGGTCGAGAGATGCAGGGCCATGGCCGCCGAGGCGGACGCCGGGTTTCGCGATTCGATCGCTTCGACGATGGCCGCGTGCTCATCGGCGATGCTGCCTGGCCGGTTGGCCATCGGCAGGGTCAGGTGCCGAAACCGGTCCATCTGGAACTTGACCTGCTGCACCAGCGTCCACACGCCCGGATAGCCGGCAATGGCGGCGATATGGGCATGGAAGGCCTCATCCAGTTGATGGAAGGCCATCAGGTCGCCGCTCTGCGCCGCGTCACGTTGCTGCGCGATGTCTCGGCGCAGGGCGGCGATGTCGTCAGCCTCAGCCGCCTCGGTCGCCATCCGCACGATGGTGTCTTCCAGCGACATGCGGATCAGGATCGCTTCCGGCAATCCGGCCAAGGGAATGCGCGCGACGAAGGTGCCGGATTGCGGGAAGATATCGACAAGCCCTTCTTCGGACAGGGCCAGCAAGGCCTCGCGCACCGGGGTGCGGCTGACGCCGAAGGTGGCGGCAATTCCCTTTTCGCTGATCGGCTCACCCGGCTTGCGGGCCATGTTGATGATTTCGGCCCGAAGCGCGCGGCGCACCATGGCTGCGGCGCTGTCCCGGCGCGGGGCCGCATGGGCCGGCGCGGAACGGGCGCGGCGAGGTGCTTGCACCCCCATGCCGGCCGGTTCGAAATCCGCAACCGATGCCATCGCTTCCCCCTGTTCAAACTCTTATTTATATACTAGTATATCAGTCAGATTGGTTCCTGTCGAGTCCGCATTTTCATCAGGCGGCGCAAAAACAGGCGGGAACGCTGCAAAACCGCGAGGGAGAGACGCAATGAGGCAAGGTTGGCGCTGGTTCGGCCCCAAGGATCCGGTGGTCTTCGACGATATCCGGCAGGCGGGGGCGAGCGATGTCGTCTCGTCGCTGCATCACCTTCCGATCGGGCAGGCCTGGACCCGGCAGGACGTCGCGGCCTACAAGGCGACGATCGAGACAACGCCGCCGGGGCGGACACCGCTTGTCTGGTCGGTGATCGAATCGATTCCGATCCCGGATGACGTCAAGCGGCTCGGCGGCAGGGCCACCCAGTCGATCGCCGCCTGGATTGCCAGCATGGAGGCCGCTGCCGCCGAGGGCATCAAGGTCATCTGCTACAACTTCATGCCGGTGGTAGACTGGGCCCGCACCGATCTCGACCATGTGATGCCCACCGGGGCGACCGCGCTGCGCTTTGATCACGTCAAGTTCGCCGCTTTCGAACTGTTCATCCTTCAGCGCCCGGGGGCCGAGCGTGATTATGCGCCTGAGGTGCGGGCGCAGGCGAAGGCGGTGTTCGAGGCGATGTCGCAGGCCGATATCGACTATATCGTGATGGTGATCGCTTCGGCCCTGCCGGGTTCGACCACCGAGCCGATGACCATTCCCGGGTTCCGCGACAAGCTCAGGCAGTATGAGGCCATCGACGCCGCAGTGCTGCGGCGCCACCTGATTGAATTTCTTGCCGCCGTGACCCCGCGAGCCGAGGAACTGGGCGTCAAGCTGACCATCCACCCGGACGATCCGCCGCGTCCGCTGTTCGGCCTGCCGCGCGTCGCTTCGCAGGCTTCGGATTTTCAGGCGCTGTTTGATGCGGTTCCCTCACCCGCGAACGGCCTGTGCTTCTGCACCGGCTCGCTGGGGGTGCGCGCCGACAACGATCTGCCGGCGATGGCGCGTCAGTTTGCCAAGCGCATCCATTTCGTCCATCTGCGCGCCACCAAGCGCGAGGCGGACGGGCTGAGCTTCCACGAGGCCGATCACCTCGACGGCGATGTCGACATGGTTGCCGTGTTGCGAGAACTGCTCAAGGAGGATCATGCGCGCGCACCAGCCGACACCATGATCTTCCGTCCCGATCACGGTCACCGCATGCTGGACGATCTCGACGCCCAGAAGGTGACGCCGGGCTACACCGCCATCGGCAGGCTGAAGGGTCTTGCCGAACTGCGCGGCATCATCCGCGCGCTGGAATATCCGGCTCAGGCCTGAGCCAGCGCCGCCACCATCTCCGCGATCGCCAGGCTTGAGGTCAGGCCCGGCGATTCGATGCCGAACAGGTTGATCAGGCCGGGGACGCCATGCGTTTCCGGCCCCTCGATGATGAAATCCGTGGTCGAGCCGCCCGGTCGCTCGATCTTCGGGCGGATGCCGGAATAGCCCGGGTTCAGCGCTCCGTCGGGCAGTTCCGGCCAATAGTTGCGAATCGCGGCATAAAAGCTGTCGGCGCGGCTGGGATCGACCGGATAATGGAGGGCGTCGATCCACTCGACATCCGGGCCGAACCGCGCCTGACCGCCGATGTCGAGGGTTACGTGCACGCCAAGCCCGCCGGCAGTGGGCATCGGATAGATCAGCCGCGAAAACGGCGGACGCCCCGTCAGCGTGAAATAGTTGCCCTTGGCCAGATGCAGCGGCGGCACCTTGTCCGCCGGCAGGCCGTCAATTGCCCGTGCCAGCGCCTGCGCGCCGAGGCCGGCGGAATTGACCACCGTTCCGGCGCACAGCGTCATCGGCGTTGCGCCGCCGGTCTCGATCACGATGCCCGCTGTCGTCACACGGCCGGAGAGGACGGGCGTGTCGAGCGCCAGCATGGCGCCATGGCTTTGCGCGTCGCCCTCCAGCGCCAGCATGAAGGCATGGCTGTCGATGATGCCGGTGGACGGCGAGAGCAGGGCGCGCACACAGCGCACCGCCGGTTCCAGCGCATGCGCCTCGGCCGCATCGAGCCAGACCAGATCGTGCACGCCGTTCGCCTCGGCCAGCGCCTTGAGCGCGTGCAGCTTGGGCACTTCTGCTTCGGTCACCGCCACCAGCAGCTTGCCGATCCGGTTGTGCGGCACATGGTAGTCGGCACAGAAGCGGTAGAGCATCTGCTTGCCGGCAACACACAGCCGCTGCTTCAGCAACCCCGTGGGATAATAGATGCCGGCGTGGATCACCTCGGAGTTTCGGGACGATGTGCCGGTTCCGATCGCGCTTTCCGCTTCAAGCACGATGACCTCGCGACCGCTCCGGGCCAGGGCCCGGGCGATGGCCAGCCCTACGGCGCCCGCGCCGACGACAATGCAGTCAACCGTGTCCATGTGCACCTCCGATCCCCTCGTTAGCGCGCTCCGGCGCCATCGCCAAGCTTGGCACGGGCGGCAGGAACGGCTAGGGAGCGACACCCGCCGTTCTCAGCGAGCTTGGAATGTCCGTGATTGCCCCTGCAAAGACGACCGCCGCCGCGCCGGGCTGGCCAGCGCTGGGGCAGGGGGCAGCGAGGCTGATGGGTGTGCTCAACGTCACGCCCAATTCGTTCTCTGATGGCGGGCTGTACGATGGAACGGCGCTGGCGCTGGCGCGCGGGCTCGAAATCGAGGCTCAGGGCGCCGATATCCTCGATGTCGGCGGCGAATCCACCAATCCGCACAATCCGCAGGCTGAGCCGATCTCGGGCGAGGACGAGCGCGCCCGCGTGCTGCCGGTGCTGGCGGCACTGGTGCCGCGCCTGCGCATTCCGGTGTCGATCGATACCTACAAGGCTGCAACCGCGCGCGCCGCGCTGGAGCACGGCGCCAGCATCGTCAATGACATCTGGGGCCTTCAGGGTGACCCTGAGATGGCGGCGGTGACGGCCGATTTCGGCGCGGGCCTGTGCGCCATGCACAACCGCCATGCCATCGAGCCGGACCTCGACATCATCGCCGATATCCGTGCCTTTTTTGGCCGCACGCTGGAGATCGCGGCGCGTGCCGGCATTGCGACGAACCGGATCGTGCTCGATCCCGGCATCGGCTTTGGCAAGACGCTTGATCAGAACCTTGTCGTGCTCGATCGTCTCGGCGAACTCACCGATTTCGGCATTCCGCTGCTGGTCGGCGCCTCGCGCAAGCGCTTCATCGGCGCGGTGACGGGGCGAACGGTCGCCTCCGAGCGGCTGGCCGGCACGCTTGCCGCCCATGTCGCAGCCGCGCTCAAGGGCGCCGCGGTGATCCGGGCCCACGATATTCCAGAACACAAGGACGCGCTGGCCGTCGCCGCCGCCATTTCACGCCACACGATTTTGCCGCAAGGACCCGCCGCATGAGCGACCGCATCCGCCTGAGCCGCATCGGCGTCTTCGCCTTTCACGGCGTGCATGACGAGGAACAGCGCCTTGGCCAGCGCTTCTTCATCTCGCTCGACCTGATGCTCGATCTGGCCGCCGCCGGGCGTGCCGACGATATCGAGCAGTCGGTCGATTACGGCCGCGTTGTGGAGGAGGTGCAGCAGGTGGCCTGCACCACGACCTTCCGCACCGTCGAGGCCCTGGCCGAGGCGCTGGCCAGCCATTGCCTCGCAACCTTTCCCCGACTCGACAGGATTACCGTGACGGTGGACAAGCCGTCCGCGCCGGTGGCGGCGATGATCGACACCGTTTCGGTCGAGATCACGAGGGCGCGCACATGACCCGCGCGGTTCTCAGCCTCGGCGCCAACCTTGCCGACAAGCGCGAAGCGATCGCCGAGGCGGTGGGCCGCATCGATGCTCTGCCGCGCACCCGCATTCTCGCCCGCTCGCGCGATTATCGCACGCCGCCGTGGGGCAAGACCGATCAGGACTGGTTCGTCAATTCGGCCCTGATCATCGACACCGACCTTGAGCCGTCCCGCCTGATGTCCGCGCTGCTCGATATCGAGGCGCGGATGGGCCGCCGTCGCACCGAACTCTGGGGCCCGCGCCGCATCGACATCGACATCATTACCTATGGCGACGAGCGGGTCGACAGCCCGCACCTGCACATCCCTCATCCGCGCGCCCTCCAGCGGGCGTTCGTTCTGGTGCCGCTGGTCGAGATTGCGCCCGAAACGCGCATTGGCAGCGTTTCGCTGGACGAGGCGCTGGCCCGNCTNGACCGGGCCGGCATCGAGGCGCTCGACGATCCGATCGAGGAGCCGCCTGCCTTCGATCGNGCCTTTCCCGAAAAGCCCGGATTGCTCAAGCGCGTCACGCCGCTGATCCGGCGCATCGTCGCGCCCAATCCGGGGCCCTTCACCTTCACCGGCACCTGCACCTATGTCATCGGCCACGGGCGCGTTGCGGTGCTCGATCCCGGCCCGCTCGATGCCGCCCATATCAGTGACATCGTTGCCTCGCTGGGCGATGAGCGGGTGGAGCGGATCATCGTCTCGCATACGCACAAGGACCATTCTCCCGGCGCCCGCGCCTTGCAGGAACTGACCGACGCCCCGATCCTCGGCTGTGCGCCGCATCGCGCCGCCCGCGCGCTCTATCCCGGCGAAACCGCGATGGAAGCCGGCGCCGACCGCGATTACGCGCCGGACCGTGAAATTCACGACAACGAGACGATTACCGGCGAGGGGTATACACTCACGGCGGTGCACACGCCCGGCCACACCGCCAACCACCTGTGCTTTGCGTTGCACGAGGAAAACGCGCTGTTCTCCGGCGATCACGTCATGAGCTGGTCGAGCACCGTGGTCGCGCCGCCCGATGGCTCGATGCGCGACTATATGGCCTCTCTCGAAGTGCTTCGCGAACGCTCCGATGCGATCTACTGGCCCGGCCACGGCGGCCCGGTCAACAATCCGCAGCGTTTCGTCCGCGCCCTGCATCACCATCGCCGCATGCGCGAGGCGTCCATCGCCAATCGTCTGCGCGCCGGCGACCACACGGTTCCGGCACTGGTGGCGACCGTTTATGAAAATCTCAACCCGGCCCTGATCGGCGGCGCGGCGATGTCGATCCTCGCCCATCTCGAAGACATGGTGGAGCGGGGCAAGGTGGAAACCGACGGTCCGCCGACCCTGCATGCCCGTTACTGGGTCGCCTGAGATCAGGTTCCCTTGCTGAAATCCGTCAGCGTTTCGGAAAAGCGGCGGATGCGTGCAGCATTGGCGCCGAGGTCGTGGCGGCCGCTGCGCGATACCGAGCGGATGTCGATGCGGGTCTGGTTGGCCAGCGGGCGGATGCGGATGGTGATGTCATCCGCGAACTTCAGGATCGGCGTGCGGTCGATGGCATCGACGCGCCCCTGGCCGGAGCGGGCGGAAGGCGGGCTCTGGTCGATGACCTGCCATTTCAGCTCTTTCAGGACCTCGATCACCAGATCGAAGGCTTCATCGGGCCCGAGTTCAAGCGTCACCGGTTGCAGGTCGACATAGGCGCGGCGCTGCTGATCGCGCACGTCGGGGGCTGAATCGCCGGGCACGTGGCCGTTGCGCGCCGCCAGCGCTCCGCGCGCCCGCGAAAAGGCCGGAGGGTCCTTCAGATCGGTGGAAATGTCGTGAATTGCCGGCAGGCTGTAGGCCCGCGATATCTGCCAGCCCGGATAGATCAGCAAAGCCAGCGCCAGCACGAAGCCGGTGTTCGCTCCCGCCATGCCGACCGCGCCGGTGCGCCAGATGTCGAGGTAGGCGGCCAGCGCCAGCACCAGTGCGATGGCCGCCAGCACGAACCCTGCGGCGCTGACAATCAATCCCTGCGTCGGCTGGATCGCGCCGATCCGTGCAAACGCCAGCCCCATCGCCACCACGCCGGCTGCAAACAGCGCCAGCCGGCGGCTCCAGAGGGCAGTCCGCGCAAGACGGGTGGGATAGTGACGCATGCATCCCCGGCGGTGAAATGGTCGATCGGATGGTGATGCGGCCCCCCCCCGATTTCGTCAAGCGCTACCCGCGCCGCCAAGCGTTCACCATTCCCTGCTGTCTTGGCGTGCAAGCTATTGCCGGCGCAAGGGAATCATGGTTGCGATGCTCGGATGATCGATTCTGTCACGCCTTCGACCACACGCGTCTGGTTCCGGCTGATCCGGCTGCATCAGTCCCTGTACAACGAGGTGGCCTCGCGTCTGCGGGTCGAGGGTCTGTCCGTTCCCCAGTTCGATGTGCTGTCCACCCTGACCGAGCGGGAAGGCATGAGCCAGCGCGAACTGGCCGACCGGCTGTATGTCACCAAAGGCAATGTCTCGGGGCTGATCGACCGACTGGTGGACGCGGGGCTGGTCGAGCGCCGCTCGATCCCCGAGGATCGCCGCTCCCACGCCTTGCATCTGACGGAGGAGGGGACGCGCCTCGCCCGGTGCGGCATGCTGATCCACAAGGACTTCATGGAAGAGACGCTGGGCAAGCTCGCGCCCGGCGATGTGGCGGAACTCGATCGCATCCTCGTCTCCTGGCGCGATGTGTTCCGCGCCATGCTCGAAAGCAAAAAATAGCGGGCATTCGGACGATCTGGTTTACCGGCTGGTAAGCCTGAAACGGGAAAGTGACCTCCTTTGCGGCGCCTGGGTCGGTGCCGTTGTCATCAGTGAGGTCCGTTGAGTCATGACAGTCCGGTTCGAACTTCCCAAGCCCGTTGCTCCGCAGGGGCCCATCGAGGATGCCCGCGGCCAGTTGGCGCGTCTTTATCGCGAAATCGGCATCACCGCCGTTGCCTCGGCGCTTTATATGGACCGGTTGCCCAGCGTCGAGGAGCGTGAGGCTGCGGCGCTGTCCAGCCATGAAATCCCCCCAATGCTGCGCAAGGAGANCCTCGCAGCCTGAGGAGAGCGGTGTGGCGATCACACGACGCGGAATATTGAAGACACTCGGCGGCGCCCTTCTGGGCGCCTTCGGTTTTGCGGGCTATGGCTTTGCCATCGAGCCCGGCTGGCGGCTGGTCACCACCCGCTATCGCATCCGGCCGGAGGGGTGGCCCGAGGGCATGCGGCTGAAGATCGCCCTCATCGCCGATGTGCATGCTTCCGAACCGCAGATGGGCTTGAAGCGCATCGCCGATGTGGTGGCGATGACCAATGCGCTGAAGCCCGACATCATCCTGCTGCTGGGCGATTATGGCATCGGGCAGAAGATTTACGCCCGGCCAATTGATCCGATGGCGCTTGTGCCGGTGCTCNCCGGGCTTGAAGCGCCGCTGGGCAAGTTCGGNATTCTGGGCAACCANGACTATTGGGGTGGCTCGCTGCGCGATTGGCCCTATACGCCCAAGAAGGTGCATGACTACGCCCAGCACTACCGNGACATGCTGGCGGGGGCGGGCATCACCCTGCTGGAAAACGACGTGCGCCGGCTGTCCACTGCCGACGGGCGCCCGTTCTGGCTGGTCGGCACCGGTTCGATGATTGCGCTGCCGCTGGGGCATCGGCGCTTCACCAGCTATGCCGATCTCGACAGCCAATTGCCCAGACTGACCGACGATGCGCCGGCGCTGCTGATGGCGCACGAGCCGGACCTGTTCCGCAAGGTGCCCAAGCGCATCGCGCTCACCATGTCCGGTCACACCCACGGCGGGCAGGTGCGCCTGTTCGGGTTCTCGCCCGTCACGCCCTCCGATTACGGCAACCGCTATGCCTATGGCCACGTCCTCGAGGACGGCCGCAATCTCGTCGTCTCCGGCGGGCTCGGCACCTCGATGCTGCCGGTGCGCTTCGGTGTTCCGCCGGAGGTGGTTCTGGTCGAGCTTGGCTGAGCCTCAGACCGGTGCGACCGTTGTCGCCTCGGGAATGCAGAAATCGAAATCGCAGCCCTGCTCGGCCTGCGTCACGTGGTCGAACCACAGCTTGGCATAGCCCCGGCGCGGTTGTGCCTCCGGCCTGGGCAGGGCGGCGCGGCGGCTGAACAGCTCATCCTCGGGACAAGCAGATCGATCCGCCGCCCGGCGGTATCCAGCCGGATGCGATCGCCGGTCCGCACCAGCGCCAGCGGCCCGCCTTCGGCGGATTCCGGCGAGATGTGCAGCACGATCGAGCCGAAGGCCGTGCCGCTCATCCGCGCATCGGAAATGCGCACCATGTCCTTCACCCCGGCGCGCGCCAGCTTTTTCGGAATGGGNATATAGCCCGCNTCGGGCATGCCCGGCGCACCCTTCGGTCCNGCGTTGCGCAACACGATGATGTCGCCCGGCGCAACGTCGAGATCGTCGCGGTCCAGCCGCGCCGCCATGTCGGCCAGACTGTCGAACACCACGGCGCGCCCCTCGTGCTGCAACAGCGCCTGATTGGCCGCCGCCTGCTTGATCACAGCGCCGTTGGGCGCAAGATTGCCGTTGAGGATGGCCAGCGAACCGCCGGAATAGACGGGATTGTCGCGCGGGCGGATGACGGACTGGGCAAAATCCGGGGCGCCGGCGTCGATGGTCTCGCCCAGCGTCTTGCCGGTCACCGTCAGGCAGTCGAGCTTCATCAGATCGCGGATGCGCCGCAGAACCGGCGTCAGTCCGCCGGCGCGGGCCAGGTCCTCCATGTAGTGCTCGCCGGTCGGCTTCAGGTCGATCAGCACCGGCGTCTCGCGCGCCAGCCGGTCCACGGCGGCAAGGTCGATGGCAATGCCGCTGCGCCCTGCCATGGCGGTGAGGTGCACGAGAGCGTTGGTGGAGCCGCCGGCGGCCAGAACCGTGCGGAAGGCGTTGGTATAGGCTTCGGCGGTCAGGATCCTGTCGGGCGTCAGCTTTTCGGCAGCCAGCCCCACGGCGCGCGCGCCGCTCGCCTCCGCCTGACGTCGCCGCTCGGCCGAGACGGCGGGGGCGCAGGCCCCGCCCGGCAGCATCAGGCCCAGCGCCTCGCAGGCCAGTGCCATGGTCGAGGCCGTACCCATCACGCCGCAGGTTCCCACCGTCGGCGCAAGCTCGGAGTTGGCGGCCTCCACATCCGCCTCGCTCATCTCGCCGGCGCGGAACTTGCCCCAGTAGCGCCGGCAATCGGTGCAGGCGCCGATCTTCTCGCCGCGGAAGCTGCCGGCCATCATCGGCCCGGTGACCAGCAGGATCGCCGGCACGTTGGCCGAGGCGGCGCCCATCACCAGCGCCGGCACGGTCTTGTCGCAGCCGCCGATCAGCACCACCGCGTCCATCGGCTGGGCCCGGATCATCTCCTCGACATCGAGCGCCATCAGGTTTCTGAGGTACATCGAGGTCGGGTTGGCGAAGCTTTCCTGAATGGAGATGACCGGGAACGGAATCGGGATGCCGCCGTTCAGCATCACCCCGCGTTTCACCGCCTCGATCAGGTCGGGCATGTTGGCATGGCAGGCGTTATAGCCCGATCCCGTATCGACGATGCCGATGATCGGGCGCTCCAGCGCCTCGTCCGAATAGCCGAGAGCCTTGATGAAGGCCTTGCGCAGAAAGACCGAAAACCCGGCGTCGCCGTAGCCCGCCAGATTCCTGCGCATCCCTTTAGCGTCGCTCATGCCCTGTCCCTGAAAACGTTTGCCATCAGGCCAGTGTCCGTGCCGTGGCCTCAAGCTGTTCGGTCACGATGCCCCAGCCGGTCTGGAACCCCATGGCTTCATGATTGATGCGCTCGTCGACCGACCAGTGGCCAACCCGCGCGGTGTAGAGCGTGCCCTCGGGGTGGTCCTCGAAGGTGATGGTCGCCACCATGAACGGGCGCGTCGAAGGCTGCCAGGCATCCACGAACGCATCGGTAAACACCAGTTTGCGCTCGGGAACGACCTCCAGAAAGAGACCGTGGTGGTCGTTCGCCTCGCCGTTCGGCCCGCGCATCACCACGAAGGATTTCCCGCCGGCCCTGACCTCGATCTCGGCATGGGGCACATGCCACGGCGCCGGGCAGAACCAGCGGCGCAACAGGTCGGCCTCGGTCCAGCAGCGCCAGAGTTTGGCGCGCGGGGCAGCGAGAAGGCGGCAGAGAACGAGTTCCCTGTCGTTCGCCGGCGCGATCTCGACCGTTCTGGCCAATGGNTCACTCCCCGGAAATGATGACCTTCATGCTNTGTNTCCGGTCAAAGGCCAGTTTGACGGCTTCCACGGCCTGCGCAAGGGGGCGCTGTCCAGTAACAACCGAGAGAATGTCGATCGAGCCGTCCGCGATCATCCCGATGGCATCGAAGTACTCGCGGCCGAAGCGGAAGGTGCCCTGAAAGTCGATTTCCTTGGACATCACCATGTTGACCGGCGCCGGGAAGGATCCGCCGGGGAGGTTGCCGATCTGCACGATGGTGCCGCCCCGCCTGACAGACTTGATCGCCGCNTCGACGCCGGCCGGGGTGCCGCTGGCTTCATAGACGACGTCGACCGGGTTGGCCTTGACGGCCTCTGCCAGCGCNTCTGGNCCGCCGGAAACGTCGATGGCCTCGTGGGCGCCAAGCCTGCGGGCAAAGGCCAGCGGGGCAGGGGCGATATCGCTCACCGCCAGCCGGCCCGCACCGGCGCGTTTCGCCGCCAGCATGGTGATCAGGCCGATCGGTCCCGCGCCGATCACCAGCACGGATTTGCCCTTGATGTCGCCGGCACGGCCCACCGCATGCAGGCAGACCGCCAGAGGCTCGCCCAGAGCGGCGGCCTTGAACGGGACATGGTCGGGAATCTTGACGCACTGCGCCGGGATGGCATCGAACAGCGACGAGAAGCCGCCCTGCATGTGCGGCGTCTTCGAGGCCGAGCCCATGAAATAGATCGCCTCGCACAGGTTCGGCCTGTCCTGCCTGCAATAGCTGCACTGTCCGCACCAGCGCGACGGGTTGATGGCCACCCGGTCGCCCACCTTCAGGCCTGGCGCAGGGCCGTTGATTGCGGCGATCGTGCCGGCGATCTCGTGGCCCAGCACCAGCGGCGAGGTGACGACGAAGTCGCCCGTCCGCGCATGCTTGAAATAGTGCATGTCCGAGCCGCAGACCCCGCCCGCACCAAAGGCGATGCGGACGAACCCGGGTGCGAGCTCGCCAAGGTCATGCTCGATGACCCTGAGGTCTTCCGGGCCGAACAGGGTGGCGGCGAGGGCGGTCTTGCTCATTTCAGAAGTCCAACGGTGCGGGGAAGCCAAAGTGTGATTTCAGGAATGTAGGTGATCAGGATCAGCGCCAGCAGCAGCGGCGCCAGCCACGGCAGGATCGCCATGGTGGTGCGTTCGACGCTGAGCTTGGCGACACGCGCCAGCACGAACAGAACCATGCCGAGTGGCGGATGCAACAGGCCGATCATCAGGTTGAGCACCATGATCAGGCCGAAGTGGATCGGGTCGATGCCCAGTTTCAGCACGATCGGCAGCAGGATCGGCACGAGAATGGTGATCGCCGCGATGGTGTCGATGAAGCAGCCGACGATCAGGATCAGGATGTTGGCCAGAAGCAGGAAGACCCATTTGTTCTGGGTGAAGCCCAGGATGGCGTCCGACATCACCTGCGCCGCCTGCGAAGCGGTGAGCAGCCAGGCAAAGATCGAGGCGGCGGTGACGATGAACAGCACCGAAGCGGTGGTCTCGATGGTGTCGAAGGTCGCCTTCGCCACGGTCTTGAAGGTCATCGAGCGATAACGGACCATGCCGAGGAACAGGCTCCACAGCACGGCGGCCACCGCCGCTTCGGTTGGCGTGAACCAGCCCAGCGCCATGCCGCCGATCAGGATCACCGGCGCCATCAGCGCCATCACGGCCGAATAGTCGAAATACCAGTCGAGCAGCAGCAGCGCACCGATGACGAGCCCCACCGCCATGTTGATCGACATTCCGGCGAAGCGGTTGAGCAGGAAGATGGTCACCGGCACCGAAAAGACGAGCATCAGCTCGAACAGCGCTTCCAGAAGTTCCTTCCAGACGAAGGGCGAATCGCTGCCCCAATTGTTCTTGTGGGCGAAATAGGCCACCGTGATCATCATCAGCACGGTCATCACCGCGCCGGGAATGAAGCCGGCGACGAACAGCGCGCCGATCGAGACGTTGGCCATCATCCCGTAGATGACGAAGGGCAGCGACGGCGGGATGATCGGCCCCAGAGTCGCCGAGGCGGCCGTGACTCCGACCGCGAATTCCTTCGAATACCCGTGATCCTCCATCGCCTTGATCTCGATGGTGCCGAGGCCGGCGGCATCGGCGATGGCGGTGCCCGACATGCCGGCAAAGATCACCGAGCCGAGAATGTTGACCTGCCCCAGGCCGCCCTTCATCCAGCCCACCAGCGCCACCGCGAAGCGGTAGATTCGCCCGGTGACGCCGGCGATATTCATGAGATTGCCGGCGAGAATGAAGAACGGCACCGCGAGAAGCGGAAAACTCTCGACTCCGGCGATCATCCGCTGCGCCAGCGTCACGTCAGGTGTGATGCCGGAATAGAGAATATAGACCAGCGAAGACACCGCCATGGCCAGCGCGACCGGCAGGCCGAGGATCATCAGGATCAGGAAGCCGAAGATCAGGACAAGCATCGATCAGGCCTCCGAGCCGTCGAAAGCGCCGGGGCGCGTGAGAATGGAATAGCCGTTGCGCCAGTTTTCCCACGCAACCTGAATCGAACGCAGAAGCATCAGGATGAAAGCCGCGAAGATCAGATAGTAGACGATGCTCTTGGGATACTGAATTGTCGTCATCGGCTCGTCTGCAACAAGCGATATATACCGCCAGACAAGCTTGATCACGTAAGCGAAGAAGGCCACGCGGATGATGTCCATGGCCGTCGACAAGAACCGGCCCGCACCGTCCGGCATGTAGCGGTAGAGAAAATCGACCTGGATATGCCGGGACTGGCGCACGCACATGGCAGAGCCGAGAAAAACCACGACCATCAGGCAATAAGTCGCCACTTCTTCTGTCCAGGCATAGGAATCGTTCAGGACATAACGGGTGAAGAACTGGAGGAAGACCGCCAGCGCCATCAGCCAGAAAACCGCGAGAGTCAGCCAATCCTCGGCGGCGACATGGCTGAGATCAACGCTTGTCGGCGTGTCCTCGAAAGTTTTCGCCAGCTCTTCGCCGGTCACTTGCGTATGTATCTCGTGGCTCATGGAGGTCCCCGGGGTCGATGGGGTTTCTGCGGCGCCGGGCGCGGCAAGAGGGTCAGGGCAACAGGCCGCCCGGCCCGGTGGGGCGGGGCGGCCGTCGATGAGATGGGGCGCTTACTGGATCGCCTGGATCTTGTCCCAGTCGGCCTTGCGATAGCCGTAGGTCTCGAACGAGGCGTTCTTCAGCACGGTGTCGAGGAACTCCTTCTTGTTGACCTCCGTCACAGTCAGGCCCTTGTCCTTGAAGAACTGCACCAGCTTGATCTCGTTGGCCTTGATCTCGCCGGTCGCCTTGGCGGCGGCTTCCTGGGCCACGTCGGTGAAGATCTTCTTCTCCTCAGCCGAGAGCTTGCCCCACAGAGCGCCGGAGATCACCGTGTTGAGGTGGTCGACGATGTGGCCGGTCAGCACGATGTGCTTCTGCACCTCATAGAACTTCTTGGCCTCGATGGTCGGCAGCGGGTTCTCCTGCGCTTCCACGGTGCCGTTCTGAAGGGCCAGATAGACCTCCGCGAAGGCGATCGGCGCGGTGTTGGCGCCGCAGGACTTCGGCATCGCGAGATAGGCCGGAACGTCCGGCACGCGCATCTTGAGGCCCTTCATGTCGGCACAGGCCTTGATCGGCTTGTTCGACGAGGTGTGGCGCACGCCATAATAGGTGACGGCGACGATCTGGTGGGTGGTCTTGTCGGCGTAGCCCTTGGCCAGTTCCTTGAAGATATCCGACTTGGTGTACTTCAGAAGGTGGTCGGAATCGCGGAAGGTGTAGGGATAGTAGGTCACGCCGATCGGCGGGAAGCTCTTGGCCGCGAACGACGAGCCCGAGATGATGATGTCGACCGAGCCGAGCGACAGGCCCTGGTTGATGTCGGTCTCCTTGCCCAGCTGCGAGGCCGGATAGACGTCGATCTGGTACTTGCCGTTGGTGCGCTTGCTGATCTCCTGCGCCGCCCAGACGGAGGCGGTGTGGAAGGGCTCGGATGTCTCGTAGACATGCGCCCATTTCAGCTTGGTCTGGGCTGCGGCCGGGGCGGCGAGCAGCAGCGAACCGGCAACGAGCGCGGTCAGCGAAAGCGTGGTCTTGATCATGGTGGTCCTCCGGGTTGGTTCTGCTTATTGTGCCGCGGCCCGATGCCGTGGCGCGGTCGGGTCTGCGGGTGGGCGGTCCCGCGGCGCCGTCGTTCCGAAGCTTTCGGAAAAACGGCGCTGCGAATTCTTCAGGTGCGTCTGCATCGCCTTGCGCGCCGCCGCCACATCGCCGGCGGCAATCGCGTCGCGGATGGCACCGTGTTCCTCGATCGCGGTGCGCCAGGTCCCGGTGTTCTCGAAATAACCGGCGAGCTGCGCGAAATAGGGGTGCATCCGCTGGTCGAACAGGTCGCCGGTAATCTTCACCAGCGCATCGTTGCCGGTGGTCCGGGCAATCGCCACATGAAAGGCCCGGTCGTGCTCCATCATCGCGCCCTGGCCGCTGCGCATGGCATCCAGCGGCGCGTCGATGGCGGCAATATCCTCCAGCCGGGCGCGGCGGCAGGCTTCCTCGACGATGGCCCCTTCGATCAGCGCCCGTGCCCCGAGAATCTCGAACGGACCGGCAATCGGCGGCGCCGGTTCGCTGCGGTCATCGGGCGGCGGCAGCACATAGATGCCCGAGCCGACGCGGATGCGCACCCGGCCATCCACCTCCAGCGCAATCAGCGCCTCGCGCACGGTCGGGCGGGAAATGCCGAGTTGCACCGCAAGCTCCCGCTCGGTCGGCAGCCGCGAACCGACGGGAAACTCGCCCCGGTCGATCAGGCTCCGCAACTGGTCGGCGACCTGCCGGTAAAGGCGGCGCGGCTCGACGGTTTCGATCGGCATCGCGAAAGCAACCCCTGCTTGACGGTTTCCCCTGCGGATCGCTTCGGCGATCTCTGGTTCATTGGTCAGGCCAATTTCTGCCTAACTGATCCATGGGCGGGGCGCTTGTCAAGCCGGTTGTCTGGTGTCGGGCGTTGGGCAGACCGTTTCTTGAGGATCAGCCGATCCGCCGGCCCTCGGCGTCGAGGATCAGGCTGCCGTCCTCCTTGCTCAAAGGGCCGGGCGGCAGGCGGTCCATCAGGTCCAGCACCGTTTCCGATGGCCGGCACAGGCGCGTGCCCTTCTCGGTCACCACGATCGGCCGGTTGACCAGCACCGGTTCGCGCACCATCGCATCGAGAAGTGCCGCATCGCTGACGCCAGGCTCCATCAGGCCAAGCTCGCGCGCCGGCGATTTTGTCGTGCGCAGCGCCTCGCGCGGGCTGATTCCCGCCGCTGCGAACAGCGCTTCAAGCTGCGGCCGCGTCCAGCCGGCCTTGAGATACTCCACCACCACCGGTTCGTAGCCCGCCGCCCGGAGGATCGCCAGCACGTTGCGCGAGGTGCCGCAGGCGGGGTTGTGATAGATCGTGGCGGTCATGTGCGCTCTCCCCTCGGCTGGTTGGCGCCGGCTTCGTACCAATCCTTGCTGCGGTTGACGATGGCCACCACCGACAGCATCACCGGCACCTCGATCAGCACGCCGACAACGGTGGCCAGCGCTGCGCCCGAATCAAAGCCGAACAGGCTGATCGCCGCCGCCACCGCCAGTTCGAAGAAGTTGCTGGCCCCGATCAGGGCGGAGGGGCCGGCGACGCAATGGGCCTCGCCCGTCCAGCGGTTGAGCAGGTAGGCCAGCGCGGAATTGAAATAGACCTGAATGGTGATCGGCACGGCCAACAGGGCGATCACCAGCGGCTGGGCCAGGATCTGCGGCCCCTGAAAGGCGAACAGCAGCACCAGCGTCGCCAGCAGGGCGACCAGCGACATGGGGTGCAG
>Ga0056914_10000695_pt1 | contig 27437 bp, 25 predicted proteins | sample TNRBio252014_DNA_FD_55168 | JGI IMG/M metagenome (GOLD analysis project Ga0056914, IMG submission 55168) | Wastewater treatment Type I Accumulibacter community from EBPR Bioreactor in Madison, WI, USA - TNR Reactor_6/25/2014_ DNA | ecosystem: Engineered > Bioreactor > EBPR > Anaerobic-Aerobic >...
CGACCACAAGGCCAACAAGCTCTCTGAGCTCCTCCCTCAGAACTGGCAGCCGTTAGCCAAGTAGCCCACTCCTGCAAGAGGTAGTTCCCCGGAGGCTTACAGATAACCCCATGTTCGGGGTAGACGTACAACCGGTGTGCATCACATGGGCCTGATCCAGCGCATCAGTCTTCTCTCCCCGCTGGTTGCGTTGTGCCCGATCGGAATCATGGCCCAAGCCCGCCACGAGTTCGGCTTCAGCCTGAACCCCACCGCCCAAGGCGAACTACACGCCCTTTTCATCTACACGGTGAAAGACGGCGTGGTATTCAACAACGCGCCCATGCGTCCCAGCTTCTTCGTGCTCCAAGCCAGCGGGCTCATGGAAAGCAAGGCCAATCTGGAAAGCGTGGACCTGTTCGACCAGTATGGCATTGAAGGCTGTGGAGCCTGGGCCGCAGAGGGCGCCGTGAAGACCGACCTGGAATGCGCTGCTGTCCAGAACCTCTGGAAGCTCCGCTACCGCCAGGGCATGGGCGCCCAGGAGGGGAATGGCTGGGCGGGTGAGGAGTTCCGCCCATCGGACCGGCAGCAGGTCATCCTACAGCACTACCGCGACCTCGGATACCCCGACTGGCGAGGCCCCTACTGGGGGAAGGATGCCTTCCGCCTGCTCCGCGACATGCAAGACCCGACCTGGGTACGAACCTATACCGTGGGTGGCTGAAGCCGCCGGATCGTCCACTTCACTACATTTGGGCGCCCCACGGGGCATGACGAGCCTCCGGCTCGGGGCCATCCGGCGATCGGCCACAGCAGGACACCATGAGCACAGCACCGTTCGATTACAACACCTCGCGTCCCCGTTTGATCATCCCCGAATACGGCCGCCACGTGCAGCGCATGGTGGAGCACGTGATGNAGATCGAGGACCGCGACCAGCGCACACGCACCGCCAAGGCCATCATCCAGGTGATCGCCCGGCTGAACCCGCAACTGCGCAACAGTGACAATTTCGAGCGCACCCTGTGGGACCACCTCTACATCATGAGCGAATTCAAGCTGGATGTGGATGGCCCCTTCCCCAAGCCCACGCCTGAAGAGCTGGACAGCAAGCCGGCCCGCGTTCCGTATCCGCAGACCGCCATCAAGTACGGCCACTACGGCAAGTTGGTGCAACGCATGATCGACCAATGTGTGGCCATGGAGCCCGGCGAAACGCGCGATGCCTACACCACGGTGATCGCCAACCAGATGAAGAAACAGTTCCTCGTCTGGAACCGCGATACCGTGCCCGACCCACTGATCCTGAAAGACCTCGGCGAATTGAGTAAAGGCAAACTCCGCGTGAAGGAGGATGTACAGCTCGCACACACCGCAGACCTGCTCCGCACTCAACAGAACGGACCCCGCAATGAGGTGGATACCCGCAAACGCCACAACAACAACGGTGGTGGAAAGAAGCGGAACCGCAACCGGAAGAAGAACCGGTACTGAACTCAGGGCGCAGGGTCAGGAGCTGGGGCAAGACACGTACTTGCCCCTATTACTGCCCCTGTCTTTCCCGCTCGGTGACAACCGCCTGTTGAAACCGGGCAGGCCCAAGGACATATCCCTGCCCATACGAGCCGTTGATTCGCACCATGAGAAGTTTCAAGATCGTCGGCGGTAGCAGGCTGAAGGGTGAAGTGGTGCCACAGGGCGCCAAGAACGAGGCGTTGCAGATCCTCTGCGCCGTGCTGCTCACCAGCGAGCCGGTCACCATCCACAACGTGCCCGACATCGTGGACGTGAACAAGCTGATCGACCTGCTGCGGGCGATGGGCGTGGTGGTGGAAAAGCTCGGCACCGGCTCGTACCGTTTCCAGGCGAAGAGCGTGAACCTCGAATTCTTCCTCGACCCGGAGTACAAACGCATGGGCGGCAGCCTGCGCGGCAGCGTGATGGTGGCCGGTCCGGCACTGGCGCGGTTCGGGCGCGGCTACATCCCCAGTCCCGGTGGCGACAAGATCGGAAGGCGGCGCATGGATACCCACTTCACCGGTTTCGAACGCCTGGGGGCCACCATCAAGTACGACGAGAACGACGCCTTCTACCGTGCCGAAGCGAAGCAACTGAAGGGCTGCTACATGTTGCTGGACGAGGCCAGCGTGACCGGTACCGCGAACATCGTGATGGCCGCGACATTGGCGGAAGGCCGCACCACCATCTTCAACGCCGCGTGCGAACCCTACCTGCAACAGCTCTGCAACATGCTGGTGCGCATGGGTGCGAAGATCCAAGGCATCGGCAGCAACCTCCTGCACATCGACGGCGTGAAGGAACTCGGCGGCACCGAGCACCGCATGCTGCCGGACATGATCGAGATCGGCTCGTTCATCGGCCTCGCCGCCATGACACGCAGCGAGGTCACCATCAAGAACGTGCAGTACGACCAGCTCGGTGTGATCCCCGGCGTGTTCCGTACGCTGGGCATCGCCGTGGAACGCCGTGGCGATGACATCCATATCCCCGCGCAGGACCACTACGAGATCGAGCCCTTCCTCGATGGAAGCAACCGCGTGATCAGCGATCATCCCTGGCCGGGCTTCACCCCCGACCTGCTCAGTATCGTACTCGTCACCGCCACACAGGCGCGCGGCCATGTGCTCATCCACCAGAAGATGTTCGAGAGCCGCCTGTTCTTCACCGATAAACTGATCGAGATGGGCGCGCAGATCACGCTCTGCGACCCGCACCGCGCACTCGTCATCGGCAAGGACTTCGAGAAACCGCTCCGCGCCATCCGCATGACCAGCCCTGACATCCGCGCCGGTGTGTCACTGCTCATCGCCGCCCTCAGCGCCGACGGCACCAGCACGATCGACAACATCGAACAGATCGACCGTGGGTATCAGGACATCGAAGGTCGCTTGCGGGCCTTGGGAGCACGGATCGAACGGATCTGAGCACGACCGAGCTGGACCCGGCAGCACCGGCCAGCCCTCCCATCCCGGCACGATCTTGGTATATGCCCCGGCAGCACCACCAATTACCTTCGCACCATGAATAGCCGCACCATCATGTCCAAGTCACGTATCGCCATCAGTGCAGCCGTTGTGCTGCTCGCCATTTATGGTTTCGCATCCCGCGGTTCAGATAAGGCCGACAAAGCACCCGATGATGGCAACGCCCAAGTGGGAACTAACATCGGCAACAAGGCCCCCGAACTGGCCTTCATGAACCCCGATAGCACCAAGGTGCTGAAACTCTCCGAGCTGAAAGGGAAGTTCGTGCTGATCGACTTCTGGGCCAGTTGGTGCCGCCCTTGCCGCATGGAGAACCCCAACGTGGTGGCCGCCTTCAACAAGTACAACAAAGCCTCGTTCAAGGATGCCAAGGGCTTCGAGGTATACAGCGTGAGCCTGGACCGCAGTCGCGACGCCTGGAAAGCAGCCATCGCCCAGGATAAGCTGGCCTGGAAATACCACGTGAGCGACCTGCTCTTCTGGAACTCCAAAGGCGCCCAGCTCTACGGTGTAAGCTCCATACCCATGAGCTTCCTCGTGGACCCCAACGGGATCATCATCGCGAAGAACCTGCGCGGCATGGCCCTACACCAGGAATTGGACAAACACGTGAAGAGCCTCTGAGCAACCGTTCATCCATCCGGCGACCACCGGTCGCACCGTAGAAGCCCCGGAACCCATTCCGGGGCTTCTACGTCCCAGGTATGCCAACCTGTCCGGCCCACGTTACTGGCACTGGAATTGCCGACCCCGCAGCGCCGGAACCTGGCTGAACCATACCCCATGGCCCTGAAGAACCCGTTCCGACGAAGTGCAAAGGAAAAGCCAGCCATGGACAATGACCCGATGAACAACCCGACCAACGCCACCGAAGAACCCCGGATCCCGGTGAACGAGGCCCAGGAGCCTGCCATTGCTGACAGCCCGTCAGCCGAGTTGAACGCCGAATTGGAAGTCCTACGAGCTGAAGTGGAGCGCCTACGGACCGAACAACTGGCCGCGCATGACAAGCACGTGCGTCTCTTCGCCGAGTTCGACAACTTCCGCAAACGCACGGCCAAGGAACGGTTGGACCTGCTCCAATACGCCGGCGAAAGCACCCTGAAAGCGGTTCTCCCGGTGCTGGATGATATGGATCGGGCAATCACCAACAACGCCACCGTAGCGGATGTCGCTGCGATGCGCGAGGGCTTCAACCTGATCCACCAGAAAATGGTGCATTCGCTCGGCACCCAGGGACTCAAGGCCATGCCCGATCCGAAGGGCCAGCCGTTCGACACCGACAACCACGAAGCCATCACCAAGGCCCCGGCCCCCTCCGAGGACCTGAAGGGGAAGGTGATCGAGGTGATCGAGAAGGGATACACGCTGCACGACAAGGTGATCCGCTACGCCAAGGTGGTCGTTGGTGAATAGATCCGATGCAGGATCGCCGTTGCCCTCCCATCCATAGACCGAACCGATGAGCAAACGAGACCCGTACGAAGTACTTGGTGTGGCCCGCAACTCCAGTGCGGACGACATCAAGAAAGCGTACCGCAAGCTGGCCATCAAATACCACCCGGATAAGAATCCGGGGGACAAGGCCGCAGAGGAGAAGTTCAAGGAGGCGGCTTCAGCCTATGAGATCCTGAGCGACGCGGACAAGAAGGCGAAATACGACCGATTCGGCTACAACGCGCCGGGTGGTTCCGGTGGCGGTGGTGGTTTCCAAGGAGGTGGCATGAACATGGAGGACATCTTCTCCCAGTTCGGCGACATCTTCGGCGGCCATTTCGGTGGAGGCTTCGCTGGCTTCGGCCAGCAGCGCGGGCGCACCGTGAAAGGCAGCAACCTGCGCGTCCGGATCAAGCTGACCCTGGAGGAGATCGCCCATGGTGCCGAGAAGAAGATCAAGGTGACCAAGCTTGTACGGGGCAAGGGAAGCGAATATGGCCACTGTTCCACCTGTGGTGGCAGTGGCCAGGTGCGGCGCATGCAAAGCACCTTCCTGGGTCAGATGCAGACGGTGACCACCTGCCCAAGCTGTGGCGGGATCGGGCAAACGGTGAGCAAACGTGCACCAGGCAGCGACGAACATGGATTGGTACGCGAGGAGGTCGTGGTACCGATCCGGATCCCCGCCGGCGTGGAGGAAGGCATGCAACTCAATATCAGCGGCATGGGCAACGAAGCTCCGGCCGGTGGTGTGCCTGGCGATCTGCTGGTGGTGATCGAAGAGGAGGCGCACAAGGAGTTGAAGCGCGATGGCACCACCCTGCACCACGAGGCGTACATCAACCTGGTGGACGCGGCACTTGGTGCCAGCATCGAGGTGCCGTTGGTGAGCGGGAAGGCCAAAGTGAAGATCGAACCCGGTACCCAGAGCGGCACTACCATGAGGCTTCGTGGCAAAGGGCTGCCCAGCATCAACCACCACGGCGCTGGCGACCTATTGGTACACTTGATGGTGTGGACACCCACGGACCTGACCAAAGAGGAGAAGAACATACTCGAGGGCCTGCGGAACAGCCCGGCATTCAAACCCAAGCCGACCGCGAAGGACAAAGGATTCTTTGAGAAGGTGCGGGACATGTTCGGGAATTAGCCCCAGCCACCTCGAATGGACCACCCCTCGCCTGTACCAACAGGTGGGCCGCAACATGCGCTGGTGCGTGGTTGTTCGCCCGGACCGTTCGGGCCGCACGACCTGAGCAACCGAAGGCATCGTCGGAGACCGCCAAACGCCTTTCTTTGAGGCACATCCATGGCTGACCTCGAGCTCACCGGCAACCTGGTGGACATCCCTCGCCGCACCATCCGACCTACCCGGATCCGTGTGTCGGATGGCCATATCGCCACCATCGAGGAGATCACAGGCCCAGTGGATGGATTCATCCTTCCCGGCTTCATCGACGCCCATGTGCATGTGGAGAGTTCCATGCTCATTCCCAGTGAATTCGCACGCCTCGCGGTGCTCCATGGCACCGTGGCCACGATCAGCGATCCGCATGAGATCGCGAACGTGCTGGGGGTCGAGGGTGTGGAGTACATGATCGACAACGGAAGGCAGGTGCCCTTCCACTTCCATTTCGGCGCTCCCAGTTGCGTACCCGCCACGCCATTCGAAACGGCCGGCGCCAGCATCAATGCGGAACAGGTGGGCCGGCTATTGGAGCGGCCGGAGGTGCTGTACCTGAGCGAGATGATGAACTTCCCCGGCGTACTGAACGGCGATCCGGAGGTGCTGCGGAAGATCGCCCATGCCCAGCGCTTGGGGAAACCAGTGGATGGCCACGCACCCGGCTTGCGCGGCGATGCCGCAGGGCGATACATCGCCGCCGGCATGAGCACCGACCACGAGTGCTTCACCGCAGAAGAGGCATTGGACAAGTTGCAACAGGGCATGTGGGTGCAGATCAGGGAAGGCAGCGCCGCCAAGAATTTCGAGGCCCTGCACCCGCTCCTGCACGACCACTGGGAGCGCATGATGTTCTGTAGCGATGACAAACATCCCGATGGCCTTGTGGTCGGCCACATCAATACGCTTTGCGCCCGTGCCATAAAGGCCGGGGTGGATCCGTTCAAGGTGCTCCAAGTGGCCTGCTTGAACCCGATCCTGCACTACGGACTGCCGGTGGGCCGGTTGCGTGTGGGTGACCCGGCGGATCTGGTCGTGGTGGACGACCTGACCGGTTTCAAGGTGCGTCAAACCCTGATCCGCGGCCAGGTGGTGGCGGAGAACGGACGCAGCCTGATCCCGAGGGTGAAGGCTGGAACACCCAACCAGTTCCATTGCCAGCGAAAGGCCGTGGCCGACCTGCACGTACCAGCGGTCTCCGGGGATCTGCTCGTGATCGAACCCTACGATGGACAACTCATCACCGGAAAACGGAACATGCCGCCGACCATAGCACATGGGGCCTGTGTGGCCGATCCAGAACGGGACCTGCTGAAGATCGCCGTGGTGAACCGCTATCGGGACGCACCGGTCGCCACGGCATGGATCAGCGGTCTGGGCCTGGAGCGTGGTGCGATCGCCAGCTGTGTGGCCCACGACAGCCACAACATCGTCGCGGTCGGCACCAACGACCAGGACATGGTGGAGGCGATCAATGCCGTGATCGATGGCCAGGGCGGGATCAGCCTGGTCGACGGTCCACGAAAAATGAGCCTGCCATTGCCGGTGGCCGGGATCATGTCCACGGCGGATGCGTACGAGGTGGCCCGTGATTACAGCCGGATCGACCAGACCGCCAAGGCATTAGGGTGCCGGATGTCGGCTCCGTACATGACCCTCTCCTTCATGGCCCTGTTGGTCATTCCCCACTTGAAGATCAGTGACCTGGGTCTCTTTGACGGCGATACATTCACGTTCGTGAAGCCCCCGAACGCTTGAACCGGGCTGTAGGATCGGAACCGATGCGGCCCCCAAGGGTCCTCCCCTTCGTGATCGCCTTGGTCGCCGTTGGATGCGCGACGACCAGGACGACCACGGCGGAACGGACCTTCCAGAAGCGGCGCTACCAACCGGGCTGGCACATCGACCTGGGTAACCGTAAGGACCATGCTCCCACAGCCCATGGAACAACCGTACACCACCTTGCTGTACGTACCTCCCCTATACCCACCTTCTCACCCGAACGGTCACCGCTCCCTGCCATTCCATGCGCCTCTCCACTGATCGATGAAGGAACGATCACTGCGACCGCCGGTAGCATACCGGTCCACGACATGGTACGACCAGTTGCACCGGCTTCGGTGGAACTGGAGGGCCGTGCCTCGAAAGTACACGTGGTCGAACCCGATGCCCGTTGGAACCCATGGGCCGGACCTGCCCTCGTCCTTGCCCTCGGAACGGTCGCCTATGGGCTGGTCGGCACCAGCATCTGGGTGGTTCTCGTTGGGGTGGTCGGCACCTTGGTCCTGGCCAGCATCGCGGTGCGCAAGGGCCGCACGTTCGAATGGCGCGGCAAGGGCATGGCCCTTGCCGCACTCGTTATCGGGGCCTTGGCGGCCTTGGCCACCTTGGTCGTTCTTCTAAGCTCGTAACCGACTGTGCGGTTTACAAAATGGCCATCCATTCTGTGGGACATAATTACTCCAGTTTCAATGGACATTCACATGGACATTGTTATACATCGAAAACTATCATTAGTTGATAATCAATATATTATATTTGACATCAAACAGGACATATATGCACCCATTTGATGAGCCAATTACATGGTTAACCTTCAAGCTGAGCCTACGGGAAGCACCCGTCTCATTCTGGTTGGAACTGGGCGAATTGGCCGCCAGCCTCCGCCAATTGGATGGGGTGGCACTGGCCGGTGGTGAAGGCCGATCGGTGGAGCGTGACCTCCGCGCACAAGCCATGCACGCACGTGCCGCCATGGACGGTCTGGTGCTCCCCTTGGCCCTATTGAAACACGCGGGCGAGGAAGGTGGGGGCCGGGTACGCGGCACACCGCATGCGACGGCACCACATGCCTACCTCCACGCATGGGAGAAGCTGACCAATAAAGCACACCCGACCACCCCGATGGCCTTGGAGGCCGCGTTCCTCACCCGGATCCATAGCATGGTCTGCGAGGGCTCGGTCGAGGCACGACCTGGCCACTGGCGGAATGCCCCACCGACCGATGGCTCTTGGGACGGGGTGCCCCACCAGGTGATCGTACCCTTTGTGGAGGACCTGATGGAATGGTTGGGAAGTGCCGAACTGGCACCACCCAGCCCGGAGCAAGGCCTCGCATACCGCCTCTTGCAGCTCCTGCTCGCTGAACTCTACCTGGCTTGGATCCGTCCGTTCGGCACGGGACATCACCGGGTCGTTTCCCTGTTCGGGGAGACCCTCATGCGGAACGGCTCGGAAGGCTTGCGGGCCGCGCAATTGCTTGCCATCGCCCTGTACAAGAGCGGCCATGAATACCCGGAGCAGGTCAGGATGGCGGCTGCGACCAGGGACCCCATCCCCTTCCTCACCTTCTGTGTACGCCGCATGTTGACGGAGCTACGGGCGCTGCAACACCACATCATCAGCCTACAGCAACACGGTCTGTGGCGCGCACAGCTCCTCGACCTCTTCGTGGACGGGAACGATGCGCCCACGCGACGACAGCGCCAAATACTGCTCGATCTGGCCGAAACACGAACATCCATCCCGCAGAACCGGCTCCCCTCGATATCGCCAGCACTGGCCACGTTATACGCCGGGGTCTCCGAGAAGACCCTACGCCGCGATGTCCAGGCCCTGTTGGATGCCGATCTGATCCAACGCGACAACGCAGGTTATCGGGTGGACCTGGACGGAACGCTGGTCTTCAGCCATTGATCCGTGCCAGTAGGGCCTCTACGTGTGCTTTCGCCCTGTCGGCCATGGGACCTATGGGGACACCGGCTTGCCGCATGCTCCGCAAGGAAGTCGCCCCTGCCGATTTCGAGAATTTACGCCCTGCCGGATCGGTAATGAGCGGATGATGATGAAAACGCACGTGCTCGAACGGACGCATGTCCAAGCCCTGCGCGAGATAGAGCTGACAGGCGGTGGACGGAACCAGGTCAGCACCCCGAACGATGTGGTCGATCCGCATCTCCAGATCATCGACCAGTGATGCGATCTGGTAGGCGGGCCGTTCCGTATCCCGCTGCACCATAACGGGGTCGGGCATCGCGGTGGCCAGATCGATCACGTGCTCGCTTCCGCCCCACTCCACCCATCGCACAGCATGGCCTACGGGCACCCGTAACCGCCATGGGGTGCCTGGCGGTGCTTCACTTGGATCGGCGAACGGGCAGGTATGTGGCCCGGTCCCACGTCGTTCGATCCGTGTGCGGGAGCACGTGCATGGATAGAGCCACCCTAAGGCTTTCAGGGTCTCTACCACCGACCGGTAGTGGTCCAGCCGAAGTTGTTGTGACCAACTCCGGCGCAGGTCGTCCCAGCCCGATGGCCCTTCATCCACCTGGATGCCAAGCCATTCCAATGTACTGAACACATCCTCTACGTACTCCTTGCGCACCCGCCCGGCATCGAGATCATCGATCCGGAGGACCAACGTGCCGCCAAACGTCTTGACGAGTTCGGCGATCACCAAGAAATTGAAGGCATTGCCCACATGGAGGAATCCGCTCGGTGTGGGTGCGATCCGCGCGCGCATGTGCTCTCAGCGTTCGGGTGCCCGGGGTGGGACTTGAACCCACACGGCCCTTGCGGACCAAGGGATTTTAAGTCCCTCGTGTCTACCATTCCACCACCCGGGCAGGGTCGCGACCGACGCGGTCGGCCCAAAATAACGATGCCTCCTTTCGGAGGCATCTTCGGAGCGAGAAACGGGACTCGAACCCGCGACCCCGACCTTGGCAAGGTCGTGCTCTACCAACTGAGCTACTCTCGCAATACGGCCTGCCATGAACCTGGTCCCTGGTGAAGGCGGGCGCAAATATAATACGTTGATCGCAGTTCGCAACACCGATCACGCCTTCCGCAATTCCGCCTTGCGCGGGGACACCAGTCTTTTGATCTCATTCAGCTTGAACAAGGCCTCGACGGGCGTAATGGTATCGATGTTCAAGTCCGTGATCTCCTGTCGGATCCGCTCCAATGCGGGATCATCCAACTGGAAGATGCTCAATTGCAATTCCTTTCCCATTCCGGACATGTTGATCCCCGTGCTCTTGGAAGGTCCCTCGGACGCCGGTGCGGCACCCAGATCGCCCGCATGGCTGGCTTCCAGGTGAGCCAGGACCTTGATGGCCCGTTGCACCACCGTGGTAGGCATTCCGGCCATTTGGGCCACGTGGATCCCGAAGCTGCGATCGCTTCCTCCCGGAACCAGTTTCCGTAGGAAAAGGACTTTTCCCTCCACTTCCCGCACCGCCACGTTGGCGTTGTGGATCCGCGGGAACGAAGCCGACATCTCGTTCAACTCGTGGTAGTGGGTGGCGAAAAGCGTGCGGGGACGCCCGGGATGCCCGTGCAGGAATTCGGCGATGGCCCATGCGATGGAGATCCCATCATAAGTGCTGGTCCCACGGCCGATCTCGTCCAATAGGACCAGGCTGCGCTCGCTCAGGTTATTGAGGATGCTCGCCGTTTCGTTCATCTCCACCATGAAGGTGCTTTCGCCGGTGGTGAGGTTATCGGAAGCGCCGACCCGGGTGAAGATCCGGTCAACCAGGCCGATGGTGGCGGCTGTGGCGGGGACATAGCAGCCGATCTGTGCCAGCAGTACGATCAATGCCGTTTGCCGCAACAAGGCCGATTTTCCGCTCATGTTCGGACCGGTGATCATGAGCATCTGCCGGTCGGCGGGATCGAGCAACAGGTCGTTGACGACATAGGGCACACCCGGGGGCAGTTGTTGCTCGATCACNGGGTGCCGCGCATCGCGCAGGTCGAGGCCTTGCCCTTGATCGATCACGGGGCGTACGTAGTTCCAGTGGCCTGCGACCGTGGCGAAGCCCCGTAGCACATCCCATTCGGCCAGTGCGATCGCGGCATCGCGCAGGAGTCCTACCTGGGCCACCACCTCCTCCACCACCTGGCGATACAGGTCCTGCTCCAGGGTAAGGATCCCTTCCTCGGCGCCGAGGATCCGCTCCTCCAAGGCTTTCAGTTCATCGGTGATGTAGCGTTCGGCCCCTACCAGGGTCTGTTTCCGCACCCATTCCGGCGGCACCTTGTCCTTGTGCGTGTTGCGTACCTCGAGGTAATACCCGAAGACGTTGTTGAAGCCCACCTTCAGCGAGGGGATCCCGGTGCGCTCGCTCTCCTTCCGTTGCGCCTCCAGGAGGAGGTCCTTGGCATGGCCGCTCACGTGGCGCAGGTCGTCCAATGAGGCGTTGATCCCCGCTCGGATCACACCACCCTTCGTCGGGTTGGCGGGCGGGTCCGGTTCGATGGTATCGGCGATGCGCTGNGCGAGGGCAACCGGGAGTGCGATCCGGGGCTGGGCATGGGCTTCCAACAACCTGTTGATCCGCCCGGCCGCCTCCAAAGCAGCCCGCACCTGCATCAATTCACGTGGGTTGATCCGCCCGGCCGCCGCCTTGCCCGCCAACCGTTCGAGGTCGCCGATGCACCGAAGTTCCTCGCCCATGGACTCGGACAGGCCGGGTTCGGCCTTGATCAACGCCACCCGATCGTACCGGGCACCGATCGTTCGGGGATCCAATAGGGGGAAGAGGATCCAGCGTTTCAACAAGCGGGAGCCCATGGGGGTCACGCACCGGTCCACCGCACTCTGCAAGGTGTGGCCTCCATCGTTGAGGGCCGTGACCAATTCGAGGTTGCGCACCGTGAACCGATCCAGGCCCACGTGGGCCTGTGGACGGATCCAGGCGATGCGATCGAGGTGGGCCAGCCGGTCGTGCCGTGTTTCGCCCAAGTAGTGCAGGATCGCGCCNGCGGCCCGCTGGCCCCANCGCAATTCCTCGATACCGAAGCCTTTCAGGCTGGTGGTGGCGAATTGGTGCAACAGGCGTTCCCGGNCGAAATCCTCGGTGAATGCCCATTCATCCAACGGGAAGGTATTGAAGGCCCCACAGGCCTCGATCACGCCTTCGTCCTTGGTGCCCTTGGGGAAAAGCAGCTCGCTGGGCGAGTGCCGGTCGATCAAGCGGGACACCTCTTCGGCATCCTCCTCGGCCACCAGGAATTCGCCGGTGGTGACATCGAGGAAGGCCACACCGTANCGGCCCTGCTGCCCACAGACCGCCGCCAGCCAATTGTTGGTGCGAAGGTCCACTACCTGGTCGCTGTATGCCAAGCCTGGTGTGACCACTTCGGTCACCCCCCGCTTCACGATCGTCTTAGCGGTCTTGGGATCCTCCAATTGATCGCAGATCGCCACCCGGTGGCCGGCCCGTACGAGTTTGGGCAGGTAGGTATCCAACGCATGATGGGGGAACCCGGCCAGTTCCAGGTCGGCGGCACCGCCGTTGTTCCGTTTGGTGAGCGTGATCCCCAACACCCCGGCGGCCACGACGGCATCACGCCCGAAGGTCTCGTAGAAATCGCCCACCCGGAACAACAAGAGGGCATCGGGGTATTTCGCCTTGATGCTGCCATATTGCTGCATCAGCGGGGTTCCTTCGGACTTGGCCATGCGCTTGTCTTCTACTTTCGCCTTCGTAACCGGGCCTCCGGCGCAGCCCGCCAAGGTACTCCGCCCCATAGGTCGCGCTACCCGAACCACCCCTCCCGATCTGCACATTTTCCGAACATGCCCGCCACGGACCGCAAGCTGCACATGGATGAACTGGACCGTCCCAGTGCCGCGGAACACCACCAACGGCCCAAACGACCGGTCCAATTGATCCTGGATGATGTGCGGAGCCGGCACAACGTTGGTTCGATCTTCCGCACGGCGGATGCCTTTGGTGCNGAGGGGATCGTGCTTTGCGGTTTCACCCCCCGGCCACCGCACCGCGAGATCGAGAAGACCGCCTTGGGGGCCACTGCTTCGGTTCCCTGGTCGGTGGCCCACACGGCCTTGGACGCGGTGCGTGAGCTACAGACCAAGGGCTACAAGGTCTTCGCTGTTGAGCAGACCCTTGAGGCCAAGGAGTTGCCCGACCTGCACGGCGACCCCACGGATCGGATCGCCCTGGTACTGGGCAATGAACTGAACGGGGTATCGGACCNGGTGGTACGGGCCTGCGACGGTTGCGTGGTGGTCCCGCAGCAGGGAAGCAAGCATTCCTTGAACGTTTCGGTGTGTGCCGGGGTGGTCCTTTGGCACTGTAGCCGATGGTGANCCCACCGCAACTTTTCGCCCACACCACGTATAAAGGTCCGGCATGGTTGAACAGCNCATTGGTGAAATCAGCGTGAAGACCCTATCTTCTCCGCCCCGAACAACGCTACTTTCGTTCCGCCCCGCTGTTTCCCTGATGAAACGAAGACTACTCCGCAAGTGCCTTCTGATCGTGCTATTGACCTCCCCCTTCATCGGGCAGGTGGAAGCCCAGTATTTCCGGCAATCCAACTACTGGAAGACGCACCGCCGNGAATTGAGCCTCGGATTCGGGATCTCCAACTTCCTGGGCGAGCTGGGTGGACGGAACCAGATCGGCTCCCCATTCGTGTGGGATCTTGAACTGAGCCAGACACGGCCTGCCGTGCACGTGGATTACCGGTATTACCTGGCCCGTAAGATGGCCATCCGCGGCCGGGCCACCTACGGTGTATTGGCCGGGAATGACAATCTGACCTCCGAGGTCTTCCGGCAGAACCGGAACCTGAGTTTCAGATCCGATGTGTATGAGGCCTCGTTGGTGTACGAGTTCCACATGTTCAGCGAGGAGCTCGGCCATATCTACGATCTGCGCGGCGTCCAAGGGACCAAGTCGTCCCGTGTTGGTTTCTATGCTTTCGTAGGGATCGGTGGGTTGTACTTCGACCCGAAGACGCAGTTCGAGAATAAGTGGGTACGCCTGAAGCCCTTGAGCACCGAGGGCCAGGGCCTTCCCGGCGGTCCGGAGGAATACAACAATTTCTCCCTGTGCGTGCCCATGGGTGTAGGCGTGCGGCGCGCCCTCAACAAGACCTTGAGCTTCGGGCTGGAGTTGCAGTACACAAAGACCTTCACGGATTATATCGACGATGTGAGCACGGAGTATTTCGACCCGGAGGTGCTCAGTGCCACGCATGGCGATGTAGCGGCCTACCTCTCTGATCCGAGCTTGGGGGTCGGCCCGCTGTACCAACACGGACTGAACCCAACTGCCGTTGGCCAACAAAGGGGGGATCCCGAAGACCTGGATGCGTACCTGTTCCTGAAGTTCCAGCTGCATTACAAGATCGTGAAGTACAAGAGCGGCAGCAAGAAGTACCGTACGCGGATCCGGCGTCAGAAGATCGTCTTCTGACCCGTTCGGTTCATTGGTGATCGCGGGTCGGCCGCGACCATCGGCCGATGGATACAAGAACGTTTGGCAGGATCCGCGCCAGCGACCCGCTGCGTTCACAGGGTCGTTTCGTCGGAGCGGCTATATTTGGCCTGTTCCGAGGCAATGACACGTCGTTACACGCGCCTGCTCCCCATCCTCCTGCTCGTTGGCACATTCCTGGTGGGCCGGACGTCCTACGGCCAGTACTTCCGGCAGTCGAGCTACTGGAAAACACAGCGCCAGGAGTTGAGCCTTGGTTTCGGCATCTCCAACTTCCTGGGCGAACTGGGTGGGCGTAACCAGATCGGATCGCCGTTCCTGTGGGACCTGGAGGTGAGCCAGACCCGGCCGGCAGCCCATTTCGACTACCGGTATTTCGTAGCGCAGCGGGTGGCACTGCGGATGCGGGGCACCTATGGGGTGTTGGCCGGTAATGACAACCTCACCACCGAGGTCTTCCGTCAGAACCGTAACCTGAGCTTCAAGTCGGACATCTANGAATCCTCCTTCGTGGTCGAGTTCTTCCCCTACAAGGAGGAACTCGGGCACTACCACAACCTGCGCGGGGTACAGGGCCAGCGATCCACGCGGATAGGCCTATACGCCTTTGCCGGGATCGCCGGCTTCTATTTCGACCCGAAAGCACAGTTCCAGAATAAATGGGTGCGCCTGAAGCCGTTAGGGACCGAAGGCCAAGGGTTGCCCGGTGGGCCTGCGGAGTATTCCAACTTCGCCCTGGGCATCCCGGTGGGCGTAGGGATCCGCAAGGCCATGACGAAGAACATGAGCGTTGGCCTGGAGATCCAATACACCAAGACCTTCACCGACTACATCGATGATGTGAGCACGCTCTATTATGACAATGAACTGATCCAAGCCGCCCATGGCGATGTGGCGGCCTTCCTGGCCGATCCCAGCCTCGACCTACCCGACATGTTCGGCGACCCCACGGCCACCGGGCAGCAGCGCGGCGATGACAGCGACCTGGATGCGTACCTGTTCATGAAACTTCAGGTGCATTACAAGCTGACCAAGTACAAGACAAGCGGTAAGAAATACCGCACCCGGATCCGCCGTCAGAAGATCGTGTTCTGAGCACATCCCGCAGTATGGCCCAGCCCGATCGGCTTGCCCATTTTCCGCATTGCTTCACCGCCGGGCTCTTTCCGTAGTCCCCGCTACGCAACGATCCCGTCGTATCGCACTGCTAATACCATCTACGCTTTCAATATCGGCCGATCTTCTTGCCCTCTTTCCGGAGATCTTCTCCGCAGACCAGGTTCCGTACACCCCGCTACGCAACCTGTTCTGCGTATCGTCCTCCGAAAAGATCGCGGCGCATCTCTTGGCCGACCTTGAATGCGTAAATGGTATAAAAGATCGCAGCGGCTCTTTGGACCGACCCTGACTGAGCCGGTGATGAAGATCCAGGCCTTTCCACACTGATCATGGCAAATGGTGCGAAAGTGAGAAGGTGCGAGGTTCTTTGCCCGCGCACTTTCGCACCCTGTCGACCCCTGGTCGACCGTTTCTTCTCCCGCCTTCTCAGTAACGTGAAATGGTATGAGGTTCAATGATGGAACGGCATCGCGAGGGATCCATGCACATCCCCGAACGGATCACGCGATCGGATGGAACCTGGTAACGCCAGTACTTGGATCCCGGATCAGCGCCAACGCAAAAGCCCCTGCTTGGGGCAGGGGCATTTGCGTATCCGATCGACCAGTTCAGAGACCCAAGCTGCCTTTGCAGTTGCGGAATTCGAGGTCCTTCAGCGCCTTCTCGCGCAGGCTGCCATCCTTCTGGATGGCAAGGCCCAGGCTGGTGGCGGCACCGGCGCAGTTGCTTTGGCGTGCGGCGATGATGGCGGCGAGGTAGTGGCCCGTGGCGGTGTCCTTGTCCGTGGCACCATCGAGGATGCTCTGCGCACCGGCGGCGTCCCCACCGAGCAGTTTGGCCAGCGCGGCGTTCACGCTCTTGGTGCTGCCGAAGTTGCTGCTGGCGCTGCTGTAATTGCCGTTCTGGATGTCGATGATCCCTTGGTTGTACTTCACTTCAGGACCGGCGGATGCCGCTTTGGTGAACAGTTCGGCCGCCTTCTTCCGATCGCCCTTCAAGCGGGCCACCACGCCCAGGTTGTTGGTGCTGATCGCGTTGTCCTGGATGCCGTTGGCCTTGGTGAATTGGGCTGCTGCCTCGTCCAGCTTGTTCTGGAGCATGTACACATATCCGACGTTGTTGGCGGCACGGTGGTCGGTCGGGTGTACGCGCTCGGTCTCTTTGTAGATGCGCAGTTGTTCGTTGAGGTCGTTGGTGAGGGTGGCCGCGAAGAGCAGTTCCTCCACGTTGAGGCTATCGGGCATGGTGCGGCTCATCTCGGTGAGTTGGGCATCGGTCTTGCCGATGCGCTGGTAGTTCAGTTTCACCTCGCTGCGGCGCAGTTGCGGCAGGATCTGGTCGGCGATCTCCTTGTAGGTGGCCGCCATGTTGCGGATCTCCTCCTCGCGCTTGGACAGGTCGGGGTACATCTCCAGCACGCGCAGCACCAGGTCCTTGTCGGGCACGGTGGTGCTGGCCTGCATGGCGCTCTTGAATCCTTCCCAGTCCTCGCCACGTGCGGTGAGGGCGTAGAAGGCGTCGGCCTTGGCGCTNTCGTTCTTGGCGCGGACCAGTTCNCCCTTGGCCCAGCTCATCGCACTCTTGGCACGGTCCCCCGCGATGTTCTCGTTCTTACTGACCTCCCCCTCAGGGCTGGCCCACGCATTGATGCTCACGTTCTTGGCCACGATGTTGGGGTTGCTCTTCATCTTCTTGATGAAATCGGCCATGGACTTGATGTCGGCGTCCTTCAGTTCGCTGGGGCGCACGTTGCTCGCGTTCACCAGGTAGTTGAGGGTGGCGTCCTGACTGTGATCAGTGATCCGAACGAATGCGTCCTTGGCCAGCAATACCTTATCATCGCTCACCACCAAGTAAGGTGTGGTGATCACACCATCGGCGATCTTCACCGGGGTGAACTCCTGTTGCTTCTTGCCATCCTTGCCCTGTTTGCCGAGGATCTTCACCATGAGCTCGCTCGTGGCCATGGACGGGGTGAATGCCACCTTGTGGGCATAGCTGAAGGCCTTACCGGTCTCGTACGGGATCACGGTGTTGTTGCCCACGGCCTTCTCCCCTTGGAAATAAGCGGTCTTGTACGGCGTTTCGCCACCGGTGTACACCAGGGTGGGTGTGAGTTCCACCTGGGCCTTCTTGTAGAAGTACTTGCCCGGGAAGTTCCCGTTCACACTCACGGCAACAGAGTCACCTTGTACAATGAGCGGGTTGGGGTCCACCGTGTACTTGATGTTCTCCACATATTTGTTCATCTTACCGATCCCGCCGCACCCCGCGAGGGCGATCAGGCTGACGGACATAAGGGAGAGTCCCTTCAGGTGGCGCTTTTCCATGAAGATTTCGATGCTTGGTTCTTGATCTGGGCGCAAACTTAACCACCGCGTTCCAAGCCTGTTCTCCGGGCTTTCCCGCACTTGTCCACAGATCAGGGTGCGATCACAAGGACACCACACGGTAGCCTTTGGGCACCTCCACGGATAGCAGCGAAAGCATGCGTTCGTAGGCCGATGCGTCTTTCAGCAGGTCGAAATCCTGTAGATCCACGACCAACACCCTGTCATCCGTCAGTTTCTGCAAATGATCCAGGTAGCGCTCCTGAAGTTGCGCCAAGTAGTCGGCAGGAATGCTTTGTTCATAAGTCCTGCCACGCTCCCGGATCCGGGCCTGTACACGTTCCATGTCCAGGTGAAGGTATACGATGACCTCGGGTCGGGGAAGGTCGGCGTACATGATGCGGTACAGGTCACGGAACAGCGCGTACTCATCGGCCTGCAGCGTGACATGCGCGAACACCACCGATTTCCCGATGGAATAGTCGGCTACGGTACAGCTGCGGAACAGGTCCTGCTCGGTGACCCGTTTGAGCTGATGGTAGCGCTGGGCCAGGAAGGAGAGCTCCACGGAGAAGCCGTACCGTTCTGGATCCTCGTAGAAGCGTGGAAGGAAAGGGTTCTCCTCGAATTCCTCCAGCACCAGCCGACCGTTCCACGCGGCCGCTAACCGCCGGGCCAGGGTGGTCTTGCCCGCCCCGATCAGGCCCTCGATCGCTATGTATGAATGGAAGGGCATCAGCGCAGCGGGGTCTGGTCCAGGATCTGAAGCGCGGTCCGGCCCAGGAGCGGATGTTCCCAACCGGGCAGCAGATCGCATAATGGCGCCAGTGCGAAACGCCGCAGGTGCAGGCGAGGATGGGGTAGCTGCAAGGCATCGGTGCGCCGCACCTCGGTTCCGATGAGCAGCACGTCGATGTCGATGATGCGGGAGGCCGGCCCACCGGTGGTGGAGCGGATCCGGCCCATGTCCTTCTCAATGGCCAGGCATTCGCCCAAGATCCGTTCGGGGGACATGGCGGTGCGTAGAAACAATGCACGGTTCAGGAAGATCGTGTGGGAGACGAAACCCCAAGGCGCGGTCCAATGGTCCCGGCTGCAGGCGAGCACCGGGGCGAGCCGTTCATGGATGGAAGCTGCAGCCTGGTCGCATTGATGGACAGGGTCGCCCAGATCAGCCCCCAGCAATAACACCACCTCACGTTCCGGCATGCGGCAAATCTATCGGGGACGGCCTCCCATCCGGCGGCCCACCCGTTCGTGTAGTGATCAGGCAGCCCTCCGCGCTACTCCCATAGTTTCGCAGCCACAAGATCGAAACATCGCCATGCGCCAGTTCCTCAAGTTCATGTTCGCCTCCATGCTCGGCACGCTGCTGGTGGGGGTGGCGCTGCTCTTCCTCTTCATCGGGTCGTTGGTGGCCATCGGCAGCACCTTCGGTGGGGCTGCGAAACCCACCACCGTGCAACAGGGGAGCATCCTGCACCTCGAACTGGACCAGGCCATCGTGGACCGGGGCTCGAAGGATGACATGCTGTTGAACTTCGGTCCGTTCAAAGGGGCCACCCCCATCGGGTTGAACCAGGTGCTCGCCAGCATCGAGAACGCCAAGACCGATGCGCACATCAATGGCGTACTGCTCGACCTCAGTAGCCTGCAGGCCGGCTTCGCTACCGTCAAGGAGATCCGCGAAAAGCTGGTCCAATTCCGCAAGGAAAGCGGGAAACCCGTGATCGCCTATGCCGACACTTACTCCCAAGGCGCGTACTACCTGGCCACCGCAGCGGACAAGGTGTACCTCCAACCTCGCGGGGATGTGCAGTTCCACGGCCTGAGCAGCCAGTACATGTTCTACAAGGGTCTCTTCGAGAAACTGGACATCGATATCCAGTTCATCCGCGGCAGCAACAACAAGTTCAAGAGCTTCGGCGAGGTCTTCACCGAGGACCACATGAGCGAGGCCAACAAACAACAGAACCGGGTGATCCTGCAAGGCTTGTGGAACGACATGCTGACGGCGGTATCCGAGGCCCGGGGCGTGGACAAGGTCCGCTTGAACACGATCGCCGACAGCCTGCTCGTGCGCAAGGCCGAGGACGCACTACGCTTGGGGCTGGTGGATGGCACGATCCAACGCGATGAGCTGATCGCCGAGCTGCATGGCCGTATGGCGATCCCCGCATCGGACGAACCGGAACTTGTGAGCTTGGGCAAGTACATACGGTCCTTCACCCCTGCGGACATNAAACGATCGTCGTCCAACGGGAAGCTGGCCGTGGTCTATGCCGAGGGTGACATCACCACCGGGGAGAGCAGCGAGGGCACGATCGGCAGTACTGACCTGAGCGCCGCGATCCGCGAGGCCCGTGAGGACAGCACGATCAAGGCGGTGGTATTGCGTGTGAACAGCCCCGGTGGCAGCGGCCTGGCCAGCGATGTGATCTGGCGCGAGGTGGACCTGTGCGCCAAGGCCAAGCCGGTGGTGGTGAGCATGGGTGATGTGGCCGCTTCCGGCGGCTACTACATCAGTGCACCGGCCACCCATATCCTGGCCGAAAGCAACACCATCACGGGATCGATCGGGGTGTTCGGGATCATCCCCAACATGCAGGGCTTCTTCAAGAACAAGCTCGGCATCACCTTCGATGGCGAGAAGACGAACAACCACGCGGACATGTTCACCGTGAGCCGACCGCTCACCCCGGAGGAGAAAGGCATCATCCAGAGCTACATCGACGACTTCTACGAGGGCTTCAAACAACGAGTGGCCGAAGGACGTAAGATGACCACCGCGCAGGTGGACAGCGTGGGCCAGGGCCGGGTGTGGACGGGCNCCGATGCCCAGCGCCTGGGCCTGGTCGATGGGATCGGNGGGTTGGAGGACGCGATCCGGAAGGCGGCCGAACTGGCCGGGATCACGGCGTACAANCGNGTGGAACTGCCCGAACAGAAGGACCTCTTCCAACAGATCATGGAAGACCTGAATGGCACGGCTCGTTCCTGGGTGGCCACCCAAGCCTTAGGCGAGGATGCCGCCGTGTTGAAGGAATACCAGAAGGTGAAGCGCGCCACGGAGCGCACCGGGATCCAAGCACGCATGCCGTACGACCTGGTGATCCGATAAGCCNCTGCCCGAACGCACNAGGGGCCCCGGNAAACCGGAGCCCCTCGCTTGCCCTAACGATCAGTTCCCTGACCAAAACCCATCGGTTCTACGGCGGTTGGTCCGGAATGGTTGCACTGGCCGGTCATGAAGGCGTAGGTTCCACCTGTGGCGGACCGGATCGGGACAGGATCCACCACACCACCGCTTTCCTCCAGGCCCATGCTGCGCGATCCCCCTTTCTCAACAGAGCATGGACCGCCACGTGCCGGTGTCACACACCACCACCGAGCGGATCGACCGTGACATGGTGGCCACTGTGGTTACGCACATTGAAGGCCCGGCCATCCTCGAAGAGCAGGTACTGGCCCTTTGCCCCCATGAGGCGCCCGGTGAGCACGGGTTCCTTCTCCAAGGAGACACTGGCCACCTTGGGTGGGTAGGCGAGCACGGGATACCGGATATCCAGTGGGGCTTCGTTCGGCAGCAAGTGTTCCTGCAGATCCTGCCGCAATGCCAGCCGCGCCTGGTCGCGTGCCTTGAATAGCGCATTGTGGTCCGGAGGCACCGGCTTGAGCATGGCCCGCCAGTTGGTGCGGTCGGCCAACACCCGTTTGAGATCCACTTCGATGAGGCCCGCCAACTGCCGATAAGGGACCCGTGCGATCACGAGCGCCGCTACCGCCCCTTGATCGATCCAACGGACCGGCACCTGGGTGCTGCGCGTGACACCCACCTTGACGCCCCCCGTGAAGCTGAGGTAGACCACGTGCTCGGTAAGGTGGTGCAGCCGCTCCCACTCCGGATCGCGTCCCTCGCCAAGGTGGGCCTTGCAGCGTTCGGGATGTACGATGCACTCGGCCGCTTCGGGGGCCGAGGTGAGGCAGGGGTAGCAGAAACCCTGAGCGAAGAGCTTCTTCACTCTTCTTCCACAACCCACGCAGCTCAACACCCCGGTGGCGCGCAGCGTGAAGGTATGGCCGATGTAGGGGGCGAGTTCAAGCGGGCCGTCGTGCAAGGGGAGCGCATAGGATACCTGGCCATCGAGGCCAACAAGCATCTTGCGCAAAGGGGAACCATCGTTCATCCGGTGGTGTGCGTATCTTTTGGGCTGAAGATAAGTCCTCCACCCCGCCCTCTCCTTCCTTCGGCACCGTGAACGCACTCGTCTCCTTCCTCCTTAAGAAGCGCCTGCAACAGATCGATCTGTTCAAGGAGAACCCCCGGATGGCCCAGCTGGAGGTCTTCCACTACCTGGTGCAGAGTGCCCGGTACACCGAATGGGGGCGGAAGTACGGTTATGCCGACCTCGCGGACCCGGACGAATTCCGAAGGCGGGTGCCGCTACAGGACTACGAGGATGTGAAGCCCTACGTGGCACGCCTGCGCAAGGGGGAGCAGAACCTGCTCTGGCCCACCGATGCACGCTGGTTCGCCAAGAGCAGCGGCACTACCAGCGACCGCAGTAAATTCATCCCCGTGAGCCGCGAGGCCCTGGAGGACTGCCACTACAAGGGTGGCAAGGACCTGCTGGCCTTTCACTACCAGCAGTTCCCGGAGAGCAAGCTGTACCAGGGGATGAGCCTGGTGGTGGGCGGCAGCAGCACCTTGGAGCAGTTCCGGGCCGATGCGTACAGCGGCGACCTCAGTGCGATCATCATCCGCAACCTGCCCATGTGGGTGGAGGTGCGCCGCACCCCGGTGATCGAAACGGCATTGATGGAGAACTGGGAGGAGAAGATCGAACGCATGGCGCGGGAGACCATGCGCGAGGACGTGCGCTGTATCGCCGGTGTGCCGTCATGGACCTTGATCCTGCTGCACCGTATCCTGGCCCTCACCGCCAAGAAGCACGTCCTGGAGGTGTGGCCCAACCTGGAGCTGTTCATGCATGGCGGAGTGAGCTTCAGACCCTACCGGGCGCAATTCGAGGCGCTCATCCCCTCGCGCACCATGAATTACCTGGAGAGCTACAACGCCTCCGAAGGTTCGTTCGCCATCCAGGACCGGCGCGGTGCGGACGATATGCTGCTGATGCTGGACTATGGCATCTTCTACGAATTCATGCCCCTTGATGAACTCGGCAAGGAAGCACCGCGCACCCTGCTGGTCCATGAGGTGGAACAGGATGTACCCTATGCACTGGTGATCAGTACGAACGGTGGCCTGTGGCGTTACATGCCCGGCGATACCGTGCGTTTCACAAGCCTGCGGCCCTACCGGGTGCAGGTGAGCGGCCGGGTGAAGAGCTTCATCAATACCTTCGGGGAGGAACTGGTGGTGGAGAATGCGGACATGGGGATCCAGACCGCATGCGAAGCCACCGGCGCTGTGGTGAACGAATACACCGCCGGCCCGATCTACATGGATACGGATGTGCGCGGTGGGCATGAGTGGATCATCGAATTCAGCACGCCGCCACAGGACATGGACACGTTCGTGGCGGTGATGGACCGGAAGATGCGCGAGGTGAACTCGGATTACGACGCCAAGCGGAATGGCGACATGGCCCTGCGGCCACCGCTGGTGCATGTGGTACCCGCTGGCACGTTCCATGCTTGGATGAAACAGCGCGGCAAGCTCGGTGGGCAGCACAAGGTACCCCGCCTATGCAACGACCGTCTGCTGCTCGAAAGCCTCCTCCCGACCGTTGCCGCATGAGCCCGCTCCGCCACATCCTGGTCCTCTGCGGCATGCTCACGAGCATCGGCACCTTCGCCCAAACGAAGCTGGTGGTAGCCGGACCGGTGGATGCCTTCACCACGGACGATGTGGGGAACCTGTACGTGCTGCGCGGCGATGAACTGGAGCTGTACAACGCGGCGGGTGGTTCCTGGTTGCGCAACAGCCTGAAGACCTTCGGCCGCATCAGCCAGATCGATGCCTTCTATTCCCTGAAACCCTTGATCTTCTCCAAGGAACAAGGGCAGCTTGCCATGCTGGACAATACACTGGCGGTACAAGGCAGTGTGCTCAACCTGCCACGCAACGGCTTCCCGCAAGTGGTGCTCGCCTGTGCCAGCGTACAGAACGGGTTCTGGTTCTTCGACCAGCAGGAACTCGGAGTGTACCGCGTGGATGCCCAATTGCGCAAGCTGGCCGATACCGGGCGGCTGGACCAGTTGCTGGGGATCACACCCGCACCCACCGGCATGCAGGAGTTCGACAGTCGCCTGTACCTGAACGACCCTGCCACCGGGATCCTCGTGTTCGACCTGTTCGGCACCTACATGCGCACGATACCGATCAAGGCGGTGGACCATTTCGAGGTGCGTGCGGGAGTGATCCACTACGTTCAGGACGGGGCCGCATGGATGTACGACATGCGTTCGTTCGCCATTGACCCGATCCCCTTGCCCGGACCACTACGGGCCCAACTGCTCGACCTGCGCATGGAGCGTGGCCGCGCGTACGTGCTCACGCCCGACGGGATCGTGATCCACGATGTTGCGGGCCGCCCCTGAGGATCACACGACTTATCCACATTGCCCACCCGGTACCCAAGGCCGGGTATCTTCGCCATTCTTTCACGCCCTTCCCATGCACATCGCGATCGCAGGTAACATCGGTTCCGGAAAAACCACGCTCACCCAGTTGCTGGCCAAACATTACAAGTGGGACCAGTTGCAAGAGGCGGTGGACAACAACCCTTATCTGTTCGACTTCTACAAGGACATGCAGCGGTGGAGCTTCAACCTGCAGATCTTCTTCCTCAACTCCCGGTTCGAGCAGTTGTTGGAGATCCGTAAGAGCGGGCGCAACGTGATCCAGGACCGCACGATCTACGAGGACGCCTTCATCTTCGCGCCCAACCTGCATGCGATGGGGCTGATGACCACGCGTGATTTCGAGAACTACTTCCGGCTGTTCCAGAACATGGACCACAGCATCACGCCACCGGACCTGATGATCTATCTGCAAGCGCCGGTGGACAAGCTGGTGAAGCAGATCAGCGAGCGCGGACGTGAGTACGAGAACTCCATCAGCATCGACTACCTGAAACGGCTGAACGAACGTTACGAGGCCTGGATCCAGACCTACGACAAGGGCAAGCTCTTGATCATCGATGTAGAGGACAACAGTTTCCACAACGACCCGGAGGACCTGGGCAAGATCATCAGCCGCATCGATGCGGAGATCCATGGCCTGTTCCCGATGGAAGCCCCGGTGAAAGCGGCCGACAAGGGTGCGGCAAAAGCTCCCCCTGCACCGAAAGCAGCAGCCAAGGTGAGCAAGACGCTTGCTCCCAGCAAGAATGGCAAGGGAGCGACAAAGGGAGTGGCGAAAGCCGCGGCGAAGAAGGTGGTGGCGAAGAAGCGATAAGGGGATGCGAATACCCGCATGAGTGAACCCCGCCCGATCGGCGGGGTTTACTCATCATTACTGAGACGGCGACAAAGATCCGGTCGGTGCATTGGTTGGAGAGTGAAAGGGTGCACGGGTAAAAACCGCGTCCATGTCTTGTCCTGAAGGAGGTTGACACAAAACAACCCTTCAAGATGGGACTTTCAAAGGAGTTCAAAGTGTACAACACGTACCCGCCAGAACTGCGTAAGCAGGTGGTCTACCGGGTGCTGAGCGGTGAGTTGCGCAAGGGCGAGGCGATACGGGAGTATGGGATCCGCAGCGCCACCACGCTGGGCAAATGGCTGGAGAAGTACGGCCATGGTATCTTGAGCGAGCACAAGGAACTACTCTCTCAGATGGGGCGACGAAAGGCCAATTCGAATACGGCTGTTAAGGGTGAAATGCCCGAAGTGGAGCGGTTGCGGCGCGAGCTGGCGGCCGCGCAGAAGAAGCTGGAGGCGGCCGAGTTGCGGGCCGAGGCTTACTCGATGATGATCGACATCGCCGAACGGGAACTGAAGGTGGCGATCCGAAAAAAGTCCGCCACCAAGTGATCCACGAGATGAAGGCACTGCATCCGAAGCTGGGCCAGGAAGCATTGTGTCGGTCACTTGGTGTGAGCAGGCAGGCGCACCACAAGCAGGCCCGGCGTACCGCGCGCGTGGTCCAAGGCCAGGAAGAGGTGTTGCACCGTGTTCGGGCCATTCGTCAAGTGCAGCCCCGGCTGGGCGGGTTGAAACTGTATGGCAAGCTTCGGGAGCACATCCTGCAGCTACCGGTGCCCTTCGGACGCGACCGTTTCTTCGATCTGTTGCGCGAGGAAAAGCTGCTGATCGCAGGCCGCAAACGGCGCGTGCGTACCACCCTGAGCAGCCATGGCCTACCGGTGTACCCCGACCTGGTGAAGGGCTTGGTGATCCAGCGGCCCGGAGAGGTCTGGGTGAGCGACATCACCTATTGGGCCGTGGAGGAGGGCTTCTACTTCATCTTCCTGATCACCGACGCCTGCTCCCACAAGATCATCGGGCACCATGTGGCCACAAGCATGGACGGGGAGCATGCCGTGGCAGCTCTGCGCATGGCCCAGAAAGGCAGCTTGCATCCCCTTCAAGGGATCATCCATCACAGCGACCGCGGCAGCCAGTACTGCTATGCCCAGTATGTAAAGGCGCTTCGGTCCCAAGGGATGCGCATCAGCATGACGGAGACCTCCGATCCACGCGACAATGCGGTGGCCGAACGGGTCAACGGCATCTTGAAGAACGAGTTGCTGGCACACCATCAGGTCACCAGCATCGCACAAGCCAAGGCCTTGGTGGAGCAGGCTATAGCCATCTACAACACCGAAAGGCCACACCTGAGCTGTGACATGCTCGAACCCGACAAGGCGCATCTGCTCGACCATAAGCCCCAACGCCGATGGAAGAACTACTATCGCACTGTCAACCTCTCACAGGACGAAACGCACATTGTAAACCCAACACAGGACTTGGTCCTTTAACCCGTCAACTTTTTTCAGGACGAGACANCANCACTTTCTCGCCCTCTCACCCGCTGACTCTCTATCCTTCTCTCTTTCTCATTCTCACTCTTTCTCTTTCTTCCCTGTCCCCACGGGTCCCTTGGCTCTCCGCGGATTGATGAAGGGCAGGTGGATCTGCTGCTCATCCGGGTATT
>Ga0056914_10000698_pt1 | contig 27354 bp, 24 predicted proteins | sample TNRBio252014_DNA_FD_55168 | JGI IMG/M metagenome (GOLD analysis project Ga0056914, IMG submission 55168) | Wastewater treatment Type I Accumulibacter community from EBPR Bioreactor in Madison, WI, USA - TNR Reactor_6/25/2014_ DNA | ecosystem: Engineered > Bioreactor > EBPR > Anaerobic-Aerobic >...
CCGGCGGCGCGCGAGCCTTCCGAAACGGAATGGCGGATTTTCCAGAAGCTGGCGGCTTGGGTCTCGGAGGTGGCGACCAGCGCATCGCTGACCAGTCCCTCCTCCAGCGCGGTGCCGAGCAGCTCTTCCAGCGTCTCGCGGATGGCTTCGCCGGGGTTTATGTCGGAGAGTTCGACCAGAACATACCACGGCGCATCGAGAGCGAAGGGAATGGCGACATGCGGGCAGTTCTCGGCGATCACCGCGATCTGCTCGCGGTTCAGCACCTCGAAGGCGCCGATCCGGTCGCCGACGCGGCTGCGGGCCAGCGAGAGCAGGTCCAGCACCCGGTCGATGCCGTCCAGCTTGGCCAGCGCCACGGCGCGGGAGAGCGGCCGGGGATAGAGCTTGAGCATCGCGCCGGTGACGATGCCGAGCGTGCCCTCGGCGCCGATGAACAGGTGCTTGAGTTCATAGCCGGCGCTGTCCTTGCGCAGGGCGGTCATCAGGTCGAGCACCTGCCCGTCGGGGAGGACCACCTCAAGCCCGAGCACGAGGTCGCGCATCGTGCCGTAGCGCAGCGCCGCCGTGCCGCCGGCNTTGGTCGAGATGTTGCCGCCGATCTGGCAGGAACCTTCCGCACCGAGGCTGAGCGGAAACAGCCGGCCTGCCGCGGCGGCGGCCTCCTGNACACTGGCGAGGATGCAGCCGGCATCGACGGCGATGGCGTCTCCCAGAGGCGAGAGCCAGCGGATGCGGTTCATGCGGTCNAGCCGGAGGACGATGGCGGGGCGGGCGCGGTCGAGCGGGGTGGCGGCGGCGCACATGCCGGTGTTGCCGCCCTGCGGCACGATCACCACGCCGTGGGCGCGGCAGAAGGCGACAAGGCGCGCCACCTCGTCGGTGGAGCCCGGACGGACCACGGCCAGCGCCGTGCCGGTGTAGCGGCCGCGCCAGTCGGTCAGGGCCGGGGCCATGTCGGAGGGGTGGGTCAACACCTGCTCAGGGCCGGTGATGGCGGACACTCCGGCAATCAGGTCATCAGGCGTCATGGCAGGGGTCCGGGTGACAGTCTGGGCTCTGATTAGCCGGTTCACGGCCCTGATGCACGGCTCAATCCGGGCAGGGGAGGTGAAATCTGCGGCCAGAATCGGTGATCCCCGCTCATTGATCGCCTCATCGTCCCGGCGCGGCTTGACCTTGGGCCGATTTCTGCCATTCAGCCTTTCCTGAGGTCCGCAAGCAGACTAGCCTTGCGGGAGTGGCGACGGGAGCGCGCCGGGGTTCGGGTCAGTTGGAGGATACCATGCGGTTCAAATCGGTTCTGCTCGCCGGCGCGGCGGTTGCGGCCCTGTCGGGCGCTGCGGTCGCGCAGGTCAAGATCGGCTTCATCACCACGCTGTCGACGCCGGCGGGCTATCTGGGCGAGGACGCGCGCGACGGCTTCCTGCTGGCGGTGTCGGAAGAGGGCGGCAAGCTCGGCGGCGTGGCGGTCGAGGTGATCGTCGAGGACGACAAGCTCAAGCCGGCCGACGGCAAGCAGATCGCCGAGAAGTTTCTCCAGAGCGACAAGATCAAGCTGTTCTCGGGGCTGATCTTCTCCAACGTCGCGGCGGCGGTGACGCCGACCATTCTGGAAGCGGGCGGCATCATCGTCAGCCCGAATGCCGGCCCGTCCAACTTCGCCGGCAAGAACTGCAACGCCAACTATTATGTGGCGAGCTGGCAGAACGACAACCTGCACGAATCCGCCGGCGCGCTGGCCAAGAAGCTCGGCTACAAGAAGATGCTGCTGCTGGCGCCGAACTATCAGGCCGGCAAGGATGCGATTTCCGGCTTCAAGCGCCTTTATGGCGGCGAGATCGTCGAGGAGATCTATACCGCGCTCGACCAGACCGATTTCTCGGCCGAGATTGCCAAGATCCGCGCCGCAAAGCCGGATGCGGTGTTCCAGTTCCATCCGGGCGGGCAGGGCATCGCCTTCCTCAAGCAGTGGGCGCAGTCGGGCCTCAAGGACCAGGTGCCGATGGTCGTCGCCTCGCCGTCGCTGGAACAGAAGATCGCCGGCGTGGTCGGTGATGCGGCGATCGGCATCGCCACCACCTCGCACTGGAACACCGACTTTGCCAACGAGGCGAACAAGGCCTTCGTCGCCGGCTTCAAGGCCAAGTACAACCGCGAGCCGACGATGTATGCCAGCCAGGCCTATGATGCGGCCAAGCTGATCGGCGCGGCGCTGAAGGGCACGGGCGGCTCGCTCGACGAGAAGGCCTTCCGCACCGCGATGCTGAAGGCCGACGTGAAGCTGACGCGCGGGGCCTTCAAATGGGGCAACAACCAGCATCCGGTGCAGGACTGGTATGAGTTGAAAGCGGTGAAGGGCGCGGACGGCAAGGTCTCGCTGCACACCGCCGGCAAGGTGCTGGAGATGCATGCCGACGCCTACGCCAGGGACTGCAAGCTCTGAGCGCAGGCTCGGGGCCGGTATCGGAGTTGCGTCGCCATCATGCAGTTGCTGATCGAACAGGTGCTCAATGGCCTGCAACTGGGGATCACGCTGTTCCTGCTGGCGGCGGGGCTGACGCTGACCTTCGGCATCATGGGCGTGATCAACCTCGCCCATGGCTCGCTCTACATGGTCGGGGCCTATGGCGCGGCGCTGGTGGCGGCCAAGACCGGCTCGTTCTGGCTGGGCATTCCCGCCGGGCTCATTGCGGCGGGGCTGGCGGGGCTCGCCATCGAGTTTCAGGTGATCCGCAAGCTCTATGATCGCGACCATCTCTATCAGGTTCTGGCGACCTTCGGGCTGATCCTGTTCTTCAACGGCATGGCCTCCTGGCTGGTGGGCCGGGCGCCGCTGATGATGGAAACGCCGGCGGCGCTGTCGGGCTTTGTCGAGTTCATTCCTGGCGTGCCCTATCCAACCTATCGGCTGGCGGTGATGCTGGTGGGGCTGGCGGTGGCGGCGGCGCTGGGGCTGACGATCTCGCGCACGCGGCTCGGCATGCTGATCCGCGCCGGATCCACCCATCGGGGCATGGTGGCGGCGCTGGGGGTGGATATCGTGCGGCTTTATACCGTGGTGTTCGGGCTCGGCGCGGTGCTGGCGGGGCTTGCCGGGCTGATGATCGGGCCGATCCGCTCGGTGCAGGTGGGCATGGGCGAGCAGATCCTGATCATGACCTTCGTGGTGATCGTGGTGGGCGGCATCGGCTCGGTNCGCGGGGCGTTTGCCGGCGCGCTGCTGATCGGCATGTGCGACACGCTTGGCCGGGCCTTTGCGCCGCTNNTGTTCAAGGCCACCTTCTCCGCCTCGGTGGCGAGCGGGCTGGCGGCGACGTTTTCCTCGGTGCTGATCTATCTGGTCATGGCGCTGGTGCTGGTGGTGCGCCCGCGCGGCCTGTTCCCGGTGGGCGGATGAGCGGCGCCTTGAAAACCCGCGGCGGCGTGCTGGTTCTGCTGCTGGGGNTGGTGCTGGTGGCGCTGCCCTTCGTGGCGCAGGCCTATGGNTCGACCTACGCGATCACGCTGGCGACGCGGGTCGTCATCTACGCNATGGTGGCGGTCAGCCTCGATCTCATTCTCGGNTANGGCGGGATGGTTTCGTTCGGCCATGCCGCCTATTTCGGGCTGGGCGGCTATGTCGTGGCGATCCTGTCGTTCCATCTGGCCGAGGACGTGCCGATTTTCGGCTTTGCCGGGACAAACGAGGCGCTGGTTTCGCTGCCGCTGGCGATGCTGGTCAGCGGGCTTGCCGCGCTGGCGTTCGGCGCGCTCAGCCTGAGGACGAGCGGCATCTACTTCATCATGATCACGCTCGCCTTTGCCCAGATGCTGTTCTACATCTTCGTCGCGCTGAAATATTATGGCGGCGACGACGGGCTTTCGATGCCGCGCCGCAATCTTCTGGCCGGGACGCGCCTCACCGATCCGGCGAGCTTCTATTTCCTCTGTCTTGGCCTTCTTGGCGCGGTGCTGGGGCTGATGCGTGCCATCGTCGGCTCGCGCTTCGGCATGGTGCTGACCGGGGCGAAGGCCAACGAGCGGCGCATGGCGGCGCTGGGCTATCCGGTGACGCGCTACCGGCTGGTCGCCTTCGTCATCGCCGGGATGATCGCCGGGCTGGCGGGCGGGCTGTGGGCCAATCTCGGACGGTTCGTCTCGCCCGACATGATGGCCTGGATGAAGTCGGGCGAGTTCATGCTGATGGTCATCCTCGGCGGGGTGTCCTCGCTGGCCGGGCCGGTGGTCGGGGCGGCGGCATTCCTGCTGATCGAATCGACGATCTCCGGCCTGACCCAGCACTGGCAGGCGATTTTCGGCCCGATCGTCATCCTGATCGCGCTNTATGCGCCGCGCGGGCTGTGGGGCGCGGCAACCGGCGGGCGCGGGTCATGACNGCGCTGGTGCTCACCGGCCTTGCCANGAGTTTTGGCGCGCTGCGCGTCACCGATGGGCTCGACCTGACGGTCGAGGATGGCGAGGTGCATGCGATCATCGGCCCCAATGGCGCCGGCAAGACGACGCTGATCGGCCAGATCACCGGCGAGATTGTGCCCGATGCCGGCCGGATCAGCCTGTTCGGCGCCGATATCACCGGCTGGAGCGTGCCGCAGCGGGCGCGGGCCGGGCTGGCGCGCTGCTTTCAGATCAGCCAGCTCTGCGCCGGCTTTACGGCCGAGGACAACGTGGCGCTCGCCGTGCAGGCGGGGCAGGGCCATTCCTTCCGCTTTCTCAGGCCGGCACGGACGGACGGGCGCCTGCGCACCCCCGCCCGCGCCGCGCTGGAGCGGGTGGGGCTGGCGGCGCGTGCCGATACGCCGCTGGAAGACCTCGCCCATGGCGAGAAGCGCCAGCTGGAAATCGCCGTGGCGCTGGCCATGCAGCCGCGGCTGCTGCTGCTCGACGAGCCGATGGCCGGCATGGGGCCGGAGGAAAGCGCGGCGCTGGTCGCCCTGCTCGCCTCGCTCAAGGGCAGCCTGCCGATGGTGCTGATCGAGCACGACATGGATGCGGTGTTCTCGCTGGCTGACCGGATTTCGGTGCTGGTTTCGGGCCGGATCATCCGCACCGGCACGGGCGAGGAGGTGCGCGGCGATCCGAACGTGCGCGAGGCCTATCTCGGCGACGAGGTGCCGCATGCTTGAGCTTGCCGGGGTTGAAGCAGGTTATGGCCCGTCCAAGGTGCTGTTCGGTGTGACGCTGGAGGTGCGCGAGGGCGAGGTGGTGACGCTGCTCGGCCGCAACGGCATGGGCAAGACCACGACCATCCGCGCCATCATGGGCATGGTGCCGCCGACGGCGGGCACGATCCGTTTCCTCGGCCNGCCGGTGCAGGGGCAGGCGCCGCATCGCATCGCGCAGGCCGGCATCGGGCTGGTGCCGGAGGGGCGGCAGGTGTTCTCGATGCTCAGCGTCGAGGAGAACCTGATCGCCACCGCGGCCAACCGGCGCGGCGCCCCGGCGCCGTGGACGCTGGAGCGCATCTACGCCACCTTTCCGGCGCTGGCCGGGCGGCGGGGGCAGCTTGCCTCGACGCTTTCGGGCGGCGAACAGCAGATGCTGGCCATCGGCCGGGCGCTGATGACCAACCCGGCGCTTCTGATCCTCGACGAGGCGACGGAAGGGCTGGCGCCGCTGATCCGCGAGGACATCTGGCGCTGCCTTGCCGGGCTGAAGGCGGCGGGCCAGTCGATTCTGGTGATCGACAAGAACATCCATGCCCTGTCGCGGCTCGCCGACCGGCACTTCATCCTCGAAAAGGGGCGCATCCTGTGGTCGGGCAACTCGTCCGATCTGACGGCCGGCTGGAGCCGGCTTGAAAGCCACCTCGGCGTCTAGGCGGTCACGGCCTCCGTCACGCGCGCCCGCCATTCCGACAGATAGGCCTGACGCCGGGCCTCATCGACGCGCGGGCTGGCATAGGCGACAAAGGGCGGCAGGGCGGTCATGCCCATGTAGCCAAAGACGAATTTGGTGACCGGCGCGAGAATCTCATCGATCGGCCCATAGACATCGCCGGCGGAAAAGCGCTCGGGCGTGCCGCCGGTGGAGACGCAGACGAGGCCGCGCTTCATCGGAAACAGCCCCTTGGCAAAGCGCGCGCCATCGACATAGGCGACGCCATAGGCCATCACCCGGTCGAACCAGCCTTTCAGGATCGCCGGCACGCCGCTCCACCACAGCGGAAACACGGTGATGACCAGATCCGCCTCGGCAAAGCGGGCCTGCTCGCGGGCAATGTCGGGGGCAAAACCGCCGGTTGCCGCCGCGTGGCCCTGTTCGGTCTGGTAATGGAAGCGCGCTGCATCCGCCGCGGCCAGAAAATCATGACGTCCCGCCACCGGGTTGAAGCCCTCGGCATAAAGGTCGGACACGGTGACGGTGTGCCCGGCGGCGCGAATGGCCTCGACCGCCACCTCCTTCAGCGCGGCGCAGAAGGAGGTCGGCTCGGGGTGGGCATAGAGGATGAGGACGTGCATGATCAGGCCGCCGGAACCTCGATGCCGATGGCTTTTGCCGCATTGGTCGAGACCATCTTGCGGATGTCGGCGTCGGAATAGCCGCCGTCGATGCAGATCTTGATGACGCGGCGGAAGCCCTCGATGGGATGGAAGCAGCCCTTGCCGACCTGCCCGAGATCGGAGGCGAGGATGGTGTTGTCGACGCCCGCCGCCTCGATGTGGCGGATCAGATCCGCCGGCTCGGCCACCTTGAACTTGCAACCCTCCAGGAAGAAGCCGATCGAATGCTCGATCTGCGCACCGAGCGCCGAAAGGCCCTTCACATCGTTGAGCGAGGCGTCGACGATCTCCTCGGGGTGGGTGACGATCATCCGTTCGAGGCCGCGCTTCCTGCCTTCCTCGAAGATCATCCAGGTCTCGGAAATGTGCAGGTGGCCCGAGGCGAGCGCCATGCCGGTGCGGGCGCAGATGTCGATGATTTCCTTGGTCTCGTCGAGAAGCTGCCTGTCCTTGCTGACCACCGGCACGGCCCTCGCCGCACGGATCTTGGTGGTGGAGGCGGGGTGCACCCAGCCGGAGGTCTTTTCCCACCTCAGGTGGTTTTCCGCCGTCAGCGTGGGCAGCCAGCAGACCTTGCCGCCCATCGCGGCGGTGTGTTCCACGGCATAGGGGTTGAGCCCGCCCACCACGTTGTTGAGCACGATGGAGGAATAGACCTTCGTCGTCAGCTCCGGGTTGTGCTTGTGGATCATCCAGGCGGTCATCACGCCGGAATAGTCGTGATCCTTGGTGACGATGGCGGCGAAGCCTGCCTTCGAGGCGTCGCGGGCGTATTCGAGATGATCGAGCGCACGGCTGGCGATGGAGGGGCCGGTGTGCACATGCGGATCGACGATGCCGACGAGCAGGGCGGCGATGCGGGCCTCGGTGGCGGCGTCATAGCTTTCGCGGGCGGGATCATACAGCGGCGCGGCGGTCATGGCGGATATCCTTCCGTATGCTTACGATTTCAGCGGGCCGAAGTCGGCCGCGGTGCGCGCCGCGGCCTGACGCAGGAAGCCCTGATCCGAGGAGACGATGAAGGCAGAGGCGCCGAGAGCCTTCCAGTCCTGGGCCTCGGTGGCGCCGGCCACCATGATGCAGACCGGTTTGCCGGCCTTGCGGGCGGCGGCGAGGATCTTCTCGGTCGCGGCCTGCGTTTCCGGCGCGGTGAGCGCGGCGGCGCCGAGTGCCACGGTCAGGTCGCCCCGGCCGATGAAGGCGCCATCGAGGCCCGGGGTGGCGAGGATGGCGTCAAGGCACTCCAGCGCCTCGGGGTCCTCGATCATGGCGATCACCGCGACCTCGGCATCCTGGGCGTCGACATGGGGCCACATGCCGCGCCCGCCATAATCGCCGGCGCGGGTGGTGTTGGAAAAGCCGCGCCTGCCGCCGCGATAGCGGCAGAGTGCGACGACCTCGCGCGCCTTTTCCGGGCTGGAGACATGCGGCACCAGAACGCCCACGGCGCCATCGTCAAGCGCGCCGAGCAGGCGGCCGGTGTCGGGCACGCGCACCAGCCCCGAGATGCCGCCGGCCCGGGCGCCCATCAGCGCCTGATCGGTGGCGACGCGGTCGAACGGGCCATGCTCCTCGTCGATGACGACGAAATCGAAGCCGACCGAGCCGAGCAGCTCGGTGGAATGGCCGGTGGGAAACTTGACGAAGGTGCCGAGCAGGGTTTCGCCGGCGAGGAACCGCTTGCGAAAGGCGCCGGGGTCGGGACGGGCGGGCATCGGGATTTCTCCGGTTACATCAGCAGGCGCGGCAGCCAGAGCGTGATCCAGGGCACGAAGGCGACCAGCGCAAGCAGGGCGAGGCAGATGAAGAACATCGGCAGGACCTCCTTCGAGACCTCGATGATCGACCGGCCGGAGATGGCGCAGACCACGAACAGGCAGACCCCGACCGGCGGCGTCACCATGCCGATGACCACGTTGAGCGTGACCATCACGCCGAACTGGATCATGTCCATGCCGATCATGTTGGCGACCTTGATCAGGATCGGCATGGTGACGATCATCACCGAGATCGGCTCAAGGAACTTGCCGAGGACCAGCAGCATCAGGTTGACCATCAGCAGCACGACGATCTTGTTGTCGGAGATCGACAGCAGCGTGTTGGCGAAGGTGGTCGGCACTTCCTCGATCGTCAGGGCGAAGGCGACGATGGAGGCCATGGCCAGGATGAACAGCAGGCCCGAGGTGGTGATGGCCGTGGCGCAGAGCGCATCCCACACCTTCTTGAACGTCAGTTCGCGCTGGAACAGGCCGACGAGGAAGGCATAGCCCACCGCCACGGCGGCCGATTCGGTCATGGTGAAGACGCCCGACTTGACGCCGCCGACGATGATCACCGGCAGCATCAGCGCCGGGGTGGCGCTGACCAGCGCCCTGATCCGGTCCGGCCAGGGCATCTTCGGCATGACGGGAAAATCGTGCTTCACCGCCTTCCACCAGGCGTAGGCGAGCAGCGCCACGCCGAGGATCAGGCCGGGGATGATGCCGGCGATGAACATCTGGCCGATCGAGGCGCCGGAGAGCACGCCGAAGACGATCATGGTGATCGAGGGCGGGATGAGCGGATCGATCACCGCGCTCATCGCCACCAGCGCCGCCCCATAGGCGGGGGGAATGCCCTGACGCGCCATGGCCGGGATCATCAGGCTGCCGATGGCCGAGGACTGGGCGATGGCGCTGCCGGAAATGCCGGCGAAGAGGATGGAGGCGAGCACGGTGACCAGCGACAGCCCGCCCTTGAGATGGCCGACCAGCGCATTGGCAAAGCCGATCATGCGATCGGACAGCCCGCCGATGTTCATCAGGTTGCCGGCCAGCAGGAACAGCGGGATGGTGAGCAGGATGAACTGGTCGACGCCCGCCAGCATCTTCTGGGGCAGGCCGGCGACCATCATCCAGTTGTCGGTGAGCCAGAGGAAGATCAGCCCGCCGACGCCGAGAGCCAGCGAAATCGGCACGCCGAGGAACAGGAAGATCAGGAAGACGCTGAGAAAGGTGATCATGCGGCGCGCTCCCCGGTGTCGCGGCCAAAAGCGCGGCGGATTTCGTCGATCATCCCGAAGATGAGATGCAGCAGCAGGATGGAGCAGCCGACCGGCACCGCGACATAGATCCAGAACACGGTGAGCCCGGCGCCGTGGCCGGTGATCGAGGTCCAGATGAAGTCGATGGCGGGGATGGTCTGGTGCGAGAAGCGGCCGGCATGGACGATGCCATGCTGGATCAGCAGGATCAGGAACCAGGCAACCGGGATATAGGCCAGCAGGCGCAGGGCCAGCCGCACCCTCGGCGAGACATGGCCGCTGAGGATGTCGAGAATAGCCAGTTCTCCCTGATGATAGGCGATGCCGATGAGCAGGAAGGTCTGCCAGACAAGGATGTATCGGCAGAGTTCCTCGGCCCAGATCAGCGAGGAATTGAAAATGTAGCGCGCGACGATCTGCACCAGCATGATCGCCACGATGATGCCGGTGGAGACGCCGGCAAAGCCGATCATGACGCGGAAATAGCCGCCCAGCAGGCCGCCCGGCGGGGGAGGAGGCGTGGGAACCTCCAGTTGCACGTCTGGTGCGCCTGCGGCGTCGGCCATGTTTCAAGCCCCGGACTTGGATTTCGGTCGGACAGGAAGAAAATGCTCCCCCCTGTAAAGGGGAGAGCGACAGGTCGGCAGCTTGCGCCCGAATGCCGGGCGATGCCGCCGCTTATTTGTCTCTTAGGCCAGCGCTGCCTTGACGAAATTGTCGATCAGCGGCGATTTCTTCGCATACTGCTCGATCAGCGGCAGCATCTTCTTCTTCATTTCGGCCAGATCCTCAAGCTCGACGATCTGCACGCCCTTCTTCTTCAGGTCATCGCGGGCCGAGAAGTCCTGCTCCTTGGCATAGGCGAGGGTCGGCGCGGTCGAGTCCTTGCCGGCCTGACGCAGCGCGTCCTGAATGTCCTTGGGCAGGGTGTCGAACTTGGCCTTGTTGCAGGCGATGATGCTGTGCCAGGGATAATGGCCGGTCAGCGTCAGGTACTTGCCAACCTCCCAGAGGTTCTCGCCGAGGATCGAGGAGACGTTGATCTCGACCGCGTCGATCACCTTGGTCTGGAGCGCGCCGTAGACCTCGCCATAGGGCAGGCCGACCGGGGCGGTGCCCACCGCTTCCCAGATCGCCTTGTGCAGCGGCACCGGCACGATGCGGGTCTTGAGGCCGGCGAAATCAGCCACGCGCTTCACCGGCTTGTTGACCGACAGGAAGTTGCGGGTCCCGATGTCGGTGAGCTGAAGCCCGACGATGCCGGCCGGGGTCAGATCATCCAGCAGGGCCTGGCCCGCCGGGCCGAGCGAGAGCTTGGTGAAGTGATCGTAGTCCTTGATGATAAAGGGCAATTGCGGGGCGTCAAAGGCGGCGCGGCCGGTCACCAGCGGCACCAGCACGCCCGAGGCCATGCACATGTCGACCGTGCCGGCGACGGTGGCTTCGAGGTTCTGCTTGTCGTCGCCAAGCTGGCGGTTGGGGAAGATCTGGACGTTCACCTTGCCCGGAATCAGCTTTTCCACCGCCTCCTTGAAGCGCAGCGCCGCGATGTGGCCGGGGTGAACCTCGGCCGTGGCATGGGCCAGACGCAGGCGAATCGGGCTCTGGGCGCGGGCAATATGGGGGCTGGCAACGGTGGCCAGCATCACGCCGGCGCCGAATTGACGTCTGGTCAGCATCCTTGGGTCCTCCGTGTTTCGATGATCGAAACAATGTTCTATCACGCAAAGCATGCACGTCTTGGAAGGATGCGTCAAGCGGCAAGGCGGCGCGGCGCGGGGCGGGGGATGGCCGACGNTGGGCGCCGGCGCCCGACAAACCGGNGGCGTNTGCGACACAGGGGTTCCCGCGCCGACAAACNGCGTCGCTCGCCGCCGAGGACGGGCGATGTCGGCGGTNTCAGGGGATGTCGACGGCGAGGATCAGGCGTTTTTCGCGCTTTTCAGGCCGATGGGGCCGGCGCCGCGGGCGGCNGGGCGGTAGCCGAGATCGGCGGAGATGCGGCGGGCCGCGGCCTTCACCGCCTCGACCACGGCGCGCTCGGGCTCGGCNGGAATGAACTGGATCGAATCGACCACGGCGATGATGCCGGCAAAGTGACCGAGGGCGTCGAAGACCGGCGCGGCGATGGTGTTGAGCCCGATCATCGCCTCGTTGGGGGCGACGGCCCAGCCGCGCTGGCGGACGGCGTGGATGTTGGCGGCCAGTTCGACCGCATCGGTCAGGGTGTTGGGGGTCAGCGGTTCGAGCGGGGCCTGCATCAGCGTGCGCATCAGGCTCTCGTCGCCGAAGGCCAGCGCGATCTTGCCCTGGGCCGAGGCATGCATGGCCAGCAGCGAGCCGGGCTTGACGCCCATCTCGACGTTCGAGGTGCCGGGCATGGTGGCGATGATGCGGACGTGCTGCCCCTCCGGCACGCTGAGGGCGACGGAATGGCCGAACAGATCGCGCAGCTCGCGCATCGCCGGGCGGGCGGCGACGGTCACCTCGTGGCCTTCGCTGACCTGCTGGCCCAGNGCCATCAGCCGGGCGCTGACACGGTAGCGTTCGGATTCGGCGTCGTGGATCAGGTAGCCNGCGCCNACCAGCGTTTGCAGGTGGCGATGAATGCGGCTCTTGGTGGTGCCGAAGGCGCGCGCCAGTTCGGTGACGCCGACGGCACGCTGGCTCTGGGCGACGAATTCCAGCATGTGCAGGGCAAGGACGACCGCCTGCACGCCTTCACCCGTCTTGTGTCCCGAAATCGGTGGCATGGGCCTCTCTTGCCGGGCGTTTGAGCCGTTTGTTGCCGTCACCGGCCCCGAAAAGGGCCGGCCGTGGGGGTGGCGCCGTGGTTTTGGCGCCCTGGGTCACACCGATTCTAGAGGCTTTGGCGCGCGCGGCTATTGGACAATCGACGCTCAGGCGCCTGGCATCGGATAGTCCTCGGCATTGAGCACCCAGCCCGTCTGCAACGAAAAATCGATGCGCGGCGGCGAGAAGATGTCGATGAGCTGGTTGGTGCCGGCCTCCAGCCCGCGCGAGGTGTGGATGCACGGCGGCGGGATGACCAGCGCCGAGGGCGTGCCGAAATGCTGGTGCTCATCGTCGCGCCAGGCGTTCATGTCGACGCCCCAGGGCCAGCGCAGGTGGTGCATGAAGGCGCCTTCCACCGACAGCGAGCACTGTTCGAAATCGTCGTGGTGGTGCGGCGACAGCTTGGTGATGTCGCGCGGGCCGACCTGCGGATCGAGGATGTTGACCATGAAGGTGGTGCAGCGGAAAATCCGGCCGAACCGGCCCGGCTGCTTCGGCACATCGAGGCTGTAGGCGCGGATGCGGTAGCCGCCGACCGGCTCCGGCCAGGGCGCGAACGGCGGGATGCTGGCGTGGGTGTCGCCATAGGCCCCGGCGTTGGGGCAGAGCGCGACCATGTCGGCGGCGCGGCTGGAGATGAGACGGACGATGCGCCCGCCGGTCAGCGCGGTGATGCTGCTCGGCCCCGGCGGCACCATGACGATGCTAAAGCCGTCGATCTCCTTCGTCTCGCCGCCGGCACTGATGCGCACGCGTGTGGCGGCATCGGGCAGCAGCAGCACATATTCATCCGCCTGCTCGGCCCGGGCCAGCACAGCCCCGGCGTTTGCCTCGGTGTAGGCAAGCACGAAGTTCTGGCCGCGGATGTACCAGCTCTTGCCGGCGGGGNCGTCCTGCTGGGGCGCATCGGCATAGAAGCGGCCGTATTGCGGCGGGGCGAAGCGGTTGGGCAGGGGGGCGGAGGACGGCTTGGCGGCGCTCAGCGCGGCGCGGGGATCAGAGCGGTCGTACATGGCTCACCTGTTGCGAACAATGGAACAATGAATGCAAGATCGAAACAGATGATCGCCGGAACGGGCCGCTGTCAAGGGCCAAACGCGGGGCATGGGGCGCGACAAGCCCGACAAACGGGCGATCGTCGGCGGCGAGGCCGGGCGATGAGCGGCGAAAAGGGCTGAACTCGGCGATGTCGGGGCGTTTGTCGGCGCGCCTGCGCGCCGACAAACTCAACCGTCGATGCGGACGAAATGATCCGGGCCGACCTCGACCAGCCGGCTCGGCGGCGCCTGCCAGCCGAGGGGGCGGATCGGGCTCGGCAGATCGCCGGGCGGGATGACGCCGCGCTGGCCGCGCCGCTCGGGGTCCGGCACGGGCACGGCGGCGAGCAGCTTCCTGGTGTAGGCATGGCGCGGGTCGGAGAAGATGACGCGGCGCGGGCCGATCTCGACGATCTCGCCGAGATACATCACGGCGACGCGGTGGCTGACGCGCTCGACCACGGCCATGTCGTGGGAGATGAACAGATAGGCAAGGCCCAGTTGTTCCTGAAGGTCGAGCATCAGGTTGATCACCTGCGCCTTGACCGAGACATCGAGGGCGGAGACCGCCTCGTCGGCAACGATCATGCGCGGCGACACCGCCAGCGCGCGGGCGATGGCGAGGCGCTGGCGCTGGCCGCCGGAAAACTCGTGCGGGAAGCGCTCGGCCATGGCCGGGGCGAGACCGACGCGCCGCAGCAGGTCAGCCGTGCGGGCNCGCGCGCCGGCGGCATCGGCGAGGCCGTGCACCAGCATCGGTTCGGCGATGGCGGCGCCGACGCTCTTGCGNGGGTTGAGGCTGGCGAAGGGATCCTGAAACACCATCTGGATGTCGCGGCGGATGCCCTGCAACTCGCGCCGGCCCATGCTGCCGATCTCACGGCCGTCGAAGCGCACCGTGCCCGACTGCGGCTCGACCAGCCGCAGGATCGAGCGGCCGGTGGTGGATTTGCCGCAGCCCGATTCGCCGACCAGCGCCAGCGTCTCGCCCTGACGGAGCGTGAACGAGACGTTCTCGACCGCGTGGACATGGCCGTGGGTGCGGCCGAGCAACCCCTTGGCGATCTTGAACCGCGTGGTGAGCCCGTCGACGGTGAGCAGCGGCGCGGTTTCGGCCTTCACCGTGTCGGCCGCATCGCGNGCCGGGCTAAGCTCCGCGCCGGTGTCCGGCTCGATGCTGGCGAACCAGCGCGGGCGCGGCGCCTCGTTCATCTCGCCCAGCTTGGGCACGGCGGCGAGCAGCGCCTTGGTGTAGCCGTGTTGCGGCGCGGCAAAGATGCGGCGNGCGACATCGTCCTCCAGCTTCCTGCCCTTCCACATCACCAGCACGCGGTCGGCGATCTCGGCCACCACGCCCATGTCATGGGTGATGAACAGGACGCTCATGCCCTCCTCGGCCTGCANATCCTTGATGAGATCGAGGATCTGGGCCTGAATGGTGACATCNAGGGCGGTGGTCGGCTCGTCGGCGATCANCAGGCGCGGCCGGCAGGCCAGCGCCATGGCGATCATCACGCGCTGGCGCATGCCCCCCGAGAGCTGATGGGGGTGATCGTCGATGCGCTGGCGGGCAGCGGGAATGCGCACGCGCTCAAGGATGCGCAGCGCCTCGGCCCGGGCGGCGGCGGTGTCCATGTCGCGGTGATAGCGCAGGGCCTCGGCGATCTGGAAGCCGATGGTCAGCACCGGGTTGAGGCTGGTCATCGGTTCCTGGAAGATCATCGAGACGCGGTTGCCGCGCACCTGGCGCATCCGCTCCTCGTCGATGGCGTTGAGGTCTTCGCCATCGAGCAGAATCCTGCCGTCCACCCGGCCGTTGATCGAAGAAATCAGGCGCATCACCGACAGCGCGGTGACGCTTTTGCCCGAGCCGGATTCGCCGACGATGGCAACCGTCTCGCCGGCGCCGACGGTGAAGCTGACATCATCGACCGCCCTGAGCCAGCGCTTGTCGACGCGGAACGAGGTGACGAGGTTTTCGACGCTGAGGACGGGCGCGGTCATTGCTCGCCCTTCAGCTTGGGGTCCACCGCATCGCGCAGGCCGTCGCCCAGCACATTGAGGGCGAAGACGATGATCAGGATGGCGAGGCTGGGGGCCAGCACCAGCCAGTAGCTGTCGAGGATGTTCTCGAAACCTTCGCGAATCATGCCGCCCCAGGTCGGCGTCGGCGGCTTGACGCCGAGGCCCATGAAGGCCAGCGAGGCTTCGGTGCGGATGGCGTTNGCCAGCCAGAGCGAGCCCATCACCAGGATTTCGGGGAAGATGTTGGGCAGCACATGCCCGGCCATCAGCCGCAGATCGGAAAAGCCGAGCGCCCGCCCGGCCTGAATGAACTCGCGCTCCTTGACCGCGATGGTCGGGGCGCGGGCGATGCGGGCGAAGGAGGGAATGGAGGTGAGCGCGATGGCGATGACGATGTTGGTGATCGTCGGCCCGAGCATGGCGACGAGGATCAGCCCGAGGATGAGCGAGGGGAAGGCCAGCAGCATGTCCATCGCCTGCATCATCACCACATCGAAGCGGCCGCCATACCAGCCGGAGAGAATGCCGATGAGCGAGCCGAGGACCAGCGCCACCACCGTCGAGGCGATGCCGATGACCAGCGAGATGCGGGCGCCGTAGAGAAGGCGCGAGAGAATGTCGCGGCCGAAATAGTCGGTGCCGAGGAAATAGGTGTCCTGCGGCGGCTTGAGGCGCATCAGCACGTCCTGCTCGATCGGATCGTGCGGGGAAATCAGCGGCGCCAGCAGCGCCGCCAGNCCGACCAGAACGAAGACGGCNAGGCCGAACCACGAGGTCTTGTTGGCGTTGAAGGCGGCGATGGTGGCGCGCAGCCAGCGCCAGCCGCCCCGTGCTTCACTGCCCAGATCGTGAACCGAAGCGCTCATGACAGTTTCACCCGCGGATCGACGAAGGCATAGGCGATGTCGGTGAGCATGTTCACCAGGACGACGATGAAGGTGTAGATGACCATCATGCCCTGCAGCATCGGATAATCGCGCTGGCTCAGCGCGCCGACGATCAGCTTGCCGAGGCCGGGCCGGTTGAAGACGATTTCGGTCAGCACCGAGTTGCCGATCAGGATGCCGAGATAGAGCCCGACGATGGTGATGATCGGGATCAGCGCGTTGCGCAGGGCATGGCGCCAGACGATGACCGGCCAGGGCACGCCCTTGGCGCGGGCGGTGCGGACATAATCCTCCTGCATCACCTCCAGCATGGCCGAGCGGGTGACGCGGGTGATGTAGGCCGCCATGATCAGCCCGAGGTTGAGGGCCGGCAGCATGATCGACTGGAACCAGGCCCAGGGCGTCGAGCGGTTGGCGCTGATCACCGGGAACCAGCGCAGCATCAGCGAAAAGACGATCAGCAGCAGGATGGCCGAGACAAAGGGCGGAAACGACAGGCCGAGCAGCGAGGCAAGCCGCGCCACATAATCGGGCATGCGGTTGCGATGCACGGCGGCCCAGACGCCGGCGGGGATGCCGATGGCGGCGCCGATCACCATGGACAGCAGCGTCAGTTCGATGGTCCAGGGCAGCACATCAATGATTTCCTGGATCACCGGACGACCGGTGACCAGCGACACGCCCCAGTCTCCGCGCGCCGCGCCGAAGAGAAACGACGTATACTGATCGATCATCGGCCGGTCGATGCCGAGGCGGGCGCGCATGGCGGCAATCGCCGCAGCGTCGGCCTGATCGCCGAGGATGACCTGAGCCGGATCGCCCGGCGCGATGCGGACGACGACGAAGACAAGGGTCAGCACCGCAAACAGGGTGAGGACCGAAAAGCCCAGCCGCTTGATGAGAAACGCAGCCATGCCTCAGACCCACACCCTCATGCGGCGTGACCCCTCCCCCGCGAACGGGAGAGGGCAGAGTTGCCGGCCGGTCACTTGGTGAACCGGGTGGTTTCGAGGATCGGCGGGCCGAGGTTGAGCGAGCCCTTCAGCTCGTAGCCGAGGTCGAGGCTGTCCTTGTAGGCCCAGAGCATCAGCATCTCGTTGACCGGCACGGCGCAGATCTTGGCGATGATCTTCTCCTGCGCGGTCTTCCACAGCGCGACCTGCTTGGCCTTGTCCTGTTCGGAACGGGCGGCCTCGATCTCGGCATCGGCGACGTCGCAATGCGAGAAGTTGGTCACCGCGCTCGGCGTCTTGACGATGGACTTCGAGTGGAAGAACTGCGTCAGGTAGACATCGGCCACNGGGAAGCGNGCCGCCTGGAAGTGGACGATCTGCGACAGATCCTGCCGGATCTGCTGGTGGAAGGTCGGATGCTCGACCGGGGTGATGTCCAGCGTGATGCCGGCGCGCTTGAGCTGGGCCTGCGCCGCCTCCATGAAGCTCATCATGCCCGGCAAGGTGGTGTGGATCGCCTTGATGGTGATGCCGTTGGGATGTCCNGCCTCCTTGAGCAGNTCCTTGGCCTTGTTCAGGTCATGGGGCAGCAGCGGCGCGGTTTCATGCGTGCCGAAATAGCCCGAGGGAACGACCGAGACGGCCGGGCGCGAGATGTTCTTGCCGCGGAACTGCCAGATGCCGTTGCGGTCAATCGCATGGGCGATGGCCTGACGCACCTTGATGTTGTCGAGCGGCGGCTGGCTCATGTTGAGGTGCAGAACCGACATTTCAGCCGGGCCGAAGGCGACGACCTTGACGCCGGGGGTGGCGCTGAGACGGTCGACCCAGGCCTGCTCCTGACGGCCGATCATCATGTCGATCTCGCCGGCCTGGAAGGCCAGGTCACGCGCCGCATCCGAGGGGATGAAGCGATAGATGATTTCCTTCAGCTTCGGCTCGCCGCGGAAATATTTCGGGTTGGCGACCAGCTTGATGTACTGCTGGGGCACGTATTCGGCGAACATGAACGGGCCGGTGCCGGCCGGCTTCTTGGCAAAGCCATCCTTGCCCAGCGCCTCGGCGGCCTTTTTGCAGACCATGTTGCCGCCGTGATAGTTCATCACCTGGCCGAGCAGGGTCGGAATCGCCTGCTTGAGCGTGACCTTGACGGTGTACTTGTCGGTCGCCTCGATCTTGTCGAAGGCGCTGTAGTCGGACGAGAAGGCCGAGGAATCCTTGGTGGCGGCGCGCTTGAGCGAATAGGCCGCGTCCTCGGCGGTGAACTCGCCGTTGTCATGATGGCACTGCACGCCCTGGCGCAGCTTGAAGGTCCATTCCTTGCCGTCGGGCGAGGAGGTCCAGCTCTCGGCGATGTCCGGCTCCATCGCATCGGGCGAGAGCTGGCCCGGCTTGATGCGCACGAGGCCGTTGAACATCCAGTTGAGCAGCGCCTTGCCCGGCGTGCCGGAGTTGATGTGCGGATCGAGCACGCCCGCATCCTGCGTCTGCATGCCGACGATCAGCGTCGTCTTCTGCGCCAGCGCCGGCGTCGCCGCCAGCATCGCGGCCAGTGCCGCGGCTCCATAAACCTGTTTCATGGTCTCCCCTTTCAGCGGCCGTTGTGCGGCCCGTCCCATAGTCATCATTACATCGTATCTTCAAGACGGCAATTGACCAGCAGTTCGGCAACCGCCGCCGTGTTGGGCAGGGCCAGCGCGGTNGCCACCAGTTCGGCCAGATCGTCCGGCTGGATCATNGCCTCGGGCGCCACCGCCGTNACGGAGGCGGTCATGTCGGTGCGCACGAACGACGGGCAGAGGGCCGTGACGCGCACGCCCTTCTCCCAGCCGGCGCGCCGGGCCGCATGGGTCAGCGCCATCAGCGCGTATTTCGACATGGCATAGGCGACGTGATCGTTGCGCACGCGCTTGCCCGAGAGCGAGGCGACGTTGACGATGCGCCCGCTGCCCGAGGCTTCGAGATGCGGCAGGGCGCANCGGATCAGGTTCAGCGGCGCCTTGCAGTTGATCGCCCAGATCCGGTCGAGTTCGGCTTCGTCCGGCTCGCGCAGGGTCATCAGGCTGGAGGCGCCGGCGTTGTTGACCAGCCCGTCGATGCTGCCGAAGTGAGCCTGGGCGGCAGCCACCCAGCAGGCATGGCTGGCCCAGTCCGTCGCCTCGAAGCGCCCGACGTGCAGGCGGCCGGGGTCCCAGCCGCTGAGCGATGCGGCGAGACCGGCCGGATCACGCGCGCCGAGGCTGAGGCTGTAGCCCCGGGCATACAGCGCCCCGGCCAGCGCACGGCCGATGCCGCGGCTGGCGCCCGAGATCAGGATGACGCGGCCCTTCGGCTCCAGCATGGCTCAGCCAAGCTGGATGGCGAGGCGGGTTTCCGGCATGTCCGGGTAGCGGCGCCTGTAGGCGGTCACCTCGAATTCGCACTTCATCTCGTGATGGGCGAGGGGGGTGCAGATCATCGTGCCGGCCGGGTCGATGCCGCGGAACTTCTCGCCCAGGAAGGCGCCGACCGCCTCGACATCGGCGGGGTTGGGCACATGCGACCGGATGGCGACGACGTCCTTGAGGCTGGCGCCGACGGCGGCGAGCGCTCCCTCGATGTTGCGGAAGGCCTGCTCGGCCTGACCGCGCGCATCCGGCGCGATCTCGCGCGTCTTGTAGTTGCGGCCGGCGGTGTTGGCGACAAAGATCATGTTGCCGGCGACGACAACGCGCGAATAGCTGATGATGTCCTCGAACTTGCTGCCGGACTTCAGCTTGACGATCTCGCTCATGAGGGCTCCATATGGATTGATATTGGTCTATACCAGCGCGGCCACACAGGGCTGTCAAGGCAATTGCCCGGCCCGGCGGGCGCCAGACCGTAGAATATTATTTTCTAATATTGCAGCGCAATAAAAACATTGTGCAACGCAATTCGGCATTTGTGCAATAAATTTACGCAGGACTGGGGGCGTTGCCAGCCCTGCAACAACTGGTATAGTCCAATTCCGAAGGCCTTACCGGGCGCGTTTCCGGGCCATTCATGGAGGACGTCAGATGTATCTTACTCGCCGTTCCATCCTCGCCGCCGGCGCAGTCTTGCCGTTCACCCGACTGGGCGCCACGGCCCAGGGGGCGGGCAAGGTGCTGCGCTTCGGGCTGTCGAGCTATCCGCCGACGATGCAGCCATGGGTCCATTCGGGCACGGCGGCGCTGACGGTGAAACTGCTGCTGTTCCGCGGGCTCACCGGGTTTGACGCCACCGGCAACGTGCGGCCGGAACTGGCCGAATCCTGGAAGCAGGACGGGGAGCGGGCCTGGGTGTTCAAGCTCAGGCCGGCCACGTTCCAGAACGGCAAGCCGGTGACCAGCGAGGACGTGAAGTGGTCGTTCGAGCAGATCGCCGACCCCAAGGGCTCGGCCCACATGCGGGCGGATTTTGCCGGCATCGAGACGATCGAGACACCCGATCCGCTGACCGTGCGCGTCGTCACCAAGACCCCGAACGCGGTGTTCCCGATCTGGCTGGCAAGCCCGCATGCGCCGATCATCTCGAAAGGATCGACCGAGGGCAATCCGCTCGGCGTCGGTGCCGGTCCGTTCATTCTCAAGGGCCAGGAGCGTGGCGTCTCGCTCGACATGGTCGCCTTCGACAAATACTACAAGCCCGGCCTGCCCAAGGTGGCGGGCATCAAGATCGTCGCCTATGCCGACGAGAACCTGCGCGTGGCGGCGCTTCAGGCCGGTGACGTCGACCTGATCGAATATGTGCCCTGGCAGCACATGGCGGCGATCGAGAAGGACAGCAAACTCAAGCTCGACGCGGCGGACGGGCCGTTCATGGCGCTCGGCTTCAATGGCGCCTCCGGTCCGTTCAAGGATCCGCGCCTGCGCCATGCGGTGGGACATGCGATCCGCCGCGAAGAGATCGTCGACGCCGCCTTCTTCGGGCGCGGACGGCCGCTGGAGGGCATCCCGATCCCCTCGACCAGCCCGTTCTTCGATGCCGGCCGTTCGAAGGCCTGGAAGTACGATCCCGACCGGGCCAAGAAGCTGATGGCGGAAGCCGGCGTCGCCAAGGGGTTTTCCTGCACGCTGCTCTCGACCGCGCAGTATGGCATGCACAAGTCCACCGCCGAGGTGGTGCAGGCCAACCTGTCCGAAATCGGCATCGACGTGAAGCTGAACCTGCCGGACTGGGCGACGCGCGTCGATCTGGGCAACAAGGGGCAGTACGAGTTCTGCGTGCAGGGCACGACCTCGGACAACAACGATCCCGACGGGCTGGCGCCGATCCTCGACGGCCAGTTGCCGCCCAGCGTGGCGCGCTCTGCCAATATCCCGACGCCGGAGATCCACGATTTCTTCATCAAGGGCCGAGCCGAGTTCGACCTTGCCAAGCGCAAGGCGATCTATGCCGACCTTGAGAAGAAGGCGATCGAGACCGCCTCGCTCGTCGGGCTCGCCTGGCGCTCGCAGGGCTATGGCATGGGCAAGGGCATGACCGGCTTCAAGAGCCTGCCGGGTGGCACCAACTTCTTCTCGGCCTATCTGCTGGAAGAGGCGATGCTGGCCTGATCAGGCCGGTTTTGCCGGGAAAGGCCGCCTTCGGGCGGCCTTTTTCATGTCAGGCCGCCGCGGTGGTGCGGGCGAGGCGGGGGAACCGCTCCAGCCGGAACGGCTTGGGATCGACCGAGGGAGTGCCGCCCGAGACCAGATCGGCCACCAGCCGGCCGGCCCCCGGACCGATGCCGAAACCGTGGCCGGAAAAGCCCGAGGCGATGAAGAACCCGGGCAGGCGCGGCACCTCGCCGATCACCGGAACGGCGTCGGGCGTGGCGTCGATCAGACCGCCCCAGCTGGCCGCCACGGTGGCCCCCTCGAAGGCCGGGAAGGCCTTCTTCAGGTTGTCGAACCCTTCCTTCAGCACCGACTGGTTCGGCTCGGGATCGAGAATTCGCACCTGCTCGAACGGCGTCACCTCGTCCATGCGCCACCTGCGGGCCAGCCGGGCTTCCTCGATGAAGCGCTTGCCGACGCGCACACGCATTTCGCTGTGCTGCTTGATCAGGGCGGGCAGGAAATCGAAGAACAGGCGGAAGCTGTCGGGCGTCACCTCGGCGATGCTGGCGCCACGATGGGCGACGGTGTAGCCGCCATCGGTGCGTTTGCGGAAGGCGAAATCCGAGCCGCCCACCGCATGGCTGGGCAGGCCCTCCAGCGGGCCGGTGCGCAGGACGCTGCCGAGAATCTTCAGTTGCGGGAAGTCGATGCCCATGTTGCCCAGGAACAGGCGCGACCAGACCCCACCGGCCAGCACCGCCTGCGAACAGCGGATCAGGCCATGTTCGGTGATCACGCCGCTGATGCGTCCGGCCTCGGTTTCCAGCCCGCGCACGGCACAATTGGTCAGCACATGCCCGCCGGCCCGGCGCAGCGCCTCGGCCATCGCCGGCACAGCCTTGAACGGTTCGGCCCGGGCATCCATGGGGGTGAACAGGGCGCCGGCGTACCTGCGCTGCGAGCCGGGCAGGACATCGGGGATCTCTGACGGGCGGAGCAGGCGCGAATCAAGCTGGTAGTTGCGGGCGTGGGCCATCCATTCTTCGTGTTTGGCCATGTCGGCCTCGGTATCGGCGACATAGACGATGCCCGAGCGGATGAAGCCGACATCGGCGCCCAGCGTGCGGCTCATCGATTCCCACATGCGCTGGCTTTCGAGCGCCAGCGGAATTTCGCTCGGATCGCGGCCCATGACGCGCACCCAGCCCCAGTTTCGGCCGGACTGTTCGTGGCCAACCTGCCCCTTTTCGCAGACCGCGACGCTGAGGCCCTTCTGCGCCAGAAACAGGGCGCTGGTGATGCCGATGATGCCGCCGCCGATGATGACGACATCGACCCTGGCGGGGATGTCCTTGTGCGGTTCAATCCTGTCGACCTCGATCGGCATGGCCTGCATCCTCTCATCGCATGGCGCCAGAATGGCGCGGCAGTCTCAGACGTTTCATTGTTCTTCCGCAAACGCCCATGTGCCGGCGCCGCGCCTGTGCCGCTGCGCCTCGCTGGCGGTGGTGCGGAAGACGACGTGATGCGGATGATTGACCGATTTCATGTATTCGAACGGCACGCCGTGCTGATCGCTGGCGACGAGGCGCAGCACCAGGGTCGGCGCGCCGGCCGGCAGGCGCAGTTGCCGCGCTTCGAACTCGGTCGAGGTGCCGACCGAAATCTCGCGATCGGAGGAGCCGATGGTCACGCCATGCACCTCGGACAGCAGGGTGTAGAGCGACTGGCCGGCGACGAGATTCTCGGCGATCAGATCGGGAAAGCGGGCGGCCGGCAGATAGCTGGTCTCGATGCAGAAGGGCAGGTCGTTCACCGTCCAGAGCCGGCGGAACATGATCAGCTCCGCCCCCACCGCCGTCCTGAGCCGGCTGGCGATGCTCTCGGTCGCCTCCGCCTCGCCGAAATGCAGCAGCCGGTTGCCCGGCGTGCCGCCGGCGTCGCGGATGATGCGGGTGATGCCGAGGGAGGAGCGCACGTCGATGGGGCGGGCCACCTGAGGCAGCGGCAGGCGCGTTCCCGAGGTGCCGTTGCGCTCCAGCACGTTCTTTTCGACCAGCTTGTCGATGGCCTTGCGCACGGTCATGCGGTTGATGCCCAGCGTCTCGGCCAGCATGCGCTCCGAGGGCACGCGGTCGCCCGGTGCGTAGTCGGGCCGGCTGATCAGGTTGAGGAGGTGATCCTCGACCTGCTGATAGAGGGGTTTTGACCGCTTCTGGCGCATCGCTGCTCCTGCCTGCCGGCCGCTCCGGCGTCCGTTCCCCTGATAGCGCCGTGGTGTGGACGCGAACAGCTGGACGATCGTTGCGGCCTGCTTGACAGCAATTGGTATATTTGTTGGTATACTCCAAGGCAAGTCGAAGTTGCGGGATGGGGCATGTCGACAGGGTTTGACCGGGCAGCGGTGATGCAGGGGCTGGTGGCGACGCGCGCCCAGCTGCGGCCGGCGTTCGACCTCGGCGAAAGCCTCGCCGGATCGGTCGACCGCATCTACTTCATCGCCTGCGGCTCGGCNCAGCGGGCGATGCGCGGCATTGCCTACTGGATCGAGCATTTCTCGCCNCGGCTTGAGGTGCGCTGCCAGTTCCCGGCCGAGTTCATGGCGATCAACCCGCCGAAGCTGGACGCGCGCACGCTGGTGGTGCTGGCCTCCAAGTCCGGNACNACNCCGGAGACGGTGGCGGCGGCAGCGTTTCTCAAGGGCAAGCCGGCGCAGGTCATCGCCTTCAGCCAGTTCGCCGACCGGCCGCTGGCGCAGGCGGTAAGCCGGCATTTCGTCGTCGGCGACACCAGCGAATCCTTCACCGCGATGTTCATGCTGATGCAGGCGCTGGTGGGCGGGCTGATGAGCAAGGGCGAGGGCTGGGGGCTTGGCGCCGAGCTTCTGCGCTCGCTCGATGCGCTGCCCAATGCCATCTGCGATGCGGCCGAGCAGAACGAGGCGCGGGCGCTGGCCGACGCCGAGGCCTATCGCAACGATCGCGCCTTCTATCACGTCGCGGCCGGGCCGTGTTTTACCACCGCCTATGTCTTCGGCGTCTGCATCCTGATGGAGATGCTGTGGCTGCACAGCTATCCGATCGAGGCGGCGGAATTCTTCCATGGCCCGTTCGAGATCGTCGACAGGACGACGCCGCTGATCCTGATTGCCGGGGAGGACCCGAGCCGGCCGCTGATCGAGCGCGTCATGCGGTTCTGCGACACCCATGCCGGGCGGGTGATGACTTATGATTCGCGCGATTACGCCATGCCGGGGGTCGATGCCGCCATCCGCCCGCTGCTGGCGCCCTATGTGTTGCAAGCGGCGCTGAAACGATTATCAGTACACCTCTCAACTCTGCATGGCCAACCGCTCTCGACGCGGCGGTACATGTGGAAAGTACCGTACTGAGGCGGGAGCGGTTTGATGCAGGCCTTCCGCGTTCTGGGGTTCGGTGACAACACCGTCGATACCTATGTGGACAGGGGGATGCAGTTTCCGGGCGGAAACGCGGTGAATGTTGCGGTCTTGCTGGCGCGCCACGGGGCGGAAGCGGCCTATCTGGGCTGTCTTGGCACGGACGCCGCCGGCGATCACCTGCGCCGCGCGCTGGCGGCGGAAGGCGTGAGCCTGACACGCTGCCGCACGGTTGCCGGGGCGAATGCCCGCGCCTTCATCGCCCACAACGACGGCGACCGGCGGTTCCTCCGCTCCGAGCCGGGCGTGCGCGGCGCCTGGGGCGGGTTTTCGGACGAGGATCGCAGCTATCTTTCCGGCTTCGACTACGTGCACACCAGCATCTACAGCGCGTTGGAACCGCATCTTGCCGGTCTCAGGGCGTCGGTGCGACGGCTCGGCTTCGATTTTTCCGAACGCTGGTCGGATGAGGGGCTGGCCCTGATCTGCCCGCTTCTCGATGCGGTGTTCCTGTCGTTTCCCGCCGGCGACGATGCGGCCTGCGAAGGGCTGGCCCGGCACATCGCCGCACATGGCCCCGCCTCTGTGGTGGTGACGCGCGGGGTGCGCGGGGCGCTTGCCCTGCGCGAGGGCCAGATGGCGCGCGTGCTGCCCAAGCCGGCGCAGGTGGTCGACACGCTGGGGGCGGGGGATGCCTTCATCGCCGCCTATGTCTGGGCGAGCCATGCCGGCCGGCCGCTCGACGAAACGCTTGATTTCGCTGCCACCGAGGCGGCGCTCGCCTGCGCCGGGTTCGGCGCTTTCGGCCACGGGGAGCCCTGTGCCCCCGAGGCTTCCGTTATGGTTCCCAAACTGAAGGACGCGGCACATGGCCTTGCGTATCGGCATTGATTCTGGCGGCACGTTCACCGACGTGTTCCTGTTCGACGACGCCACCGGGGCGGTGGCGGTGTGGAAGGTGCCTTCGACGCCGGATGATCCCTCGCGCGCCATCGCCCAGGGAACGTTCGAAGGGGCGGGGCGCATGGACAAGGCGCCCGATGCCATCGGGTATTTCGGCCACGGCACCACGGTGGCNACCAACGCGCTGATCCAGCATCGCGGCGTCAAGACCGGCCTTCTGACCACCGAGGGCTTCCGCGACCTGATCGAGATCGGCCGCCAGAAGCGACCGGACCTCTACGATCTTCAGGTGGACAAGCCGGCGCCGCTGGTGACGCGCGATCTCAGGTTCGGGGTGCGCGAGCGCCTCAGGCACGATGGAACCGTTGATGTGCCGCTCAACGAGGAGGACGTGCGCGCGGCGGCCAAGGCGTTCCGCAGCGAAGGCGTCAAGGCGGTGGCGATCGGCTTCCTCTATGGCTTCGTCAAGCCCGAGCACGAGGAGCGCGCCCGCCAGATCGTGCTGGAGGAAATGCCCGATGCGTTCGTGTCGACCTCGAACGAGGTGGCGCCGGAATTCCGCGAATACGAGCGCATNTCGACGGCGGTGGTGAACGCCTATCTCGGCCCGGTGATGCGCAGCTACATCCAGCGGCTTGCCGGGCGGCTGAAGGAACTGGGGGTGACCAGCATCCCGCACCTGACGCAATCGAACGGCGGCGTCATCGGCTTCGATACGGCGGCGCGGCTGCCGGTGCGCACCGTGCTCTCGGGCCCGTCCACCGGCGTGGTGGCGGCGCAGGCGATCGGCCAGATGATCGGCATCGGCAACCTGATCACCTTCGACATGGGCGGCACCTCCACCGACGTGGCGCTGCTCAAGAACGGCGAGGCGACGCTGGCGAGCGAGGCCATCGTGCACGGCTATCCGATCAAGGCGCCGATGCTCGACATCCACACCGTGGGCGCCGGCGGCGGTTCGATCGCCCATATCGACAGCGGCGGGCTGCTGAAGGTCGGGCCGCGCTCCTGCGGCGCCGATCCCGGCCCGGTGTGCTATGACCGGGGCAACCTCGAACCGGCGGTGACCGACGCCAACGTGGTGTTGCAGACGCTCAACCCGACGCACCTTCTGGCCGGTCGCATGGCGATCAAGCAGGACCTGTCGAAGGCGGCGATCCAGCGCATGGCCGACCATCTCGGCCTCGGGCTGATGGAAACGGCGCAGGGCATCCTTTCGGTGGTCACGGCCAACATGGCCAAGGCGATCCGCGTCATCTCGGTGCAGCGCGGCCACGATCCGCGCGA